>OBKM01000137.1_pt1 | contig 35098 bp, 35 predicted proteins | sample 1519691 | NCBI WGS metagenome assembly OBKM01 (sample SAMEA37050418, study PRJEB22526) | metagenome | biome: saline pan; feature: lake; material: water | place: Egypt | collected 2015 | depth 0.5 m
TCACGTATAAACCCCCTATCCACCCTCGTGAGCGACGTACGCCCGATATCGATCACTACGGTGGCTGCACTGCGCAGTTCCCGTGTATGTGTGTGAACCGTTCTATGAGCGCCCTCAGCGTACGGTTGGTGCTCCGGCGAGCGAGAGGTGCTCCGGTATGGGCGGATCGAGGTCGCGGATGGATGATCGGTCGTCCGGTGTGGATCCTTGGGGCACTGGGCGAGTCGTCCGTACGCTTTCGCAAACACCTTATACGTCGCTCGTGCAGGTTATCACGATTAGAGAGTATGGCGAGACCAGAGGTGCTCGACCGGATCAAAGAGGCAGAACGAGAGGCCGAGGAGATCATCGACGCGGCGGAGGCCGACGCCGACGAGCGCCTCGCCGAGGCTCGGACGCGCGCGGACGAGATCCGTGCGGAGGCCGAGGAGGAGGCGGCAGCCGAGGCCGAAGCACGGATCGAGGCGGCCCGTGAGGAGATCGAGGAGCGTCGCGAGGAGATCCTCGAGTCGGGTCGCGCCGACCGCGACGAGCTCGAACGCGAGGCTCGCGACCGCATCGACGACGCCGTCGACTACGCGGTCGAGCAGTTCGAGGAGGCGATCAGAGAACGCGCAACGGAGGCATGAATGGGGCTTAGACCCGAGCAAATGAGCAAGGTGTCGGTGACGGGCTCGAAGCGCGTCATCGACGACGTCATCGAGGCGGCGTACGACCACCATTCGCTGCACGTCACGGACTACGACGAGCGGTACGAGGGGTTCGAGCCCGGATCCTCTCTCGACGGCGCCGAGACCGTCAACGAACGGCTCGTCACGGTGCGGGCGCTCGAGAGCATTCTCGACGTCGAGGGCGATGAGGTCGACGCCGCGGAACCGGTCGACGATTCGGAGCTGACCGCCGAGCTGACGCAGCTCCGTGACCGCGTCAACGACCTCAACGACCGCGGGGACGAGCTCCGTGCGTCGATCCGCGACCGACAGGACGAGATCGACCGCATGGAGCCGTTCGCCGACCTCGGGATCGACCTCGATCTCCTTCGCGGGTACGACTCGCTGGAGGTCGTCGTCGGGCAGGCGAAACCCGACGCGATCGAGACGGCGCTGGCAGACGCCGAGGGGATCGAGGCGTTCGAGACGTTCGCGGGCGGCGACATCGTGGCGGCGTTCGCCCGGCCGACCGCGGATGCCGACGACGGCGTCGTCCAGGACGCGCTGGTCGGCGTCGACGTCGCGCTCCTCGAGGTGCCGGAGGCGAGCACGACGCCGACGGAGTACGTCGAGGAGCTGGAGCGCGAGCAGGCGGAGCTCCGTGCCGACCTCGAGGAGATCGAGTCCGAGCTCGACGCCATCAAGGAGGAGGCGGCCGGCTTCCTGCTGCGTGCCGAAGAGCAGCTCACCATCGAGGCGGAGAAGAAACAAGCGCCGTTGTCGTTCGCGACGACGGAGAACGCGTTCATCGCCGAGGGGTGGATCCCGACGGAGACGTATCCGGCGTTCGAGGCGACGCTCGACGACGCGGTCGGCGACCACGCGGAGGTCGAGGAGCTCGAACGGGCCTCCTTTACCCCCGACGGCAACCACCACACCGAGGCCGTCCACGACGACGATGGCGCGACGGTCGCCACCGACGGCGGCCACGCACACGACGATCGGGACGAGCCGCCGGTCGTGCAGGACAACGGCAGCGCGTCCGGCCCGTTCGAGCTGCTCGTGCAGGGGTTCGGACGACCGAAGTACTCGGAGTTCGACCCGACGCTTCTCGTCTTCCTCACGTTCCCGCTGATGTTCGGGTTCATGATCGGCGACATCGGCTACGGACTCCTCTATGCCGGCATCGGTGCGTACCTGTATCGGTCCTACGACGGCGCGATGCGCGAGATGGGCGCAGTCGCGATCTGGGCCGGCATATTCACGATCCTGTTCGGGATCTACTACGGTATCGACGTGTTCGGCTACCACGCGTACCCGTGGTTCGGCATCGAGGCCTGGGAGGTCTCGAAGGGGCTTTCGCCGGGTGCCACCGAGTGGGCGCTGGCGTGGCTCGTGGTGAGCGTGCTGTTCGGCATCCTCCATCTGAACGTGGGGTACCTGCTCGGCTTCGTGAGCCTCTACCAGCAGCACGACATCAAACACGCCGTCTACGAGGGTGCGTCGTGGCTGCTGCTGCTCAACGGGATCTGGATCTGGATCTTCAGCCAGCACGTCCCCGGCCCGAAACCCGAGTTCATCTTCGAGTCGGTGTCGGTCCTCACGTTCGGCGCGGTGAGCTTCGGTGGCTTCCCCGCTGCGGTCGGCATCGCCGGACTCGTCGCCGCCGCGGTCGGCGTTCTGCTGATCGCGATCGGCGAGCCCGCGGAGCTGCCCGAGGTGCTCTCGCCGGTCGTCAACGCCGTGTCGTACGCCCGTATCATGGCCGTCCTGCTCGCGAAGGGGGGGATGGCGCTGGCCGCAAACCTGCTCGCGTTCGGTGCGTACATCGACGACGGCGGCGCCGGGAGCTTCAACTTCATCTTCACGCCGAGCAACCTCGCGAACGCACAGGAGCGTGCTGCCGCTGGCGAGGTCGAGCTCGTCTTCGCCGGTATGACGACGAGCCCCGACTTCACTGCGATCGGCGTCGTGGGCGGCGTTCTGGTCGCCATTATCGGCCACATCGTCGTCCTGCTGCTCGGCATCACGGCCGCCGGCATTCAGGGGATCCGTCTCGAGTACGTCGAGTTCTTCGGCAAATTCTACGAGGGCGGCGGGGACGAGTACCGGCCGTTCGGCTACGAGCGGACGTACACCGCCGACGAGTAGACCGGCCTCCCCGCAGTCCGGTGGTCGACCGAGCCCGCGGCGATTCCCGTCCGGTGGTCGACCGAGCCCGTTTCGATCGCGCCGCAGAGATGGATCGACCGCTCGGTCCGCGGGCTGCGCGTTTATATATTCAGTCGTGCGTGATCGGACAGGCGAGCGGGTGTGAAAACGACCCATAGACCGAGGTTTGCGCCGGCCTCACGGTCGTTCGCGTTCGTTCGTTTTGGGAAGCTTTATGTCCGCTGTGGCAGCTACTACGCACTGTTCGGAGACGAGCAACCGCAACTACTACCAATGCTTGAAGCTACCAACGAACTCGGGAACGTCGTACTGCAGGAAGGAACGCTGACCGACGGTGAGGCCGCGGCCGCGCTCGCGGTCGGGCTCGCGGCGCTTGGTGCGGGTTACGCCGAGCGTGGGATCGGATCCGCCGCCGTCGGCGCGATGGCCGAGGACGAGGATCTGTTCGTCAACGGTCTCATCCTGACGGTCCTGCCCGAAACGCTCGTTATCCTCGCGCTGGTCGTCGTCTTCCTGGTCTAACCAGCCCCTCCCTTCCAACCAATGAGTTTGGACACCGTCGTTGAGGACATTCGAGACGAGGCCCGCGCGCGTGCGGAGGAGATCCGCTCCGAGGCCGAGGCACAAGCCGAGGAGATCCGCTCCGAGGCGGAAGCCGACGCCGAGCGGATCCGCGAGGAGCGGCTCGCGGAGGCCGATCGAACGATCGAACAGGAGCGCGAGCAGACGCTGTCGTCGGCCAAACTCGAGGCGAAACAGGCGCGGCTCGGTGCACGCCGGAACGTCCTCGAGGACGTCCGTGACCGCGTCGAGGAGTCGATCGGCTCGCTCGAGGGCGACCGTCGACGCGAGCTCACGGAGACGCTTCTGGACGCGACCCTCGCGGAGTTCGACGACGATAGCGTCGCCGTCTACGCTCGCCCGGAGGACGCCGACATGGTCGAGGAGCTCCTCGAGGACCGTCCCGGCGAGCTCGACGGCGAGGTCGACTGCCTCGGCGGTGTCGTCGCCGAGAGCGACGCCTCCCGCGTTCGCGTGAACAACACGTTCGACTCGGTGCTCGAGACCGTCTGGGACGACGAACTGAAGAACCTCTCGGAGCGACTGTTCGACCAATGAGCGCCGTCGGCAGCTCGAACCCGGAGTACGTCGTCGCGCGGGTTCGCGCCCGCCGCGGCTCCCTGTACGGGGACGAGGAGTATCGCAAGCTGACGCGGATGAGCGCCGCGGAGATCGCTCGCTTCATGGAGGAGTCGACCTACGAGACGGAGATCAACGCGCTGGGTACCCGTCATGCCGGCGTCGACCTGATCGAGTACGCGCTGAACCAGAATCTCGCGAAGCAGTTCGAGGAGATCCTCGCGTGGAGCGAGGGCGAGCTGTACGAGCTGATCGCGCGGTACCTCCGCAAGTTCGACGCGTGGAACGTGAAAACGGTGATCCGGGGCGCGTACACGGATGCGAGCCGCGACGCCGTCGAGACCGACCTCATCCGGGCCGGCGAGTTCGACGACCGCCGGATACGTCGGCTGCTGGAGGCCGACTCCATCGAGGCCATCGTCGAGGTGCTCGAGGACACGATCTACGGCGACCCGCTGCGTGCGGCGTACGCGGAGTACGAGGAGACGGACGTGCTCGTCCCGCTGGAGAACGCCGTCGACCGCGCCTTCTATGAACGTCTACTGGAGAATCTGCCGAGCGACGAGCCGACACAGCAGTACGAGGCGTTTCTCAAAGCCGAGGTCGACTTCCGAAACGCGGCGAACGCGCTTCGGCTGGCGCGTTCCGGCGCGGAGATCGACCCCGCCGAGTACTTCATCGAGGGCGGCGAGCTGTTCACTCGCGACGGACTGGCCCGGCTCGCCCGCAACCTCGATGAGCTCGTCGAGTACATCGCGGACAGCCAGTACGGTGACGACCTCGGCCCGGCGTTGCGCGACCTCGAGGAGGCGGACAGCCTCATCGCGTTCGAGCACGCGATCGACGCCGCGCTGTTGGCGTACGGAGACCGACTCGGAACGATTCATCCGGTGTCCGTGACGCCCGTCATCTCGTACATCCTCGCGAAGGAGCGCGAGGTAGAGAACATCCGGGCGATCGCCCGTGGCAAGGAGGCGGGACTCCCGGCAGCCGAGATCGAAGAGGAGCTGGTGATAACATGAGCCAGGAGATAGCCGTCGTCGGCAGTCCGGAGTTCACCACCGGGTTCCGGCTGGCCGGCGTCCGGAAATGCGAGAACGTTCCGGACGACGAGAAGCCGGAGGCGCTCGACGACGCCGTCGAGCGCGTGCTCGACGACGACGACACCGGTATCGTCGTGATGCACGACGACGACCTCGAGTATCTCTCGCGGGGGACCCGCGAGCGAGTCGAGGGAAGCATCGAGCCCGTTCTCGTGACGCTCGGCGCAACGGGCGCCGGCAGCGGCGGGCTCCGCGACCAGATCAAACGAGCCATCGGGATCGACCTGATGGAGGAGGACGATTAATATGAGTAAGGCAGAATCCACGGAGACCACCGAAGACGGTGTGATCCAGAGCGTGAGCGGTCCGGTCGTGAGCGCCCGCGATCTCGACGCCCGCATGAACGACGTCGTCTACGTCGGCGACGAAGGCCTCATGGGGGAAGTGATCGAGATCGAGGGCAACATCACGACGGTTCAGGTGTACGAGGAGACCTCCGGGGTCGGCCCCGGCGAACCCGTCGAGAACACGGGCGAGCCGCTGTCGGTCGATCTCGGTCCGGGAATGCTGGACGCCATCTACGACGGCGTTCAGCGTCCCCTGGACGTACTGGAGGGCAAGATGGAGAGTCCGTACCTCGACCGCGGGGTCGACGCTCCCGGCATCGACCTCGAGAAGGAGTGGGAGTTCGAACCCACCGTCGAGGTCGGCGACGAGGTCGGCCGCGGCGACGTGGTCGGGGTCGTCGAGGAGACGGTCACCATCGACCACAAGGTGATGGTGCCGCCGGACGCCCTCGACGAGGGCGAGACTGCGGAGGTCGTCGCCGTCGAGTCCGGCTCCTTCGACGTCACCGAGACGGTGGCCGAGCTCGACAACGGCGTCGAGGTGAGCATGCACCAGGAGTGGCCGGTGCGCGAGCCGCGCCCCGCCGAGAACAAAAAGACGCCCCGGACGCCGCTGGTGTCCGGTCAGCGGATTCTCGACGGGCTGTTCCCGATCGCGAAAGGTGGGACGGCCGCGATTCCGGGGCCGTTCGGCTCCGGGAAGACGGTCACCCAGCACCAGCTCGCGAAGTACGCCGACGCGGATATCATCGTCTACGTCGGCTGCGGCGAGCGTGGCAACGAGATGACCGAGGTGATTGAGGACTTCCCCGAGCTGGAAGACCCGGAGACGGGCAACCCGCTGATGGCGCGAACGTCGCTCATCGCCAACACGTCGAACATGCCCGTCGCGGCGCGTGAGTCCTGCATTTACACGGGGATCACGATCGCCGAGTACTACCGGGATATGGGGTACGACGTCGCGTTGATGGCCGACTCCACCTCGCGGTGGGCGGAGGCGATGCGCGAGATCTCCTCCCGGCTGGAGGAGATGCCCGGCGAGGAGGGGTACCCCGCGTACCTCGCCGCCCGCCTGGCGCAGTTCTACGAGCGAGCCGGCTACTTCGAGAACATCAACGGGACGGAGGGATCCGTCTCCGCGATCGGCGCGGTGAGCCCCCCGGGTGGGGACTTCTCGGAGCCGGTCACCCAGAACACGCTGCGTATCGTGAAGACGTTCTGGGCGCTCGACGCGGACTTGGCGGAGCGCCGCCACTTCCCGTCGATCAACTGGAACGAGTCGTACTCGCTGTACAAAGACCAGCTCGACCCGTGGTTCGAAGAGAACGTCGAGGAAGACTGGGCGGAGAAGCGGCAGTGGGCCGTCGACGTGCTCGACGAGGAGACGGAGCTCCAAGAGATCGTCCAGCTCGTCGGGAAGGACGCGCTGCCGGACGACCAGCAGCTCACGCTCGAGGTCGCCCGCTACCTGCGTGAGGCGTACCTCCAGCAGAACGCGTTCCACCCGGTGGACACGTTCTGTCCGCCGGAGAAGACGTACCTCATGTTGACGACGATCGAGACGTTCCACGACGAGGCGTTCGACGCGCTGGAAGCGGGCGTGCCCGTCGAGGACATCGTCGACACGGAGGCCGCCCCGCGGATCAACCGTATCGGCGTTCAGGAGGACTACGAGGAGTACATCGAGGATCTCAAATCGGCGATCGCCGACGAGCTCCGGAGCCTCTACTGACCATGAAAGAGTATCAAACCATCACCGAGATCAGCGGCCCCCTCGTGTACGCCGAGGTCGACGAGGCGATCGGCTACGACGAGATCGTCGAGATCGAGACGGCACAGGGGGAGACGCTGCGCGGACAGGTGCTCGAATCCTCGGAGGGCGTCGTCGCCATCCAGGTGTTCGAGGGCACCTCCGGTATCGACCAGAACGCGTCCGTCCGCTTCCTGGGCGAGACGATGAAGATGCCCGTCACCGAGGACCTGCTCGGACGGGTTCTCGACGGCTCCGGCCGTCCGATCGACGGCGGCCCGGAGATCGTTCCCGAGGAGCGACAGGACATCGTCGGTGCGGCGATCAACCCGTACTCTCGGGAGTACCCCGAGGAGTTCATCGAGACGGGCGTCTCCGCCATCGACGGGATGAACACCCTCGTTCGCGGCCAGAAGCTCCCGATCTTCTCCAGCTCCGGCCAGCCGCACAGCGAACTGGCGATGCAGATCGCCCGGCAGGCCAGCGTGCCCGAAGAGGAGGAGGGCGACGACGAGGAGGGGTCGGAGTTCGCCGTCATCTTCGGCGCGATGGGGATCACCCAGGAGGAGGCGAACGAGTTCATGGAGGACTTCGAGCGCACCGGTGCCTTAGAGCGCTCCGTCGTGTTCATGAACCTCGCGGACGACCCCGCCGTCGAGCGGACGGTCACCCCGCGGATGGTGCTCACCACGGCCGAGTATCTCGCGTTCGAGAAGGATTACCACGTGCTCGTCATCCTGACGGATATGACCAACTACTGCGAGGCGCTCCGCGAGATCGGCGCGGCTCGCGAGGAGGTTCCGGGTCGGCGTGGCTACCCCGGATACATGTACACCGATCTGGCGCAGCTGTACGAGCGCGCCGGCCGGATCCAGGGTCGTGAGGGGTCGGTCACGCAGATCCCGATCCTCACGATGCCGGGCGACGACGACACGCATCCGATCCCCGACCTGACCGGATACATCACGGAGGGACAGATCTACGTCGACCCCGACCTGAACAGTCAGGGGTTGGAGCCGCCGATCAACGTGTTACCCAGCCTCTCGCGGCTGATGGACGACGGGATCGGCGAGGGGCTTACTCGCGGCGACCACGCGGACGTGAAAGACCAGATGTTCGCGGCGTACGCGGAGGGCGAGGACCTCCGCGACCTCGTGAACATCGTCGGTCGCGAGGCGCTCTCCGAGCTCGACAACAAGTATCTGGACTTCGCGGACCGGTTCGAGACGGAGTTCATCGACCAGGGGTTCGCGACGAACCGCGATATCGACGAGACGCTCGAGATCGGCTGGGACCTGCTCTCGATGCTTCCGAAGGACGCGCTCAACCGCATCGACGAGGAGTACATCGAACAGCACTACCGCGAGGACGACTCCGAGCGCGAGATCATCGAGGCGGCCGACTAACGACCATGGCAAAGGACGTCAAACCCACGCGCAAGAATCTGATGGAGATCGAGGACCGTATCGATCTCTCCGAGCGCGGCCACGACACGCTCGAGCAGAAGCGTGACGGGCTCATCATGGAGTTCATGGATATCCTCGATCAGGCGCAGGACGTCCGGTCGGATCTCTCCGACGACTACGAGCGCGCCCAGCGGAAACTCGATATGGCGCGTGCGATGGAGGGTGACGTTGCCGTTCGCGGTGCGGCGGCGGCGCTGAAAGAGCACCCGGAGATAAGTACGCGCTCGAAGAACATCATGGGTGTCGTCGTCCCGCAGATCGAGTCCTCGAAGGTCCAGAAGGACCTCGACGAACGCGGATACGGGCTGCTCGGCTCCTCCGCGCGGATCGACGAGGCGGCCGACGCGTACGAGGAGCTGCTGGAGACGATCATCCTCGCGGCCGAGGTGGAGACGGCGATGAAGAAGATGCTGGAGGAGATCGAGACGACGAAGCGTCGCGTCAACGCCTTGGAGTTCACGCTGCTTCCGCAGCTGTACGAGAACCAGGAGTACATCGAGCAGAAGCTGGAAGAACAGGAGCGCGAGGAGATATTCCGGCTAAAAAAGATCAAGGGCAAAAAGGAAGCCGAGGAGAAAGCCGAACGCGAGGCCGAAAAAGAAGAGGAGGCGGACGCGGAGTCGGCAGAGACCGCCTCCGCCGACTGAGCTCGTCGGTCCATCGATCTTCGGCCGTTCGTTCGGGTCGACTGTTTTTGTTTCGGCAGATCGGTAGCTCCGGGTATGGCCTGTCCACGCTGTGGATCGTCGGTCGTCGCGTTCGTCGTTCCTGACGAGCTTCTCGAGCACGCTCCGGCACGCGAGACGGCGATCTGTACGCGGTGTCTGTCGACGAGTCCCGCGGACGCGGCCGGCGGTAACCGCAACGGGAGAGCGCCCGCCGATCTCGCCGCGGTCGATGCCGCGTTTCCGGACGGCGAGGCGGGGGTCGCGCTCGCGCTCGCATGTGGCTTGCTGGGGTCGTTCGCGCTGCACCGCGCGTCGATCGAGACCCTGCTGGAACATGCTGAGCGGAACGGCGCGGACGTGTTCCTCTTCGTCGACCGACTCGACGCCGACGACGCCCACTTCGATCTGGAGCGCCGCCGCGCAGCGCTGCTCGACACCTTATAAGCGAGTTCGTCTGGTCGCTCTTCACGGCGGTTCCGTTCCCGCTCCGTTGGCACCTGGGCGCAAAAACGGACGCGTACCGACCAACATCGAACGTATCCACTGGCATCTCCCCACCGGATTTATCCGTTTCTTCTACGAAGTGTCAGTTCAGCCCGATGGCGACAGGAAACGGCGAGCCGATTACCGTTCTGTACGTCGATGCTGAGCCGGAGTCCGCGAACACCGTTTCCGGCTTTCTCGAACGCGAAGCGGACCGGTTCGAGGTCGAAACGGCGAGAACTGCTCACGAGGGTCTCAATCGGCTTGCTACCGACGAGTACCAGTGTGTGATCTCCGCGTACGACATGCCCGGCTCGAACGGGATCGAGTTCCTCGAAACCGTCCGAGAGGAACGCCCCGATCTTCCGTTCATCCTCTTTCCTGGAGAGGGGAGCGAAGCGATCGCCAGCGAGGCGATCGGTGCCGGGGTGACCGATTATCTCCCGAAAGGTACGGGGACCGAACCGTCTGAACTTCTCGTGGATCGCGTGTGCAACGCGGTCGATCAGTATCTCGCCACGGCAGCCGCAGACACGACCGAACGCCGACTACAGGAGCTGACCGATAGCATCACTGACTGTCTGTGGATGTTCGACCGGGACTGGGAAGAGCTGCTGTACATCTCCGGCTACGAAGCGGTCTGGGGTCGACCGACCGAGTGTATTACAGAAAACCCACAAGATTTTATCAACACCGTTGACCCCGACGATCGACCGTTCGTCAAACGGGCAATGGACCGCCTCTCGGATGGAGCGTCGATCGATATCGAGTACACGATCCGGTGCGGCGATGGCGAACCGGGCTGCCTCTGGACCAAAGGCGAACCCGTCTTCGACGACGAGGGGAATGTGGTTCGCGTCGGCGGGTTCACGCGCGACATCACCGACCGGAAACGCCGCGAGCAGGAACTCGAACGCTCACGGGAACTGTTCAGAGGAGCCGAACGGCTGGGCGACCTCGGTGCTTGGGAGTTCGACGGAACCGGGGGGGTCGTCTGGACCGAGGGAACGCGACGTATCCACGAGGTCTCCGACGACTACGAACCAGCACTTGAGACGGCCACCGAGTTTTTCCATCCCGAGGATCGGTCAGACGTCGAGCAGGCCGTCGAAGCCGCTCTCGACAGAGGTGAACCCTACGACCTTCAGGCTCGCCTGATCACAGCAACGGACAGCAAGCGGTGGGTCCGTACGCGGGGTGAACCTACTGATGATGGTGAGACGGTGCGGGGGTATATTCAGGATATCACGGACCAGAAACGACGCGAGCGGGCACTTCAGCGGGAACGTGATCGGCTCGAGGAGTTTGCTGGCGTCGTCTCCCACGACCTCAGAAATCCGCTCCAGGTCGCGGAGGGACAGCTCGAACTTGCCACCGACGAGTGTGACAGCCCACACTTATCGAATCTATCCGAGGCGTTGGATCGGATGGATGAACTCATCCAAGACCTCCTCGTCCTCTCCCGACAGGGAGACCCGATCGGGGAGACCGAAGCGACCGGACTGAACGAACTGGCCGAACTGTGCTGGCGACACATCGAGGCAAGCGATGCAACGCTTGAGGTACGGACGGAAGCAACCATCAGCGCAGATCGGAGTCGTCTACAGCAGCTACTGGAGAATCTGTTGCGCAACGCCGTCGAACACGGTGGTGAGGACGTTACGATAACGATCGGCGCGCTCCCGGATGGGTTTTACCTGGAGGACGATGGACCGGGGGTCCCGGAGCACAACCGTGACCGCATCTTCGATCCGGGGTACTCACGAACCGACGACGGCACCGGCTTCGGGCTCGCGATCGTCTCCGAGATAATCGACGCCCACGGCTGGGAGATCGATCTCACTACGAGCCATAGTGGCGGTGCACGCTTCGAGATATCCGGCGTCGAAACCGTCGAGTGAACCTTCGAGCGTCGCTGCCTGCACAGCAGTCGGGGGCGGACGTCCGCCTTTCGGTCTCGACCGTTCCCACCTCGCGGGAGTCGAGCGAGAGGCTTTTCGTGCGAGAACTCGAACGAGGGTTCATGGCGCAAGCGACCCAGGAGTTCGGCGAGTGGCCCCTCAAACGGCTGATGACCGAGGTGTGTGGCTCCGGTCACAAATCCGCTGACGATCTGACCCGTGCCCAGGCGACGGAGGCGTTCGAGCGCATCCTCGCTGACGAGCCCGACCACACGACGCTCGGTGCGTTCTGGCTCGCCAACCGCTGGAAGCGAAACAACCCGGAGGAGCTGGCGGCGTACACGGACGTGATGTGCGACCGCGTCGAGTACGCCGAACCCGACTGTGATCCGGTCGACTGCGGCGCGAACTACGACGGGAAAGGCCGGTCCGCGATCCTCGGCGTCGCCGCCGGCGCGGTCGCGGCCGCGGCGGGCACGCCCGTCGTCGTCCACTCCGGGGACCGCGTTCCCACGCAGAAACAGGACGCGTACAAACACGTCCTCGACGAGCTCGGCGTGGCGACGGAGCTCACCCCCCGCGACTCCGCCGCGATGGTCGACGAAACCGGCTTCGGCTTCTACTACCAGCCCGCGTTCAACCCCGCGATCGACGACCTGTTCGAGCGCCGCGACATGATGGGCGTCCGTACGTTCGTCAACACGATCGAGACGCTGGCGAACCCCGCCGGAGCCTCGACGCATCTCGGCTCGTTCTATCATCTTCCGTTCGCCAAGAAGGTCACCGACACGTTCGCGGAAAGCGAGTTCCACGACCTCGACCGCGTGCTGATGTTCCAGGGAATGGAAGGGTACGACGACGTCCGTCCCGGCTACACGAAAGTCGCCGAGTGGGACGCCGACGGCGACGACGGCGAGCCCGCGTTCGACGACTTCGAGATCGAGACCGCGGAGTACGGCATGGACTTCGAGACCGAGGATCTCGGCGTCGACGACGTCGCGGCCGACTCCGCACGGATCACCGAGGCGGTGCTTGCTGGCGAGCGTGACGACCGGTTCGCCGACGCGGTCGCGCTCAACGCCGCGCTCCGGATATACGCCGGCGAGGACGCCGACTCGATCGAGGAGGGCCTCGAGATCGCCCGCGAACACCTCGCTGACGGCTCCGCCCACGACGTGCTCGACGCGATGCGCGCGTTCTAGGCCGCCTCTCGCGAACTCGACGCGGAGTCGCTACCGCTTCGGCGCTGGCGGCATCGACCGTTTGTGAGCGCTCCGCTCGTACAGCTCCACGACCCGATCGACCGCCTCGGCCGGAACGTCGAGCTCGCGGACGGTCGCGTCACGGGAGAGCCCGCCGTCGACGTGAACCGCGAGGATCGCGTCGACGGTGTCGTAGTCGAGCCCCATCTCCTCTGCGTCCGTCTGTCCCTCCCACATGCCGGCGCTCGGCTCCTGCATCACTACATCGTGGGGAACGCCGACGTGGGCGGCGAGCTGGCGCACCTGCATCTTGTACAGATTTCCGATCGGATTACAGTCGACGGCCTGGTCGCCGTACTTGGTGAAGTACCCCGTCATCGCCTCCGCGCGGTTCCCGGTGCCCAACACGACGCGGTTCTCCGCGTTGGCGACGAAGTAGTTGAGCACCGCGCGCGTCCGCACGAACACGTTCCCTTTCGCCATCCGGTCCGCCGCGGCGTCCGGAAACGTCTCGAACACGGCGTCGGCGATCGGCTGGATCTCGACGACGTCGTACTCGATATCGAGCGTCTCCGCGACGCGCTCGGCGTCGCTCATCACGTCGGGGTCGTTCACCTCGGAGGGCATCGTGATCCCGTAGAGCCCGTCCGTTCCGAGCGCCTCGACCGCGAGGTACGCGGTGAGCGTCGAGTCGATCCCGCCCGAGAGGCCGAGCACGGCCCCTTCGGCTCCCGCCTCGTCGACGATGTCGGCGATGAACGAGACGATCCGCTCGCGGGTCGCCTCCAGCTCCGCTTCGGACAGTCGCAGGTCGAGCGGGGGGTCCTCGGACAGTAACACCGACTGCTCCGTGGTTCGGCTCATGAACGGATGGAGGGGCTCGGACGACTAATACCTCCCCGTCTCCCCGCCGAACTGGACGTACGTACGGTTATTCCGGATGCGAGAACCTGTTCGTATCATCAGAGCGGCGGTTCGACGGTTCGTGTGTGGGTTCGCCAGTTCGTGTGTGGGTTCGCCAGTTCGTGTGTGGGTTCGTGAGGCGTTCGACGGGTCGTGAGGCGGTTCGAGTCCACTCACGTCGTGTCACGCGTTTCCGCGTCGATCCGCTGCCGAAACCGCACGAGATGCGCCGCGCGGAGCCCGCCGTGGACGGCGAGCGAGGAGGCGAACGCGATCGTTCCGAGCTTTCCGCCGGACCCGGAGAGGTACGGCGCGGTGAACACGACGAGCACCCCGACAACGACGCCAGTCACGGCGAGCCAGCGCTCGTCGGGGATCCGAGCCGGCTCGGTCATACCGGCGAACGACGCCGCGAACACGACGGCCGCGACCAGCCCCCCGCCAGCGCCCAGCACGACCGGCGCGGCGACCCCGCCGACGAGTCCCACCGTTCCGGACGCGAGGACCGGACTCGCCCCGAGACGAGCGTGGACCGTGAACGTCACGGCGGCCGCAACGCCGCCGGCGACGACGGCGATCGTCGCGAGCTCGGGGCCCGCGATCGAGCCGCCCGGGAAGGCTCTCGACGTCGAGACCGCGGTGAGGACGACTCCGACGAACGCGCCGCAGTACGCGGGTACCGCCCGCGTCGGCATCGCGAGCGCGGCGACGACGCCGACCGCCCCAGCGCCGACGATCGGTGACGCTCCGCCCTCGACCGCCAGTCCGTACGTCACGAGCGCGCCGCCGACCAGCGCCGCTCCGACCGGCGCCGCCTCGGCCGGATCGAACCGTTCCCGTGACGCGGTCCCGCGAGCTGCCGCTCGCGCCAGCGACGTCCTGAGCGCCCACCACTCCGCGCGGATCCCCACAGCGAGCGCGCCGAGCGTCCCGACGAGCGTGACGCCCGAGACGAGGAGCGCGACCGTCGCGACGACGGATGTGACCCCGGCGACGTCCCGAGTAGCCGCCGGGAACCCGAGGACGACTCGGTTCGGCCCGCCGGCGGTTCCCGTCGTCACCGTGCCGGCGATCCCGAGCGCGACGAGCAAGAGCGCAGGAACCGCGAGCGCGACGAACCCGGCCAGCGTCTCGACACCGACCGGGTGTCGCAGCTCCGCGCTCTCGCTGGATGGTGGGGTCTCCGCGCTCTCGCTGGATGGTGGGGTCTCCGTGCTCTCGTCGGACGGTTGCGTCTCCGGCTTCGTCATCGCCCACGAGACATCGGGTTACGGAGAATCGAGGAGAAAGCCTCGCGCTTCAGCGCGGGGAGGATGTCAAAGCAGCCCCTCGCGCTCCGCCAGAAGCAGCCCTTCGAGCGTCGCGTCGTTCGTCGGCGGCTCGCGGGCGACGTCGATCGCGTCCTCGATCGGCACGGTCCGAGGGACGAGAAACTCGTTGTCGTCGAGCTCCACGTCGACGGGGTCGAGCCCCTCGGCGAACACGTAGCCGCGCCGATGCCGGAGCACGCCGGTCGAACACCACACCTCCTGTACGAGCGTCGTCGAGCTCGGCTCGAACCCGGTCTCCTCGGCGAGTTCGCGCGCGGCCGCGGCGGTGTACGACTCCCCCGGCTCGACGATCCCGGCCGGTAGCTCCATATCCGTCTCTCGGATCGTGGGCCGGTACTGCTCGACGAAAAGCACCGCGTCGTCCGCGACCGCGACCACGACCGCCGCGGGTGGCAGCTCCGCCCAGTAGTAGCGTTTCAGGGATCCGTCCGGCTGCTCGACCCGGTCGTAGCCGCCGACGTACCAGTCCGTGTCGTACTCGACGACGACCTCTCGAACGGGCCACTCCGGCTCGCCCGGCAGCGAGTGGGTCCGTCCGTCGTCGAACGCCGGATGGCTCCGGAGATCGCTCGCAGCGGTCTCGTCGTCCTCGTCGGTCGCGTCTGCGTGGTCGTCCTCGTCCCCGTAGCCCTCGTCGCTCATGTCTCCGCTTGCGTCACCTCGGCGTAATACGTTTCTCCATCGAACTCGACGCGGACGCCGTCGTCGGTCCCCGCCTCGGGGACCTGCTGTGTCAGCGCGTCGACCTCGTCGAAGGGCGTGTGTGTGAACCACTCTTTGATCCCGTACGGGCCCATCCGATACCCCTCCGAACGACCGTCGTCGCTCTCGAGCGCGCCGGTGAGGTACGGGTACCGGCGCTCCGAGACGTCGTCGACGTTCGCCGCCGGCTCGTCGGTTTCGATCGACTCGACGGTGAGGTGGTAGGGGTCGCCGCTTCCGAGATAGCTCGGCAGCGCACCGAGCGCGAGCAGCGCGACGAGCACCAGTGCGATGACGACCAGCAGGTTTCGGGCGACCGGGCGCATATCCGAGGTAGGGACCCCCGCCGAATACCCGTTTCGACCGCGATGGTGATCGAGATGGCGATCGAGAGCCTCGTCGCCGACGCGCTTTAGCGCCTCGCGCCCGTCGCCCGCACATGGAGTTCCGGTTCGAGCTTGCGTTGTGTGCGGCGCTCGAATCCCCGGACCGGATCGTCGCCAGACAGCTCGGTGCGGGCGTCACCCGCCCCGGCGGTCGGATCGTCGACGTCTGTGTGCTCGCCCCCGGACCGGGGTTCGATCGGCGGGCGGCGATCACTCCCGAGCGGATCCCGGCTCCGGCGGTCGAATCCCCGGTCGGTCCCGGCGAGGCAGTTCCGGTCGCGGACGCGTTCGACCTCCCTCCGGAGCGTGCGGCCGCGGTCGTCGACGCCGCCGTCGAGGCGAGCTATCTCGAACGGGAGCGTCGGGACGGCCGGCCGGTCGTCCGCGCGACCGCCCGCTATCCGGACGATTGGATTGGATCGCTCACGGCGATCGAGAACAAGCCCGATCTCGCCGAACCCGGCGGTCTGCGCGCGCAGCTGCGGTACGATGTCGCGCTCGGGCTGTTCGACGAGGTGATTCTTGCGACCGCGTCGTACGTCACCCGCGCGCACCTCAACCGGATCCCGGACCCGGTCGGAGTGTGGCGATTCGATCCGGAAACGGGCGACTGCGAGGTGGTTCGGGAGCCAACGCCGCTCGATCCGACGGTGTCCGGCGTGGAGATCCGCGAGGAGCGGTCGCTGCGCACGGACGTCTCGTTGGTCGATCCGGACGCCAAGACGCGCAAGCGACGACGGATCGCCGAGCGTGCGTACGGGAAGGGATGGCGGCCGGAGCCGCCCGGCTGCGCCCATGCGACGGCGACGGACGACGGCCGCCCCTACTGCGAGCGGTTCGACCGCGTCGTCGATCCCGGCCGCGACTGCGGCGCCGACTGTGGGGAGTACGAGCCCGCCGATCCGCCGACGGTCGACCGCGACGGACTCCGGGACGATCGGACCGCGTGGGTCGCGGAGTCCGGCGGCGGCCCGCGGCGGCAGTCGGGACTGTCGCGGTTCCAGTGAGGGCGGGCCGTGAGTACGGCCAGCCGCGTTCCTGTCGCTCGAAGAACCTGACGATCCGGAAGCGAACCGGGCGTCGGACGATACGTGGTTGAATATACCACGGTAACCCTTATATCCCGGGCGGAAAACCGTCCAGTATGGACGACATCGAGGATATCTTTGTCGCACGACTGATGACCACCGATCTCCACACGGTAACGCCGGACACGCTCGTCGAGGACGCGGCCGCTGTCCTGCTCGACAACGACATCAGCTCCGCGCTGGTCGTCGAGGACGACACGCTCGTCGGGATCCTCACGACGACCGACTTCGTCGACATCGTCGCGAAGAGCCAGCCGAAAGCGGAGACGACCGTCGAGCGGTATATGAGCACCGACCCGGTTACCGCGGAGGCGCAAGACACGGTGACGTCGGTCGCGGCGCTCATGGTCGATCACGGCTTCCACCACGTCCCCGTCGTCGACGACGACGGCACCGCGATCGGGATCATCACCACCTCCGACCTCGCCGCGTACGTCTCGACCGCCGAGGCAGAAGCGTCAGCGTAGCGGAGTTCGTGCGCAAGCCCGGTAGCCGGTGCGTCGAGTCGGCCCCATCCAACGAGTTAAACCGGATCCGGACCCAATCGCGTCCAATGCAACCGAGTTCGCTCTCCGGGCTCCCCGCGGGCGTCGGCGAGGCGCTCGAGTCGGAGGGCGTCACCGAGCTGTACCCCCCACAGGCGGCCGCCGTCGACGCGGGCGTCCTCGACGGTGAGAGTCTCGTCGCGGCGGTTCCGACCGCCTCCGGGAAGACGCTGATCGCCGAGCTCGCCATGCTCTCGGCGGTCGCCCGCGGCGGCAAGGCGTTGTACATCGTCCCGCTCCGCGCGCTCGCCTCGGAGAAGAAGGCGGCGTTCGAGCGGTTCGAGGAGTTCGGCGTCACCGTCGGCGTCTCGACGGGCAACTACGACTCCGACGGGGAGTGGCTCGCTACGCGGGACGTCATCGTCGCCACGTCGGAGAAGGTCGACTCGCTGATCCGTAACGGCGCGCCGTGGATCGACGACCTCACCTGCGTCGTGAGCGACGAGATCCATCTCGTCGACGACGCCTCGCGCGGCCCGACGCTCGAGGTGACGCTCGCGAAGCTCCAGCGCGTGAATCCCGGACTGCAGACGGTCGCGCTCTCCGCGACGGTCGGCAACGCCGAGACGATCGCCGACTGGCTCGACGCCGAACTCGTCGTATCCGACTGGCGACCGATCGACCTCCGGATGGGCGTCCACTACGGCAACGCGATCAACTTCGACGACGGGAGCCAGCGGGAGGTTCCCGTCGATCGCGGCGAGAACCAGACGGCGGCGCTCGTCGCCGACGCCCTCGACACGGAGGCGGACGGGCAGGGCGGCTCCTCGCTCGTGTTCGTCAACTCCCGCCGGAACGCCGAAAGCGCCGCCAGAAAGCTCACGGACGTGACTGGTCCCCGACTCACCGACGCGGAGCGCGACCGACTCCGCGAGCTGGCCGACGACCTCCGGGACGTCTCCGATACGGAGACCGCAGCGGATCTCGCGGCCGCAGTCGAGGCCGGGGCCGCGTTCCATCACGCCGGGCTGCGCAGCGAACATCGGAGCCGCATCGAGGAGGCGTTCCGGGACCGGCTCGTCAAAGTCGTCTGTGCGACCCCGACGCTCGCGGCCGGGGTCAACACGCCAGCCCGTCGCGTGATCGTCCGCGACTGGCGGCGCTACGACGGCTCCTACGGCGGGATGAAGCCGCTCGACGCCCTCGAGATCCACCAGATGTGTGGTCGAGCGGGCCGCCCCGGGCTCGATCCGTACGGCGAGGCGGTCCTGCTCGCGAACGACGCGGAGACGATGGACGAGCTGTTCGACCGGTACGTCTGGGCGGATCCGGAGCCCGTCAGATCGAAGCTCGCCGCCGAGCCCGCGCTCCGGACGCACGTCCTCGCGACGGTCGCGTCCGGCTTTGCCTCCACGCGTGGAGGACTCCTGGAGTTTCTCGAGAACACCCTCTATGCGACCCAGACGGACGACGAGGGTCGGCTCGCCACGGTCACCGACGCCGTCATCGACTACCTCGTGGTCAACGGCTTCATCGAGCGTGACCGCGACGGCGGCGTCGAGAGCCTCGCCGCGACCGGGATCGGCCACACCGTCTCCCGGCTCTATCTCGATCCGATGAGCGCCGCGACGATCATCGACGGACTGCGGGACGCCTGTACGACACCGGGCGAACGAACGTTCGAGCGGTCCGTCGAGGCGGACGAGGCCGGGGACGACGGCGAGCCTGAACTCGCGTTCGGCACGTATAGCAAGGTCGATGGCGACGGGAGCGGAGGTTCGGACGGGGACGGGAGCGGAGGTTCGGACGGCGGACGCGAGGACCAAGATGACGCCGACACCTCCGCCCACGAGATCACGTCGCTCGGACTGTATCACCTCGTGTGCCGGACGCCGGACATGTATCAGCTGTACCTGAAATCGGGCGACCGGGAGACGTACGAGGAGATCTACTACGAGCGCGAGATTGAGTTTCTCGGCGACGCGCCGTCGGAGTACGAGGACGTCCGGTTCGAGGAGTGGCTCGCCGCGCTCAAAACCGCGCGCCTGCTGGAGGACTGGGCGAGCGAGGTCGACGAGGACCGGATCACGGAGCGGTACGGCGTCGGCCCCGGCGACATCCGCGGGAAGGTCGACACCGCCGAGTGGCTGCTTCGGGCGGCCGAGACGCTCGCCCGCGACGTCGAGGCGGTCGACGGAGACGCCGTCCTCGCCGTGCGGGAGGCGCGCAAACGGGTCGAGTACGGCGTTCGCGAGGAGCTTCTGGATCTCGCGGGCGTTCGTAACGTGGGCCGGAAGCGTGCGCGTCGACTGTACGAGGCGGGCATCGAGAGCCGAGCTGATCTCCGCGAGGCCGAAAAGGGCGTCGTGCTCGGCGCGCTTCGTGGTCGGGAGCGCACCGCAGAACGGATCCTCGAGAACGCTGGCCGGGAGAACCCGTCCATGGACGGCGTCCGCGCGGACAGCTCGGCGTCCGCCGCGGCGACCGCGGGAAGCGATCCCGATGGCGACGACGGCGAGGGACAGGCGAGTCTGGGTGATTTCCAGTGACCGAGAGGGCCGATGGATCGGATGTAGAACCCGATCCGAGTCCGCGAGTCGAGCTCGTCGAGGGGACGACGCGGATCGCCGACCTCGACGAGTTCCTCGACGAGATCGGGACGATCGGCGAGGAGACGGCTGCAGTCGTGCAGGCGTTCGACGCCGACCTCGTCGTCTCCGCGGACCAGCTTCGACTCGCGACCCGGCTGGCCGCTCGCTCGATAGCGAGAGACGAGGCCGTCGCTCGCGATCCGGCCGTCGAGATCCTGCTGTACGCGGCGGGTGACCGACAGATCGAGCGTGCCCTCGAGCTCGGCGTCTCCGAGGGCGACGCGCGGATCGTGGCGGTCGTCGCTGATTTCGGCGCGGTGTCGGGGCTGGACCGGCCGGTGGCCGACCTCGATGCCGCGGTCGGGTCGCTCGAGGCGCTCGTCGATCCGGCCGAGACGCTCGGGACGTTCGACGAGACGGCGGTGCGAGCGTTCTACGGCGTCACCGACCGCGAGCTGGCGGCAACGGTCGGCGACGTGACCGACGCAGTTCGGGAGCGAGTCGCGCTTCTCGACGTGGAGAAGTGAGCGGCTCGCCGTCGTCCCGTTCACTCCCGTTCGCGTTCGGCCTGTAGTAACTGAAGTGCCTGTCGCACGTGATACCGGCCCTGCTCGTCGTCGATTGCGCCGAGCGCCGCTTCGAGATGCTGCTCAGTTTTGACGAGTTCATCGTCGGACTCCGACGACGTCATCGGCCTCTCACGCACCGTTTTCGTACGGGAACTCCCCCCGTTCGTTCGCTACGTTGGCTCACGTGATCCGATGGTTCGTTCTCATTGATAAGTTGTGGGTCCGATCGACCGGGCTGGAGCGCGGGACGGCTCGCATCGAGAAACCCCTTCGTTTCGCATGGAGACCGTGTTATAGCAGGCGATTATGACTCCAGTTGAAACGGAGGTGTGGATGAGACCGGTCGAGGAGATATCGAGACACTCGTGACGATGCCGACGCGAGGAGTAGTCCATCCTGGATTCGAACCAGGGTCGTTGCCCCCAGAAGGCAACAGGATTGGCCACTACCCCAATGGACTGTGCACTCATTCGTACTCCGTGGGTGTTTGTAAGCGTTGCGCGTCGGCGTCGCCGTGCTACGAGTTCACAGATCCGCCCGCTGGCGTGTGTCAGGATCGTCGTCAGTCCAGCCGGCACGCGGTTGCCGTTCGTCCGCTCTCCGCAGATCCGGATCGACGAACGTGCGCATATCGGCGCTTTTAAGCGCGCGAATAGCCACGGTCGTGTATGTACATCGGTCGCTTCGTCGTTGTCGGCCCCGGAATCGGTGCGTATCGCGTCTCCTCCCGTTCGTTTCCGAACCGTCGTGTCGTCGACCGTGACGGCATCTTGACCGTCGGGCCGACGCCGGACGCACCCGAGACGGATAATCCGTACATCTCGTACAACTGCGCACGCGCGGTCGACGCGCCGACCGGGGAGGCGTTCGCGGTCGTCGGCAACGGCTCGCACGTCGATCCGATCGCGGAGAAGCTGGAGCTCGGCTATCCGCCTCGCGACGCCCTGGCGACGCCGCTTCTCGCGCTCGATTTCGAGAAGGACGACTACGACACCCCTCGGATCGCGGGAGTCGTCGGCGCGGAGTCGGCGAAGATCGGCACGGTCCGACGGGACGGGCTCCACGTCGAGGCGGTTTCGGAGCCGACGCTCGTCGCCACCTACGAGATGGACAGCCCGGAGCCGTACGAGCTGTCGGCGACTGACGCCGAATCGGCAGCAAGCGAGCTGCTCGGAGCCGACTTCGAGCACGCGGTGTGTGCGGCAGCCGCGACCGTCGACGACGCCGGCGTCACGCTCGCGTTCGACAACGACGAGGCGTAACGAGACACTCGCGGACGGCTCCGGCTTCAGACCGCTTTTGAGGCCGGCGACCGAGTGACGGGTATGCAGCGCGTCACCGCCGCCGACTACCACGACATCGCCACGCCCGCCGACCCACGGCTCTCCCCTGATGGCACCCAAATCGCGTTCCTCCGTGCCCAGCCGCTCGACGACGAGACGTACGAGTCGACCGTCCATCTCGTCGACGCCGACGGTGACGACGACCCGCGGCGGCTCACGCTCGCCGAGGGGCGCGACGCCGAGCCCCGGTGGAGCCCGTCCGGTGACCGGATCGCGTTCGTCTCCACGCGCGGGGAGGACGACGACCGGACGCAGCTCTGGGTGCTCCCGGTCGACGGAGGGGAGGCCCGTCGGGTGACGGACGTGGTGGGTGGCGTCTCGGATATCGTCTGGTCGCCGGACGGCGAGCGGATCGCGTTCGTCCAACCGGTCACGTCGGCGGACCGCGAGGCCGACCGTGACCTGCGCGTCCCGGACGAGTACGAGCCGGCTGACCACCCCGATCCCCGGGTGGTCGAACGAACCGTCTACCGGTCGGACCAGCGCTATTTCGACGGGCGGCGACCGGGGGTGTATCTCGCCGACGCGGACGCGGCGGTCGACGGGGCCCGTGCGGACGAAGAGCCCGCAATCGTCCGCGTCACGGACCGCGAGGCCGACTTCGGCGGACCGGAGTTCGGCGACGCCGACACGCTGTACTACTGGGAGTCCGTCGGCGAGGACCCCGACGACTCCGACGAGGTCGCGATCCACGCGCTCGACCTCTCCGCGGCGCTACACGATGAGGCTGTCGACGCCGATTCGTCCGCCGTCGATCCCGACGCAGCCGAGCGGATCCACACGACGACCGCGTGGCAGCCGTCGCTGTCTGCAACCGCCGACGGTCGGATCGCGTTCCCGCATATCGAGCCGGATCGGGCGTCGCTCCAGCAGACGGACCTGCACGTGTTCGACCGTGACTCCGGATCGGTAACCGACGTCACCGCCGGGGTCGACCGCGGCCTCGACGTGGCAACGACCCCGCAGTGGGGACCGGACGCCGAGACGCTGTACTTCGCCACGCCGGACGAGGGAATGACCGCGCTGTGGCACGCGCCGGGTGACGGCTCCGTTGCCCCCGAGCGGCTCCTCCGGGAGGGAACGGTGTCGAGCGCAACGGTCGGTGTCGATGCGAGCGCAACGGTCGGCGTCGACGCGAGCGCCGGCTCCGACGCAACCGCCGATGCCGACGCCGTCCGCCTTGCGATCGCGCGAAGCGAGTGGGATCACCCCGGCGACGTGTTCAGGTACGACGCCGCAACCGACGAGAGCACCCGACTCACGGAGCTGAACGAGGCGTATCTCGCGGACCGGCACGTCGTACAGCCCGAGGAACTGTGGTTCGAGTCCGCCCAGGGGCCGGTCCATGGCTGGGTGTTGACGCCGCCGGAGTTCGACGCGCACGGCGATGAGCGGATCGATCCAGAGACGAACGACGAGCGGATCGATCCAGAGACGAACGACGAGACGGACGAGGAGTACCCCCTCGTGGTTGAGATCCACGGCGGCCCCCACGCGATGTGGTCGACATCGGGAACGATGTGGCACGAGTTCCAGACGCTGGCCGCACGCGGCTACGTCGTCTTCTGGTCGAACCCCCGCGGATCGACGGGGTACGGCGAGGCGTACAAACGGGCGATCGAGTGCGACTGGGGCGAGGTGACGCTAACGGACGTGATGGCCGGCGTCGAGGAGGTGGCTGCCCGCCCGTACGTCGACGAGTCGAACGCGTTCGTCACCGGCGGCTCGTTCGGCGGGTTCATGACCGCGTGGACGGTGGGTCACTCCGACTACTTCCGTGCGGCCGTCGCCCAGCGCGGCGCGTACGACCTCACCGGGCTGTGGGGGACGACCGACGGGGCATACAAGCTGGTCGAGGGTGATTTCGACACGACTCCCTTCGAGGAGGCCGGATGGCTGTGGGAGCAGTCGCCAACCAGCCATGCCCACGAGGTCGACACCCCGACGCTGCTGATCCACGCCGAGGACGATACGCGGACCCCGGCCGCCTCCGCCGAACTGTTCTACCGGATCCTCCGCAAGAACGGCGTCGAGACGCGGTTCGTCCGGTACCCCCGTGAGGGCCACGAGCTGTCGCGGTCGGGCGAGCCGGGTCACATCGTCGACCGCATCGAGCGTATCGTCCGGTGGTTCGACGGCTACTCCGACCATCACGACGCCCCGAAGGCGCTCGACCGCCCCGATGACGACGGGCTGACGGCGAGCGCCGACGACGACAAGTAAGGTGTGCAGACGAGCGGTCTCGTTACTCGACCAGTCGCTCTATCTCGGTGACGAGGATCCCGGTCGCGCCGACCGACTTCAGCTCCGCGATCGCCTCGAACACGTCGCGCTCGTCGACGACGGCGTGGACCGCCACCATCCCGTTACCGTTCTCGTCGGCCTCGACGTCCATCACCGTCGGGCCGCCGAGTCCGGGGATCACCTCCTTTACCGCGTCGAGATTCGCCTTCGGCGCGTTCATCATCAGGTAGCGTCGGCCGTCGGCCGCGAGCACGGACTCGAGAGCGGTGCGCACCTGATCGACTTTCGGGTCGTCGACGACGTCTCGGCCGGCGAACAGTCGCACGGAGGAGTCGAGCACGTCGTCTATCACCGCGAGCCGGTTCACTTTCAGGGTCGTTCCCGTGGAGGTGATGTCGACGATCGCGTCGGCCATGTCGACGTGCGGCGTGAGCTCGGTCGCGCCCGTCACGGTGACGATGTCGGCGTCGACGCCGACCCGCTCGAAGTACGCGCGGGTGACGTTCGGGAACTCCGTGGCGACCGTCGCACCCGCCAGATCCGCGACCGACTCGACGTCGCCGTCCTCCGGTGCGGCGAGCACTAGCCGGCAGGAGCCGTACTCCAGATCCAGCAGATCGACGAGGTCGTCGTCGGCTGCGCTGGCGACGTCCGCCGCGACGCCGCCGGACTCCTCTGCCTGGTCGAGCCCCGTGATCCCGAGATCGGCCGCGCCGTCGCGGACGTACTCCGGGATGTCCGCCGCCCGTGCGAACAGCACGGAGACGTCGGGGTCGACCGTGTCGGCGTACAGCTGGCGGTCGGCGGTGTTCTCGATGTGTAACCCTGCGCGTTCGAGAAGCGACAGCGTCGGATCGTGGAGACGGCCCTTGTTGGGCACGGCGATTCGCATACGTGAGCCTCCGCGGGCGGCGCGGGAAACGTTTTCGTCCGCGCTCGCTCGTGGCTCACGCGCCGGGGATCCCGAACGCGCCGATTCCGAGCCGGAACACCGTGTTGACGGCGAAGAGAATGGCCAGCGCGGCGACCCACGCGACCACTCCGATCTTCGCGGCGCTCACCCAGCCGCCGGGGTAGCGCCAGTTGATGACGCCGACCCAGACGACCAGTGCGACCACGGTCCCGATCAGCGGGATCCACGACGTCAGCGCCCACGCGACCGCGCCGATGAGCGCCGTGAGCAGCGCCCGCCCGTAGTCGTCGACGTCGGCGATCAGCCGAGCGCTCACGTATATCGCGAGCCCGCCGACGAACAGGGCAACGAGGAATGCGACGATCGAGCCGAGGAACGGAACTACCATGGATTCGTCTCTTCCGCTAGCCGGGTAGTAGTATCGGCTCGCATCGAGTCGCGGTCGACACGGCACTCGAATGGTTCGCAACGGCGTCCGACGTTACGCGTCCGACGCCTCACCATCGTCGTTAGCATCGGTGTCGTCCTCGTCGTTAGCATCGGTGTCGTCCTCGTCGGTCGCCTCCTCGTCACCGAGCAGGTCGCTCAGCGAGTCGCCGAGGCGGTCGATCGATCCGTCGAGGTACGCGTCGATCGTCTCGTGGATCTCGGTCACGCGATCGGATGCCTGCTCCGGCAGCCCATCGCTCGGTCCGACTCCGTCGCCGTCGTCGTCGGTTGCATCCGCCGGGGCGTCTGCCTCGTGTGCGTCCGTCGCGTTCTCGTTCGCCTGGTCGGTCGGGGTGGCCGCACCGACCGCCGCCACGCCGCCGATCAGGAACATCGCCGCGACCGCTATCGTGACCAGTCGTTTCGTGTTCATTGCGGTCCGTGCTCCGCTCGCCGACCCCTTAACAGGGCAAAACCGTACTCCCGAGTTCCGGGCTGTTTGAGCGCTTTCGTCCCCGATTTCGTCCGAGTTGGTTCCGGATTCATTCGGGTTGTGCCGCGCCGTCCAGCTCATCGCCGACGGACGCGCGGACGTCGGCCGACGAGCGCGCGGACGACGACGGCTCTCCTCGTTCGCTGTGGTGTCCATGGCGAACCGACCGGCTTAATCCGCACCCGGACCACCGGCTCACGTATGAGCCAGTTTCCTTCCTTCGAGGTGATCCCCGCCGTCGACGTGCAGGACGGCGAAGTCGTCCAGCTCGTCGGCGGCGAGCGCGGCACCGGCAAGCGCTACGGCGACCCGGTGGAGGCGGCCGACCGCTGGATCGAGGCGGGGGCGTCGACGCTCCACCTCGTCGATCTCGACGGCGCGTTCGAGGGCGACCGCGTCAACGCCGCCGCGATCGAGGCCGTCGTCGGCGCGGTCGGTGAGACGACCACGCTCCAGCTCGGTGGCGGCATCCGCACGGCCGAAGGCGCTCGCGACCTGCTCGAGGCCGGCATCGACCGCGTCATCCTCGGCACGGCCGCGGTCGAGGACCCGGATATCGTCGCCGACATCGACGACACCCACCCCGGAAGCGTCGTCGTGAGCCTCGACGCGAAAGAGGGTGAGGTCGTCGTCTCCGGGTGGACCGAGGGGACCGGACTCGACCCGGCCGAGGCCGCCGCCCGCTACGAGGCGCTCGGCGCGGGCGCGATCCTCTTCACCAACGTCGACGTCGAGGGACAGCTCGAGGGGATCAACCGCGAGATCGTCGCCGCGGTCGTCGACGCCGTCGACATCCCCGTGATCGCCTCCGGCGGCGTCGCGAGCGTCGACGACGTGGTCGCGTTACAGCAGGCGGGTGCGGCCGCGGTCGTCGTCGGCACCGCCCTCTACGAGGGCCAGTTCACGCTGCGGGAGGCGCAGGCGGCCGCGGATGACGACGTCTGAGTCACCGACGCGAGTCGCTCTCGACGATGCCCACGTCGACGCGGTCACTCCTCCGACTCCTCGTCGGCCTCCGGACGCTCCCGCTGCACGACGAGCACGGGTCCGAGGAACCGCTCCGCGACCTGTTCGGACGGCATGCCGAAGACGAACGTGGTGACCGACGGGTCCGTCTCGCCCATGACGACCGCGTCGTGTGTCTCCCCGAGTTCCGCGATCGCGTCGATGGGGCTCCCCTCGGTCGGCGTCTCGATACGCACGTCGATGGCGTCTCGATCCATTCCGCGGTCGACGAGTTCGCTCCGCACCCCGCTCATAAGCGTCTCCGCGTCGTCTTCGAGCTCCTCCTCGCCGAGAATGTGATACAGGGTCACGTCGACGTCGCTTTCGGCGAACAGTCCGGCGACGAGTCGCGTGTTTCGGCCGATACCGACGGTTCCGCGTACGGCGACGAGGACGGAGTCGAGGCGCTCGACGCTGTTCGGCACCAACACCGCGAGACAGTCGTACTCGTAGATGAGCCGGTCGATCGTGGTCTGCTCGTCGTGTGTGAAGACGAGCCGTGTCTCGACGGTCGATCCCGCGTCGGCGAGCGTCTCCGCGAACCCGTCGAGCTTCGTCATCGCTTTCTCGCCGAACTGCTCGCGGGCCTGCTCGGTCGCGGTCTGTTCCGGGAGCACGTGGTAGCCGAGCAGCACCACGTGTGCGTTCGCGAGGAGATCCGGCGTCCCTGCGGGAAGCGATTCACCTTCCAGCACTTCCAGCGGCACGAGCACCGTCGGGCGTTCGGAGTCCCGATCCGGTTCCTCCCGGTCCGACTCCGCCTTCGGCTCCCGTCCGCCGTCTGTCATCGGCTGTGCGTCCGTCGTCCGTGTGTGTGTCGGTGTCATCTCAGAACTCTCCCTTGAGGTCGACGTCGGTCGCGTAGTAGCGGTACCACGCGTAACTCAGCGCCATCACAACGAACCCGATCACGATCGAGGCCGGCTGCATGAACGCGATCAGCGCGAAGCTCGCGACCGCGCCGACCCCGGCGACCGCAAACCCCGCCGGACAGCGGAACGTCGGCGTGTACCAGTCCGGTCGCTCGCGGCGGAGCTGGATCAGCGCGACGCAGATCAGCCCGTACATCACCAGGTGGAGGAAGGAGGCGACCTCCGCGAGCAGCTCCACCTGTCCGGTCGCGGTGAGCACGACGATCGGGCCGCCCGCGAGCCCCAGAGCGACGTGCGGCGTGCCGTATTTGAGGTTGATCCGGCTCGCCCGCTCGGGGATGAGGTCGTCGCGGCTCACCGCGTACACCGCCCGCGACGCGCTGAGGATCGATGCGTTCGCGCTGGAGAACGTCGCGAGCAGGCCGGCGATCAGGATCGCGATCGCGCCGGGGAAGCCGACGAACTCGCGGGCGACCTCCACCATCGCCGTCTCGCCGAACTCGCCGAGCTGAGCGCTGCCGAACGCGCTCGTCGCGACGAAGATGGTGACGACGTAGAACACGCCGACGATGATCACCGAGCCGACCATCGCCAGCGGGAGGTTTCGACTCGGCTGCTTGATGTCGCCGGCGACCGTCGCGATCTGCGCGAAGCCGAGGTACGAGGTGAACACGAGCGCCGCGGTCTGGAGCACGGGGAGCATGCCGCCCGGCGGGAAGAAGCGCTCGGGGGTCGTCTCCCCGCCGAACACGCCGAGCGCGTCGAGACTGCCGTAGCTCAAAAACACCGTGAGAATGACCAGAAGCAGGATCACGATCCCGTTCTGCAGCGACGCCGTGTTCTCGGTTCCGAACAGGCTGAGGACGGTGAGGCCGACTCCGAACGCGACGCCGAGCGGGACCGCGGGGCTCACCGGGAGGGCGATCCCCGCCTCGGCGAACACCTGTCCCGCGTAGCTGCCGAGCCCGACGAGGTAGAACGCCGACGCGAACACGAGCCCGAGCCAGAGCCCGAGTCCGACGATCGCGCCCGATCCCGTCCCGAGCCCGCGGGAGATGAAGAAGTAGCCGCCGCCGCTGCGGGGCATCGCCGTCGCCAGCTCGGAGGTCGGCAGCGCCACCAAAAGCGCGATCACCGCGCCGATCGCAAAGGAGAGCGCCGCGGCGGGGCCGGCGTTGGCGGCCGCGAGACCGGGAAAGACGAAGATCCCCGCACCGATCATCGTCCCGATACCGATCGCGAGGCCACCCGTGAGCCCGATCGTCCGTTCGAGCTCTCCCTCCCCCTGATCGACGTCGTGGTCGATCGGTGGCTCCGAGGTGTCGGGGGGCTCATCCGGAGGATCGACCGATCCTGTCGGAGATTCGTTCGACGGTCCGCCGTCGGATGCCATGCGAGTACGTCACGTCGGGCGGCTGAAATAGCCACCGCCCGCAACCGCCTTAAGAGTCGCCAACGACTGGCCGGTATGAGCGACACCGATCGGAGCGCGGCCGTCTCCCGCGAGACCGCGGAGACGACGATCGACCTCACGCTGGCGCTCGACGGCGACGGCGACAGCGAAGTCGACACGGGGATCGGCTTTTTCGACCACATGCTCGCATCGTTCGCGAAACACGGCCTCTTCGATCTCACCGTTCGCTGCGACGGCGACACGCATATCGACGACCACCACACGGTCGAGGACGTCGCGATCTGTCTCGGGGAGGCGTTCGCGGAGGCGCTCGGCGAGAAGCGCGGCATCCGGCGGTACGCCGACCGGCGCGTGCCGCTCGACGAGGCGGTCGCGAGCGTCGTCGTCGACGTCGCCGGCCGCCCGCACTACGAGTTCGCCGGCGAGTTCTCACAGGAGCGGGTCGGGGAGTTCACGAGCGTCATGGCCGACCACTTCGCGATGTCGCTCGCGCACAACGCGGGACTCACGCTGCACGTCGAGGTCGAAACGGGGGAGAACGCCCACCACGAGGTGGAGGCCCTATTTAAGGCGCTGGCGCGCGCGCTCGACGACGCGACGCGGATCGACGACCGACGGAGCGACACGCCGAGCACGAAGGGGACGCTGTAGCGCCGCGGACGTTCCGTCCGGGTCGCCCGGAGGCGTTCGTTCATCCAGTATCGATGTCGAGGATGGCTCCCCGACCGATCCGGACGGGTATTTACTTCGCCCGGCCGAACGACCGATCATGCACGTCGGTGTCGTCGTAAATCCCATCGCGGGGATGGGCGGCCGAGTCGGATTAAAAGGGACCGACGGGAAGCTGGCTGAGGCGCTCGAGTTGGGCGCGGAGCCTCGCGCACCGGACCGCGCTCGCCGCGCGCTCGGTCGCCTCGTCGAGATCGATATGGAGATCACCGTCTCGACGGTCCGGGAGCCGATGGGGGAGCGACTCGTCCGCGAGGCGGGACTCGACCCGGTGCGTGTCGTCGACCCGTTCGAGGCGGCTATCTCCGGGACCGAGTCCACCGCAGATGATCCGACAGGCCCCGCCGAGAACGAGTCGACAGGCCCCGCCGAGAACGAGCCGGATCGCCGCTCCGCCGTTCCCGACGTGCGATCGCTTCGCGCCGAGCACACGAGACGCGCCATCCGCGCGTTCCTCGACGGCGATGATGGTGTCTCGGCGGTCGACGTCGTGCTGTTCGTCGGCGGCGACGGCACCGCGGCCGACGTCGCGGAGGCACTCGAAGGCACGGAGACGCCGATGCTCGGCGTTCCCGCCGGGGTGAAAGTGTACTCCTCGGTGTTCGCGGTGTCGCCCGAGGATGCAGCCGAGGTCGTCGCGACGTTTTCACGGACGGAGCGCCGCGAGGTGATGGACATCGACGAGGACGAGTACCGCGAGGGGGAGGTGAACCCGGAGCTGCGGGCGGTCGCACACGTTCCGGTGGCGGAGTCCCTTCAGTCGTCGAAACAGACCGGCGGGGGAACGGTCGAGTCGATGGCCGAGGGGGTCGCCGAGGATATACGCGCACGCGAGGGGGCGGGCGTCACCTACGTGCTCGGACCGGGGTCGACGGTCGGCGCGATCAAGGACGCGCTCGGGTTCGAGCCGTCGCCGATCGGCGTCGACGTCTGGCGAGATGGCGCGGTGGTCGCCCGGGACGCGACGGAGTCGGAGATCCTTTCGACGCTCGGGGCCGAGAACGTGATCGTCGTCTCGCCGATCGGCGGACAGGGGTTCGTGTTCGGTCGGGGGAACCCACAGCTCTCGCCGGCCGTGATCCGGGAGTGTGACGTCCGGATCGTCGCCTCACGGGAGAAGCTCGACGACGTCCGAACCCTCCGCGTCGACACCGACGACCCCGAACTCGACGCTGAGCTCGCCGGGTGGGTCAAGGTTCGCGTCGGCAAGTTCGAGACGCGGATGATGAAGATCGCGTGACTCGTCCGGTCACCCGGAGCGGTCGATCGCGTCCAGCAGCTCCCGTTTCGTGTACGGCTTGACGAGGAACGCGTCGACGCCGATCGCCTCCGCATCGGATCTGACCGTCTCGGAGACGACGGCGGTGCTGAGAACGACTCCGACGGCCGGCCGCTCCGCGAGGATTCGCTCGCTCGCCTCCAATCCGTCGATCCTCGGCATGTTCACGTCTAGCACGGCAACGTCAGGATCGTGTTCCCGTACCAACTCGACCGCTTCGGCGCCGTCGCTGGCGCTTCCCACGACCGTGTGCTTCGGCTCGATGAGACCACGGACGAGGGCTCGTTGGAGATCGGTGTCCTCCGCGATGACGATATCGGCCATCTGAGTGGGTCCCCCGAAGACGGGATCGCCTCCGGTGCGGATCGATCACACTGGCGTTCGGTTATGAATGTCGCGTTCTGCTTTCATTTTCATGGGCCGAGCGCGGCGGCGAGTACGGACGCGACGCTGACGACGCTACATCCTCGTTCGACGGTGTCGGTGCCGACGACCTCGTCGACCCCCGCGGCCCGTAGCTTCGTCACCGCGTTCGCGACCAACATCGGATGGACGCAGGCGGCGACGATCCGATCCGCTCCTCGGTCGGTTAACACGCCGACCGCCTCGCTCATCGTCGACCCGGTGGCGATGATGTCGTCGACGACGACGACGTCGCGGTCGACCACCGGCGAATCCGAGGGCGTGATCTCGACTGCACCCGTCTCGCGGTCGCGATGTTTCTCGAAGAAATCCGTCTCGCCCGCTCCGTACGCCTCGCGGACGGTTTCGGCGATCCCGATCGCGCCCTCGTCCGGCGCGAGGAACAGCGGATCATCCAGCTTCGGCAGCGCTTTTGCGAGCACACCTGCGGCGTCGACGGTGACCGTCGGCACCTCGTAGTAGTCGGTGACGGTCGCCTCGTGTGGGTTCACGAGCACGACGCGGTCGGTGCCGGTGGAGATCGCTTTCGCCATCGCTCGTGCGGACACCGGCTGGCCGGGCTCGAACGCCCGGTCCTGTCTGGCGTATCCCATGTACGGGATCACGGTCGTCACCTGCTCCGCCCCGGCCTCGCGAACGGCGTCCTGTAGCTGGAGCAGTTCCACCCACGCTTCGTCGGAGTCCGTCGTCGCGACGACGACCGCCTCCGTTCCCTCGAACCCGGGGACGGCAGCCAGTCCCTCGCCGTCCGGGAATCGGTCGTACGTCACCGTCGCCAGCGGTCGCCCCGTCTCGTCGGCGAGTGCGGCCGCGAGCGTTTGGGAGCTCGACCCGGATACGATCATGGGAGTCCGTTTCCGAGACTCGGATAAACCAGTTTCCTTAGCTCCCGGCGAGCATCTCCGCCTCGACGGTGGAGCTCCGGATGCGACGATGACCCGCGGGGTCCCCGCGACAGCGATCCGCACACGACGGTCACAGGGGCGGATATTTACGCGCGCGGCGGGAACGACGCCGTATGACTGAAACCGGAGACCGGGTCGGTCTCGCCTGTCCGTCGTGTTCCCCTGGCGAGCCGACCGTCCACGAGGTGTTGCGGCCGGGCGGGCAGGCGACCGTCCGCTGTACGGAGTGCGGGCACACGCATAAAACCGAGATCCCCGAGACGGAAACCGTCCCGCTGCGGATCGTCATCTCCCAGGACGGCGAATCGTTCACGACGGAGATGGACGTCCCGATCGACACGTCCGTCGCCGAGACCGAGGAGTTCGTCGTCGACACGCCGGACGCGCTGATGCAGGTGCGGATCACCGGCATCGAGGTCGGTCCCGAGCAGCGCGTCGAGGAGGCGGGCGTCGAGGACGTCGAGACGCTGTGGACCCGCGCGGTCGACAACGTCGGCGTCGACGTGACGCTCCACCCCAAGGACGGCGACGCCGACCGCACCCGGTCGCTTCGCGTGAACGTCCCCGGCGACTACGAGTTCGAGGTCGGCGAGACCGTCGAGTTCGGCGACGAGGAGTTCACGATCGAGGGGATCCAGATCCGGGACGACGCCCCGGAGTACCGGCACGGCAAACTCGATCATCCCGGCGACATGGCGTACGCGAAGGATCTCAAGCGGGTGTACGCCCGCGACGAGACCCTCACCGCGTGGTCGGCGTGGTGATCACCGCGTGATCCGTGTGGTGACTCGATACGAGCCGTTCGTCCGGTAGCTCGGACCGAACAGCCGTTCCCAGGGTGGACGTGCCGCATCCTCTTTTGTGCCCGACGACCGCCGTCCCGAATCACCCGCGCTCCCCTTCGCTATCCCCGGCCTCTCGGATCCGTTCGAGCACCTCGCGTCGCCCGCGCTCCGCGGCGAGGCCGACCCCGAGAAGCGCAAGCCCGGCGGCGACGAGCGCCAGCGGACCGGAGACGGCGTCCACGACGGGGCCGACGAGAAACGCGACCACGCCTGCGACGAACCCGAGGGCCGCGACGTTCACCAGCGCGGTCTCGCGCACCCCGACGGCCGCGACGACGAGCGCGAGGAGGACGCCGAGCAACGCGGTGAGCACGACGAGCGCGGCTCCCACCTCGCCGATGTCCGCTGCGTCGACACCCCACGCGACCGCGAGCGCGACGAGGACCGTGGGTGCCGGAAGGACGGCAGCGCGCGAGCGTCGGTCGTCCCACGCGATGCCGACAGCGGCCGCGACGGCGACTGCCGCACTCCCCGCGAGGAGGTACGTTCCTGGTTCGGTGTCCGCCCACGGGGGTGCGCCCGCGGCGGCAACCAACGCGAGCGTCCCGACCGCGAGGAGCGCGCCAAGCCAGCGCATCGTGGCCGCGACCCCCGGAGCGACGCCGCCCGATCCGCCGACGAACAGCCCGGCGACGTACGCGAGCGAGCCGTACGCGCCCGCGAACAACACCGGATTCACCGGCTCGACGGCGGCCACGAGCGTCGCGAGCCCGAGGACCGTCGCCACGCCTCCGATCGGTCTGGAGTCGATCCACGTCGCGAGCGCGATCGCCACGGCGGTCCACGAGAGCCAGATCCACGCCTCGACGTCCGCCGCGTCGGCGACGGAGAACAGCTCCGCGAGCTGGAACAGCGTGACGCCGGTGAAAATCGCGGCGAGCAGCCACAGGCCGTGTGCGGTGCGCGGGGCGCGGCCCCGGAGTCGACGTGCGCCGGCACCGGCCGCGAGCGGCACGCCCAGGAGGATGGCGGCGCGGATGACGACGGGGATCGACTCCCACCGCTCGAGGAGGAACGTGCCGACCCCGACCGCGACGAGCGCGCCGCCCATCAACGCCACGGCGACGACGACCCGCCGATCCGTCAGAAGGTCGCCATCGGAGTCGTCGGTCTCGCCATCGGAGTCGTCGGTCTCGCCATCGCGGGCGCTGGCTTCGCTATCCGATCGGTCAACCCCGTCCGGTTCCGTGGTCGGGTCGAGCCCCTCGAACTCGCGGATCCGGTCGGCGGTCCGGTCGTCGATCACCGCCTCGTCGGTCCAGCGACGGAGGGCGTCGTGGAGGTCGTCGGGGTAACGTAACTGTTACAGAATTTAGTCTGTTTCAGT
>OBKM01000138.1_pt1 | contig 35042 bp, 32 predicted proteins | sample 1519691 | NCBI WGS metagenome assembly OBKM01 (sample SAMEA37050418, study PRJEB22526) | metagenome | biome: saline pan; feature: lake; material: water | place: Egypt | collected 2015 | depth 0.5 m
GGGGATGTACAAACTATGTCAGACGAAAGCACACCAATCGGACTCTCACGACGGAAAATGATCGGCGGACTCGGCGCGATCGGCGTTGCGAGCGCCGGTGCCGGTCTCGGTACGACCGCCTTTTTCAGCGACAGCGAATCGTTCGAAGAGAACACACTCACCGCGGGCGAACTCGATCTGTTCGTCCACGTGGACTACGAGGAGGATCAGGGCTCGTTCGCGCAGTATTCGACGCCGCCGGGAACGTACGTCAACGGCGGCGTCGTCGGCGAGGACGTCGACGGCAACGGCGCGGTCGTTCCCGGCGAGCCGCTCAGCATCCAGGTCGTCGACCTCAAGCCCGGCGACTCCGGCGAAGGGAAGTTCTGTTTCTCCATCGTCGACAATCCCTCCTACATGTGGATGTGTGGGGAGCTGACAGCGAACGAGCAGAACGGATTCACAGACCCCGAACTCGACGTGCTCGATCCGGACGGTGACGGCGACCTCGATCCCGACGGCAGCGGCCAACTCGCGGATGCGATGCAGATTACGATGTCGTACTGCGATCCGGACGGCGAGGGTGGCGAGGAGATCATCTCGGGAACGCTCCGGGAGGTACTGCTCGCGCTCCGTGCGGGCGTGCCGCTGTACGGCGACGGAGATCCCGAGGCACCGATCGCAAACCGTCCGGCCTTCGAGGGCGTCGAGGAACCGTTCGTTGACGACGAACCCAACGTCGCGGAAACGTGTGTCTGCTTCGAGTGGGAGGTTCCCACGACGGTCGGCAACGAGATCCAGACAGACTCCGTCGCGTTTGACTTCGAGTTCTACGCGGAACAGCAGCGGCACAACGACGGGACGAACAACCCCTGTGTCGAGTTCGATACGGTTCTGACGACCGACTTCGGTCCCGGTATCGACCGCAACGGCGACGGGACTCCCGATTCGGAAGGGAACTGGATCACGGCCCGAGTGAGCCCCGGACCGACCACGGTCGTCGAAGTCGCACTCGACGGCGATATGTACGGCAGTGGTAGCTCGGGGCTCGGCGAATGGCCGAGCAACGCGACGTCGTACGTCGTCGAAGCGAACATCGATATCGACAACGACGGACTGGGTGAGAACCCCAACGACGATTTCCGAGTCGGGTTCGGCGGATCCGACGCGGGTCCCCGTGTCGGAGGCGTTGCGGCCAGCTCCAGCGGCGCGAGCGGTCCCGGCGGGTACATCCGCCGCAACATCGGCACCGGCGGCACGAACGACCGGTTCGACACGGCCGCGGAGGACGTTCCGGGGTTCGTTGCCGTCGAAAGCGGCGACCAACTGACCTACACGTTTGTCATCGACTGGACTGCACCGCTTCCGGCCCTCTCCGCCGCGCCGGGCGAAATAGTGATCAACGAGGTGTTCGCCGGCGACGGCGGCGAAGGCGTCGGGACTCCGAACAGCTCGAACGACGGTCGCGAGGACATCGACACGGTCACAGACCCCTCCGGGCAGCTCTCGATCTAATCGGATCGGGATTCGACCCCCGCCCGAAGAACTCTGGACGATGTATCGCTCACCCACTCGGACCCTGAAAAGGGCGGCCGACACGACGGTTCGATGCCGCCGGTGGGAGTTTACTGCGGGGATACACAACACAATCATGACAGACAAATCAAATCCGATCGGACTGTCGCGCCGCCGCGTGCTCGGCGGGCTCGGGGCCATCGGCGTCGCCTCGGCCGGAGCCGGTCTCGGCACGACTGCCTTCTTCAGCGACGAGGAGAGCTTCGAGAACAACACGATCACCGCCGGACAGCTCGATTTGAGCGTCACCTGGCAACAGCTGTACTTCGGTGGCCCACAGGCGACCCGTCCGGGCGATTACGGCGCTGCGGGGAGGCCGTTCGTGAACGCCTATCCGGACAGCAACGGCAACGGTCTCCAGTCGTTCGAACGTAACGACGGCGTTCACGAATACGTCGATCTCGACGAATACGACCATCCCGAGGAAGCCGCAAAGGAGGGAGAAAACCTCGAGTTCGCCTGTGATGAGATCGCCACCTTCGATGAGATCTCGTTCGATCCGAACGACGAGAGCCTCATCGAACTCGACGACGTGAAGCCGGGCGATTCCGGCGAGATCACGTTCGGCATCAAACTCTGTGACAATCCCGGCTACATCTGGCTGCACGGCGAACTCACCGGCGAAAGCGACGGCGGCCACCCCGAAAGCGGCGGCGCCGAACTCGCCGACCTGATTCAGGCCCGCGCGTGGTACGACGACGGCAACAACGTCTTCGATGTCGGCGAGACGCCGATCATCGCCGGCACCCTTCGGGAGGTTCTCGAGACGTTACAGGACGGTGTTCCGCTCGTGTACGACCCCGATCCAGATCTGGGCGTTCCCGAGCCGAACGGCAACGGCTCCGGCGAACCGGACGGTATCACGCTCACGCACGGCGACTGTGAGGTCTTTCCCGGCAATCCACAATGCGATGATCTCGGGCTGTTCCGGGCAATCAAAGTCGATTCCGACGACCTCCCGACAGACGTCGGCGATTCGGAGGTGTACGAGACGCCCGTCGGTGACGTGACGATCACGGTGACCGCGGTCGGCGAGAACGACGTTCGGAAGTTCGATTTCGACCTCGATGGGTTCGAGGCCACCGCCGTCATCGTCAAGGGCGGCCCGGTCGCGAACGTCTGTCGGCGTCCGGACGGCGACGATGGGTTCCTTACTGCGATTTCCGGCGAGGGACTCGGCGCGCCGTTCCGAACCGAAACCGAGCGATACGGCGTCAGTCACGTTAGTTTCTGCTACGACGTGATCCCGCCGGAGGAGCCGCCGGAGAACGGCGATGTCTGTTTCCAGCCGTCGAACACGCAGTTCATCGCGTTCGAATGGACGCTTCCGACCTTCGTCGGCAACGAAGTGCAGGGTGACAGCGTCAGTTTCGACCTGTCGTTCTACACCGAACAGTGCCGACACAACCCGGACCCGACCAACCCCTTCGACGAGGGGACAAACGCTACCGGCACCGGCGCGTAAACGGGATGATCGCCAGGTGGTGTTTCGAATCCGTCGTTCTCTTTTTGTTCGGCTGTCGGGCGGCGACCTATCGGCTCGTTTGATCGGAATCACAAAGCGGCAGCCACGTCATACCTATACCCGAATCCGATCAATAACGTTCGAAATGCCAACGACACTACCGCTGCAGTTCGGTCTCCCCGGAGGCCCGGAGCTCCTGATCATCCTTCTCATCGCCGTGTTGCTGTTCGGCGCGAACAAACTGCCCGCGTTGGCCCGGTCGAGCGGGCAGGCGATGGGCGAGTTCAAACGCGGGCGCGAAGAACTCGAGACGGAGCTCAGGGAGGGCGTCGAGGCCAGCCAAGGGGACGCCGCCGACGCCGATGACACCCCGACGGTCGACGCCGACGACGGGGCGGAACGGAGCGAGACGAAGACGGCCGTATAAAGAAGATCGAGCCGGCCGCGAAAGCTGTCTGCCTGATCGTGTGTTATGTTCGGCTATTCGGTGTACTCAACCGATCCCCACCAGCGGTCATCCGGAACGACCGAGGGGGCGGGGAGACGTCCACGCGACCGGCGGTCCGCTCGGGGGGCGGGGCCGCGTTGAACTGCTGTCCTATACGGACGGCTGGCACCCCCTACCGGACCGGTAGGTGGCGTATGGATACGTTCCCCGGGAACCCTTTAGGAAACAACAACCGGCCCGATCGACGCCGAAGCCGGCGCCATCGACCGACAAAGGAGACATATAATGACGAATCAACGCCGTCCGGGACCGACACGCCGGAGCGTACTCACGGGCGTCGGCACAGCCGGCGTCGGCGCGTACGGCTTCCTTCGGTTCCGCGAGGCACGGACCGTCGGTGGAGACCCTGGATACACGAACTACACGCTCGCGGAGACGGACGGGCCACAACTCCTCGTTGGGTGGTACAGCACGTACAACGGTGTGTTGGAGTCCGGGCTCCCGACCGACGGCGAACTGTGGGAGTACGACTCGACCGAAGCGTACGTCGACGACGTCGAAACCGTTCTCGCCGACCACCCCGCGGTGGATATCAGCAATCTCCTCCCCGGCGACAGTGGGACGCTCAGCGTCGGACTGTTCGTCGAACCGGGCTCCGAAAGCGCCCGGGTCTGGATGCGGCTCGGGACCGCGGCGGGGTCGCGGCTGAGCGAAGAACTGCTGGTCGACGTGTGGTACGACACCGGCATCTTCGGCGTCGGCGGCTGTCAGGGCGCGGAAAACGGGACCCCGATAGAGACGATAACGCCTGACGGCGCGACGCTTGCCGATCCCGGAACGCTTGCTGAGGGGATCGAGATCAATCCCGGTATCTTCGACAACGCCGAGATCGATCCGGGGGACCGCGTCTGTGTCGCGCTCGCGTGGACGCTCCCGGCCGCCGTCGGCAACGAGCTCCAAAACACGTCGAGCGTCTTCGACCTCGAGTTCCGCGCGGTCGAGGCGGGCAACCCCTCGAACCCGTTCGGCGCCGACGACGGAACGGCGGAGGAACGCTGAGATGGATCCGACATCGCTCTCACGACGGCAGGTGCTCGCCGGACTCGGCGGGATCGGAACTGCCGGTGCGATCAGCGGGGCCGGGACGTTCGCGCTTCTGGAAAGTGAAACATCGGGCAGCGGCTCGATCAGCGCCGGTACCGTCTCCGTCGATGTCAACGGGCGGGAAACGCTCACGTTCGACGTCCGGGGGATCGACCGCGGGGACAGCGGCCGTGAGCGTCTCGGCATCTCAAACGAGACGAACCCGGCGTGGCTGTGGCTCGGTAGCGACTGTCCGCCGAGCCGGGATCCGCTCGGCGACGCACTTCGCGTGAGGCTGCGGTGGGACGGGAGAACGATCGCGACGGGGACGCTCTCCGAGGTCCGGCGCGTGCTTCGCTCCGGACGGCTTCTCGGTGGATCGTGTACCGCCCCCGGCGAAACGGGACTCGAGATCAGCTGGGAGCTCCCGGAGGACGCGCCGGACAGCGCCGCCGACCGGAGAACGGGGATCGAGTTCGAACTCCGCGCCGAACAGTGTCGGCACAACGACGCCGGTGGAACGGTGAACCCCTTCGCGGGGAGGACTCCCTGTGATGAGCCGGTGACGTGCGTGTCCTGTCCACGGAGTGATGGGAGCGACGGAGACCGGATCGCCGAGGCGACCTTCCAGTACGACGGCCCCGACGGAGCGCTCGTCGAGTTGATACGACAGGGGCCGGGTGCCGGCGGTGGAGACGTTCTCACCGGCGTGTCCGCGGATGCGGGCACGGAGTTCACCGCGACGCTCCATGCGCCCCCGAGCGTGACCGGCGGACCCGATATCGACGTGGTCGTCGACGGCACGACCATCGGCGACTTCCACATCAGCTGCTCGGAACCGTTCGGTCCCGGTCTGGTCGTCGGCGACGGAACGTACAGTCTGACCGTCCTGTCGGCGGTCGATACCGAAGGGAATCAACTCTGTGAGGCCTGAAATGAACGTCAAAAAGACACTCAATATCCTCGGTGTATTGCTCTTGATCGTGATCGTGGTCCCGTTCGTCATCTACGCGGTGCCGATGATCATCGGGGCGGATCACAGCTTCGTGGTACTCACCGCGAGCATGACGCCGGCGATCGCGCCCGGTGATGTCGTGGTCGTGGCCGATCGTGATCCGGCGACGGTCGCCGAGGGCGACGTGATCACGTTCACCCGCGGTGGCAACGAGGTGCCGGTGACACACCGAGTGATCACCGTCGTCGACGACGCCGGTGGTCTCGCTTTCGAAACGAAAGGCGACGCCAACACCGATCCCGACGCGTCGCTCGTCCCGGCGGGGAACGTCATCGGCACGGTGATACTGACGATCCCGTACATCGGCTACGTCGTACAGTTCACCAACACGCCGTACGGATTCATCGCTCTCGTTGCCGGGCCGATCGGTCTGTTCATCGCCTCGGAGCTGTGGACGCTGTACCGACGAGGAGCGGGACCGACGACGCCGCCTGTCGATAGGCCGGTAGAGAACGCCGCTGACCTCCAAAGCGAAGAGGCCGAACCGACGGCGAGTGGCGATGGAACCGGAGCCGCCATCACGGTCCGGACGCTCGAGGGTGCGATCGTTCCGTTGCTCGCTTTCACGGTCTACAGCGCCTACATCGCCTATTCGTTGCCGAACGAGCTGACGATATCCGTTGTCGTCGCCGGGGCGCTTTCGTTGCTTGTCGTGTCGTTGCTTTGGTTGGACGCCCGACGGGGCGGGGCGGAAACGCCCGTCCGAGATAGCCGTCCCGACGACGGCGCGGATCAGCGCAAGGAGACGGAGGCGGCCCTCGAGGACCGAACGCGGGACGGTGAAGCCAAATCCCACGGCACAGCGCCGGACGGCGGAGTCATCGACCCCGAACCGGTCGATGAGGGGAAGCCGGAAGCAGCCGCATCGGTCGACGACGGCGCGGCGCGGACCGACCCGGGGCGGACAACAGAGCCGAACGACGAAACGGAAGGGGACGCAGCGACACGCCGGACGGTGGAGAAATGAACCACCGGGGTGGCATCGTTATCGTGATCGCGTTCACCTCGGTGTTCGCGCTGACGACCGGCGGTGCGTTCTACACGGCGGCGCTGTTTTCCGGGTCGGCGTCCGCGTCGGGCGGTTTCTCGACCGTCGATAGCTTCGAACCGACGGTCGAGGAGTTCGATCCCGAACTGGAGTCCGAGGGATCGGAACAGTCTGACGGGAGCGATCTCGGAAGCGAGCAAGAACACGAGGGCAACGAAGACGAGGGTGGACCGTCGGGAGATGCGGACGGACCGCCCCAACACGCCGGCGGACCGTCGGGATCAGGCGAGAGCGGGTCCGACCACCCCGGCGGTGAAACACCCGACGGTGAGGCCGACGGGACGGGCGCTGAAACCGATGGCGCCCCAGACAGCGATGGACGGACGCCGGAAGCCGGAGGCTCCGAACCATCGGAGAACGATACCTCTGGACCGGACGATAACGACACCAAACCGACAGATGGTGACGACGAGACGCCCGGGTCCGGAGACGGATCCGGCGATGAAGAGACACCGTCCGACAGCAGCGGCGATCCCGAACACGAGGATGGTGTCGATGACAGCACGCCCGGGTCCGATACCGAGGACAACACGAACGACGGAAAAACGGGTCCCGACGCCGGCACCGACGGAGACGGGTCGGACGATAGTGGATCCGGTACCGATGGCGAAGGGGGTTCCGCCGGTGAGAGATCGGGCACGGGACACGATACCGACTCCGGGTCCGAAAGGGACGACGAGACCGATTCGGGGAGAGACGACAGCGCCGACGGTGACGCCGGTAGCGATCCCGCCCCTGGCAGCGGATCGACGGATGGGGAATCCGCCGACGATGGCTCAAGCAGCGGCGGTTCCCCGGACTCCGGGGGTGAGTCGACATCCGGCGAGACCTCAAGCGGTTCCAGCGGTCCCGACGGTGGATCGTCGAGCGGTGACGGATCGTCGAGCGGTGACGGATCGTCGAGCGGTGACGGATCGTTGAGCGACGGCGGTTCCTCCGATACGGGATCGTCCAGCGGCTCTTCGACCGACGGAACATCGAACAGCGGTTCCTCCGGCTCTGAGGGTGGATCGGCGTCAGGTGGTTCCACGGGTGGCGGCGACTCTGCTGCCGGCTCCTCGTCCGACAGCGGCGGAGATTCGGGTAACGGGGGCGATTCGAGTAGCAGCGACAGTTCGTCATCGACATCGGGCAGCAACGACAGTTCGTCATCCGGCAGTAGCGACAGTTCGTCATCCGGCAGTAGCGACAGTTCGTCATCGACATCGGGCAGCGGCGACAGCGACGGGGAGTGACCTCCCGCGCGCGGTACATGTGGAGCGGGCTGTCAGGCAGTCGGGTTATATTTGAAGACGGCGTGGCCTCCCAAACCGCACGGCAGCGCCGGGAGCGTTGTTGGGTGAAAAAGGGAGGTTCCCGTACGGTCCCTCGGAAAGCAAGGCTCTCCGGTGATCGGCGGATCACGCGGCGATTCATCAACTCCGTGACCGCTTTTCGGTTCCGACTGCGTGTCGGAAGACCCACCGATCACCCAGGGGATGGGATCCACTCGCTGAATCAAACCGGCGCTTGCGGTCCGACTCCCGGACGTGCGTTTTCGTGTCGTCGGTTCAGGGCGCGGGCAGCACGTCCGCGCTGGGGTGTCGCACCCGGTACTCCCCGTCCTCGTCGACGCTTATGACCGCCCAGTCGTAATCGGGTTCGATCTCGAGTAGCCGTCTTTGAACCTCGGATGCGCTTTCGGCCCGGGCGACGAAACAGCGGAGCCGACCGTGTGTGTTCGCTTCCTCCGGGTCGGCGGTCGTGACGTAGACCGTCCGCCACTTCCGTTCGGCTCGGAGTTCGCCGTTCTCCGAGGTGAGTTCGTAGCCGAGATCGCGGAAGACGGTTCGTGCCTCCTCGACGAGGGATGTGCTAACAGCTCCCATTCGTATGGAGCTTACGGCTGCTGGGAAATAAAGATTGCCACGATTCCCGAGTCACGGCCGGGCGTGCAGTTTCCGCCCGAAGCCGGACAACCCGCGCCGGCCAGCCTACATGTAGGCCGCGTCCCACCGGGTCGGCTTCAGCTGGTTGCCACACTCCTCGCAGGCCAGCCGCCCCATCGTGTCCATCGACGTGATGAGCGACTCGCAGTTGCCGCAGTAGTAGCTGTAGCGGTTTTCGCGGTATTCGTCGGTGTAGACGGTGTAAAACGGTCCCGCGGACCCCCGTTCCGCGTCCCCGCGGTCGATGTACAGCTCCCGGTCGTCGACGACGGCCGGCTGGAGGTCGACACTTTCCTCGTCGACGTAGATGTTCTCCACGAAGGCGGTGCCATCGACTTCGACGGTCCCCTCGCCGACTTTCTGGAGGCCGCGTTGCTCCCAAAACCGGTTGCCCTCGGAGTTCATCGCGAGCACGAGCCCGCGGATCGTTTCGGCCCCGCTTTTCTCGAGTTCCTCCCGTGTCGCTTCGTACAGCGCCTGTCCGACCCCTTCGCCGCGGTGCATCGCCGCGACGTGTATCCAGTGGATATCTCCCCGGCCGTCTTCGAGTGCGCTCTCGGAGAACGCGACCGGCTCGCCGTCGACTTCGGCGATGAGCAGGAGTACACCGTCGTCCTTGAGGAGATCACCGAAGCTGTCGGCTCCATACCACTGCATGATCGCGCTCTCGATCGTGCTCGGACTCAACGAGTACGACGCCTCCATCGACCGCAGGGCGATGGATCGAACTGCAGAACCGTCGTCGGCCGTAGCTTCACGGATTTCCATACCGGATGTTTCACGTCGAATAGTATAAAACCGGACGGTCCCCGGAACAACCGGCCGTTCGGTCCGGTCTCTATCACCTTCCGTCCGGCCCCGTCCGTTCGGATCGATACCGGTCGGGGACGTACTGATCGAACGGCTCGGGGACCAGCCCGAAGACGACCGGCGCGAGCGCGGCCAGACGCCTGCGGAGCAACACGTACACGGCAGCAACGGCGAGCGAAAGGACGACCAACAGGACGAGCGGCGACTCGACAAACACTAGGAGGGGCGCGGCGACCGCGGCCGAAAGCGCGAGATCGCCTTTCGATCCGTCGTAGCTGACGAGCCGACGTGGTTTCCGCCACTCCCCGGCGACGTGGTCGTACACCGCCCGCTCGGAGGTCCCCTCCCAGGGCCGGAGTTCGAGACCCCCGCCGTAGATGTCCATCCGGCAGTGGGCGGCGGCTCCGAGCAGGCCGACGGCGAGCCCCACGGTAACCGTCCCCGGCAGGACGGCCGCGAGCAAGACCGCCGGGACAGCCGCGATGGGGTAAAGCGTCGGGAAATGGAGCGTCCGTCGATGTCCCGCGTACAGATCCAAATCCGGGAAGACCCCTCCGATGAACCCACCGACGAGCGCCGCCGGGGCCAGTTCGGGAACGGAAAGCGCAACCGGAAGCGCCAGCGCCATCCCGACAAGCGCGTGTGTCGGCAGCATCATGGATTGATTCGCCGGAGGTAGGTGGCCAGAAAACATAACGCCGTCGGGCCATGCCGCCGAATCGCCCTCCCCCACCGTCGAGTTCTCCCCTCCTTTCGAGGGCCTTCAGAGATCGCTGGAGAGCGGCGTCGAACCCCTCGACCGCCGGTCGTAAACGTAAAGAGTCGAACTGCCCTTTTGATCAACAAGATGATTCACACGTTCGTTTCTCGTCACACGGAGGTGGATACATGGGTGTCGAAATAAAGGAATCCCCGGTCTCGAGCGAGGAGTTCGAGGACATGAAGCGGTTCGTCTACGACTACCTCACCGCAAGCATCGAAAGCGAGGAGGAGGGCGGCCGGATGCGGTGGTACCCGTGGCACTCGGCGGAGTATCGGTACAACCACATCCTCAACGTCGCCGACCTGGCGGCGGAGATAGCCGCAAAAGAGGGGGCAAACGTCGACGTTACCCGCGTCGCCGCGCTGTTTCACGACATCGCCAAACTGGAGGCCGACCAGGACGTCCACGCCGAGGCCGGAGCCCGTGTCGCCCGGGAGTATCTCGAATCCCGGACCGACTACCCCGATTCGTTCATCACGCAGGTCTGTGAGGCGGTCGCCGAACACTCCTATGAGGGCGATCTCTCGAACGTTCCGCTCGAGACCCGGTGTCTCATGGAAGCGGACCTCCTCGATAAAGTCGGCGCCAACGGGACGACGCTCATGCTCCTCCGGATGGGGTATGAGTCGCGCACACACATGGATGCAAACGAGATGGTCGGCCGCGTCCTCGAACGCGGCGAGGACGCCGTTTCGCGGGTCCGATCCGATACGGCCGAAAGCATCGCTCACCAGCGGATCAAACGCGTCCGATGGTTCAAGGAGTGGTTAGAGGAGGAAATCGCCGACATGGATGAAAACGGCACCGGCGATATCGACCTCCGGTAGGTTCCTGCTCCGAGGTCTGGTCGGGTTTGCTGCGATCGGTTGGTCGGATCCGATGGCGGACCGTCGAGTGGCGTTCCCCGCCTTCGAGTCACAAGAGGAGCACGTCGGCGATGAAATAGAGGCCGAACCCGGCAAGGACGACCGCGCTCCCGTAGGCGACGGCCGGTGCGAACGCCTCCGTCCGCGATCTCGCGGCCGTCAGCGCGGCCGGGAAGCCGACGATCCAGCCGGCGACACCGACGAAGAGCCCGGCGACGAGCGCCGGACTCCCCGTCTCGACGACGAGAATGCCCGCAAGCGACCCGCTCACATACGAGAGCACGTCGACCGTTCCGGGCGTCAACAGCCCGACGCCGGCCGTGAGCCAAAAGAGGATCTGGTAGGGGTTGCTCACCGAAAGGGCGAACGCCTTCGTGAAACCGCGGCGCTTCGGTACTGAATCGCCCCTGAAATCCGTCCGCGCACCCCTGATCGCGCCGTAGGCGAAATACAGCATCAACACGCCGCCGACGAGAAACAGCGCGTCCTGCAACGCCGAAAACTCCCGGACGAACGTGACGACGCCGGCGAGCGCGAGGCCGAAAAACAGGATATCAGCGCTCATCGCACCCAACCCCGTAACGAACCCCGCTTTCCAGCCGCCGCGGACGGACTCCTCGGCGATGATCGCGTTCATCGGCCCCGGCGGGGCGGCGAGTGCGAGCCCGAACGCCGCGCCGGCCAGGGCCGTCCCGAGCAGGGTCACAGACGCTGGCTTCCGGCTACCGATACAAAAACGTACCGCGGTTGATGGCGGATATCCGTATCTGTAATCCCCACAAGCCCTATGCAACTGTGGCGGAAACCGATCGGCCATGCGGGAACCGATCCACGTGTTACACGTCGACGACGATCCGTCGTTTCTCGGGACGGCGTCGACGTTGCTCACCCGCGAACGGGATCGGTTCACCGTCGAGACCGCGGCCGGCACGGAGGAGGCCAAACGACGTCTGGAGGCGTCACCGTTCGACTGTGTCGTCTCCGATTACGACATGCCCGGCGAAAACGGGATCGAGTTCCTCCGGTGGACCCGGGAACGATACCAACAACTCCCGTTCGTTCTGTTTACTGGGCAGGGAAGCGAGGCGGTCGCAAGCGAGGCGATCTCCGCCGGCGTCACCGAGTACCTACAGAAGGGACCCGGCACCGAACAGTACGAACTCCTCGCCCACAGGATCGAAAACGCCGTCGAGGGACACCGGGCGGCCGAACGCGCCGAAACCCTCGATCGGGTTCGAACGCTGCTCGCGGATATCTCCGGGGCGTTGATCCGGGCCTCATCGGAGGCGGCGGCCGAAGCGAGCGTCTGTGAGATCATCAGCGGGGCAGACCCCTACCAGTTCGCGTGGATCGGCACACACGACCCCGAGACCGACCGTATCGAACCCGAAGTCTCCGCCGGGATCCAGACGGGGTATCTCGACGAGATCACGATCACCGCCGACGACACCGCGACCGGACGAGGGCCCGCCGGCCGGGCGATCCGCACCCGCGAGATCGCGGTCTCACAGAACGTCCGCGAGGACCCGACGTTCGAGCGGTGGCGACGGCCGGCGCTCGACCGTGGATTCCGCTCCGTCGCCGCCGTCCCGTTGGTATACGACGACACCGTCTATGGCGTCCTCGCCGTCTATGCCGACCGCACCGACGCCTTCGACGAAACCGAACGGGAGCTGCTCGCGGAGCTCGGTAACAACGTCTCTCATGCCATCCACTCCTTTCGGATTCGGACGGAACAGCGGCGGACGAACTCGCTTCTGTCGACGCTTCTGGATCTGTTGCCCGTCGGTGTGCTCGCGGAGGACACAGAGCGGAACGTGTTGGCGATCAACCGACAGCTGTTCGAGCTGTTCGGCATTTCCGAGGACCCTGACGCCGTGGTCGGCACCGACTGCGCACAACTCGCGAGCGATGTCGCCGAACTGTTCGAGGACGCAGCGACCTTCCCGAAGCGGATCGAGGAGCTGATCGCCGCCGGCGGCTCCGTCGACGGCGAGACGTTGCGGCTCGCCGACGGCCGGACGTTCGAGCGGAGCTACAGACCGATCGAACTCCCCGACGGGAACGGCCACCTGTGGGTGTATCGCGACGTGACCGACCGCGAACGACGGACAAAGGAGCTCGAGGAGCTGACCGCCCACCTCCGCCGGGAGTACGAGTACCTCTTCGAGGAGGCTCCCGTCATGGCCGTCGTCACGAAGGAGCGAAACGGTGAGCCGATAATCGAGGACTGCGACCGGCTGTTCGCCGGGACGGTCGGCTACGACGAGTCCGAGATCGTCGGCAGCCCCCTCGCGGATTTTTATACTCCGGAATCACGGGCCGAGCTGCTCGAATCCGGCGGATACGAGCGCGCCCTCGTCGGGGAGTTCGACCGGGAGTTCCGCGAACTCGTCACCGCAGACGGCGAAATCGTCGAGACGCTCCTGCGTGCGATCCCCCGGCGCGACGTGCCCTTCGAGACGGACGGCACGCTCGGGCTTTTCATCGACATCACCGAGCGCGAACGGTTGAAACGCGAGCGCGATCGCCTCGAGGAGTTCGCCGATATCGTTTCCCACGACCTCCGGAACCCGCTGAACGTTGCGTCCGGTCGACTCGAGTTGGCGCGAGCCGACGCCGACAGCGAGCATCTGGACGCCATCGCCGAGGCTCACGGCCGCATGAACACCCTGATTGAGAATCTACTCGTGCTCGCCCGCGGGGGAGAACAGCCCGAAACGATCCAGTCGATCGACCTCTCGGAGATAGTCGAGACCTGCTGGCGGAACGTCGAAACCGGCACGGCGACCCTCGAAACCGTCGCCGATCGGACGATCCAGGCCGATCGGAGCCGGCTCAGCCAGCTGTTCGAGAACCTCTTTCGCAACTCGATCGAGCACGGTGGCGCGGATGTGACGGTCACCGTCGGCGATCTCGAGGACGGGTTCTACGTCGCCGACGACGGGGCCGGTGTCGAGGACGGGTTCTACGTCGCTGACGACGGGACCGGCATCCCCTCGGAGAGCCGCGAGCAGGTCTTCGAGAGCGGCTATTCGGAGGGCTCCGGCACCGGACTCGGGTTGGCGATCGTCGAGCGGATCGCCGACGCCCACGGCTGGACGGTCGAGGTCACCGAAGGCGATTCCGGCGGCGCGCGCTTCGAAATAACCGGAGTCGACACGGCGTCGGGTTGATCCGATCGGGTCAGATACCCTGGCTCATCAGCCGGCTCCGGACGATGTCGGCGTCTTTGTTCCCGGTCGCGGTGTTCACCACAACGACGGTATCGTCGGGCCCGAACGCCCCCGATTCGGCGAGTTCCCACGCGCCGGCGGCCGCGGCCCCGCAGGCGACGGAGATCTCGAGGCCCTCGTGTTGGGCGACAGTCGCGGCGCTGTCGAGCAGCTTCTGGTCGTCGACTGCGACCCCCGACCCGCCGCTTGCGCGAACCGCCTCGACGGCGGCCAGGCCGCCGGCCGGATTCGGGATCTCGAGGCTTCCAACGACCGTGTCCGGGACGTCCCACGGTTCCGGATCGGCTCCCGATTCGAGCGCCTCGACGACCGGCGCACAGCCGTCCGGCTGGGCGGCGTACAGCGCCGGCGTGTCGTCGACGAGCCCGACCGCCTCGAACTCGCGTGCGCCCTTTCCGATCCCGGCGATCGTCGCTCCGTGGCCGACGGGTACGATGACCGCGTCGGGGGCCATCCACCCCAGCGCTTCGGCGATCTCGTAGTAGATCGGTTTCGTCCCCTCGTGGCGAAACGGCGAGTCGAACGGCGCGGCCGGAAACCACGTCTCCTCGTCGGCCGCCGGCATCGACTCCCGTTCCTCCTCGTAGACGGCGCGTGCGTCGTCGAACCGCCCCTCGACGACGCGCATGTCGCCGCCGTGGACGTTGATCATGGCCTTGGCCATGAACGTCGCCCGACTCGGGACGAACGAACGGGAAAGCAGTTCCCCGCGGGCGGCGTAGGCCGCGGCCGATTGCCCGCCGTCGCCGGTTGTCGGGAGCGCGAGCGTGTCCGCTCCGGCCCGCGCTGCGGCCTCTGCGACGAGTGCGAGCCCGCGGTCGGTGATCGATCCCGTCGGGTTGTGCGCCTCGTTTTTGATCAGGACGCGGCCGACGCCGAGCTCCTCGGCCAGCCGCGGCGCGTCGACGAGGGGTGTTTCGCCTTCGCCCATCCCATCGGGGACGAACGGCAGCAGTTCGCGGTGTTTCCAACCCCCCGACCGGTCGGCAAACACCTCGACGGGGAGTTCGATCCCCTCAAGATCGTATTTGGCATCGAGAACGCCCGAACACTCCGGACAGCGCGTTGCGCCCTCGTCGTCGGCCGTTGCCCCACAGTCGGTACAGCGAAACCCCTCGAACGCGTTCATACCTCCGGGTTCGCCCGCCGCCGGCAAAGCCCTGTCCTTCGCGGCTACCGACCGCGTCGAACCGCAGCCAACAGTCGCTTGCAGGTCCCCACGCGTTTTCGCTCCCGGTTCCACCGATACGCCCTGTGCGTATCGGGATCTGAGACACGAACGGGCTTTTTATACGGACATGAGAGTACGTACTGTAGGTAATGAGTTTGGAATCCGACCGAACGTCACGAAACGACGGTGCTGCCGTGGACGGCGACGTAGCTGATGGAATGATCGTAAACGCCCAAGGCGCCGTCGGTGTCGTCTTGGCGACCTCGGAATCGGTCGACGAGCAGTTGCGATCGATCCGCGACGCCGCCGACAGGCAAGTCGAGGACATGGAGGCCGTGGCCGCCGACGTCTCGGATCTGAGCGCGACCATCCAAGAAATCGCGGCCAGCGCCGACGACGTCAACGAGACGACCGACCGCGCGGCGACCGCGGCCTCGGCCGGCCGGGCGGCGGCCGACGAGGCGACCGAGGCGATGACGACTGCGGCCTCGGCCACCCGACAGGTACAGACCCACGTCGGGACGCTCGAGGAGCACGTCGCCCGCATCGAAGCGGTGGTCGACATCATCGACCGAATCGCCGAGGAGACGAACATTCTGGCGCTCAACGCTTCGATCGAGGCTGCCCGCGCCGACGCCGACGGCTCCGGGTTCGCGGTCGTCGCCGACGAGGTGAAATCGCTCGCCGAGGAATCGCAGTCACGGGCCGAGGAGATCGAGACTGCCGTCGAGGAGATCCAGTCCGTTACGACCGAGGTCGGCGATGCGCTTGCGGCCGCTGTCGAGGCGGTCGAGACCGGGGCCGAACGGGTCGAAACAGCCGGCACGGAACTCGATACCGTCGACGAGGAGGTAACAGCCGCGGCTGCCGGCGTCCGGCAGGTGTCGACGGCGGTCGCCGAGGGGGCCGACGCGAGCACCCGCGTGGCAAACGCATGTTCCGGAACCGCCGATGTCGCCCGTGAAATAGACCGATCGGTCGGGGATATATACGACGAGCGTGCCCAAACCACCGATCTTCTCGAAGAGATCGATGACGCGCTGTCGAGCGTCAGACAGCACCGCGAAGCGGCTCTCGATGCCGCCGCGACCGTTCCGACCGGGATCGAAGCCTTCGACGACGACGGCGGGCTTCCGGCCGGGTCCCGGAGTGTGGTCGTGACCGATACGACCGACGCCTCGACAACTGAAACGGCCCTCAACAACGCCGTTGCGGGCTGTTGTGCGGCGGCGATCGACGCCGGATACGCCGTCTCGCTGTCACCACCCCCGACGCTCGATCGACCGACACTCGCGGACGCGTTGCGCCGAACGGCGGACGTCACGCTGTCCGACGCCCTCAGCGACGACCGGTTGTTCGTGTTGGACCTTTTCGACTCGTGGGCTCCGGAGACGAACGTTATCGACGTGGCCTCCGAGGGGCTGGACCGCGCCAACGAGCGAGTCGATGACGCACGCGAGAGGCCACTTCTCGTGATCGGTAACATCGAGGGGGAACTCGAACGCATGGGCGAGAGAGCAGTCCGAGAAATGACCTACGAGAACGACGGCGACGTACTCGACGACGGGGACCTGGTGCTCAACGTCGTCGAGAAAGAGGCTGTCCCGGCACAGCTCCGGTCGTTCTACCTCGGGGCGGCCGACCGAAGCTGCCGGATCGGTGGCCCGGACGTCCGCTAACGCCCCGTTATCTGTCCGCGAAGTAGCTGGTGAAAACCCCGGAGAGGAACGCCGAAACCGCAACGGCGAGTGCGACCTCGTGAAGAACCCACGGGCTGTCGTCGTCGTCCGCCACCACGACGGTGACGGCGACGCTGATTGCGAGCGAGACGATTCCGTTCAGGAGGTGTTTGGCGAGCCCCATATCTGACGTTCGGGTCGGGGGGTGGTATCGTTTTCGTCCGACCCCTACTCGCCACGGCCCGATCCCTTCGGCCCCGCCGGCGACCGGGCGTTCGGAGACGGAAACCGGTTTGTCGTTCCCACCCGAAGCCGGCGTATGCACATCGTCGTCGCCGGGGGTGGACTCGCCGGGCTGGTCGCCGCAGGCCGCCTCGCCGAGGCCGGGGCGGAGGTCGAACTGTTCGAGAGACGCGACCGCGTCGGCGGTCGGGTCCGGACGCGGGCCGTCGACGGCTACACCCTCGACCGCGGATTTCAGGTGCTTTTCACCGCCTATCCGGCGGCACAACGGGAGCTCGATTACGGCGCTTTGGACCTCCGGACGTTCGCCCCCGGGGCGACGATCGCCCGACCGAACCGTCGCTCGACGCTCGCAGATCCGTTCGGCGATCCGGGCGCGACCCTCCCGACGCTTCTGAACCGCGACGTGCGGACGGCGGACAAACTCCGGCTTTTCCGGCTCCAGCGGGAGCTTCGCCGCCGCGAGTGGGGCGACGTCTTCGACGGCGACGACACGACGATCCGCGAGTTCTTCGCCGCCCGCGGCTTCTCGACGGCGTTCGTCGAACGCTTTGCGGAGCCTTTTTACGGCGGGATCACGCTCGATCGGTCGCTCGGCACGTCGAGTTCGGTCTTCGAGGCGACGTTCAAATCGCTCTCGGAGGGCGACACCGTCGTTCCGGCGGGCGGGATGGAAGAGATCCCCGCACAACTCCGGGCGCGGGCCGAGGCCGCGGGCGCGACGATCGAAACCGAAACGGCGGTCACGGCCCTCGATACCGGTCCCAGCCCCGTCGTTGCGACCGATGACGGCCGCCGGTCACCCGACGCCGTCGTCGTCGCGACCGACCCGAAAACGGCCGGCGAGTTGACGGGCGTCGAAACGCCGACGGGGACGAAATCCTGCGTGGCAGTCCATTGTTCGTTGCCCGACCACCAGCGGCTCGATACCGGCTCCCGGATCATTCTGAACGCGGCGGACGCGAAGCCAAACACCGTTGCGCCGATGAGCGCCGCCGCCCCCGAGTACGCCCCGGAGGGCCGCCAGCTCCTGACGGCGACGTTTCTCGGCGAGCGGTCGGAGACCGACCGGGAACTCGGCGACCGCGTCCGTCAGGCACTCTCGGCGTGGTTTCCCGAAAACCACTTCGGCGAACTCGACGTCGTCGGCGTCGACCGGGTCCCGTTCGCGCAGTTCGAGCAGCCGCCGGGGTCCAGAGGCCGGCTCCCCACCACGGACGCCCCCGACGGACGGGTTTTCCTTGCGGGCGATTACACCGAGTGGTCCTCGATCCAGGGCGCCCTACAAAGCGGGGCGGCGGCGGCCGAGGCGGCACTCTCATCCGTCGACGAATAGCGTTCCAACCGACCGACGATCGCCGAGCCATAACCTCCTTGACGCGATCGGCCCGTCTGTCGGCGCTCACAGAAACCGGCGGAGCTTCCCGAGCGGCGGGAACTCGTGTGCCCCGTCGGTGCCGTCGTCGAAAACGATCGGTCGGAGCGTGTCCGCATCGGTAACGAACGGCGACTGGAACTCGGCGGCCGACAGCTCGTTGACGACGATCCCTGCCGGGAGCTTGCTGAACGCGGGAAGCATGAGCACGTCCGCACCGCCGTACTGGTCGGGGCCGTACAGATAACAGGGTCGTCGAACGCCCTCGATTTCGATCGTCGGGTGGTCGTGGCCGATGACGTAGTACTCGGCGTCCGATTCGGGCGGAACGTGGCCGTGGGTGACGACCACCGATCCCTCACCGATCGGGTACTCCGGGGCGATCGGGCCCTCCCACAGCTCCTCCAGCATGGTGTCGTGGTTGCCGGGCGTCACGGTGATCGAACAGCCCCGATCGTCGGCGAGTTTCGAAAGCGTCCGGACGGTCCCGGTCGCCCCGGTCGGGACCCGATCGAACGAGTGCAGCAGGTCTCCGGCGATGACCGCTTCGGTCGGCTCGTACCGATCGAGCAGCCGCTCGAAGCGCGTGGTGAGATCCTCGCGTTCGCCGACCCGAAACTCGACGGCGGAGGTCACGTCGCGGCCAACGTGGAGGTCCGCACAGACGAGCGTTCCCGTGGCCGAAAGATAGACGGCCCGGTCGCGTGGGTCGAACTCCATACCGGTCGGTCGGCCGCCGCGGACAAAGCGCTGGCGGGGGCGTCCCGTCGTTGTCGAGGTCGTTCTGTCGCGGCCGGTGAACTCACCCCGGGGTCAAGTCGTTCGAGAATCTTCGATTCTCGTGATCACGGAAATCTCTGATTTCCGGACGACCCCGGGGCAGTCGCCTCGACCGCCTGTACACGCCGGTAGCTTCCCGTTTCGACGCCCCCACGTCGGCTCCGGAGTCGCCGGTGTTTATAAACTGTCCGGCCCTCCGTTCGGTATGGTCGACGTCCTCGACAACAAGCGGTCCGCGACGAAGTTCCGCGTACTCGTCGAGATCGCGGAGCGGCAACCGGCGGTCAACCAAGGGGAGATCGCCGACGCCGTCGGCGTGACGAGCCAGGCGGTCTCGGAGTACATCCGCGAACTCGTCGACGAGGGGTTCGTCGAGAAGGAGGCCCGATCGCGCTACCGGGTGACAAAGCGGGGCGTCGACTGGCTGTTTCAACAGGCCTCTGACGTGCGCCGCTTCGCCGACCACGTCACCGACGACGTCCTCGGCAGTATGCAGGAGGATGCGGCCTTCGCGACGGCCGACATCGAGGCCGGCGAAACGGTGTCGCTGTCCATCGAAGACGGACTGTTGCACGCCACGCCCGGCGACAGCGGGCCGGCGACCGGCGTCGCGACGACGGACGCGACGGACGGATCGGTCGTCGGCGTCACCGGCTTCGCGGGCATCATCGATCTCGATCCCGGTGCGGTGACGGTGTTTCAGGTCCCCCCGATCCGCTCGGCGCGTCCGGCGGCCTCCGGGACGCTCGCCGACGCCGCGGCCGACGCCGACGTCGTCGCTGCGGCGGGTGTCGAGGCGGTCGCCACCCTCCGTCAGTCGGGTATCGATCCCGGCGTCACATTCGCCGCCGGGGCGGTCGCCGCCGACGCCGCCGGGCGGGGGTTAGATGTCGTCGTCGTCACGACGACCGATCTGGCGGGCCGCGTCACCGACGCGCTCCGGGATGCGGGGCTGGCCTACGAGGTCGACGATCTGTAACCCGGAGCCGGCGCCCGCGATCAGGCTGCCAAGAGCCGCGTCTGGTCGGGGCGTCGCCACGCGCCGGCGATGCTGGCCGCGATAGAGATGGCCGACGAAATCGTCGCGGAGGTCACGGACACTATCTGACGCCCCCGAAAAACCTCTCCGAACAGGTGGGGGCCTGGGGATGTACCGGAACTGACGGATCGAATCGAACCCCTGCTTTTATCGTCTATAACACGTCGCTGAACTCGTACCAGCCCGGTTCCTTTCCGGCCAGCCACTCGGCGGCGTCGACCGCCCCGGCGGCGAAGACGCGTCTCGACTCCGCCCGGTGGGTCAGCGTCAGGATCTCATCGTTGCCCGCAAGGAGGAGTTCGTGTTCGCCCCGGACGTTGCCGGCCCGGCGGACGTGGACGCCGACTTCGGACGCCTCGCGTCTGTGTTCGCCCTCGCGGCCGTGGGTCCGGTCGAGTTCGTCCTCCCGGGCCGAATCGACGACGTCGAGGATCGTGTTCGCGGTCCCGCTCGGGGCGTCACGCTTGCCGTTGTGGTGGGTTTCCGTGAGCTCGATGTCGTAGTCGGGGAGCGCTTCGACGCCGGCCTCGACGACTTTCAAAAGCGCCTGGACGCCGCGGGCGAAGTTCGAGGCCTTCAGGACCGCCGTCGACTCGCTCGCTTCCCGGAGCCGATCGATCCCCGCCTCATCGAAGCCGGTCGTTCCGACGACGTATGGGACGCCGGCCTCGGCGGCCGCGCCGGCGTACTCGCGGGTCGCGTCGGGAACGGTGAAATCGATCGCGGCGTCGGCGTCCCCGAGGAGTTCCGGCAGCTTTTCGCTCGGATGGACGCGGGCGTCGTCGAGGCTGTCCGAGGCGGTGGCGACCCCGACGACGTCGTGGCCGCGGCCGCTGGCCTCGGCGACGATCTCGCTGCCGGTTCGGCCGGTCGCGCCGATGACGACGAGTCTCATCGTTCGAGTCCCTCGAGGACGTCCCGAAGCCGCTCGCGGGTTTCCGACTGGAGGGGCGAAAGCGGCGACCGCATCGTCGAGGAGTGGATTCCCCGCATCTCCATGGCTTCCTTGACCGGGATCGGGTTCGTCTCGGCGAAGAGCACCCGAAAGAGCTCGCCCAGTTCGTACTGGATCTCACGCGCTCGCTCGAAATCACCCGATAACGCCGAACCAACTAAGGCGACGGTGCGCTCGGGTTCGACGTTCGCGGAGACGCTGATACAGCCGGACCCGCCCTGGGCGATGATCGGCAACGTCAACGCGTCGTCGCCGGAAAGCACCTCGAAGTTCTCCCCGCGGGTGCGTTCGATGACCTCGTTTGTCCGGTTGAGATCGCCGCTTGCGGCCTTGTAACCGACGATGTTCTCGTGTCCGGCGAGCGCGTCGGCCGTCTCGACGGCGATGTTGCGCCCCGTTCGGCCGGGAACGTTGTAGATGATCTGCGGGAGATCGACCGCGTCGGCGACGGTCCGGAAGTGACGTTCCATGCCGTCCGGTTCGGGGATGTTGTAGTACGGGGAGATCAAAAGGAGGCCGTCCGCGCCGGCGGCCTCGGCGCGCTCGGAGAGATCGAGCGCCTCGCGGGTGTTGTTCGAACCGGAGCCGGCGATAACGGGGACGTCCTCGACGGCGTCGGCGACCGTCTCGATGACGTCGACGTGTTCGTCGTGTGTCATCGTCGCCGATTCGCCGGTGGTGCCGACGGGGACGACCCCGTCGACGCCGGCGGTTTCGAGCCGTTGGGCGTGGGCGCGGAGGGTTTCGTGATCGATGCTTTCGTCGTCGTGAAACGGCGTCGTCATCGCGGGGAAGACGCCGGTGAACGTATCGTGTGTCATGGGTTCTTTTGGGTGCGTGGTATGTGTTCGGTACGGTCACTTCGAGGTGTCATGCGTTCGGGGGTGACCTGCGACAGGGTGCCACGCCTGCCGGAGACCGTTCTACGGACGTTTGGGCTTCGGAAAAGCACTCGAGACGGCGTGCTCGGCGTCGGTATCGGTCGATCCGCCGGCGAGCACACGACGTCGCATACATGGACCCGCGTCGCCGAGCGACTTATTGGTTTTGAGTTCGCTTCGGGGCCGCCCCGCGTTCCCCACGGAGAACGATGCCCGCGGCCGATCCGCACCGCTCCGAGCCAGACGCGATTTGCTCACGAATCCCCTTTGGGAAACCACATGAGACATACGGGACTCAAAACCAGGATGGCTGTCGTCGGAAGCATCCTCTTTGCCTTCTACGCGCTGATCGCGATAATCGCGGTCGAGGCGTTCGGGGTCGGATTGCCGATCGTCTTCCTCGGGACCATCGCTTTCGCCGGTTTCCAGTACGTCGTCGGCAAGAAGGTCGCGCTGTGGAGCTCCGGTGCGGAGGACATGCCGGAGGACCGCTACCCCGAGATCCACCGCTCCGTCGAGCGGATCGCCGGGGACACAGATCTCGAAAAGCCCCGCCTGATGATCGCCGACATGGGCGTGCCAAACGCCTTCGCCGTCGGCCGCCGCGGGGCGGGCGTCGTCGTCGTCTCCTCGGAGCTCATCCACCTGCTCGATCACGAGGAACTCGAGGCCGTTCTCGCCCACGAGTTGGCCCACATCGACAACCGCGACGTGATCATGATGGTGATGGGCCAGTCCATACGGCGTCGGCCGTCGTCCGCATGGTCGCGATGGTCTTCGTCCTCGCGATCTCCCGATACCGCGAGTACGTCGCCGACGCCGACGCCGCCGACCACGTCGGCGGCAAGGCGATGGCGCGCGCTTTGGAGAAAATCCCGACCGCGAGCGAACGGGCCGACGCCGAGTTGGACGACAACGTCTCCGCGTCGTGTATCTTCGGCGACGACAGCGCAACGCTCCAGCGACTGTTCGCCACGCACCCGCCGATCGAAAAGCGCATCGAGGCGGTCAAAGACGTTCAGCGAAGCTACTACTGACTGGCTTCCCCGGCCCGCTTTCGGGCCGGCTGACTGAGTTGTTGTCACCTATTCTCGCGTTGCTGTGCTCCGACGGTCTCCATACATAACAGGGATGGAAATATATTTTATAAATTATAAATACTGTATCGAGAACCCCCCTGGTCGCTGTGTTGACCGACCCCGTTCTTATATGCTCCCGAGCGGCCGCCCTCGGTTATCGCCATCCGTATTTATATCATGCCCGTCTGCTTCCTCCACAGATACCGTCACAGAGACCAACTGCCGTGTCCGGTTTATCAGTAGCTATTTGCCGATATTTGATGAAGGGTACTTATAAATAACGCCGGGCTACACGCCTGACTTCCCGAATATCTACTTCCTCGAAACACGATCCACTGATAAACCCCATATATCCGCGTTTATCCGACAATACTGTGAATCACCGCGACCCGTCCACGAGAGCAGCAGCGCCTTTTTTGAACGACGTGGCTAATCCGTTCTACCGGCCGTCGGTTCGACTATGCTTTTCAGTTGGCCGTCGGTCCGACAATCCTTTTCAGTTGGCCGTCGGTTCGATCCTACATTTTCAATTCAAATACTATACATTATTTATACCTGCTCGAAAATTTATGTTTCTCCCTGTTCCGGTCCTGTCGTCGGCCACCCGCCGTCACACACCCGTTCCGCCGGTACAGTAAAGGCCGTCCGAGGAAAACCGCCGATCGATCACCGACCATGGACAAAGACATCGAGGCCCTCCGCGACGCCGTCGTCCACGAGCCGTCGCCGTCGTTCGTTGAGTCGTCGAACCTCGCTCACTTCATGGACGTCTACGACATCGCCGATCACGACGAACTCATCGAGCGGACGACGACCGGCACCGGCGTCGAGGCGTCCGGCGTCGATTGGTTCTGGGACGAGCTCCCGGAGTACCTCGGCATCGAGTTCTACGAGCCGTACGACGTTGTCCGCGACGATACCGACGGCCCGCAGTTCACGGAGTGGTATCCCGGCGGCGAGTTGAACGTCGCCCACAACACGGTCGATCGCCACGGCGCGCTCGATGCGGCGGCCCGAAACAGCGTCGCCTGCATCTGGGAGGGTGAGGACGGGGCGGTCCGTGAACTCACGTATCACGAGCTCCGCCGTCAGTCCAACCAGGTCGCCAACTATCTCGAATCCGTCGGCGTCGGGACCGGCGACACCGTCGCTCTCTATATGCCCATGGTCCCGGAGGTCGTCTCGATCCTCTATGGCTGTTTCAAGGTCGGCGCGATCGCCGTTCCGATCTTCTCCGGTTTCGGCGTCGACGCCACCGCAGCCCGCATCGGGGACGCCGAGCCCTCGGTGCTTTTCACCGGCGACGGCTTCTACCGCCGCGGCTCCGAGATCACGCTCAAACGGACGGCCGACGAGGCGATCGAGGAAGCCGGCCACGTCGAACACACCGTCGTCTTCGACCGCCTCGGCGCTGCCGATCCCGACACCGAACTCGACGTTCCCTTCGACGACGACCGCGACGAGTGGTGGGCCGACGCCGTCGAGACGAAATCCGCCGACTACGACACCAAGTCCCTCCCGAGCGACCAGGAGTGTATGCTTCTGTACTCCTCGGGGACGACGGGCAAGCCGAAGGGGATCGTTCACACCCACGCCGGCGCACAACTCCAACCCGCGAAGGAACTGCACTTCGGCTTCGATCTCAAGCCCTCCGATCGGTTCTTCTGGGTCTCCGATATCGGCTGGATGATGGGCCCGTGGACGCTCATCGGCACCCACACCTTCGGCGGCACGATGGTCATGTACGAGGGCGCGCCCGACCACCCACAGCCGGATCGGTTCTGGCAGTTGATCGAGCGCCACGGCGTCACCCAGTTCGGCATCTCGCCGACCGCCATCAGAGCGTTGCGCAAACGGGGCGACGAGTGGGTCGAGGGCAACGACCTCTCGTCGCTGCGGCTGTTGGGGTCGACGGGCGAGCCATGGGACCCCGAATCGTGGCTGTGGTTCTACGAGCACGTCGGCGGCGGTGACACGCCGATCATCAACATCTCCGGCGGGACCGAGATCCTCGGCTGTTTCCTCATGCCGATGCCGACCCAGCCGCTGAAACCATGTACGCTCGGCGGTCCCGGACTCGGCATGGACATCGACATCGTCGACGGGGCGGGCGAATCGATCCGCGAGGAGAACGAGCGCGGATATCTCGTCGCCCGCGATTCGAACCCGGCGATGACAAAATCGCTTTGGGGCGGCGACGAGCGCTACCGCCGGGAGTACTGGTCGACGTTCACCGACCCGCCGCTGTGGAACCACGGCGACTGGGCCCAAACGGACGCCGACGGCTTCTGGTTCCTGCACGGCCGCGCCGACGACGCCCTGAACGTGGCGGGTCGAAAAGTCGGCCCCGCCGAGATAGAGGGCGCCGCGATGGAACACAGCGATATCAACCAGGCCGCCGCCGTCGGCGTGCCCGACGACACGACGGGAACCGCGGTCGTGCTGTATCTCATCGTGGAGGACGGCGTCGAGGAGACCGACGCGCTCCGTGAGGTGGTTCGCGGGCTGATCGGCGACAAGCAGGGCAAGCCGTTCCGGCCGCGCGAGGTCCGTTTCGTCGACGAGTTCCCGAAGACGCAGTCCGGAAAGATCATCCGGCGGGCGATCGAGGCGACCTACACGGGCGAGGAGTTGGGCGATATGAGCAGTATCGAAAACCCCGAGGCGATTTCGGGGATCGAACACGCTCGATAGCGCTTCGTGGGGGCCGTTTTAAATACCCGGACTCGGCCTCCCCGTGTCATCACGAATCTGCCCGTCGACGCATCCCCAGTATCGTCGCGACGAGAAGCGCGACGACCGCCATCGATACTCCGAATCCGGGCTGTTCGTCGGGCTCCGGGCTCGGTTCGCGGTCGGTTGGTGTCGACCCTTCGATGGGGGCGTCGAACGCCTCGGGATGGAACGCTTCGGCCATCTGCCGCAGCGGAACGACGATCCGCGGCCCGGCCTGACTCACGAGGTTTTCGTCGACGACGAGGGTCTGCTCCGAGCGAAGCGCGGTGGTCGACGCGTACGGTTCCCCGTCCGGCAACCCGGCGTGACTCGGTGCGACCATCCACTCGGGATCCGCTTCGACGACCACCTCGTCGGCTGTCTCTGTCGACGCTGCTGAAACAATCCGAGAAAAAATAGTTTCAAATGTTATATCCTTGGATATACCTTCGATACAGTTCATTTTCCCTGCTTTTTGTTCTGCCCCTGCAACCGTGTCGTTGACAGGCGTCTTTCATCGGTCCGGCTCCATCGACAGGAAAAACGGCTCTGTCACGTCGTGTTTCCTGCGGGGTTCGGTACGGAATGCGTGACGATAGCGTTTTTCGCGCTCATTCAGGCTCTGTATCGTGGGTTTGCTCCTTTCGAGACCGACAGCTCCGTACAGCTACTACTGACCATCGACGGATTGGATCACCGTTTCATTGACCGAAATGTGGTCCGGAACCTGATCGGAACTCGGGCTGTGAATGGGCCTTATAAACCAGTTGCGGACGGCCGAGCGTACGTATCTGCTGCCGAATACATAAACTATAAAGATTGTATTCAAAATTTATATATTCTCACGCTGCCGCGTTACTATTATTTATATACTATACTGTTATTTATATACTATACGTACTGCTGCCTCGCCCGTGCTACGATGGCACTTATATTATTCTTTCGGAGGTTTATAACATATCTACGCGATTTATAAATCGCCTTCGAGACCGAGGAACTCCGTGGCCGTCCGATGGAATATGTCCCGGTAGGTCTCCTCGGGGAGCCCACGGCCGAGCAGTCCCGCGCGCTCGGCCCGGTAGGGGTACGGGAGGTTCGGGAAGTCGCTGCCGTACATGATCGAATCCGAGAGCTCGATGAACACGCTGTCGTCGATCGAGGAGGGATCGAAATCCATGATCCGTTCGGCCTCCGTCGACATCGCGAACGTCGTATCGAGATAGACGGTGTCGTGTTCGCGGGCCATTCCGACGAACTCCTCGACCTCGTCGGTGCCCATGTGGGCGCAGTTGACCCGGAGTTTCGGATACGACTCGATCACCTCGGCGAAGCGGTCGGCCCCGACGTGGGGGCTGTCCCCGTACATCGGCGCGTTGCCGCCGTGGTAGGTGACCGGTCGGTCGTACTCGACGGCGGCCGAAAGCGCCGGCTCGATCCGCGGATCGGCGGGCGCACACCCCTGGATCGGGCAGTGGAACTTCAGCCCCCGAGCGCCGGCCTCGAACGCCTCCCTGACGATTCCGCCGACGTCTTCGTCCTCGGGGTGGACGCTCGCGAACGGGATCAGCCTCCCGCCGTCGGCCGCCTGCTCCGCGAGCCACGCGTTGAGCGACCGCGCGCCGCCGGGCTCGTCGGCGTACGGCAACGCGACGTAGCGTTCGACTCCCGCCGCCGAAAGCGTCGACTCCATCGACGGTCGATCCACGCCGTGGGGGAACTCCCAGCCGGTTTCGTCGGTGAGCGCTCGCTGGATAGCGTTTCCGAGCCGTTCCGGAAGGAGGTGGACGTGGGCGTCGATGGCCGGCGCGAACGGCGGGTCGCCGGGGGTATCGCTCGATTCAGCGTTCACGGGTTGGCCCTCGACGGGCGGGTTCGGTTCTCGTGACGGTCACGTCCGTACCGGCGTTTGCTCGGCCGCTCCCGATATACCTGTCGGGGTGTCCCGATCGAGTGGTCCCGACAGTATCAACCAGCGGCTGGCGACGGAAACTACTAAATGACGGCCAACCGGATTGAAACAAGAGAACGTATGACACACGAAACGAGCGCCGAACACTCGATGATCGCCTCGACGGCGACCGAGATCGCCGCCGAGTTCGGTCCCGAGTACTGGCGGGAGCGCGAGCGGCGCGAGGAGTTCGCCGAGGACTTCTGGGACGAACTCGCCGACGCCGGTTTCCACGGTCTCCTCGTCCCCGAGGAGTACGGCGGGGCGGGGATGGGGATGTCGGAACTCGGCTTGGCGATGGAGACGCTGTGTGCCGAAGGCTGTGGGATGGCCGGTACGTGGTATCTCGTGTTGACCGCCGGGATGGCGACGGTCGGGTTGAACGAACACGGGACGGACGGACAGAAGGAACGGTATCTCCCCGACGTCGCGGCCGGCGACCGGAACTTCTCGATCGGGATCACCGAACCCGAGGCGGGGACGAACACGCTCAACGTCGCGACACGCGCGGAGAAGGACGGCGACGAGTACGTTCTCAACGGCCAGAAGGCCTGGATCACGTTCTCGGACCGCGCCGACGACATGATCCTCGTCACCCGCACTACCCCGCGTTCGGAACTCGACCGCGGCACCGACGGGATAAGCCTCTTTATCGTCGATATGGACGCCCCGGGGATCGAGGTCTCGCCGATCGAGAAACACGCGATGAACTACTCGAACTCCTGTGAGGTGTTTTTAACCGACGTCCGCGTTCCGGAGCGGAACCTCCTCGGCGACCGCGACAGCGGCTGGTGGGCCCTCGTCAGCATGCTCAACCCCGAGCGCATCGCCTTCGCCGCGGCGGCGACCGGGATCGGCAAACTCGCCGCTCACGCCGCGATCGAGTACGCGAACGACCGGGAGGTGTTCGACGCGCCGATCGGGACCCACCAGGCGGTCTCGTTCCCGATCACGAAGGCGTACGCCCGGATGGAAGCCGCCGCCCAGATGCGGCGGACGGCCGAGCGACTCTACGATCAGGGGAACCCCTGCGGCTACGAATCGAACGTCGCAAAGGCGACCGCCGTCGAGGCCGGCATCGAGACGGTCAAACAGTCGATGCAGGCCTTCGGCGGTTGGGGCTACGCCGTCGAGTACGACGTCGAGCGCTGGTGGCGCGAGATCAACCTCACCCGGCTCGCCCCCGTCACCCAGCAGATGGCGTACAACCACATCAGCCGGGAGATCGGGTTCCCGAAGTCCTACTGACCATGTTCGAAATATCATCCTCTCTTCCGTCGCTTTCGGGCGGATTCAGTCGGGAACGTGACCGATCGAGGGGGCTACAATCATGCGGGTAACGGTCCCCGCGGATATGGACGCCGAACAGGCCCAGGCGGTCGCCGGCGCGCTCGCGGAACGGTTCGAGGCGGACGTGACCGTCGTCTCCGAGGCGGGCGAACTCGCCGCCGCGAGCTACGATGGCGACGGGGACGGCGACGACGAGACCGGCCCGACCGAACGGGAGGCGCGTCTGTGGGCGGACATAGAGCGCATCGAATCCGGCGGCAAGGACAAGTACAAACGACAGCTTCCGGAACAGGGCAAACGGTTCGTCCGCGACCGGATCGACCTGTGGTTCGGCGAGGGGTTTCTCTTCGAGGACGGCACGTTCGCCGAGTTCGACGCCGACGACGTGCTCCCGGCCGACGGCCTCATCACCGGCGGCGCGGCGTTCGAGGGACGAGACGTCCACTTCATGGCGAACGACTACACGGTCAAACGGGGGAGTATGGCGGCCAAAGGCGTCGAGAAGTTCCTCCGGATGCAAGAGCGCGCGCTGAAAACCGGCCAGCCGGTGTTGTACCTGATGGACTCCTCGGGCGGCCGCATCGACCAACAGACCGGCTTTTTCGCCAACCGCGAGGGGATCGGGAAGTACTATTACAACCACGCGATGCTCTCGGGGCGGGTCCCACAGATCTGTGTGCTGTACGGTCCCTGCATCGCCGGCGCCGCCTACACCCCCGTCTTCGCCGATTTCACGGTCATGGTTCGGGGGATGAGCGCGATGGCGATCGCGAGCCCCCGGATGGTTGAGATGGTCACCGGCGAGGAGGTGAGCTTGGAGGAACTCGGCGGTCCCGACATCCACGCGAGACACTCCGGAAGCGCCGACCTCATCGCCGACGACGAGGAACACGCCCGCGAACTCGTCGCCACGCTGTTCGGCTATCTGCCGAACAACAGCGACGAGAAGCCCCCGAAAGCCGATCCGAAAGCGCCCGCGAAACCCCCCGCAGGAATCGACAGCGTCGTTCCGGAGCGGCCGAACCGCGGCTACGACATGGCCGGTGTGATCGAACGGGTCGTCGACGCGGACTCGTGGTTCGAACTCCGGCCCGAATACGGCGCGGAGATCCTCACCGGCTTCGCCCGTATCGACGGCCGGCCGGTCGGGGTTATCGCGAACCAGCCGGCCCACCGTGCCGGTGCGATCTTCCCCGATGCCGCCGAAAAAGCGGCCGGATTCATCTGGACCTGTGACGCCTACAACGTCCCCCTGCTGTATCTCGTCGACACGCCCGGATTCATGGCGGGGGCGGCGGTCGAAAAGGAGGGGATCCTCGAACAGGGCAAAAAGATGATCTATGCGACTTCCTCGGCGACGGTGCCGAAACAGTGTGTCGTCGTCCGGAAGGCCTACGGGGCCGGGATCTACGCGATGGGGGGTCCGGCGTACGATCCCGAGTCGACGCTCGGGCTTCCGTCGGGCGAGATCGCGATCATGGGGCCGGAAGCAGCGATCAACGCCGTCTACGCCAACAAACTCGAAGATATCGACGACGAGGCCGAACGGGAACGCATGGAGCGAACGCTTCGCGAGGAGTACCGCGAGGACATCGACGCCCGGCGGATGGCAAGTGAGGTCGTCATCGACGAGATCGTCCCGCCGAGCACGCTTCGGACCGAACTCGCGAACCGCTTTGCGTTCTACGAGGACGTCGAAAAGGAGTTGCCGGACAAGAAACACGGGACGGTACTATGACCGGACGCTACTACGGGGAGTTCGAGATCGGCGAAACGATCGAACACGACAAGCGCCGAACGATCTCGGAGGCCGACAACCAGCGCTTCTGCGATCTGACGATGAACCAACAGCCGCTGCATCTGGACGCCGCCTTCGCCGCCGAAACCGAGTTCGGCGAACGGGTCGTCAACGGGCTCTACACGATGAGTCTCGCCGTCGGGTTGACGATCCCGGAGACGACAGACGGGACGATCGTCGCCAACCTCTCCTACGATGACGTCGAGCACTCCGAACCGGTGTTTCACGGTGATACGATCGGTGCCAGATCGACCGTTACCGAGAAACGCGAGACGAGCGACGGTGATCGGGGAATCGTCACGATGCATGTCGAGGCGTTCAAAACAGCCTCCGGCCCCGATGGTGTCTCCGACGGCGCAGCTGCCGTCGAGGACCCCCTCGTCTGTTCGTTCGACCGGACGGTGCTGTCGTTGAAGCGACCGGATCGCTGACGACACGCTAACACACATAATTCTGTTAGCGTTATCGATAGTTCGCGACATCGGCGGATCGGCATGTGATCCCGGCGCCTCCGTGGCCGAGTTCGACCGCCAGACTCCGCGGTGCGTGCCCGTTTCGCCGGCCGTGGGTGTCGCTGTCGTCCGTCCGATGGCAATCCCTTCGGCTTCGCTCGAAGGGCACTATGTTTTTATACGAGGACATCGATGTACGCCCAGTATGACAGGAATACTCGATCACACGATGATTCGTGTCGGCGACTTCGAGGAGTCGATCGACTGGTACGAAACGCATCTCGACTACGAGGAGAAAGACCGACACGAGGGCGATGGGTTCAACATCGCCTACCTGGGCCCGGAGAACATGGGCGATGACGAGGCCTTCCTCGAGGTCACGAGCAACGAGGGCCAAGACGAGGTCGATATCGGGGACGCATGGGGCCACATCGCGGTCCGTGTCCGCGACCTCGAGGACGCCTACGAGGGGCTGATGGAGGGCGGCGTCGAGGACTACCGCGATCCGGAGTCCTGTGATTACAACTACGCGTTCGTCACGGACCCCGACGGCCACGAGGTCGAACTGATCGAAAGCGATACGGGGTCGCCGTGGAGCATCGACCACACGATGATGCGGGTGGGGGACGCCGACGAATCGATCGGCTTCTGGACGCGGAAGTTCGAATACCGGGAGGAACGCTCGGGCCGCTGGGAGGCGGACACGTTCGCGAACTTCTTCCTCGAGCCGACACACGCACCCGACGAAGCGATGAGCGTCGAGTTGACGTACAACTACGGCGTCGAGGAGTACGACAACCCGGAGGGGTGGGGTCACGTCTGTGTCCGCGTCGACGACCTCCACGACGACTGGGAGCAGTTGATGCTCCGGGACGCCCCGGAGTACCGCGATCCGGCGTCCTGTGACGATATGTACGCCTTCACCGAGACGCCCGACGGCCACGAGATCGAACTGATCGAGCGGGATCCGGACGCCGAGTCGCTGTTCCCGTTCTGACGGCTCCGGGTCGGCCCCCCTATCCGCCGGAACGGTTCGCTCGCCGAAACACCGAGATGGTTGCGCCCGATGGAACGCTCCGGCCATCTATATTGAAACGACAGCGGCGCGGTTCCGGCTTTGCCGGCCACAGATTTATACGGATATCGATCACAAAGACAGACCATGCCAACAAAAACGATCGGCTTCGTTGGGCTCGGTATCATGGGACTCCCGATGGCGAAGAACCTCCTCGATGCGGACTACCCGGTTGTCGGGTACAACCGGTCGGAGGAACCCACCGAGGAACTCCTCGAGTACGGCGGCGAGGACGGCGGTTCCCCGGCCGGCGTCGCCGAACAAAGTGATGTCGTGCTCCTGTGTCTGCCCGACTCGCCCGACGTCGAAAACGTCGTGTTGGGTGAGGGCGGGGAGTCCGATCCCGTGATCGAGGGTCTCAGCGACGGGATGACCGTCATCGATCACTCGACGATCTCGCCGACAGTCGCGGAGTCGGTCGCCGACCGCCTCGCAGAGGCGGGCGTGACGATGCTCGATGCGCCGATCTCCGGCGGTGAGGAGGGCGCCATCGAGGGGACGCTGTCGATCATGGTCGGCGGCGACGAGGCCGAACTCGACGAACAGCGGGACGTCCTCGACGTGATGGGCGAGACGGTCACCCACTGCGGTCCGAGCGGTGCCGGCCAGACCACCAAGGCGTGCAACCAGATCGTCGTCGCGGCACAGATGGTCGGCGTCAGCGAGGCGCTGGTGTTCGCCGACAACGCGGGCGCCGACCTGGAAGCCGTCGTCGACGCGATACGCGGCGGCGCGGCGGGCTGTTGGACGCTCGATAACCGCGCGCCCGACATGATCCACGGCGACTTCGACCCCGGCTTCTTCGCGCAGTACCAGTACAAAGACCTCCGGATCGCGACCGACGCCGGCGAGGCGTTCGGTTCGCCGATGCCCCAGACCGCCCTGGCGCATGAACTCTACAAGACGATGGTACAAAACGACATGGGCAGGGACGACAACTCCGGCGTGATGCAGGTCCTCGAGATGATGTCCGGCGGGGAAGCCCGCGTCGAGGACTGACGCCGGGGAAATCACTTCGGTGTTCCGCCTCAGTATTTCGGCTCGCGTTTCTCGGCCCGCCCGAGCGCTGTCTCGACGACGTCGCGAACGTCGCCGTGGAACGTCTCCCCGTGGCCGGCGTACATGTGTTCGACGCCCGCCGGCATCCGATCGAGCAGCTCCTCGAGGCTCTCGATGAGCACCTCCCGATCCGCACCGCCGATGTCGGTCCGGCCGAAACTGCCGTAGTCGAAGGCCCCGTCGTCGTGGACGACGACGTCGCCGCTGAAAAGCGTCGTCTCGGAGACGAACGAGACGTGGTCCCTCGCGTGCCCCGGCGTGAAAACGACCTCGAAGGGTTCATCGCCGAGCGTGACCGTATCGCCGTCCTCGATGGCGACCGTCCGGTGGCGGTTCTCGGCGTAGGCATACACGTCGGGCGAGAACGCCTCACAGACCGCATCGAGCTGTCCGACGTGGTCGCTGTGTTGGTGGGTGAGCGCGACTCGGTCGACGTCGTCGGTGCGTTCGGACACGACGTCGACGACGCCCTTCATCGTGCCGACGTCGACGAGCGCCGGTACGTCGCCGGTCACGAGGAACGCGTTACAGGTGAACGATTCAGCGTCCTTCGTTACGTGGTGGACGTCCATACCCACTACTCCGATCCGGGCCTAAAGAATGTAATTGTCCGCTGTTGACACGTCCGTGGACACTCCTTCCGGAGTCGGCGGGGTGACGCCGGGCACCGTTCGAGCCATCTGACCCGATACCCGGTCTTCGGTTCATAAAATATAAATTCAAAAGCAATAACAACGAATTGAAATTTATGTACAACAATCGGGATGGGGGCCACTCATGATCCGATCCGAGTAGCCGACTGACAGCCTGCCGGCAACAGGGGTCCAAGCCGCGTTGTGACCGGTGGGACTGTCACTCGGATCGACCCGATTCAGGCTGTCTGTCACCGCCGTCTCCGGGGGAACGAATCGCAGGAAACCGCCGGACAGAAGCTTCGATTGGTTCGACCGGGAACGGATCCCGTCGAGTTGCGCAGCCGTTCTGTCCGACGGTGTACAAACGGTTCTATTGAATCCGGTGACAGCGTGGCGATAGTCCGTTAGAACGTTGGAGATGAAGCGGGAGAGTACAGTTGTGCAAAAGGTACTCTTCCGCTTCGTTAAGCAAGCCGTCTCGATAGCACGAAAACTTACTGATGCAGCGCTGATCCAGATCAGCCATCCTGCCGGCAACGGAGTTGCCGGCTGGAAGCACGCCGTCCTGCATTTTCTCCGCCTTCACATGGAAGCGACGCTCCAAGAAGTGCTTGACTGGGCTGAAGAGATGGAGCGGGTACGAGCCGCGCTC
>OBKM01000139.1_pt1 | contig 34705 bp, 36 predicted proteins | sample 1519691 | NCBI WGS metagenome assembly OBKM01 (sample SAMEA37050418, study PRJEB22526) | metagenome | biome: saline pan; feature: lake; material: water | place: Egypt | collected 2015 | depth 0.5 m
CTCGTCGAGGAAGTAGAAGTCGGCGTCGCGGGCGAGACACGCCGCGATGGCGACGCGCTGCAGCTCGCCGCCGGAGATGGAGTCGATGTTCTGGTCCATCACCGGGCCGATGTTGAGCCGGTCGATGAGCTCGTCGAGCGCGCCGCGCTCGTCCGTCCGCTCCAACAGCTCGCGGGTGTTGCCGTCGAACTGCTTGGGAATCTGGTCGACGTACTGCGGCTTTCGGGCCACGCTCACCTCGCCGTCTTTCAGCGATTCGAGGTAGTTCTGGAGCCCCGTGCCGCGGAAGCGGTCGAGTACGCGGTCCCAGTCGCCCCCGGACTCGTGGTCGCCCAGGTTCGGGACCATCTCGCCGGCGAGCCCGTGAACGGCCGTCGACTTCCCGATCCCGTTCGGACCCAAGATACCGGTGACGTTCCCCGGCTCGGGAGTCGGAAGCCCGTACAGCGCGAAGGCGTTCTCGCCGTAACGGTGGACGGGATCCTCCTCGAGCTCGGAGGGGAGGTTGATGATCTCGATCGCGTCGAACGGGCACTTCTCGACGCAGATACCGCAGGTCTCGCCGAGACAGATCTCCTCGGAGATCCGGATCTGGTTCGGGTCGCCCTCGAGCGCGTCCTCGCCGCGCTCGGTGATACACTCCTTCCCCGTCCGGTTGGGCGGGCAGTAGTTCGCGCACTCGTAGTTACACCGGTCCGGCTGACACCGGTCGAGGTCGACGACGGCGATGCTGTCGTCCGCCATCTCAGATCCCCAGTTGGACGGCCGACGTCGCCAGTATCGTGTAGCTGATGAACCAGAGCGTGAACGTCAGAAACGCCACGAAGAGGTTGTCTTTGACGCCGAAGTCGCCGACGCCGATGACCTTGTACAGGGGGTATTGGGCAAGGACGAACGCGCCCATCACGATGACCGCGGTCGTGCTCGCGGCGTCAACCGGGTCGGTCCCGACGTAGACGGCCGACACGACGCCGGCGGCGATCCCCGCGAGACAGCAGATCGTCGTGACGACCACGCTTCGGGTATGGCCCGTTATCCCCGAGTCGTCGCTCATACATACGGATCTGCGAGCGCCCGTGAAAAGCCGTTCGTTCCGCTCGCCGACGCGCTCGCCGCCGTCAACGGCCGGTCGAACGAGATGGGACATTCGGATCGGAGCCGCAGCGGACCGCTGACGGCCGGGATCGCAGACGCCCTGAGCGGGTTCGTCCGCCGTCGTCCCGAGAGACGGGCACGGAGCGCACGGGCGCCCCGAGAGACGGACGAAGAGCGCACGGGCGTCCCGAGGACGCAAGGGAATCGGTTCTCGACTGCGAGCGCGCGCGAGCGAAAATACTGACTGACTGGTCAGTCTGTCGGCAATATAACGGAAATTGTTGCTGGTATCGGCCGCGATAACCAGAATATGTTGCCGGAATACGCGCCGCAACCCCCGAAAACGACCGCTCGTCCATCAACATTTATGACGGTGTGCGGTTTCGAATCGTAACGATGGAAGGAACTCAAACGGAGGATCTCGACGACCTCCCGCCGAGCGCGAAGCTCGTTTTCAAAGTGCTCGAATACAACGGCCCGCTGACCCAGAAGGGGATCGTCCAGGAGTCGATGCTGTCCGCGCGGACCGTCCGATACGCGCTCGAACGACTCGAAGGGATCGACGTCGTCGACGAGGACGTCTACTTCGCCGACGCGCGACAGAACCTGTACAAGCTCACGGAGCCCGCACAGGAGTTCACGGGCGATTCCGCGGACGACGCCTCGTGTACCGCGGACTGAGGGCGCGTCGATCCGCGCTCCGGTACGCCGATCGCCTGCCGCTGCCAGCCGCGTCGAGGCCGCCGGTCACTTCGCCTGTTCCGTCGAGACGGTCCGAGCGCCGCGGATCGCTTCGGTGATCGTGAGTGCGATGGCGACCAGTAGCGCGAACGTCGCCGCCAGCACGAACGCCAAGAGGAGGAACCAGACGTCCGGGCCGAAAAGCGGGTAATCCCGGGTGTCGACGACCGGGCCGAGCAGCTCCAGCGTCCGGACGAGATACAGCACCGCCGCCAGCGCCGCCCCGGCGACGAGCCCGATTTTGACGTTCCGGTAGAACGCCAGCGACTCCAACAGGACGAGCATCGGCGGTTTCGTCGAACTGTCGTCGCTCACGGTCGGTGTTGCAATCGAGCGAGCAAAGAGCCATCGAAACGGATCGTCCGAGCGAGCCCACACGGAGCAGGGCCCGCACGGAGCAGGGGGTGTCAGGCGCGAGGGAGACGTCGGCGGGCGAGACGAGAACGTTCACGATCGAAAATAGACGTTTCAGCGCCTGACAGTGTAAGTGACAGCCGTCAAGTGGGTCTAAGGCGAATCCGTTCGTATGCCCAAAGTCGTGCTGTCGGCGTTCCCGATGATCGACCCGGAGACGTACCGCGAACTGCTCGATTCGGCCGTCGACGAGCCAGTCGACATCGAAGTCGCCGAGCTCGGTTCGACGGAGAATCTGATCGCGGCGGCCGCGGACGCCGACGCGGTCGTGACCGACATCAACACGCCGGTCACCGCCGAGGCGCTCGAGCAGCTCGACCTCGATCTCGTCGTCCGGTCGGCGGTCGGCGTCGACAACATCGACGTCGCGGCCGCGGCGGCGAACGGCGTCACCGTCACTCGCGTCCCCGACTACTGTACCGACGAGGTGGCGACCCACTCCGTCTCGCTGCTGTTCGCCGCGCTCCGCTCGCTGAAGCGATACGACGACGCCGTCGTCGCGGGCGGCTGGAGCTGGGAGGACGGTCGACCCGTCCATCGGGTGAGCGCGTCGACGGTCGGCTTCGTCTCGTTCGGCCCGATCGCGAGGCGCGCCGCCGAACAGATCGCCGGGTTCGGCGCCGAGCTCGTCGCGTACGATCCGTTCGTCGAGGCCGACGAGATGGCCGAGTACGGCGTCGAGAAGGTCGATTTCGACGAGCTGTTCGACCGCGCGGACCACGTCGGCGTCTACGCGCCGCTGACCGATGCGACGCGCGGGATGGTCGACGCCGACGCCCTCGCCCGGCTCGGGGAACACTCGGTGCTCGTCAACGTGAGCCGCGGCCCCGTGGTCGACGCCGACGCCCTGCTCGACGCGCTGGAAGCGGGCGAGATCAAGGGCGCCGGGCTGGACGTGCTCGCCGAGGAGCCGCCCGAGGACGACCCGCTCGTCGGCCGTGAGGACACGATCGTCACGCCGCACGCGGCGTGGTACAGCGAGGAAGCTCGCGACGACTTGAATCAGAGCGCCGCCGCGGACGTCGCCGCCGTCTTCAACGGCGAGGTGCCGGAGGGACGGGTCGACCCGGACGCCGGCTGGCTGTAACCGAGTAGGGACCCGCAAGCCGCGGTTACAGCCGGTCGAGCGCGTCGAAGTCGTCCCCGTCGCTCTCCGTGTCGGACGGGTCCTCGTCCGCCCCGGCGCCCTCGCCCGTCTCCGAACTGCCGGACGAACTCGCGGGAGCCGCTTCCAACTCGGCCCCCAGTCCGAGACCGAGGTCGTACGTGTCCCGCACGGTCTGGGCGAGGACGCCGTCGCGGTCGAAGACGACGTACACCGCGACGAAGTCGTGCGCGGCGGGCCGGAGCACGAACACCTCGCGGGGGTCGTCGTCGTCTCGCGAATCGTTGACGCGCGCGATCAGCGGCTCGATCGGGAGCCGACCGGCCCGGAGGTCCGCGAACGTCTCGCTGCCGGGCGCGTCGGCGAACAGGTACAGCGCGCCGTTCGGCTCGCCGTCGTTCGACCGGGTCGTGATCGAGCCGACCGCCTCGCCGTCCGCGCGGATCTGTTCCCACGTCTCGACGGCCGCCTCGAACATCCCCTCGACGTCGTCCGCGAAGCGGAACCGGCTCTCCCGAACGACCTCGACGTCGACGAACCGGGCCGACCCGTCGGTCCACGCGAGCGTCGCGTCGACGACGACCCCCGGCTTCAGCGCAGCCACCCGGTCGGCGAGACCGCGGTCGCGCTCGGCGGTGGGCTCGTTGTCGTACCCCTCTGCGGTCGCGTACAGCGGGTCGAACTGGGACTCCGAGTCGGGATCGGTGGGATCGAAAGGACCGTCGGGGAGTTCCACGAGGACGAACTCGTCGGGTGCGTCGTTCGGCGCGTCGGCCGTGGCCGCGCCGCCTCCCTCGATGTCCGGTCGCGGACGGCGGTCGTGCACGCGGAACCGGCCGCTCGTCGTCGGATCCATACCGACCGATCGGCCGGCGGGCGGATAAGCCGGTCGGAACCGACTCCCGAGACGCGCGGAGCACCCGTGACGGACTCGCCGAGCCCCCGTGACGGACTCACGGGGTCCCGCTGACCTGACCTGCGGATCCGTGTCGTTATGGGGCGGGCGGCCCTACCGAACGGCAAATGGGGATCCTCGAGGACAAGTCGAACGCCCGGCTGTTCTATAAGTACCTCTCGAAGGTGTACGACCAAGTCAACCGGTTCAACTGGACCGCGGAGATGCGCTCGGAAGCGCTCTCCTGGCTGGAGTTCGGCGACGACCCGAGGGTGCTCGACGTGGGCTGCGGGACCGGCTTCGGCACCGAGGGGCTGCTCGAACACGCCGACGACGTCCACGGACTCGACCAGAGCGTTCACCAGATGGAGAAGGCGTTCGAGAAGTTCGGAAAACGCGATCGAGTACACTTCTACCGCGGAGACGCCGAGCGGCTCCCGTTCCGCGACGACGCGTTCGACATCGTCTGGTCGTCCGGCTCCATCGAGTACTGGCCGAACCCGGTGCAGGGGCTCGAAGAACTCCGCCGCGTCGCGAAGCCGGGCGGTCAGGTGCTCGTCGTCGGGCCCGACTACCCGCAGAACCGCGTCCTCCAGCGGGTCGCCGACGCGATCATGCTCTTCTACGACGAAGACGAGGCCGACCGGATGTTCGAGGCGGCCGGCTACGAGGCGTTCGAACACCACATCCAGCAGGCGACCCCGCGGAGCCCGCGCGCGATCACGACCGTCGCCCGAGTGCCCGACGAGTAGCGCGGTCACCGAGTAGCCGACGAGTAGCGCGGCCATCGCGTGACCGAAGCAACTGGGTCCCCGCGACTCACCCAGCCTCCACGACCGTCTCCAGCGACGCGACCCGAGTTCCGTCGACGGCGACGTCGACGGCGACGGTGCTGCCCGGCGTCAGCGCCGGGTCGTTCGTTCCAGCCACTCGAAACGACGCCGACTCACCGACGCGCCAGCGATCGCCGCTGGCCGCGTTGAACGGACCGGTCGGCCCGGGTCGGAACCCGGCGGCCGAGAAGAACGGGACCGGCGGCTGTCTGGCCAACGGCTCACCGTCGACGCGGACACGGACCGAGAGCTCGCCCGTGTCGAGCGCGTCGCCGCCGCGGTGGGTGACCGTGATCCGATCGTCGACCGCGGACAGCGACAGCGATGCCGTCGGGGCGGGCGACGCGGGGACGCCACCGATCGCCGCGGTCGCGACGCTGCCCGCGAGGACGACCGTGATCGCTAACAGGAGCACGCCGGCCACGGGGGCGAGCGCGCGGTCGGACTGGGAGGCCGGCGGTGACCCGGCGACGATCGGACGGAGTCTCTCAGTGGGCACGGGGCGACTGCGGCGTGATCCGATAAAAGGCTCCGCCTACTCGTCGTCGGTCAGCCGTGGCGTCTCGATCGGCTCCAAGCCGTCGACGACGACGACGCGCGGCTCGTCGACGACGGTGATCCGGTAGGTCTCGGCCGGCGACAGCGTCCGGACGACGCCGTCGGCGTTCGTCGTGCCGATCGGCTGACTATCGCCGTCGCCGACGGTCCTCGTGACGGTGACGCCGGCGACCGGCTCGCGGTCCTCGTCGTCGAGCACCGTGACCGTCACCGGCCCGCCCGGATAGGTCCGCTCGACGGTGACGTTGAACCCGTCGCCGCTCGCGGAGTCAGCCGCCGTGTCCGGGAACGTTTCGAGGTCGATCCGCTGGTGTTCGACGAACACGCGTTCGGTCCCGCCGCTGACGAAGGTGCGGAGCGTCCCGAACTCGTGCGGGATGGTGATCCGTTGGACCGAGCCGGCGCCGAAGGCGTCCGGCTCGCGGAGCGCCGCCGTCTCGGGGTACGCGTTCGTCGTCGCGTTGATCGCCTCGTCGTTGCTGATCTCGTCGCCGCCGCGGTCCCACCGGTCGGTCCGGAACGCCTCGCGGACGTACTGCCCGTCGGCGATCGTCGCCAACACGACCGCCCCCTCGCTCGACTCGACGTGGATCTCGCTGGCGGCGACCTCGCCGCGGGCGGCCGAGAGCGCGCGGTCGCGGACCGGCCCTTCGTACACCTGCAGCGCCACCTGAAGCTCGTCGAGCCGGGTAGGCGAGCTGATACCGTCGGTCTCGTCGGCGAGCTCGCTCAGTTCGTCGAGCCGTTCGTCGTACTCGCGGGCGGTCGCGGCGATCCTGATCAGCTCGTCGAGGAGCTCGCGGTCGGTGAGCTCTCCGGCCGCGTGCGCGTCGAACGCGTCCGATTGCCGCTGGTTGAGGCTCACCTCGTCGCGCTCGACGCGGTTGATCGCAGAGAGGATCTCCTGTTGACGCTGGGTGCTCGTCTCCGCGTTCTCGATCCGCTGGACGACCGCGGCGGTCTCCATGGCGGCGTCGGTCTCGTCGACGGCGAAGGAGAGCGACGAGCCGAGGTTCGCGCCGCGGGTGGTGATCCCCACGCGCGGGGTCGCGTCGGGGGGCGTCGACAGCGTTCGGAAGGTGAGGTTCGCTTCGTCGACCTGCGGGCGATCGGTCTGAGCCGGACCGTCGGCGACGGTGTCGGACGGAACGGTCCACGCGTGAGCCGCCGCAGTGGCGTCTGTCGGCGTATCGACGCCGGCGGCGTCAGACGTGTCCGAACCGTCGGCCGCATCGACGCCGCCGACCGCCGCGGGAGCGACTGCGCCGGCGACCGGTGCGACCAGGAGCAGCACTGCGATCACGACCGGGAGGGCTCTCATCACTTCCCGGTTCGCCTCCGAATATAAAAAATCCACCTCAATGGCCCCACAGGCTCCGTTCGCGAAACCGCGCGCGGCTCAGTTCACGTCTCGTTCGTCAAAACGGGCTATGGAAAGCGTTTTGAGCGACGCATGAGTGACGTGAGTTGCATGCGGAACCCCGCTCCTCGCGTTCTCCTCGTCGCGGTGATCGCCGTCGCCCTCGTCGCTGGCGTCGGCGCGCCGGTCGCTGGAGACGCAGTCTCGACCGCCCTTTCCCCCTCCCCTGAGCCCGCTGTGAACGATCGGGCGGCGCCGACCGCGACGGCGCCGGCGGTAACCGCGTCGACCGCGACGGCGTCGGCACTCACCTCGCCGACCGCCGACCCGGCGTGGCAGGTGGACGACGAGTTCGACCCGGACAGGGAGACGAATATCCGGATCGATCTGTCGCCCGACCGAGACGCGCGCTGGACAGTATCCGTCCGGTACGAGCTCACGAACGCCGACGAGCGGTCGGCGTTCCAGACCGCCGCCGACCGCTTCCTCTCGGGCGAGATCGGTCCCGACGCGGCGATGTTCGAGGGATTCGCCCGTGAGGCGAGCCGGAACGTCGACCGAACGATGCGCATCGACGACGTTGAGCGCGACGCGGCGGTTCACGAGGACCCGTCGTCGTTCGAGGTGGCCGGCGACGACGCGGTCGCCGTCGGCGAGCTCCGACTGACGTTCGTCTGGACGGCGTTCCTCGCAGAGGACGGAGAGAACCTCGTGCTGGGCGACGCGCTGACGACGCCGAACGACGAGACGTGGCTGCGCTCGCTCGCGGACGATCAGACGATCGAAGTGGGGACGCCGGACGGGTACTCCGTCACCAGCACCCCCGGATCGACCGCGGCGCGTCTCGTCGGCGGCGACGTCGTCATCGAGGGGCCACAGCTGTTCGAGGACGACGAGCGAGTGGTCGTCGTGTACGCGCCGACCAGCGTGGTCGGTCCGCCGTGGGCGATGCTCGCCGGTGCGATCGTGATCGGCGCGCTGCTCATCGCCGGGAGCATCGTCGGCTACCGGCGGCTCGGCGGCGACGACCGAGCCGACGATACCGGCGGACAGGTGGGGGCGTCCGACGGGGGTGACAGCGCGGCGTCCGCGGAGCCGACGACGGGCGCGGACGCAGGACCGGGCGCCGGTCACAGCGCCGGTTCGGACGGGGACGACGACTCCGAACCGGACCTCTCGCTGCTCTCCGACGAGGAGCGCGTCGAGCGGTTGCTGGAGAACAACGGCGGTCGGATGCGGCAGGCCGACATCGTCGCGGAGACCGGGTGGTCGGACGCGAAGGTGTCACAGCTGCTCTCCGCGATGGCGGACGCGGACCGCGTCGAGAAGCTCCGATTGGGACGCGAGAACCTCATCTCGCTCCCGGACGACGACGGGCCGGAGAACGGGCCGAACGGCGGGGGCGACGGGGGCGATGGCGGGGGAGACGACGCCGAGACCGGAGACGGCGACGAGGCCGGTCGCTTCCGCTGACCCCCCTCCGGCGGCGACTGCCGTCGGTCCCCCCGCCGTCGGCGAACAACTGCGCGCCCGTAGTGGCGCGTTCCGAAAGCCATTACAGGTCGAACGCCGCAGTAACGATCATGAAAGTTCTAGTGACCGTCAAGGAGGTCGCGGAGGCGGACGACGACTTCGCGATCGAGGGGACCGACATCGCGTCGTCGGACGTCGAGTACGACCTCAACGAGTGGGACGACTACGCGATCGAGGCGGCGGTCCAGCTGGCCGAGGCCGGCATCGCCGACGAGGTCGTCGCCGTCACCATCGGGCCGGAGCGCACGGAGGAGACGATCCGAATGGCGCTCGCGAAGGGGGCCGACCGGGCCGTCCGGGTGTGGGACGACGCCTTCGAAGAGGGGTTCGCCGACGTCGCGGCGAAGGCCTCCGTCTTCGAGGCGGTCGTCGACGAGGAGGAGCCGGACCTCGTGCTGGGCGGGGTTCAGGCCGCTGACACCGGTTTCGGCGCGACCGGCGTCGCGCTCGCAGAGCGGATCGGGTTCGAGCACGCCGCCGTCGTCAACGACCTCGAGATCGACGCCGACGCCGGCGTCGCTCACGTCCACCGCGAGCTGGAAGGCGGCGTCGAAGAGCTGACCGACGTCGACCTCCCGGCCGTGTTGACCGTCCAGACCGGACTCAACGAGCCGCGGTACGCGAGCCTCCGCGGGATCCGACAGGCGCAACGCAAGGAGATCGCGGCGACGGACCTGGCCGATCTCGGACTCGCGGCCGCCGACGTCGAGAGCGCGCTGACGATCACCTCGATGTACGAGCCCGAAAGCGAGTCCGACGCCGAGATCATCGAGGGCGACGCCAGCGAGAGCGCGGGTCGCCTTGCGGAGGTCCTCACTGAGTTGGGGGTGGGCGCGTCATGAACGACGTGCTCGTCGTCTCCGAACACCGCCGAGGCGAACTCCGGGACGTCTCCCACGAGGCGATCACGGCCGGGCGACAGCTGGCCGACGCGCGCGGCGGAGACCTCCACGTAGCGGTCGTCAGCGGCGACGTCGAACGGTTCGCCGACGACCTGAACCGCGAGGGTGTCGACGCGATCCACGCGGTCGAAGGCGGCGAGGAGTTCGACCACAACGTCTACCAGACCGCGGTCTCGGCGTTGATCGACCGGACCGACGCGGGAGCGGTCGTCGCCCCGAACTCCGTCAACGGTCTCGACTACGCCCCTGCGGTCGCCGAAGAGCGGGGCGTTCCGCTGGTGACGGACGCGATCGGCATCGAGTACGACGACGGCCTGACGGTCACCCGCGAGATGTACGGCTCGAAGGTTGAGACGACCGTCGACGTCGACGGCGACCGCTTCGTGCTCACGGTCCGGGGCGGCGAGTGGTCGCCGGCGACGGGCGTCGGCGACGCCGCCGTCGACACCGTCGCGGTCGACCTGCCCGAGTCCGGCGCGCGCGTCACGGGATTCGAAGAGGTCGGCGGCGGCGACGTCGACATCGCGGACGCGGACGTGCTCGTCTCGGTCGGCCGCGGCATCGAGGAGGAGGAGAACATAGAACTCGTCGAGGAGCTCGCGGACGCGCTCGGCGCGACCCTCTCGGCCTCGCGCCCGATCGTCGACAGCGGGTGGCTCCCGAAGAACCGACAGGTCGGACAGAGCGGAAAGGTCGTCACCCCGGACGTCTACGTCGCGGTCGGCATCTCCGGGGCGGTCCAGCACGTCGCCGGCATGAAGGGATCGGACACGATCATCGCGATCAACACCGACCCGAACGCGCCGATTTTCGACATCGCCGACTACGGTATCGTCGGTGACCTCTTCGACGTGGTTCCCGAGCTGATCGACGAGTTCGCGTAGGTCGCCCGTCGATCGCTCGGTCCGGTCTAACAGGCGGCCGGACGGCCGACCGCGACAACCGGCGGCCGGACGGCCGACCGCGACACCTTCTTGTGGTCCGGGTGAGTTTGACGGTCGGCACACTGTCGATTTACCCATGACACCGCTTCGTTTTCTCGTTCCGACCGCCGCCGAAGTCGATGCCCTGCGCGCTGCGTATCGACGGCGGGCCCGGGTCGACACGGCAGCGCTCGCGGCCGAACTGGCCGACGACGAGCCCGACACGACCCTGATCGACCTTGCGTCTGACCCGTTCGACTCGGTCGACGAGGTCGCAGAGAGACTGACCCGCATCGAGGCGTACCTCCGGGAACGCGGCGACCGTCGGTCCGTGTTTCTCACGGTGTACGCCCGGATGACCGCGGCCGTTTCGGCGACGCTGGACGGGGACGCGTTCGACGACCCGGCGTGGGTGACCGCGTACCTCGTCGAGTTCGCCGAGTACTACCGACGGGCGTTGCTCGCGTTCGAGCGACGGGAGTTCGCGTCGGTGCCGCAGGCGTGGCTCCTCGCGTTCGGAGCCGCCGAACGCGGCGAGACGCTCATCGCCCAGGACGCGCTCCTCGGGATCAACGCCCACATCAACGACGACCTCCCGTACACGCTTCGGGACGTGCGTATCGATCCCAACCGCGACGCCAAACGCGCCGACCACGACCGAGTCAACGAGATCCTCGCGCGGCTCACCGCGACCGTCCAGGAGGCGCTGGTCGAGGTGTACGACGCGGTCGGCGTCCGTGGCATCGACGCGCTCGTCGATCCGCTGGACGACCGGCTTGCCCTCCTCGGGCTTGCGAGCAGTCGGGAACTGGCGTGGCGGAACGCCGTCCTGCTCGCGGATCTGCCGGCGTGGGTGGGCGAGCGATACGTCGGCTGGCGCGTGCGGACCGTTTCGACCGGCGCAGCCGCGCTGGTGTTGACTCCGCGAATCGACGACGAGACCCGCCGTCGCATCCGGCGGGTGGAGGCCGAGGCGGAAGTGCTGTCGCTGTTCCGTGACGCGCTTCGCCGACGGAGCGCGACGGATAGCTGAGCTGAATAGCCGCCGCGTGTTCGCCCCCGCATCCGTGCCGCATTGCCCGGAGCGTCGGGCCCACGTCCGTCTCGTTCTCGGGGCGTTTATCACCCCGCCGCACCTCCGATACACACATGAGCGAGGCCGACGAGCAGACGGTCGCCACGGCGACCGGTCGGGAGATCTGGATCGAGAAGTACCGGCCGCAGTCGCTCGACGACATCCACGGACAGGAAGACACCGTCGAGCGACTCCAGAGCTACATCGACCAGGACGACATTCCGCACCTGTTGTTTTCAGGGCCTGCTGGGGTCGGGAAGTGTGTCACCGGCGACTCGCCCGTCCTGACCGACGACGGTGTGAGACCCATCGAAGACGTAGTCGGTGACACGGACGGCTTTGACGTGCCCGAAGACGGGCTTCGAGTCGCGACATTAACAGACCGAAACCACTTCGAGTACGTCGAGCCGTCGCACGTATTCGGGAAGCGGGCCGAGGAACTCATCGAGCTAACGACCCGTGACGGATCTACATTCCGAGTGACGCCGGAACACAAGTTCCGAGTTATCACCCACGACGGGTTCGAATGGGTTCCCGCCGAGGATCTGTCTGCGAACGACCGGATCGCCCGGCCCAGTCGGCTGCCGACGCCCTCGGGCGATGCAACGATCCGGTGGGAAGACGAGATGGACCCCGAGTTAACCGAGGTGACGCTCGACATCGAGACCGCGGAGGGTCTGGGCCTATCTCAGACAGTTTCCCTGTCGACACTTCGTTCGAGGGCCGGTACGTCGGATGAGTGGGTAGACGGTGTCGAAACGATCGAGTACGTCAAACAGGGTCGGCGGTCTCGGTCGATTACGCCGCCGACTGCCGTGACACCGGAACTCGCGCGGTTCGTCGGTCTCGCGATCAGTGAGGCGCGGATCGACGGCGGGCGAATCAAGTTCTACAACACCGACGACGCGCTCCTCGACGCGTTCGAGTCGGCCGCACACGACGTGTTCGACGTGGAAACGAGACGCGGGGTTCAAAAAGGCGTCCCGTACGTTGCGATCGGATCCCGAACCCTGACCCACTATCTGGAGTCCGTGTTCGACGCGTTTTCGAGTGCGAGCGGTGACGAGGGGATCGGATCGACGCTCGTCACTGCCGGTGACGACGCGCGCACCTCGTTCCTTCGGGCGATGTTCGACGCCGAGGCACACGTCAGCGCCAACGGAACGATCGAACTGACGCAGCGGAACCCCGATCACATCACGCTGCTTTCGTATCTTCTCACGACGTTCGGTATCTCTTCTCGCCGAAAGGAACTCCAGAAATCCGCAACCAACGGGTCTGGAATCGAACGGACGTACCACGGCCTGTATATCTCGGGTGCACGGAACCTGCGCCGATTTGACGATGCGATCGGGTTCTCGATCGCGTACAAAGCTGAGCGACTCAGCGAGCACGCCGACAAGAACGCCAATCCGAATCACGACACGATCCCGACACAGAGCGTTCTTCGAGACCTCTGTCGACGACTCGACATCCCGATCTCCGAACACCTTCCCAAGAGTCTCAATCCGGAATCGCCCGGAAGAGAACGGTACTGCTCGGTTCTCGACGGCGTGGTCGATACGGCGACCGAACGGATCGAAGACACGCAGCAGGCACTCGCCCGGCTCGAGGCGCTCCGCCCCGAGCTGGCGACGACGACCGTCCCGGCGAAGTGGATCGATACCCGGGAGGAACTCGCGCCGATAGAGACGAGAAAGGAGGTTTCCGCGGTCGTCGGCGCACGTTCCGATCGGTTGCTCGAATACAGCGACGGCAGGCGAACGCCACAGGCGAACCGGGCGATCGCGATTTTGGACGAACTGGATCGACCGACCGAAGACGCCCGTCTCGACCACGTGAAAGCCGAACTGCGAACGTGTGTCGACCTGATCGGTGCGGACTACGCGGAGATTGCGGACGGGCTCCGTCTCGACACGCCGGACCTCACGAACCTCCTCCGGTCGGAAGACGCGATGCTCACGTCGCTCACCCGACTCGAAACCGTCGCCGATCGACTTCGGGACATTGCCACCGATCGACTATCGGTGGAGACGATCGAACTCCTCGACGACGCGTCGAGAATCGCACGCGCCGATCTGCTATACGACGAAATCGAATCGGTCGAACGCGTTGAGACCGATGAGCGCGTTTACGACCTGACGGTCCCCGGGACGCGGAACTACGTCGCCGGCGAGGTTCCGACCGTCATGCACAACACCACCGCGGCAACTGCAATAGCTCGCCAGGTGTACGGCGAGGACAACTGGCGCGGCAACTTCCTCGAGCTCAACGCGTCCGACCAGCGCGGCATCGACGTGGTTCGCGATCGGATCAAAGGGTTCGCGCGCTCGTCGTTCGGCGGGGACTTCCGGATCGTGTTTCTCGACGAGGCAGACAGCCTCACGGATGCGGCACAGTCAGCGCTCCGCCGCACGATGGAGCAGTTCTCCGACAACACTCGGTTCATCCTCTCGTGTAACTACTCGTCGAAGATCATCGACCCGATCCAGTCGCGGTGTGCCGTCTTCCGCTTCTCCCCGCTGTCGGACGAGGCGGTCGCCGCACAGACGCGCGAGATCGCGGCCGCGGAGGGGATCGAGGTGACCGACGCGGGCGTCGACGCGCTCGTCTACGCGGCCGACGGAGACATGCGGCGCGCGATCAACTCGCTGCAGGCGGCCGCGACGACGGGCGACGTCGTCGACGAGGAGGCGGTGTACGCGATCACGGCGACCGCCCGCCCCGAGGAGATCGAGTCGATGGTGACGAACGCGCTCGAAGGCGACTTCACGCGGGCGCGCTCGACGCTCGACACGCTCCTCACGGAGACGGGGATGGCCGGCGGCGACGTCATCGATCAGCTTCACCGCTCCGTCTGGGAGTTCGACCTGAGCGAGCGCGAGGCCGTCGCGCTGATGGAGCGGATCGGCGAGGCGGACTACCGGATCGCCGAGGGCGCCAACGAGCAGGTGCAGTTGGAGTCGCTGCTCGCGTCGCTCTCGCTCGAAGAGTGAGCGCCGGCGCGCTCCGCGACGGTGGTTTTTAAGCCCGACGCGCGCCGACGGCGAGCATGCTCGTCGTCGTCTCGGACACGCACGCACGCGAGGAGTCGAAGCTGCAGGGACGGACCGCGGTAGCGGTCCGCGAGGCCGAACTGGTCGTGCACGCGGGCGACTTCTACCGTGAGCCCGTCCTCGACGCGTTCGAATCGGCGGCTCGCCGACTCCGCGCCGTCTACGGGAACAACGACGACGCGGCGATCCGCGATCGACTCCCGGAGGTCCGGACCGTCGACTACGCGGGGGTCAGGTTCGCGGTCACGCACCGTCACCGCAGCGGCGACACGGGACTGGTGATGCTCGGACGGGGGCGCGACGCGGACGCCGTGATCTGCGGCCACAGCCACCGCCCGCGGTTCGACGACGCCGCCGGCATCCCCCTTTTGAACCCCGGGAGCCACGCCCAGCCGCGCGGCAATCGCCCGGCACACGCGGAGTTGGAACCGATAGTCGGGGAAGCGACGGAGGCGGCCGGCGACGACGCGAGCGGACTCGACGGACGGCTCGTCACGCCCGACGGCGACGTCTTCGACGAGTTCCGGATCGTTCCGTGACGGGTCGCTCCGTGACGGGTCGTCCGGTGTCGGTGTCGGAGTCGAGGAGAACTCAGCCGAAACCGACCGCGTGAGCAACGGAACCGGAGAGAGACGCGACACCCCGTCTCCGGCCGGTTCGAAGCGGCGAACGGGATCAGAACGGAGGGCGACGGGCGATCCGGCGGCGGCACCGCTGATCGGAGAGGGAGGGGGGAGAGGGCGCCGCATCCGGATCGTTCGCGTGCCGTCGCCGATACCGACCGTGGCGCAAGCGGACGGGGGGAGGGCCGAAGCGGGGGTCGCAGCGATCAGTTGGGTCGGTACCTGATTATAATCACCCAAGAGACAAACGAGCGTTTTAGTCTCAGTCGGTCGAGCGAGGGGCGTGAGCCGAGACCGAACGCAGGAGGCGACTCCGAACGCAGGAGGCGACTCCGAACGCAGGAGGCGACTCCGAACGCAGAAGGCGACTCCGAACGCAGAAAGCGACTCCGAACACGGGAGGCAACTACGAACGCGAGTTCGGATCGCGCTGCCGAAACGCATAACACCGTCCCGACGGATTCCAGTGTATGCTTCCGGTCCAACCGCTGTTCGTCGTTCTTCTCGTCGGCCTTCTTGGACTGTTCTTCTTCGGGTTCCTCCTCGTTCGGCGTACCCTGATGGGACTCCGTGAAGGGTACGAGGACGGAAAGCAGTAAGATGGTCGCCGTCACGATTCTCACGCTCCTCGTCGCGGCCGCCGCGAGTCTCTTCATGGCGTGGTCGATAGGCGCCGGCTCGTCCGGCTCGACGCCGTTCGCGCCGGCCGTCGGTGCGAACGCCATCTCCGTGATGCGCGCGGGGCTCATCGTCGGCGTCCTCGGGCTGCTCGGCGCGGTCTTGCAGGGTGCGAACGTGACGGAGGCGGTCGGAACGGAACTGATCGGCGGGGTGACGCTCACGGCCGGCGCGGCGATCGTCGCGCTGATCACCGCGGCCGCGCTCGTCGCGATCGGCGTCTTCGCGGGGTATCCCATCGCGACCGCGTTCACGGTCACGGGCGCGGTCGTCGGCGTCGGGATCGCAATGGGCGGCGACCCGGCGTGGCCGAAGTACGCCGAGATCCTCACCCTGTGGCTGCTCACACCGTTCGTCGGCGGGGGCGTCGCGTACGCGGTCGCCCGCGGGCTGATCGGTGATCGGCTCCCCGAGCGGGCGCTCACCGCGGTGTTGGCCGGCATCGTCGGCGTGATCGTCGCGAACGTCGGCTTCGCGCTGCTCGGACCGGACGGCGAGCAGGCGTCGCTCTCGGAGGCGATCGGGTCGTGGGTCGGGGGCGGAGCCCTCGGCGGCGTCGGCGTGACGGTCGCGGTCGCCGTGGGCGTCGCGCTCGCGGTGTACGCCGACCTCGGCCGCGACCGCGAGGGGGCACAGCGCCGGTTCCTGCTCGTGATGGGCGGGCTCGTCGCCTTCTCGGCCGGCGGCTCGCAGGTCGGGCTCGCGATCGGGCCGCTGGTGCCGATCTTCAGCGACGTGGGGGTCCCGCTGTGGGCGCTGCTCGTCGGCGGCGGCCTCGGGCTGCTGGCCGGATCGTGGACGGGCGCGCCGCGGATGATCAAAGCGATCGCACAGGACTACGCGTCGATGGGGCCGCGGCGCTCGATCGCCGCACTGATCCCGTCGTTCGCGATCGCACAGACCGCGGTCGCGTTCGGGATCCCCGTCTCGTTCAACGAGATCATCGTCTCGGCGATCGTCGGCGCGGGGTACGCGGCCGGCGACGCCGGCGTGAGCCGAGCGAAGATGGGATACACGGTCTTCGCGTGGGTCGCGTCGCTCGTCGGCTCGTTCGCGCTCGGGTTCGGGGTGTACTCGGCGGTGCGGCTGGCTTTCTAACCGATCGCAGCTCGTCGACCGTTCGCTTCATCGGGAAGGCCGATCGGACGCTGGGTTGTCCGGCGACGGGTTACGAGTTCGGATACGTCGGCAGCCGCTCGGAGCGCGCGCTCCCGTCGACGAACGGTAGTTCGGCGTGGGTCGCTTCGCGCTCGTCGCCGTCGACCCGGACCGAGAGGCCCGTGAGGTCGGCGTCGAAGCCGACGAACGCGAGCGCGAGCGGCTCACCGGACGCGGGGCCGACGACCGCACGCGTCACCTCGCCGATCGCCTCGTCGCCCGCGAACACCGCCGCGCCGGCGTCAGGGAGGAGCGCCTCGTACCGGTCCGGCTCGGCGTCACCGTCGACGTCGGCGACCGCGTCGGCGAGCCCGTCGAGTTCGAGCCCGACCAGCCGACGGCTGGGTCGCCCCTGGTTCTCGACGCGAGAGACGACCTCCTGACCGACGTAACACCCCTTCTCGAAGTCCAAGGCGTTGCGGAGTCCGAGGACGTTCGGCACCGTTCCCGCCAGTTCGTACTCGAAGAGCGGCGTCCCGGCCTCGGCGGAGAGCGCGTCCCACGTCCGATAGCCGAACGTGGCCGCGTTGAGCCCGCGGTTGATCAGCGTGTCGAACACCGCCTCGGCGTCGTCGGCCGCGCAGACGACCTCGTACCCCTCCTCGCCGAGGGGCGCGTCGCTGGCGATCACGGTGACGCCCGCGTCGACCATCGAGCCGCGGACGAACGAGAGCGGCCGCTCCGGCGCGCCGGGACCGCCGAGGACCGAGGCGATCTTCTCGGTCGATTTGGGGCCGTGAACGCCGAAGACACCGAGCTCGTCGGAGATGTCGTCGACCGCGACGTCCTGAATGAACACCTTGCTCGACCAGTCCTCCGCGACCGCCTCGGCCCGTTCCGGCGGGAGGAAGACGAGCAGCCGCTCGGCGGCGTTGTACACGTACATGTCCGTCTCAATGCGGCCTTGCGGGTCGAGCAGGAGGGCGTAGACGCCCTGTCCGTCCGCGGCGGGAACGCGGTTCGAGACGGCGTTGTCGACGAACTCGACGCGGTCGTCGCCGGTCACCGAGAGCACCCCGTACCCCATCTCGATGGTCCCGACGACGTTTCGGACCGCCTTTCCCACGCGCTCTGGCTTCCCGTAGTGATCGACCACCCGGCGGCCGCCGCGCTCACGGTACGTCGCGCCGTGCGCGCCGTGGGTGTCGGAGACGAGACTCATACACGTACGGAGTTGCGGGAGCGGCAAAAGACCGCTGGCTTCGGTTCGACGGCGGTCCGCGGCGACGGTGTTCGGGCCGAGCTACAGTCCGAGTCGGTCGCGGATGGCGTCGATAAGCGTCTCAGACGGGTCGTCGTTCGGTGCGTCGGGGTCGGGAACGACGCGGTCGTGCGGATAGACGCGGACCCGATCGTTGCTCTCGACGGTGATGAGCGAGTCGGCTTTCAGCGCCGACAGCGCCTCCTCGATGGCGTCGATGTCCGCGTCGACGGCCGCGCGGAGCTCTAACACCGTCATCCCCTCGTCGCCGCGATCGACGAGCGCGTCGAGCAGCGCGACTTCGACGTCGGGCCGGTCGCGATATTCCGGCTTTGCGGCCATAGCCGCCGATTGGATGCGATGGGCTTTACGTCTACCGGCGGCGGGGTGCGGTCGCAGGTCGGGGGTCCTCAGCGGTCATCCGACGCATCCCGAACACTCACCGAACGAGCCGGGAACAGGAGCCGCAGAGGTTCTCCTCTTTCACGTCGACCTCGCGAACGGTCGGCGAAAAAGACATGACGCACTTGTTGTTGTCGCAGTGTTCGAGCCCCAGCGTGTGGCCGATCTCGTGGACGACTTCCTTGCGGACGCGGTCGGAGAACACGTCGACCGCGGGCTTCGTGGAGACGCCGCCGTCGGAGGAGGTGCGGAGCCGGTGTGTCGAGATGACGGAGCCGTTGCCGTTGAGATACGCGAGTCCGAACACGTAGTTCCGGCGCCGGTAGTAGAGGTCCGCTGACGTGATTCCGATGTTCTTCTCGCCGCCGCCCACGCGGCTGACGGTCTCGATGAGGTCCTCGGCGCGGTACTGATCGCGGCCCTCGTCGTAGGCTGTTTCGGGGACCGGCTGGTCGTCGTGGACCGTCACGTCGCAGTCGTATACAGAACGGAGCGCACCGGAGGCTTCCCGCTTCACGCGGGGGGTGACCTCCCCGACGGGAACGATGTCCACGAGCATGGAATCGCTTTTGTTCGCCGGAATCATAAAGCCCGCGCCGTGGACGCACCGACGCCGCGCCCCCTCGTTTCCGAACTCGCTCGCTACGATCGACTGGTGGAAGTCGGTATCGGCGACCGCCCCGCGGTCGCGCGAGCGCTGGCCGATCGAGGGCGTGCGGTCGTCGGGATCGACGTCGACCCGGGCGAGCGAACGCGGGCTGCGGAACGAGACGTGAGTGCTGCGGAACGAGACGTGAGTGCTGCGGAACGAGACGCGGGCGCCGCTGAGGACTCGACCGGCGGCTCCTTCGAGGTGGTCGAGGGCGACGTCGTTTCGCTCGCCGAATCCGACCCCATCGCTGTGCTCTCCGGGAGTGTACCGGAGCGCGGCGTGGACGCGGTGTACGCGCGTCGCCTGCCCGCGGAGCTCCAGCGACCGACCGTCCTGCTCGCGGAGCGGCTCGACGCCGCCTGTCTGTTCACGACGCTCGGCTTCGAGGAGCCGGTCGTGCCGGTCGAGCGACGGTCGCTCTCCGGGACGACGCTGTACGTCGCTCGGGGTCGCGGGGAGAGCGACCGCGACTGAGACCGGCCGCCCGCCGAACCGGTCGAATCGGCCGCGAACCCGAACGTTCTTTCCCGACCCCGTCGGCGTACGGGTATGCAGGTCGACGCAGTCGTCCTCGACATCGACGGGGTGTTAGTCGACGTCGCGGACTCATACCGGCGGGCGATCATCGAATCCGTCGATCGGGTGTGCGGCAAGACGATCGACCGCGACGCGATTCAGTCGTTCAAAGACGCCGGCGGGTTCAACAACGACTGGGAACTCACCGACGCAGCCGCCCTCTACGTGATCGCGCGCCGCGAGGGGTTGCAAATGGACGTCGAGACGTTCACCGACCGGGTCGCCGAAGGGGGTGGCGGACTCGACGCCGCCAAGGCGGTCGTCAGCGACCTCCCGCGGGTCGCACAGGCGCGAGTTCGCGATCAGTGGGACACAGACCGACTCAGGGACACCTTTCAGGCGCTGTATCTCGGCGAGGAGCTGTACCGCGAATTGGAGGGCGGCGACCCCCCGTTCGCGGCGCCTGGCTACATCCACGACGAGCCGACGATAGTCGATCCCGAGACGATCGACGACCTGATGGACCGCTTCGATGTCGGCGTACTGACGGGGCGGCCCGCCGCCGAGGCGGAGATCGCCTTATCACGCGTCGGTCTCGACGTTCCGGAGGACCACCGGTTCACGATGGACGACTGGGAGGAAGGGAAACCCCATCCGCGGGCGTTGATGGCCTTGGCGGAGCAGTTCGACGCCGAGCGCGTCGCGTTCGCGGGCGACACGCTCGACGACGTGCGGACCGCTCGCAACGCCGACGAGGAAGACGAGACGCGAGTGTACTACGGCATCGGCGTACTCACCGGTGGCCTGAGCGGCGAGTCGGGACGAGAGGCGTTCGCCGGGGTCGGGGCCGACGCCGTGCTCGACGACGTGAACGAACTGGTCGATCTCTTCGAGTAGGTCGGCTCCGTATTCGGGACAAGCGGGGACGCGTCGAAGGGGATGGGCCTTGCCGGATTTGAACCGGCGATCACTCCGTTATGAGCGGAGGGCTTTGAGCCAAACTAAGCTAAAGGCCCGTAACATAGGGTAACGGCGACCAACCCTTTAGCGTACCGGATTCGTGCGATCCGTCGATGAAACCACCTGAGATCGTGAACGGATCCAAGTCTCGGAGCTATCGAAACGGAGAGGCGCCGAAGCCAGGACTCGAACCTGGGACCGCCTCGTTAACAGCGAGGCGCTCTACCAACTGAGCTACTTCGGCTCGGTTCAGCGTACTCGACTCGTTTTGATAGGGCTTTCGTTTCCGCCCGACGGTAGTGCGATCGGTTGGCTCGGCGCTGCGATCACGACGCCCGCGCCCCGCGATGGCGCGCAGATCACCAGCGTGCGCGACGACCGACACGTTTTCGGCCGGACCGGATGAACGTCGGCCATGGACGATCTCGAGGCGGTGCTGGCGCGGGTTCGCGAGCGGTTCCTGCCGGAGGCCGACGAGCGCGAGCAGCTGCGGCGGGTCGCCGCGGAGCTCACGGAACGGACCCGGGAAGCGGTCGCCGACCTCCCCGTCGACGCCGACGTGGTACAGGTCGGGTCGACCGCCCGCGGCACCTGGGTCGCCGGCGACCGCGACATCGATCTGTTCGTCCGGTTCGACCCCAATCTCGACCGCGAGCAGCTGGAGGCACACGGGCTCGCAGTCGGCCACGCCGTCCTCCCCGAGGGCCACGAGGAGTACGCCGAACACCCGTACGTGAAGGGGACCTACGACGGGTTCGACGTCGACCTCGTCCCCTGTCACGACGTGGAGACCGCGGGCGACCTCGTCTCCGCGGTCGACCGGACGCCGTTCCACGACGCGTACCTCTCGGCGCGGCTCGACGACGACCTCGCGGCCGACGTCGTGCTCGCGAAGGCGTTTCTGAAAGGAATCGGCGCGTACGGCAGCGACCTCCGGACCGAGGGGTTCTCCGGGTACCTGACAGAGCTGCTCGTCTTGGAGCTCGGCGGGTTCGTCCCGCTCGTCGAGTCTGCCCGAAGCTGGCACCCGCCGGTCGAGTTCGACCCGGAGGGACACGCCGAGCGGACCTTCGACGACCCGCTCGTCGTCGTCGACCCGACCGATCCGACGCGGAACGTCGCCGCCGTGCTCTCGGCCGCGAACCTCGCGCGGTTCCAACACTACGCCCGCGAACTGCTCGCGTCTCCGCGCGAGGAGCTGTTCGAGCCCGCGGCCCCCGAGCCGCTCGACGCCGCCGAAGTCCGCGACCACCTCGACCGGCGAGGGGCGACCCCCGTCGCCGTCGTTTTCGACGCCCCAGAGTTGGTCGACGACCAACTCTGGCCGCAGCTCCGACGCTCGCTCGACGGGATCGTCCGCGGGTTAGCCGACCACGGGTTCGAGGTGCTCCGGGCGCAAGCGATGGTCGGAGCAGGCGGGGAGAAAGACCGCGAGAACGCCGACGCCGAACGCGCCAGCCCCGGACACGCCGCGCTGTACGCCGAGTTAGCGGTCGCCGAGCTGCCGGCCGTCGAGCGGCACGACGGCCCGCCGGTCGCGGTCCGGAAACACGCCACGAACTTCTACGAGTCGTACGCTGACGAGGTCGACCCCGACACCTACGGGCCGTTCATCGACGGGAACCGGTACGTCGTCGAGCGAGAACGCGAGTTCACGACGGTACGGGGATACCTCGAAAGCGACGCCGCGAGCGACGTGGCGCTCGGCGCGCAAGTGGAGCGGGAGTTCGCCGAGCGGGACGTGTTAGTCGGTGACGCCGTCGCAACGCTCGCCGATGAGTTCGGACGACCGCTCCGGGAGTTCTACGAGCCGCATCCCTGAGCCGAGCGCGCTCCGCTCGGGTCTGTCGGATCGGATTCGTCGACACACGCCGACGACCCACGCTCACCGAGAGAGGCGGCCGGAGATGAGGTAGACGGCTGCGATACTCCCGGCGAGTACGAGCCCGATAGCCGACATGAACGCCGCCACTCGCGGGAACGCCATCCAGAAGGCGATGTAAAACGAGAACGCGAACGCGAACAGTCCGACGATCACGACGCCGCGAGCGGGGTTCTGTACCGCGGCGACGAAGATCCGCTGGGGAAGCGAGAGGTCGCCGAAGTCGACGGGGGCGCTGCTGTCCGAGGCGTCCTCGCTCGTTCCGGCGGAAGCCTGCGCTTCAGTCGGTCCCCCGTCCACCCGGCTCTCGGCTTCGTCTGTCACGCGACGGGGTACGCGCCGGACCGCCCTGTACCTGTCGCCGATAGGACGGTGGTCGCGGTCCCCGCCTCACGCGATCAGGCCGACGGCGACGCTCCCGAGGAGGAATCCGATCACTGCGGTCACCAGGGTTTCGGCTGCGAACAGCGCGGCCGAGCGAGCGTCGCCGTCGGTCGCGGTCGAGACGGTCTCGACGGTGACCGACGAGAACGTCGTGAACGCGCCACAGAAGCCGACCGCGGCGAACAGCGCTAGCGTCGATCCGACCGGAGCCGCGGTGACGACGCCGAGGACCAAGCTACCGAGCGCGTTGACGGCCACGACCGACCGGCGTCCGTCGATCCGGAGTCCGACCGCGTGGCGGCCGACCGCGCCGACCGCGCCGCCGACGCCGACGACCGACGCCGCGAGCACGGGATCGATTCCGGTCACAGTCGCCTCCCGAGCAGCAGCCCGGCCGCCGCGGCCGCGAACCCGAGCGCGTAGCTCGAGGCGACGTACGCGGTGCCGAGCGTCGTTCCGAGGGCGACGGCGTCTCCGACGAACGCGCTGTACGTCGTGAACGACGAGAGCGCGCCCGTTCCCGCGAACAGCTGGAGGCGAGTCGTCGTCGCCCGGGTGATCAACAGCCCGAGCGCGAACGATCCGAGAACATTCACTAGCAGCGTCCCCCAGCCGGTCGCGTCGCCGACCGCGACGTCGATCCCGTATCTCGCAATTGCGCCGACGAATCCGCCGGCTGCGACGAGGATGAACCCGAGCGGGGTCCGTTCCATGACGGGGCATCACCCCGCACTATCTTCGGTCTTCGGAATCTGTCGCGCCGGCGTCGATCGCTCCCGGCATCCGGCTGGCACGCGGGCTACCGCCCTCGTGTGGCGTCCGGCGTTCACGGACGCGAACGCTGTGGGCCGTCTCCGTCGCGTCGTCGACGACGAGCGCCTCGCCGGTGCCCGTCGGGAGCCGCGACGCGAGGTCGCCAGCGAGGTACGTCGCCTCCGCCTCCGCCAGACGGGCGACGTCCTGCTCGGCGGTGAGTCGGTGGGCTATCAGCAGGTCAGACTGCGAGACGGCGACGCTCGGGACCGCGCCGGGGCGCTGCGTGGCGCAGATCAGCGAGACGCCGGGGGACCGACCTCGGGTGAGCAGCGTCCGAAGCGCCCGGTCGGCGACGCCGCCGAAGAAGGCGTGCGCCTCGTCGACGAGCAGCCACGGGAGCCGGTCGACGTCGTCCGCGACTCGCGCGTCGTAGAGTCCCCGAGCGACCGCCCTGACGACGGCGGCCGAAGCGGCCTCGGGAACCCCAGCGAGGTCGAGCACGGTCGGGGTACCGTCGGCCGCGAACGCCGTCACTCGGGGCGCATCCGCGTCGAAGACGTCCCAAGAGGCCGCGAGTCGCAGGTGGTTCTCGGCGGCTCGGCGGGCGTCCGGCGGCGCGTCAGAGTTCTGTACACGCGCTCTAAACGCCGCGATCGACGGGGACCGTTCGGCGTCACGGTCGGAAGCCGGGGCGCTCTCGGCGCCCGGCTCATCGTCGTCGGTCGCGTCCGCGACGACACGCCACAGCAGACTCCCGGCTCCGCTGGTGGGATCGAGTCCGACGAGCTCCGGCCACGTGGCGGGGGGAATCGCCGTCGGGCGGACCGCCGGGTCGACCACCCGCCCGCCCGCGGCCCGGAGCCCGCCGAACACGCCCATCGGATCGACCACGACCGGCGAGACGCCGGGGGCGTCGGCGAGCCCCTCGGCGAGAACCCCGAGCGTGTACGATTTCCCCGTGCCGCGCTTTCCGAAGACGACGCCAGCGTGTGGCCCGTCGGCGTCGACGCCCAGCGTGGCGCCCGCGCTCCCGTCGCGAGCGAGAAACGACCCGAGTCGAATCGTCGGGAGCGACGGATCCGGTTCGGCGTCTGTCTCGGACCGCTTCCCCCGCCCCAGCACGTGCATACCGCGGGTGGCCGCGGTATCGAATAAAAGGGTCCGGACGCCGACCCGATCGAGTGGGTCGTTCGTCCGATCGTTTATCAGTAATACCGCGGCCACCGGTGCGTATGTTCGACTCGAAACGGGACGGACGCACCGCGAACCGTCGCTCGTTCCGCGCAGACCGCCGCGCAATCGAGGGATTACCGGTCAGGCTCGTCATCGCGCTCGTGGTCGGCGTCGCCAGCCTCAGCGTGATGATGGGAATGATCGGAAACATCGACGGGCTCGCCTCGACGGAGCTCGACGCGCAGCCCCAGCCCGAGGTGACGACCCCCGGCCAGCAGTCGCTCGACGTCGCCGTCGTCGATCCGGACGGGACCCGAGTCGCGGACGCGACCGTGATCGTCCGGAGCGGCTCGGCACAGATCGACGGCGTCGCCACGGCGCAGACGAACGCGGAGGGAATCGCGACCGTCGACGTCGCGCCAGAACTCGGTCCGAATCAACCGGACGGGACGCTGACGATAGACGTGAAACCGCCCGCAGGCGGGGATTACGTCGACGACCGTGAGAACACGGACGTGCTGGTCGTCGCGGAGTGACGTGACAGTCGTCACAGAGTGACAGCGCAACCCTGACGGGAGCGCTGGGCCGGCTCTCAGAGTCGGTCGTCCCAGTCGATCCACTCCTGCTCCCAGCCGTGCTTGCCGAAGTGTCCCTGCTCGGCTCGCTCGGCGTCCTCTCGGCGCGTCCGATTTCGCTCGATTCCGGACTGCTCGCCCTCGACGAGCATCGGTCGAAGCCGAGCGGGGCCGGCGGTTTCGACGGTCCTGAATCCCGCCGGGGCGTCGTCGTCCGAGTCGGGCTCGCCGCCCGAGGCGGGCTCGACCGCGGCGATGGTCTGAACCGTCGTTCCACGGGGGTAGACGATCCGGCCGTCGTCGGTCAGCTGCTCTCGGAGGGCGCGCGGCGGCTCGACGACCGCCGCCTCGACGAGGATCCTGTCGTACGGCGCGTACTCCGGGAGACCGTTGGCGCCGTCGCGGCGATCGACGAGGACGGCGTCGTAGCCGGCGGTCGAGAGGTTCGACCGTGCGATCGACACGGCCTCGCGGTCGATGTCGATCGCGTGCACGTGTCGCGCGCCGGCGATCTCCGCGAGCATCGCGACCGAGTAACCGACGCCGGCACCGACAACGAGGACGTCGTCTCCGTCCGCGGCGTCCAGCGCCGCGATCAGCCGAACCACCGTGGCGGGCGCGAGGACGCGCGTTCCGGCCTCGGGGCTCGCCCCGTTCGCGTGCGAGGAGTCGTCGACGAACGCGTCTCGCGGGACGCGTTTGAGGGCCGTCAGCACGGACGCGCCCAGCGGCTCGCCGATCTGGTGTTCGAGCCCCTCGATCATATCGGCCCGGAGCGACGCCTCGTCCATGACCGTCTTCGGTGCCCGGTCCTCTAAAACCGCTCGTTCGTCGCGCCGGGTCGGGGTCGCGGGGGAGTCACTGCATCGAAACGAACCGGACCCCGCCGTGGTCCTCGCGGTCGACGCCGTCCTCTCGGACCGTCAGGCGGACGAGTCGCTGCGTGGCGCGGCCGCCGACGGGGGCGACGACGTGACCGCCCGGCGCCACTCGCTCGACGATCGGGTCGGGGACGCCGTCGGGCGGCGCACACGTCAGGTACGCGGCGTCGAACGGCTCCTCGTCGCGGTACGCGGTTCGGCCGTCGCCGGCGCGGACGGTGATGTCGTAGCCGAGTCGCCGGAGCCTCTCACGGGCCGCGTCGGCCAGTTCGGAAACGTACTCCACCGTGTACACGTTTCCCGGACCGACGAGTTCGGCGACGACGGCTGCGTGGTAGCCGCAGCCGGTCCCGACCTCGAACACCCGGTCGCCGGAGGCGACCTCGAGGAGGTCGGTCATGACCGCGACCATGTGCGGGGCGCTGATGGTCTGGTCGTGGCCGATCGGGAGCGGTCGGTCGGCGTACGCCACCGATCGGTATTGGTCGGGGACAAACTCGTGGCGCGGGACCGCACCGATGGCCGACAGCGTTTGCTCGTCGACGTCGAGCTGTCGGCGGAGCCGCTCGACGAGGTCGCGACGTGCGGACGCGTACTCCGATCCCATGCGTCGAGCGTAATCAGCGGCGCGTGGAGAAACTATCGGCGGATGGGAGCGCGGAGCGTTGGTACGAAAGGCGGAGGGCTGAAACCGGCGAAAGCGGAGCTATTCGACGTCGATTCGGTGACCGTCGTCCGTCTCGTCGTGCATCTCTTTCGGGAGCGTGACGGTCAGAACGCCGTTCTGGAACGTCGCGGTCGCCGCAGATTCGATGACGGAGCCGGGGAGGTCGAGGCTTCGGGTGACGGACTCGTGCCGCCGCTCGCGGCGGAGGTACCGGCGGCCGGCGTCGTCGTGTCCGTGTTCGGCATCGTCGTGTCCGGGCTCAGCGTCCTCGTGTCCGTGGGCCGTGTCTCGCTCGGCGCTGATTGTGAGTCGGCCGTCGTCGGCTCGGACGTCGATGTCCTCGCGGTCGTATCCGGGGAGATCCGCCATGACGACGAACTCGTCGTCGTACTCGGCGATGTCGATATCGGTAGTTCGAACCGTGCGGCCCCACGCGCGGTCGCCGCCGAACGGGGCGCGGCCGAAGAACTGCTCTATCTCGTCGAATGGGTTCGTTCTGTTCATAATACTTCACGCTAATACGGTGCGCTGCGGTATTAAATATAGAGAGACGGCTGCTATCCCGCTGCACGGCACCGGGAGACGACCCGACACCGCTGAGGGAAAACCCGACGGCGGCAGCGACGGTGACGAGAGGTCCGATCAGCTCACGTCGATGCTGTGTCCGTCCGCGCCCGTTTCCGAGCGCTTCGGGAGGGTGACCGTGAGCACGCCGTCGTCGTACGAGGCGCTCGCGCCGTCGCGCTCGACCGGGGCGGGGATCGGGACGCGCCGCGAGACGGAACGGGTGCGTCGCTCGCGACGGTGGTATCGGACGTCGGCCTCGGGCGTGGATTCGTCGGCCGCGTCGTCCGCCGCGGTGTCGTCGTCCTCGTCCCCGACCGAAATCTCGGACTCCTCCTCCCGTGTCGCCGCGATCGACAGCGCGTCGTCGCGCAGCTCGACCGAGATGTCGTCGTCGTCGAAGCCGGGAAGGTCGGCGACGACGGTGATCGTCTCGTCGTCTTCGATGACGTCGACCGCGGGGTCGCGACCGCCCGGGAGGCCCGGCGGCGCTCCCGGCGTGTCGAGCGTACCGCCGAGCTCCTCGAACTCGCGGCCCATCCGTTCGAGCAGGTTCTCGATCTCGGTGAAGGGATCGCGTCGTGTCATACGGGTCAGGATTCGTGACGGAGGAACTTGAACGTACGGGCGACCGCGGAATCGAGACGCGGTTCGGATCTGGGATCTCGCTGATGCCCCGACCGCGATCAGATGAACGGCCGCCAGTAGTACGGGCTGACGAATCCCTCGATGACCGCGGCGATCGCGAGGAGGATGCCGACGCCCATCAGGACCCAGAAGGCGTTCTCGAGGCTGTCGGCGAACCCTTCGGGGCTGAGCCGCCCGCGGAACGTCCGCCAGGAGACGAGACCGAGGTGGATGCCGAGCGCCCCGGAAATGAAAAGCGCTGGGACCTCGAGGATCCCGTGCGGAACGACGAACGCGATCAGCGCGAGGAGGTTCTCCTCTAACGCCGCGGTGGCGCCGAGCGCGAGGCCGTTGAACGCGATCGACGAGAGGGCCGGAACCACCACCGCGACGCCGCTCAGCGACGTCGCGATCGCGACCCCCCAGTTGTTTCCGAAGAAGTTGAGCGTCGCCACGGGAGCGATGTGGTCGACCAGTCGCGCCTCGATCGAGGTGGTGATAACGCCGACGAACGGGTCGACGGCGAGCCATCCGAGCGCGCCGAATCCGACGCCGACGAGGATCGTTACGGCGTGGAGGCCCGGCGTTCGACGGACGAACGACGCCATCTCCCGCCAACCCCGGCGGGCGCCGCCGACGAACTGGTCGCGGAGGCGGACCTCGGGCGGGGCGACCGGGGCGACGGTTCCGCGGTAATCCCCGTACAGCACGGTTTTGAGGAGATCGAGCGCGGGGGCGGCGACGACGGCGCTAACGAGGGCGACGACCGCGCCGCCGCCGAGGAACGCGAGCGCGGAGGCGGCCGAGGAGATGGCGACGACAACCCCAACGGCGACGACGAGGTACGCGGCGGCGTCGGCCGGGTTCGAGCGGATGAAGCCGCCGGCACCAGAGACGGAGGCGGCCACGCCGACGTCGTCGACGACGATGGCCGCCGGCGCGAACGCGAACACGATACGGACGGCGAGCAGGGTGACGAGGGTGACGAGGAAGACACCGAGGGCGGCCACGGCCCCGACGAACGGGTTGACGAGGAACGCGAGCGCCACCGCGATCGAGGCGAAGACCAACACGGCGACCCACAACAGGAACTCGGCGACGTAGAGCCCGAGGAACGTGAGCCAGCGGTCCCTGACCCCGGCGATGCCGGCGGTGAGCCCCCGCTCGCTGCGGAGGCGCGCGACGACCGCCGACATCTGTCCCGCGGAGACGGCCGCGTACGACAGTATCGCGAGCAGCGCGGTCGTGAGAACCCCCGCGGTGACCAGCGCCATTGCCGTCGGTGAGACGAGCGGCTCCAGCGCCGGCAACAGCCCCTCCGCCCACGTCTCGATCGCTTCCGGGTCCTCGGGGTCCGGCGGCGCCAGCTCCAACTCGGCGAGAACCTCCCGGGCGGTAGCGAGGCGCCCGGTGATCTCGAAGTGGAGGTAGACGCCGGCGAGCGCGGCGAATAGCCCCATTCGCGCGATGACGGGGACGGCCGTCCCGAGGAGATAGAACGGGAGCAGGTCGGCGGGACGGCGGCGGAGGGTCGCAACCGTCGCGGAGACCGCGGATGACAGATCCATACTGGTGGATTCGACCGCCGGCACTTAAGAAACGTGCGTGGCCGAGATCACTCCCGCGACGGGTCGCCCGTCGTCCCGTCGTCCGGTGCGTCGCCGTCGACGCCCTCGCCCCCGGTCGCCTCGGCGTCGGAGGCGTCCCCACGGACCACCTCACCGTCGACCGCCTCGGCGTCGGATGTGTCGCCGTCCGCGCTGCCGCGGGCGGCCATCATCCTCGCGGCGCGGTCGGCCCAGCCGGAGTGCCGAAACCCGACCGCGACGACGAGCGCCATCCAGCCGTACGCGAGGAAGACGCCGACGTACGCGCCCGTAGGGCCGAGTCCGGCCGTGCGGCCGAGCAGCCACGACGCGCCGAGGAAGAGGCCGAACATCCCGGAGACGCGGGCGACGAGCGGGATCCGCGTCTCGCTGGCCCCCTGAAGCGACCCGGAGAGCGCCGAGAAGCAGACGAGCGCGGCGCCGGCGACGCCGTAGACGCGGGCGAAGTCGATCGCGTACCGCGTCGTCGCCGCGTCGTCGGTGAACAGCGGGACGAGCCACGGGGCGAGGGCGACGAGCCCGACGCCGATCGCGCCGACGGTGAGGACGCCGAGCCCGGCGACGGCCCATCCGTTGAACCGCGCCTCGTCCGGGTCGCCCGCGCCGAGCGCCTGCCCGACGAGAATCGAGGCCGCGACGTTGTAGCCGCGAGAGAGCGGCCCGGTCACCTGCTGGTACACGCGTCGTCCGATCTGGAAGCCGGCGTTGACCGCCTCACCGAAGCCGAGCAGGAGGGCGTTAAAAGGGAACTCGGCGAGCTCCGAGCCGAACCCCTCGACCACGCGCGGGGCGCTCACGCGGACGAGCTGTTTGGCGATCGTCGGGTCGCGCGGGCGGGCGAAGTCCGCCGCCGTCCACGAGCCCCAGATGGCGACACACAGCAGCCCCGCCGTGAACACGTTGGCGGCGGCGGTCGCGAGGCCGACACCGACGATCTCCAGCCGGGGGAAGCCGAACAGGCCGAGTCCGAGCACGACCGAGCCGGCGATGTTGAGCGAGTTGGCGGCGACGTTGACGTACATCGGCGTCCGGGTGTCTCCCGTCCCCTGTAGCGCTCTGGCGCCGACGAGCGCGACGTGGCGCGCGGGAGCCGTCGCGAAGATGATCGCGAGGTACGTCGAGCCGAGCGCGACGACCGCCGGCGGCGTCTCCTGACCGACGAGCCGTCCGAACACGTCGATCGCGTACTCGCCGAGGAAGAGCCCGAACAGCACGAACGGGACGCCGGTGAGCAGCCCGATGAGGATCGCCTGCGTCACCGCCTCGTCGCGGGTGTCGGTCGCGCCCGCGCCGGTGTCCTGTGATGAGAGCGCGATCGCGCCGCCGCCGAGTCCGAGCCCGATCCGGAGCGGAAACCGGGCGTACAGGTCGGCGAGCCCGATGGCGACGACGGCCGCCGGCGAGAACAGCGCAGTGACGATGATGTCCGTTGTCCGCATCGCGGTACGGAACGTCTGCTCGGCCATGACGGGCCACGCGAGCCCGAAGACGCGCTTCCAGACGCGCCGCAGCCGCGGGAAGTCCATGCGTCGCTCCGGACGACCGGGCGGGTGTTTTAGCTGTCGGAGCCGGCCGGACCCGCCGGAGGGTGGCCGCCGGACCGAGCCGTGAGACGCCTCCTCCCCGAACGTTGAAACGTGCGAACGACCCACACCCGGTATGGACGTGTTCGTGTACGGGACGCTCACCGAACCGGACCGAGTCGCCGACGTGCTCGACTCGTTCGTGTTCGTCGGGTCGGCGACGCTGACCGGTCTCCGCTTGGTCGAGGGCCGGTACCCAACGCTCGCACCGGGCGGCGAGACGGCCGGTCGCCTGCTCCGCACCGACGAGGTCTCCGCCCTCGACGAGTACGAACGCGTCGACGAGGGGTTGTACCGACGGGTCAGCGTTCCGTTGGACGCGTCCGCGGAGTATCCGGAGGAGGCCGCGGTGTACGTCGGGGACCCCGACCGCCTCGACGCGGATGCGACGTGGCCGGAGCCGTCCGGTTCGGAAGCGAGAGCGGACCGAGCAGACGCGTTCGCGAACCGGGTGTCGGCCTACCTCGATCGGGCGGACGTGCGGGTGCGGCTGACCCCTCGAGACACCGTCTGACGGAGGGATGACGGCGCCGCAGTCATGCGGTTACACTTTCGCTCCGCTAGCCCTACCTTTTTGTATTCGGCCCGTCTCGATTCAGGTGCACGTCACACGCGTGCATTCCCCCTTTCAACATCGGCGAGCCCGTGGCTCGGGCACGGCGCTCGTCGATCGACGACCGATCCGGACCGGAACCGATTAGCGGTCGGCGCAGCGAAGACGCCGTATGATAACCCTCTCCGACATCCGCGACGCGCGCGAGCGCGTCGACGGTGTGGCGCGGCACACCCCCTTGGAGCGGTCGCGGACCTTCTCCGAGATGAGCGGCGCCGACGTCCACCTCAAGCTGGAGAACTTCCAGCGCACCGGCGCGTTCAAGATCCGCGGCGCGATGAACCGGATCGCGACGCTCTCGGCGGCCGAGCGAGAGGCCGGCGTCGTCACCGCGAGCGCGGGCAACCACGCGCAGGGGGTCGCCCTGGCGGCCGACCGCGCCGGCGTCGACGCCACCGTCGTCATGCCGAAGTTCGCCCCCGTCTCGAAGGTGAAGGCGACGCGAGGGTACGGTGCGAGCGTCAGGCTGGAAGGCGTCGACTACGACGAGGCGCAGTCGTACGCCCACCAGTTAGAGCGCGAGGAGGGACGCACCTACGTCCACGCCTTCGACGACCCGGTCGTGATGGCCGGACAGGGAACGCTCGGCTTGGAGATCGTCGACGACTGCCCCGAGCTCGACACGGTCGTCGTCCCGATCGGCGGCGGCGGTCTCATCTCGGGGGTCGCCGTCGCGATCAAAGAACAGCTTCCAGACGTGCGCGTCGTCGGGGTGCAGGCGGAGGGCGCCGCCTCCGCGGCGGAGTCGCTGGAGGCCGGCGAGGTCACGGAGATCGACAGCGTCGACACGATCGCCGACGGGATCGCCACCCGATCGGTCGGCGAGCAGACGCTCGACGTGATGAGCGAGTACGTCGACGAGGTCGTCGCCGTCGACGACCGCGAGATCGCCTTGACGCTCACGCTCCTCCTTGAGCGCTCGAAGACCCTCGTCGAGGGGGCCGGCGCGGTCGCGCTCGCCGCCGTCCTCTCGGAGGCGTTCGCGTACGACGATGGCGAGACGATCGTCGCCGCGCTCTGCGGCGGCAACATCGACCTCAACCGCCTCGGCACCGTGATCCGGCGCGGACTCGTCCAGATGGGGCGGTACCTCAAGATCACGATCGACCTGAAAGACCGGCCCGGCGAGCTAGAGCGCGTCTCGAGTATCGTCGCGCGCACCGGCGCGAACGTCTACGCGGTCCACCACGACCGGACCTCTCGCGACGTCGCCGTCAACGCCGCCGAGCTCGAACTCGAACTCGAAACCGACGACGCCGAACACGCCGCCGACATCGTCGACGCGCTCGAAGCCGACGGGTACGAAGTCGAGATCGAGTCGTGAACGGGTCGGCCACTGGGTGAAGAGACCCCCTGTCCAGCCCGTAGAAAACGAGACAGACGCGCAGCGGGGCACTACAGCGCCGGCCGTTGACACGCGACCGAACGTGAGTTCGGGATCGTTCACCGCCGGCCGCTGGTGAAAAAGAGCGACACACGGCCGGGACGATCGGTCTCCCGCGGGCGTCAGTCGTCCGCGGTCGCCGCGTCGACTTCGGCTTCGTACAGCTCGCCGGCGCGTTCGCGCTCTGAGAGGTAGTCGTCGGCGTCGAGCGCGGCCATCACGCCCATCCCGCCGGCGGTGGCCGCCTGCTGGTAGTGGTGGTCGACGACGTCGCCCGCGCCGAAGATCCCGTCGACCGCGGTCGCGGTCTGACCGCCGTCGCGACCGCCCTGTGTCAGGAGGTAGCCCGCGTCGTCGAGCTCGACGCCGGTCTCCGCCAAGTACTCCGTGTTCGGGGTGTGACCGATCGCGTAGAACACCGCACCCACGTCGAACTCGTACTCGTCCACCTCGTCTGCCGTTGCGGGGTCGTCGAGCTTCGCTTTGGGGTGGCCGTCGGGGTGTTCGACGAGCGTGACGCTCGTGATCCCCGCCTCGGGCGTGCCGTGGATCTCGGTGAGCTCCGTGTTCTTCAGGATCTCGATGTCGCCGTCCTCGACCTTGTCCATGACGCGGTCGATCCAGATGTCCTCCGCGCGGAACTCCTCGCGACGGTGCGCGATGTAGACGGTGTCCGCGAACTTCGTCAGGAAGTTCGCCTCCTCCATCGCCGCGTCGCCGCCGCCGACGACGAGCATGTCCTCGCCGCGGAAGAACGCGCCGTCGCAGGTCGCACAGGTCGAGAGGCCGTACCCCATCAGCTCTTCCTCACCGGGGACGCCGAGGGTCCGGGCGCTGGCTCCCGACGCCGCGATCACGGCGTCGGCGGTGTAGACGTCGCTGTTCGAGAGGGTGACACGGAAGTGACCCGCGGGCTCTTTCGAGACGTCCTCGATGATCCCGTTGCGAGTCTCGGCGCCGAACTTCGTCGCCTGCGCTTTCATCTCGTTGATCAGCTCCGGACCGGAGATCCCCTCCGGGAAGCCGGGGTAGTTCTCCACGTCGGTGGTGAGCGTGAGCTGTCCGCCCGGCTCGTCGCCCTCGATCAGGAGGGGATCGTTGTTCGACCGGGCGGCGTAGATGGCCGCGGAGAGCCCCGCGATGCCGGTTCCGGCGATGATCAGCCGGCGGTGTTCGAGTATTTCGTCGCTCATACTATACTGTTCGGTACGACGGGATATGTAGGTTGCGCACTCTGACGCCCGAGGCGGGCGACGGGTCTGTCGCCGCGATCGATTCCGCCGGGGTCGCGACCGACCGCTACCAGCGGGATCGCGACCGACCGCTACC
>OBKM01000140.1_pt1 | contig 34679 bp, 29 predicted proteins | sample 1519691 | NCBI WGS metagenome assembly OBKM01 (sample SAMEA37050418, study PRJEB22526) | metagenome | biome: saline pan; feature: lake; material: water | place: Egypt | collected 2015 | depth 0.5 m
ACAAGTCCCGGCCGCTGTCGTACAACCCCTTCGAGAAGTCCCACGTCGACGTGGGCGACCCGATCGTGAACGTGATGCTGAAGGAGTTCTCGCGGCTCGACGGGGCGTTTATCATCTCAGATGGCGGGAAAATCGTCTCGTCGTACCGGTATCTCGAGCCCGCAGCCGAAGGGGTGGACATCCCGAAGGGCCTCGGCGCGCGACACATGGCCGGCGGCGCGATCACCCGCGACACCAACGCCATCGCGATCGTGCTCTCCGAGAGCGACGGGCTGGTCAGAGCGTTCAAGGCCGGCACCCTGATACTCGAACTCGACCCGGAGGAGTACTAGATGGTCGAGGCGCTGGAGCGCATCGGCGACGCAGTCTCGGAGGAGACGGCCATCACAATCGCTGCGCTGGTGCTTCTGCTCGGTCTGCTGATCGCGTATCTCAGCTACCGCTGGACACACTCCCTGTTTCGCCGGACAGGGCTCGACGATATCGTCGAGGGCACGACATTCGAGCGGGCAGCAGGCCGGTTCGGCACGTCGACAGCCGGGGTCATCGGCACGCTGTTGGCGCTGTCTGTGTTTGCCATCGCGGCACTGACGGCGTTCAACATCACCCGGGTGTTCGAGATGGACGTGTTCTGGGTGCAGGTGGTAGCGCTGCTTCCGCAGTTGCTCGTCGCCGCGTTCGCGGTTATCGTCGGGTTCATCGTCGGCGACAAGGCGAAACTCGTTGTCCAGGAGCGACTCCGGTCGGTCAAACTCCCAGAGACAGCGCTCATCCCGGAGCTCGTCAAGTACAGCATCTACTACATTGCCGCGCTCATCGCGCTCGCACAGGTGGGTGTCACCACGACGGCGCTGCTCGTGTTGCTCGGGGCCTACGTGTTCGGGCTCATCCTGCTCGCGGCCGTCGCCTTCAAGGACCTGCTCGCAGCCGGGGCAGCAGGGGTGTATCTCCTGCTCAACGAGCCCTACAGCATCGGTGACGAGGTCCGTATCGACAGCAAGCGTGGCATCGTCCAGGAGGTAACGATGTTCGTCACCCACATCGAGACCGACGGCGAGGAGCATATCATCCCCAACAGCCAGGTGTTCCGGTCAGGCATCGTCCGTCTCCGGGACTGACCTGCCCACCCGGACTCCGGTCGCCCGGGGCCCGCAGGGAGCCGTGACGCGGGGCTTATATCCGGCAGTTCCCTACCGATTGTATGACCATTCTGTCGTTCGACGAACAGGGTATCGACGTCGTCTACGAGGGGACGGAGTTCCGGCTAGAGAAGGAACTCGTCGAGGAGGCGATCGGCAAAGCCTACCCGGAGGTGACAGACCACGAGGTGCTCCAGATCGTCGAGCAGGACCCGCCGCTGTCAGGCGAGCCCCGGCGTATCACCGACATTCTGGACTGAGTACCCGCGGCTCACAGCCCGTAGCTCTCGGCGAGCAGTTCCTCGTCGGTCGCGCCGACAACGTGGGTGTCGCCACCGACGACATCGACGGTGACCTGTGCCGGGCCGAACAGCTCCAGCGGGAGGTCATCGTACCGCCAGTCGACAGTCTCGAAGATGTCGGCAAACGGCGTTCCGTGGGTTTCGCGGGCCGTGGAGACGATCTCGTCGAAGCGGTCGGACGGCCGGTCGACAACCATGTGCACGCGGCCGCCGTAGGCAAGCGCGTCGTTCGTGGCCGCAAGCGCGGTCGGTTCGTCCTCGCTGACCGGCGCGACCGGCGCGGAGCCGGTGACCGAGAGCACGTCGAGCGGGTCGTACCCCAGCTCTGAGAGGCGAAACACCGCGAGTTCAGCCGCCCGCGAGGCCGAGACGACGCTCCCGGTGAGACTGCCGGTCGCATAGGTCGGCAGGAAGACACCACTCTCGGGGACACCCGCCCGCCGGGCGACCTGTGCGGCGACACGCTCGTCGGGGAGTCGCTCCGCCTCGATTGCGAGCACCGCGAGGTCGAACTCGTCCTGGTAGCCCATCCGCTGGAAGATCGGCTCCTCGGCGACAAGCGCGCGGGCCGGCCCGCTGCCGAGCCCCTCGAACCCGTCGACCGAGAGCTCCCACCCCGCCTTCCCGGCACACAGCAGGGCGAGTGCCGGCTGGTCGGTCGAACACTCCACGTGTGTCAGCGGGACCCCCGCGAGGTCCTCCAGGCTGGTGTCGAGCGTCGCCAGCCCGGCGGTCTGGATCTCTGCGAGTAACAGACCCGCCTCGATACCACCCGGCAACTCCACACCGAAATCGAGCACCGCCGAATCACCCGGCAGCGAGCGGACATCGATGGCGAGTTCGTCGGCAAAGTCCATGGCCTCGTCGACCAGTTCTGTCGCCATCCGGTTGAGACTCTCCATACACCACGTTCCCGTCGTACCCTTATGAAACGTGCTCTTTGGCCGGCCCCGGTCGGTGTGGGAAGCCCTATTGGGCTCGCGCCCGTTGACCCGGTATGGCCACGGAACCCTGTGACGGGTGCGGAAGAACGCTGAAGATCGGCGGCGGCATCGCCAACCTCTGGATATTCGACAGCCAGCCTACGGAGGGCATGACACTCGAACTCGTCGACGGCTCCGAGCACTTCCTCTGTTATGACTGCATCGACCGTCTCCCGGACGACCGCGAGGTTGTCGCCGACGACGTGGCCGCACTCGAGGAGTCGGCCTGAGAGAGACAACACGCCGGTGGCCCCCTGCCGGCGGGGCCCTCCGGTGTGCCGTGGCGTTTGCGCTTGTGGGCTCTGAGAGCCCCGGTCGTGACGAGTCGAAAGGTTGAGATACGCCGGTCCGGTACCGAACGTATGGAACTGCGGGTTATCGAGCGAGACGAGGCGGAGCTCTCTATCGAGATCGCCGGCGAGAACCACACCTTCATGAACGTCTTGAAGGGTGCGCTGCTGGAGACAGAGGGTGTCTCGGCGGCCACCTACGATATGAACCCCGAACAGTCAGGTGGCCAGACCGAACCGGTGCTCACAATCAAGACCGCGGAGGGGGTCGACGCGCTTGATGCGCTGGCCGAGGGGGCCGACCGCGTTGTCGACAAGGCGACAGCGTTCAAAAGCGCCTACAACGCGGCAACGTAGCCATCTGTGGGACCGAACGGATCGGTCAGGTACAGACGATCTGTGTCAGAAACAGCCTGTTGTCGACACTGTGCACGTCGACGCCGGTCGTCTCGATGCTTCCGAGCAGCACTGGCCCCCGCTCCACCGCGTCGGCAAACGCCCTGCCCAGGGCGGCCGCGTCGGTCCCGTCCGTGACGAGCGCGTGTGAGACCACCCTGACGCCGTTGCACTCGTCGGCGACCAGGTCCCGCAACTCGGACTCGGTCACCGGTTCGCCCTCGCCGAGCGCGTCCAGCACCGACCGCTGATTGGTGAACCGGGCCACCTCGTCGAGGCGGTCAGCGCGCTCGAGTTGGCCGACCCCTGCCTCGGCCCGGCGGTCCCCGAGAACATCGAGGTAGGCGGTTTCGACCTCGTGCAGCGAGAGCTCCCCCGCCGCAGTCCCCTCACCGGGGGCGTCGATATCCGGCACAGAGTCCCCGGAGAAGCCAGGCAGATCCACGACACCGGCAGCCCCGAGGGCGAAAAGTGCGGCGAGAGCGAGCACCAGTCCGAGGGCCGCCAGATACCCCGGCGTGACCAACTCACGGTAGGTTGGGACCGTGATCTCGTTCTCGGCGACGCCCTTCCGCTCGCGCGCCAGGGTCGTGTGTCCACACCGACTGCAGGGGGGCGCGTGTTTGGGGTGTTCGCGCCCACAGGCAGCACAGACCCAGACCGTCGTCTCCTCAGCCTCGACTGTCCCGACCCCGCCGCCGCTGTCGGGTCGGTCGGTCAGGTTCGACTCGTCGACCCGCTTTTGCTGGCGTTCGAGGTCGGCGTTTGTACAGCGGCTACACGGTGGCGAGTGTTTCGTGTGCTCGCGCCCGCAGGCAGTACAGACCCAGACCGTCGTGGTGTCGGGGTCACCCTCGTCGCCGAGATCTGTCCGGCGCACGACCGCCCGCTCGAAGGAGCCGTGCCCACAGTTGTCACACGGCGGCTCCTCCTCCGCGTGGGGTTTGCCACACCACTCACACCGCCACTCCATCGCTCGTTTGTAGCTGACTGCCGGTCAAAAGGCTGCCGTTGTCCGATCCGCCCGGCGGGGGTCCCCGAACGTATCCGGTCGGTTTTTGCGTCGTCGTCCCCCAATACGGGTATGGAAGCGTTCGCGGTCGATGGGCTGCCGGAAATCCGTCCGGGCGACGACATCGCGGCGATGGTCGCCGAGCGGGTCGCGTTGGGGCCCGACGATATTGTCTGTGTCGCGAGCACGGTCGTCTCGAAGGCCGAGGGCAGACAGGCGGAGCTCTCGGCGTTTCCCGCCAGCGAGCGGGCCCGGTCGATCGCCGACCGGATCGGCGAGCTGGCCGGCGAGCAGAAAGACCCCCGGTTCGCCCAGGCGGTCATCGAGGAGAGCGAGGAGCTCCTGCTGTCGTACCCGTTCATGCTCACAGTCACCCGGTTCGGACACGTGACGGTGAACGCGGGTATCGACCGGTCGAACGTGCCGGACGCGGACCTGCTGCTGTTGCCCGAGAACCCGACGGCGAGCGCCGGGCGCCTGCACGGGCGCCTGAACGCGCCCGTCGTGGTGACAGACACCTCCGGCCGGCCGTTCCGGTACGGTCAGCGTGGGGTCGCCATCGGCTGGGCCGGGCTGCCTGCGGCCCGGGACTGGCGGGGCGAGCGTGACCGGGACGGTCGGGAGATGAGCGCAACCGTCCAGGCGGTCGTGGACGAGCTCGCGGCGGCCGCGAACCTGCTCACCGGCGAGGGGGCGGGCGGAACGCCCGTTGCTGTCGTGCGTGACTGGGAGTTCGGTGACCACGCCGGCGACGACGACCTCTTCCGGGCCGACGAGGACGATATCGTCCGCGCCGCGCTGCGGGAGTACACTGTGGGGGATGCCTGAGATGACCGATTCGATGCTAGGGCTCGAACTCGCACCCGAGATGCCCGCCCGCCGGGTCGGCGAACTCGCGGCCCTCGCCGAGGACGGGGGCTTCGACGCGGCCTTCGTCAGCCACCACTACAACAACCGCGACGACTTCGTCGCGCTGACGGCGGCAGCGGAACGCACCGAGGAGTTGCTGCTCGGGCCGGGTATCGCCAACCCCTACGAGAGCCACCCGGTGACGCTCGCCTCGCGGATGGCGACGCTCGACGAGTTCGCCGGCGGGCGGGGGGTCTTCGGCGTCGGGCCCGGCGACCGGTCGACGCTCGCCAACCTCGGGTTCGACCAGGACCGACCGCTGCGGCGGGTGCTCGAGACGATGCGGGCCGCGCGCCGTCTCTGGGCCGGTGACCGTATCGACCACGACGGCACGTTCAGCGCCACCGACGCCGGCCTCAACTACGACGCCCGTGAGATCCCGGTGTACGTCGGCGCACAGGGGCCACACATGACCCGGATGGCCGCAAAACACGCCGACGGCGTGCTCTACAACGGCTCACACCCGCGGGACATCGCGTGGGCGAGCGACCGGGTCGCCGAGGGGCTGTCCGACCGCCCCGACGAGCGTGGCTCGTTCAATTTCGCCGCGTACGCGAGTGTCAGCATCGCCGCGGACGGTGATGCGGCCCGGGATGCCGCTCGCCCGCCGGTCGCGTTCATCGCTGCGGGTGCCCCGCCGCCGGTGCTCGACCGCCACGGTATCGACCCCGAGGTGGCCGAGCGTATCGGTGAGGCCATCGGAAGCGGCGAGTTCCGGGCTGCCTTTGACGCTGTCACCGGACGGATGATCGACTCGTTCTGTCTCGCGGGCACACCGGACACCGTCGCCGACCGTGTCGAACAGCTGCTCGAGACCGCCGACAGTGTCGTTCTCGGGTCGCCACTCGGGCCCGACCCCGGCGAGGCGATCGAACTCGCGGCCGGGAGCCTCGTGACCGCCGACACGTGAGAGAGCCGGTGAGGGCTGTCAGGGGGAGCTCTCCCGACCGGGTTGGGAGCGACGAACTCGCCGGGCATCTCGGTGATGCGGATAGTTCCGAGACGACGCTCATAGGCCGTTCTTTCGACGGTGGTTAGTTGACTCTTTGGCCCTCGGTCGGTCTCACAGTCACGTCGGCACGCACCAGAGACCGGCAGCCACCGGTGTCTTGCCGGAGTGCCCGAACGCAACACTGATTCCAACGAGAACAGTATCGGTGGAGTATGGACCGCCGTCGGTTTCTCGGGGTCGCGGGTGCGGGGGCGGCCGGGATTGCAGGCTGTCTCGGTCGCTGGCGGGGGGAGAACGACCGGAGAGACCGGAGTCCGGGCCCGGACGCGGTTCGAATCGGGGCAGACGGGTTCGAACTCGAGCGTGACGGTACCTGGGAGCCACTGCTCGTTCGGGGTGTCAACCTCGGCATGGCGAAGCCCGGCCGCTTCCCGGGCGAGGCGGCGCTCGCGCGCGAGGAGTACGACCGCTGGCTCGCGGCTATCGGCGAGATGGGTGCGAACGTCGTCCGCACGTACACCATTCATCCCCCGGCATTCTACAGGGCACTCGCCGCGTACAACACCACCGCCGACGCCGAGGACCGCATCTTCCTCGTGCAGGGCTCCTGGCAGGGGGAGGCGTCGCTGCGCGAGGCCGGCGACGTGCGCCCGCTGGCCAAGGAGTTCGACGCCGAACACCGCACCACGGTCGACGTGCTCCACGGCGAGGCCACACTCGACCCGGAGCCGGGTCGGCCCGCCGGTAGCTATGATGTGGATGTCAGCCCGGCGGTACTCGGCTACATTATCGGTATCGAGTGGCTGCCCGAGTTCGTCATCGCGACCAACGAGGCCGGCGGGGCGGGACAGTACAGCGGGGCGTTTTTTGATTCGGGCGGGACAGCCTTCGAGCGCTGGCTGGCCGGGCGGATGGACGAACTTGCGGCCTACGAAACCGACAGCTACGGGACACAGCGCCCCATCGCGTTCACGAACTGGCCGACGACAGACCCGCTTGCGCATCCCTACGAGCCGTTCGAGAACGAGGCTGCCGTCACGGTCGACCCCGATGCGGTCAGCCCGACCGCCACGTTCGACCCGGGGACGTTCGGGGCCTACCACGTGTACCCGTACTATCCGGACTTCCTCAACCACACCCCGGGGTACGTTGCGTACACCGACCACCGTGGCGAGCCGAACAGCTATGCGGGGTATCTGGCCGACCTGACAGGGGCACTCGACGTGCCGCTGCTGGTGGCGGAGTTCGGCGTTCCGAGTTCACGGGGGATCGCACACCGGCACGTCCACGGCCGGAACCAGGGCCGCCACACGGAGCGCGCACAGGGGGACATCGTCGCCGCGATGTACGAGGATATCGTCGCGGCGGGGACCGCCGGAGGTATCGTCTTCGCCTGGCAGGACGAGTGGTTCAAGCGAACCTGGAACCTCGCGCCGTTCTCGAATCCCGACCGGCGGCCGTTCTGGTCGAACGTCCAGACACCCGAACAGCGGTTCGGCCTGCTCGCGTTCGACCCTGTCGGTCCCTCACTCGGCGGGGCCGACGAGGGCTGGGCGGAGGCAGCGCGACTCACCCCCGACCACGGTCCGACCACACTCGGGGACGGTCACGACAAGAGCCGGGAACTCGTCGGCCTCGATGTCACCCACGACGTCGCGGCGCTGGCCATCCGCCTCGAGTTCGCGTCACTCCCCGACCCGATGGACTGGTCCGTGATGAACACGCTGCTGGCGCTCGGCGTGACCGGCCGCGGTAACACCACGCTCCCCCTCGATACCGGTGTGACGGTCCCGCCGACGGATTTTCTCGTCCGCCTCGGCGGCCCCGGCGACTCGCGGCTCCGCGTCGACGCCCGGTACGACGCGTTCGCCCACCAGTACGGCCGGCTTGCGGGGCTAGATATGGAGCCCCACCTGACACGTGACTCCGGTGTGTTCACACCGAGTCGGATGGTCCTCAGCTTCGGGTACACGGTCCCGGCGACCGGCGAGGAGGTCCCCTTCGACGCAACCGAAACCGGACGGCTGCGATACGGTATCGGCGACCCCGACCACCCCGAGTACGATTCCCTGGCGGATGTCCACGTCGCCCCCGATTCCGATATCGTCGAGCTCCGACTGCCGTGGCTCCTGTTGAACGTTGCAGACCCGTCGAGTCGGTTCCGCCTCGCCGACCTGGAGGGTGGCGACCCCGCGACTGACTCGCAGTTCGACGAGATCTCCATCGCCGCCGCGACCTACGCGCCGGACGGTGAGGGCCGTGCCCGCCCGGTCGACGGTCCGACGAACCTCACGCACGCGGTTCCAGGCTCTGATGGCGACCAGCTCCGTGTCGGGGCGTATGGCTGGGAGCGCTGGGACGAGCCGTCATACCGCGAGCGGCGCAAGGCGTCTTACGACCGGGTGCAGGCGGTCTTCGAACGGTTTCGCGACGGTTGATCGTCGAGAGGGGAGCTGGTCGACTGATTCACGGAGGGTTGATTGCGCTCCGGCACGTACCCCCTGTTGCGTGCCCCAGTCCCCGCCCGAGCACGCCCGGATGGGCGCGATGACCGCGCGGCGAACCCGGGCACGCGACACCGAGGCGGGGTTCCCGGCTCGACGGTTCCACCGTCTCGACAATCGGTGACCGCTACGCGGTCACCCGCCCGGCACGAGGGTTAGCCGGCTGACGCGGCACGACGCCGGGGATGACGCCGGTCGTTAGTGTTCCGGGCGATATCCTCACCCGACCCCTCCAGTCAGATCAGAGCACGGTACCGTGTTTCTTTTCGGGGAGTTCCTTCTCGATGTCCTCGTAGAAGGCAAAGCGGGCCTCCAGTTCAGCCCGGAGGGTGCTCGGCGGTACGATCTCGTCGATGACCACCTCACTTGCCATGCGCTTGACATCGATGTCCTCACGGTACTCCTCGCGGAGTTGCTGTTCCATCTCGGCGCGCTCCTCGGGGTCGTCGATGTCAGCGAGTTTGTTCGCGTAGACGGCGTTGATGGCTGCCTCGGGCCCCATGATGGCGATCTCACCCGAGGGCAGTGCGATGGTCGACTCGGGCTGGTAGGCTGGCCCGGACATCGCGTAGATGCCGGCCCCGTAGGCCTTGCGGACGACGACACACTGTTTCGGGACTGTCGCCGACGAGGTGGCGTAGATCATCTTCTTGCCCTTCTCCAGGATGGCGTCTTTCTCGACCTGCGAGCCGGCCATGAACCCGGGTGTGTCACACAGGTACAGCAGCGGGATGTTGTAGGCGTCGGCCGTCCAGATGAACTGCGCGGCCTTCTCAGCGGCATCGGGGAAGATAGCCCCCGCGCGCTGGGTGGGCTGGTTGGCGACGATAGCGACCGGGCGGCCATCGAGACGAGCGAAGGCGGTGATGATCTCACCGCCGAACTCGGGGCGGAGTTCCAGCACCGACTCTGCGTCGACGACCCGCTCGATGACACGGTGCATGTCGTAGCCGCGGTTTGGCTCCGCCGGGATGATGGCATCAATCCCTTTCGGCGGACGGGCCGGTGGGCTCCCGTCGGTCCGTGGCGGGGACCCCTCACAGCTCTGTGGCAGGTACGTGATGAGCTGTGCGACCAGTGCTCGAGCGTGCTGTTCGTCCTCGGCGATGAGGTCCGCGCTCCCGGAGGCGGTGGTGTGCACCTCCGGGCCGCCGAGGTCCTGCATCTCTATCTCTTCGCCGGTAACCATCTCCACCATCCGCGGCGAGGCGATGGCCATCGCCGAGACGTCACGGACCATGATAGTGAAGTCGGCGAACACCGGCGTGTATGCCGCCCCCGCGATACAGGGCCCGTAGAGCACACAGATCTGTGGGACCCGGCCCGAGAGCATCGAGTGGTTGTAGTAGTACTTGCCGATGCCCTCGCGGTTTGCGAAGAAGCCGGTCTGCTGGTCGATGCGACCGCCCGAGGAGTCCATCAGGTACAGCACCGGCTTGCCCGTTTTCAGTGCGCGCTGTTGCATCCGGAGGAACTTCTCGACGCCTCGCTCGGCCATCGAGCCCGCCTTGACCGAGAAGTCGTTGGCCATGAAATGCAGCGACCGACCCTCGAACTCCGCTGCCCCCGTCAGTAGGCCGTCCGCCGGCAGACGCTCCTCTGCATCGACGGCCGCGAACTTGCCGTCCTCGAAGGCGAGGCCGTCCTCGCCGAACCACAGCTCCAGGCGGTCGCGCACGAACAGCTTCCCCTGCTGCTCGAGACGGTCGACGTACTTCTCGGGGCCGCCCCGCTCGATGTCCGCGATCTCCTCCAGCAGCGCCCGTTCACGCTCTGTCGGGCCGAGTTCCTCGGTGGGGTCGGTGGTCCCGTTTCTGCTGGTGCCCCCGCCCGTCGCGGCCGTCGCGGTCGCAATCGGGTCGTCACCGCCCTCCGCAACCACCTCGATGTCCTCACCGAAGTTGCGCGCGAGCGCCTGAGCGATTGCGCGTGCGGACTGCTTGTCCGTGTTGGACTGGACGCGAACCCTCATCAGTACGAGCGGGGAAAGCCGAGTTCCTGTCCGATGTGGCTGTGCGCCATCTGCTGGGTGACCGGGGCCAGTCCGGTGAGGTTGATCTCGCGCCACCACCGCTCGACGTCGTACCCCGTGGCGTATCCCCACCCCCCGAGGGCCTGCATCGCCTGACGGGTCGCCGTCGACTCGATGAGCCGGTGTGACGGGTCGGAGCTAAAATCCATCGTTCCAATGTGGTGGGGTGGCGGGCTTAGTTGTTCTGGTGACTGCAGGGCGGCGGTGGTCTCACCGCCGTCGCACGAACCGGCCCTCTATGGGAAGGGCTTTTTTCCCGGTCGCCGTACCACCCACCATGTCCGTGCGAGCGGTCTACTGCGCTCACTGGGTCCGGCTGGCGGTCGCAACACTCGTCGCCGCACTCGCTCTGGCCGTCGTCTCGCTTGTCGAGTTCGGAGTTGTGACCGTCCTGACCCTCGTCGCCGTGTTCGGCCTTCGGGATATCACTACCGGCGTGGTGCTGGCGCTGGCCCCGCTGGTGCTGTTCTCGGTCGGGTACGCCTTCGAGTTGGCAAGTGGGCGGCTGTCGGGTGGGCGTGTCGAGTCCAAAACGGAGGTGGATCGGCGGCGGCTCGTGGCTCTGGTCACAGCGGGTTCGCTGGCCCTGCTGGGTGCTGTGCAACTGCTTGCGTTGACCGGGATGTCACCGTTCTGGCTTGCACCCGCTGTTGGGCTCTCGGTTGTCGCGGTGCATCAGTATCGCATCTGGGGGCGGTTCCGGTCGTCCGACGCCGAGGGTGCAGTTATACCCTCGGCGGTCGACCCCGCCGACCGGCCGGCGCTCCGTGACGACCTCCAGACGCGCGGACCGCCTTGCCCGGCTCGCGGACGTTCCACCACCGACCGTCAGACTCGTCCGGACTGAACAGACCCGGGTGGCGACGGTGGGATACAGACAGACCGACACCACGCTCGTTCTCTCGGCGACGGTGGTCGAACGACTCGACGAGGCTGAACTCGACGCCGTGCTGGCGCACGAACTCGCACATCTCGTCAATCGCGACGCGACGCTGCTGACGCTCCTGTCGCTTCCGGCGGCGAAGGCGACCAATATCGTGGGATGGGGCGACTCCCATCCGCTTCTGTTGCTTGTTCTTTGGCCGGTTGTCCTCCCGGGCGAGGCCAGTGCCGCACTGGTCGCCCGCCACCGGGAGTATCTCGCCGACCACGCTGCGGCCCGGCTCACCGGGGGTTCTGCGGCGCTGGCGAGCGCGCCCGATGCCCTCGACGGCGCGGACTCTGCCCCCTCGACGGACCTGCGCGAGCGAGACCACGCCGCGGCGTTCGATATCGTGCCACCCTCGTCCGAACGCTCCGTTCGCACCGACGACCTGGAACGACTCCGGGTCGCGTACTGGCGGCTCCGCCGCCGACTGTTTGGTACACACCCCCCGACCGACAGCCGCATCCAACGGCTCCGGCAACTCGGTTAGGTCTCCGCCCCCGCGGCGTCGTCATCATTCCCGGTGTCAGCGACCCCGGCTGGAACGACCACCAGCGGACGGTCGGTCAGCCGTGCGAGCCGGTCGGTTGTCGACCCGAGCAACGCCCCCGTGATGCCGCCGGCCCCCCGCTGGCCCGCAACAACGAGGTCGGCGTCTATCTCCCCGGCGTACTCCAGCAGGGTGGGGGCGGGGCTCCCCCGGAGGACGGTACTCTCGACCGGCACCCCGTCGTGGATATCCCGGAGTTTGGCAACCAGACTCCGCGGCCTCGTTGATCGCACCGACCTCCCCGACACCGAACCGCATCGGGTTTCTGTGTGTCGAGCACCGTGACCACGTGAACGGTTGCGCCGACCGCAGCTGCCAGGTCGACGGCGTGTGCAAGTGCCGCCCGTGCCTCCTCGCTCGCGTCGGTCGCAACCAGTATGCTGTCGTACATACACGTGGTTCTGGGCTCCCGAACTTTGTTCTTACCGGGAGAGACGGTGGACGCCTCCCCCAGACATCTTGCTGATGCGGCGAGAGACCTCGTCTCGTGTGACGCGGTTCACCCCAGCCACCGCAATAGATATAGCGACATAAGATTTATAGCGGCTGTCGACCGTACAGACACGCCGTACGCTGTGAACCCCTCGGGGTCAGGTGGTTCGAGAACCGGAGACGCCCGTGACCACGGAGATCTCCGAGTCCCGGACTGATATCTCTGTAGAACACCCAACACCACCGGGTCAGAGACCCCGCGGTGTCGGCACGGTCGTGGTGGCGCACAACGCTGCAGTGCTGTCCTCACCAGGGAGCGACTGTCTCACTCAACGGGGGATGGGGCTCGACCCCGGTGTGGGCCGGAGTGCCGGCAGGGCTCTCCCCAGAGCGCCGGGTCGGTGTCAGTTCACGGCTCCGACAGCCGGCAACAGACGGACATCAGATCCAGGCGCTGTCCAGTGGAATCACACAGCGCTGTCGTCGGACCCACCGCCGTGGTGAACTCACGGCCCGTGACCGGCACAACGGCCCGATTCACGGCTCCCAGGGGCTTCAGACACCTGCAGGCAGGGGTCCCGGCTCTCTGTCACAGGACAGCCCCCGGCAACGCGTGTGGAAGACGTCACCCGACCGTTGGCTGCTGAAACCCGTTACCGCGAGACCTGAACCCGCCCCACAGGGCCGACCGCGCTGGTACGCAGGGATGCACCCGGCCGGAGGGGCCCTCTGTCGGGGCGCACCGATATCTCGTGTCGTGGTTACAGCGTTTCGAGGGGAACGGCCACGAGTTTAGTTGTGGGATGAAGCCGACAACCGGCGAATCTGCCGGCGTTTGGTGATTCTGTTGGCTCCAAGCGAAGGGTACGCACCCGTCGCGGGGACACGAAGCCCGTTCTCCCGGTCGGGGGCCGCACTGGCACGGCCCACAACCCCACCGCGTACGAGCGGGGACTCTCGTGGTCTGCTCGGTCTGTGACCGCACCAGCGGTGGGAGGATGTCAGCGTGACCCGGGTGTCACCCCGTGGTACTCGGTGACCCGGGCGGTGTATCGTCCGTGCGGTGACGACCGCCCCTCTGAACCGATGGCGACAGTACTCACGCGGGCCAGCGCTCCCGCTCGACCCGGGCAGGTCGCCCCAACAGATGCTATCTACCCCCATATAAAACAGCTGGCAACGACGAGAGACGCGAATGATGGGGGGCCGGTCAGACCCAACACAACGGGTTCCTGACTGTGCACCCGGAATACATTGTTTGGCGTCTTCGGGACGCCGTGTGACGGCTCGAGCCCATTTAGATGGATATATGCAATCCAGGTTGCCACATTTCACCCATTTCGGCGGTAACGGGATGTTAGATGCCAATCTAAGTGCCCTTAGATGGATTCCTGCCATCAGATTAAAGAGAGAGGGGGTCGAACACCGTTGTATGAGTGAACCGGAACGCGACACCTCCCGGACTGTCGTGCAGACGTACGTGCCGGCCTACCAGCGCGACGCCTGGGACGAGCACGCCGACCAGCTCGGGATGAGTCGCAGCGAGTTCGTCAAAGCGATGGTCCAGGCCGGTCGCCGCGGGTTCGGTGCAGAGGTCGATGCCGGGCCAGGAAACGACGGCGAGCGCAGAGCCGAGAACTCACTCTCGGACCAGGTTCGCACGGAACTGTCGGAGGGGCCGCTCTCCTGGGAGGAGTTGCTCGCGGCGGTCACCGGTGATATCGAGAGCCGTCTCGAGGAGACGCTCGAGGCGCTGCAGCGGGCCGACGAGGTGCGGTACAGCGGTCCGCAGGGCGGGTATGTGCTCGCGGAGGAGAAGGGATGAGCGGTCAGGGCCCGGAGAACAGGGCAGAGCAGGGGCCATCCACACAGAACCACGTCGAGTACTTTCTCGAGGACATCACATACCAGGGAAAGTCACCCCGAACGCGTGATGCGTACGGCCGAGTCCTCCAGGACTTTCAGGGGTATCTCGACTCGCGGGGACTCGACCTGGAGTCGGCCAATCACCGTGACTGTATGGCGTATATCCACCAACTGCGTGGCGATGTCGGCGAGAGCACCGTCGCAACATACGCCTCCTACCTCCACCGGTTCTATGCGTATATGACCCGGGTTGATGCGTTCAGCGAGAACCCGATGACAGTCGTTCTGGAGGAACTCGACGAGGAGATCAGCACCGACCCACAGCGCCGTGACATCTCTGTCGCAGAGATGCGTACGTTCGTCGCCGGCATCAGACACCCGCTCGACCGTGCGGTCGTCGTAACACTGCTGAAAACCGGCATCCGGGCCGGTGAACTCTGCAATCTCGATACCCGGGACCTGTTTCTCGCCGATACGACGCTGGACACACCCCACCGCCCCCGTCTCGATGGCCGACCACACTCGGTGTACGTCGACAGCACACCCGCTGCCGGGGGGGTGTACAACGGCGACCGACGGACGGCGTCGAACAAGCGCAAGCGCGCGACGACCGTCCCCGTGGACGACGAACTCGCCGCGGTGCTCGAACGATGGCTCGCCGTCCGTCCCGATCCCGTCTCACCTGCCGACCCGCTGTTTGTCAGCACCGGCAAACAGTGGGGCCAGCGGCTCGAACCCGACGTCGTCCATCACATTGTCACCCGACACACGCGGGAGGTTGGCTGGTATCAGGAGGGTGCCGGCCCCGAAGAGAACGTCACGCCACACTACTTCCGGCACTTTTTCACGACGCACCTCCGGGACCGCACCGGAGACCGTGGTGTCGTCAAGTACCTGCGGGGCGATGTCGCGCAGGACATCATCGATACCTACACCCACGACTGGGGTGGTCGGGTCCGTGAAACGTACGAGAAATTCATCTACTCGATCCTGTAGCTCCGGTTGCGGGCCGCCCAGGTAAACCGCATATCGCTATACGAACTGCACCGGTCCGGCTGTAACTGCTGTCGGTGTCACGACCCGCTCGGTGCAGTGAGAGAGCCGGCGTGATCCTGACGAACCGACACCGCTACGCCGTTATCTCCGCCAGCGTACCGCTCCACGGGCGGACAGACCCGGACAGGTTCGGGGTGGCGGTGTTTCCGGTCGCTAACCGTGGCCTGCTCCCGACAGTGGGCGGAACGCGGTCTATCCCAGCGGCGTTGCTGGAACAGAGACCGGAAACCGCCCGTCGCGGCGTCGTTCGAGACAGGCCCGGACAGTCGGCACGAGCCGCGAGAGGTCGGACCCCGAGCGGGAGAACTCGAGCAGTTCGAACGCCGGTGTCCGGAGGAGCGTGTCCGCTGTTCGCCGGTTGAGGTGACAGCCGCCGGCGACGTGGAACCACACTGGGGCGAGTGCGTCGTGCAGATAACCGACTGCTCCCCGTGCCCGGACATGCTCCAGAACGCGCAGCTCCCCGCCGGGGCGGAGCACGCGCGCCAGTTCGTCGATCGCAGCCTCGAGATCCCGGACCGTGCACAGAACGAACACGGCAACGGCTGCGTCGAAGGAGCTGTCCGGATAGGGGAGCTTCTCGGCTCGGGCGTCGGTAACCTCGATATCGGAGTCGGCATCGGCTGCTGTCGCGACCGCCCGCCTGCGCATGGCCGGGTCGGGCTCGATGCCCTGAACGCTCACCTCGGGCCCGTAGTACGGGAACATCGCGCCCGTCCCGGAGCCGACATCGAGCACCCGGCCAGAGAGGCCCTCTGTGAGCTGCTCCCGGTGGTCCTCGAGCAGCCACCGCTCGGGCAGCGCCATCACCGGGTCGTATATGCGCGCGAACAGTGGATGTTCGCTGTGGTGGCTCATGTCTCCCGCGGCTTCGGCGACGTGAGCAGCCCGAGGTCGCGGAACAGCCCGACCTGTCGGTACATCCGGCAGCCGACACAGAGGCCGGTTGTCGCACTGAGAGCCGCGAGCAACCCCACGACGGCTGCGAGCCCGTAGCCGGCAAGCCCGAGCGGGCCGACACCGGTTGCCCAGGCCGCAACGAAAAGCGCCGTGGCGCCTGTCGTGAACACTGCGCCCACGACACGGGCAAAGCGGTGCGGGATGGCAGACTCAAGCTCCCCCGGCGGGCCGAGCACCCGCCGGATCCCCCGCTTCCAGACGAACCCGTACGGGTCGAGCCGCCAGCGCGAGACAACCGGCACCACCAGCAGCGCCGTCAGGGCGTAGACGAGTACCTGTTCCTGTAGCGCGATACTGCCGAGTGCCAGCACCGCCGTAACCGCCTGTCCGAACCGTGGCGCCCGCGCGTCGACCTCATCAACCATAGAACGGTATACGTTCTCCGGCGATATAACCGTTCGGCACCACACCGGAGCCACCCGCGGGCTACGCTGACGGCACAGCGCGTTCACGCGAGGCCAGTTCGACAATGCGCTCGGCGGCCCGTCGCGCACCGGGAACGTTGCCCGCGTACGGGCCAACGGTACACATCGCAAGGCGGCCGGTGACGAGTATCCTCGACCGGTTGCCGTCCTGGCGCTGCCAGCTGAGCGTCTCGTCCTCGAGCACCGGGAGCCCGCGGTGGCCGCGCGCGAGCGAACAGGAGTCTGCGACCCGGTTGATGAGCGACTGCTCCCCGGCCGGCTCGAACCCGGTTGCGAGAACGACCCTGTCGACTGTGCTTCCAGCGAACCCGGCTCCAACCGGCAGGGGCCCGTCGGCGGTACTGACAACCCCGTCGACCACACCCTGCCGTACCGAGATTCCGGGATGGTCGCGAAGTTCCCGGCCGAGATACGGTGGGACCGTCCCGTCGTTGCGTGCCTTCTCGACGCGGGTGTACCGTCGCTTCGACCCGGCTGGTAGCTGGTGGAGCTGTTTCTCGATGTACTCCCAGTTGAGCCACCGCGGATCCGCCTCCCGCAGCGCCTCCGACAGACCCCCCCGGGCACAGACCACCACCTCCGAGGCACGGTCAGCGGCTGACACGGCGAACTGGCCAGCGGTGATCCCACCACCGACCACCAGCACGCGCTCGCCCCGGTCGATGCGCGTTTCCGGCGGCTCTGTGCGCCCCCAGACGTGCTCGACATCCGGTGTGTCGTGGCTCCACGAGGGTCGGGCGGCGGCTCCTGGACCGGTCGCCAGCACCACGTGCTCGGCCTCGATGTCACCTGCTGTCGTCTCGACGGTCATCGGAGCGCCAGGCTCGAGTCCGGTGACAGTCGCCTCGTGGAGTGACGCCCCCAGATCAAACCGTTCGATGACCCGATTGGCGTGGTCCAGAAAAACCGCGACTGTCGGTCGCCGCTGGCTGTGTCGTGTCGGCACGAGTTCCTCGCCCCTGTTCTGTGTCTCGGCGAACCGTTCGAGACCGAACGGTGACGGGCCGACGTGTTGCACGTAGTTCGACCGGAGCGTCTCCGCCCCGCAGGCACGCGCTTTCCGGCGGAACGAGGCGAGAAACTCGCCGTGACTGTCGACCACCGCAAGCGCATCCGCCGGTACACCTGCACCCCGCAACTCCCGGGCGATGTAGGTGCCGTGAACACCGGCTCCCACGACCAGCCACTCGACGGCAGTCTCTGTTTCCATCTGCGGTAACAACGAATAGATGCAGGTTAATAAAAGCTATTAAGATACGGGTGCGCTCTGTTCCGAAGGCGACCGGGTCCGTCGTCCCGGACGGAGAACGACGAGCGCGGCTATTCGCCTGAAGCCGGGATCTTGAGTTGGACAGAACTAGATCAGTGAGCGGTGTGGACGTGGTCACGGAGCGTCCGCTGGTCCTCGAACCCCTCGTTGCAGATCGCACACGTGTCGTGGTGCAGCGGAAGATGCTGTGTGAACGCGACTGCCGTCTCGAACTCCGCATCGCAGGTGGTGCATGTGTGAGTCATCCTATTACGGTATATGTCCGTCTGTATATTAAACCTTCCTGCTAATTTTGTGGCGGCCCCTAGCTGGGGTTGTCAACCTCAGCACGGGCGTGACACAATCTGTTCTCGCCAATGCTACTGATTGTGGCTGATCACTACCGAAAATTGGAACGGTGGAAGACGATATTGGGGTGTATTCTTTGGGAACGACGGTTTCTGCCGACGGTACCGGGCGTTTCGGACACTGTATGCGGCACTCGTTCCAACGTATTTTTGTTCTGCCGGTAAAAATGGACACACATAGTTCTGAGTGCGATCCGCCGGCGAGAATATTACGTTCTTAATATTTCCTTAGTTGCGTTCGACAGACCATGTGGATATCAGGGTTATCCTCATAAACGTCCGGTTGTTAGGTGAGACAAATATGGTAGCACAGCACACAGCGGGCGACGAGCAGGGGCTTGCAGACCCCACAGACGCCCGCTCGAACTGCGGCGTCGGGGTCGTGATGGACCTCGATGGCGGACGGAGCCACGGGATTATCGAGGACGGACTTTCGCTGGTCGAGTGTATGGAACACCGCGGCACGACAGGTGCCGAGGCGAACACAGGCGACGGTGCCGGGATCATGCTACAGATCCCTCACGAGTTTTTCCTCGAGACGGTGTCCTTCGAGTTGCCGGCTCCGGGGAGGTACGCGGTCGGATCGTTGTTTCTCCCGCGCGACAAGACGGCGCGGGCCGAACTCAAGAGGCTCGTCGAGAACCGACTGACCGCCGAGGGGCTGGACGTGCTCGGCTGGCGGGATGTCCCGACCGACAACGGCGGGCTCGGGTCGACTGCGCTGGGGTCGGAGCCGGACGTACGGCAGGTGTTCGTGACCGCCCAGGACGGCGACACACCCTCCGGCGAGGCGTTCGACCGTCAGCTGTACGTCGCCCGGCGAGCCATCGAGAACGCAATCGAAAGCCGCCAGCCACCGGGTCACGAGCGGTTCTACGTTGTGTCGCTGTCCCGCAAGACTGTCGTCTACAAGGGGCTGCTCACGGCCGAGCAGCTTGCGGAGTACTACCCGGAGTTGCGTGACGACCGGCTCGCATCGACGTTCGCGCTCGTTCACGCCAGGTTCTCGACGAACACGCTGGGGGCGTGGCACCTCGCACACCCCTACCGGCGGCTCATCCACAACGGCGAGTTCAACACCATTCAGGGCAACATCAACTGGATGCGCGCCCGGGAATCGGACCTCGCACACCCGGAGTTCGGCGGGGATATCGACCGGATCACGCCGATAATCGACGACCCCGGACAGTCCGACACCGCGAGTGTCGACAATGCCCTGGAGTTGCTGATGCTTGGCGGCCGGGACCTGCCCCACGCGCTCCGGATGCTCGTTCCGGAGGCCTGGCGGGGTGTGGCAAACGGGGTGACCGGGTCACGCCGTGAGTTCTACGACTACCACGCGTCGCTGGTCGAGCCCTGGGACGGGCCGGCACTCGTCGCAGCCACGGACGGGGAGCGCGTCGGGGCGGTGCTCGACCGCAACGGGCTCCGACCCTGCCGGTACGACGTGCTGACGGACAACACCCTGGTGATGGCCTCCGAGGCGGGCGCACTCGACTACGACGAGAGCGAGATACGGGAGCGCGGACGGCTCCAGCCCGGCCAGTGTTTCCTCGCGGACCCCAACGAGGGGCGGGTCGTTCCCGACGAGGAGGTGTTCGCGGACCTCGTGGACCCCTCCTACGGGGAGTGGGTCGAGCGCGAGCAGGTCCACCTCGACGAGATCTCACCGGGTGAGGACAGCACCTCCCGGGGGAAGCGTGACCGGTTGCGCGCCCACCAAGCCGCGTACGGCTACACGTACGACGAGGTCGATCACCTGCTGGAGCCGATGGCCGAGACCGGAAAGGACCCTATCGGGTCGATGGGCGACGACACGCCGCTGTCGGTTCTCTCGCAGTTCAACCGCCCGCTTTACACCTACTTCAAGCAACTGTTCGCACAGGTCTCGAACCCGCCGCTCGATTACATCCGGGAGAAGCTCGTCACGAGCATGGAGACACGCCTTGGCCACCAGCGGAACCTGCTCGCGGAGACCCCCGACCACGCCCGCCAGCTCGTGCTCGACTCGCCGGTGCTGACCGACGAGCAGACCGCCAGTATCAGGCGGCTGGACGGCGACATCTCGACCGAGGTCGTCGATACCACCTACGACCCCGGTACAGAGGACCTGACTGGGGCCGTCGAGCGGGTGCGTGCAGACGCCACGGCGGCCGCCCGGGAGCACGATATCGTCGTGCTCTCGGACCGGCGGACCGGGCCCGACCGCGTTGCGGTGCCCTCACTGCTCGCTGTCGGGGGTGTCCACCACCATCTTGTCCGGAACGGTCAGCGCACCCACGTGGGGCTGGTCGTCGAGTCCGGTGACCCACGGACGGTTCATCATCTCGCCACGCTGGTGGGCTACGGCGCCGGTGCGGTCAACCCGTACCTGGCCTACCAGACGATCACCGATCTCGTCGCCGGCCCCGACGGGGCGGACCCCGAGGCGGCCATCGACGCGTACATCGACGCGCTCGAGGACGGCCTGCTGAAAACGATGGCGAAGATGGGCATCTCGACGGTCGAAAGCTACCGCGGCGCACAGATATTCGAGGCCGTCGGGCTCTCAAGCGAGTTCGTTGCGGAGTACTTCGAGGGGACCGCGACCCGGACGGAGGGGATCGGCATCGAGGAGATCGAGGAGGATCTGCTCGCCCGCCACGAGTACGCCTGGACCGACGAGGCCGACATCGAGCGCGTCGGCGAGTACGAGAACCGGACCGACGGGCTCTACCACCAGTGGAACCCACAGACGGTCAGCACCCTCCAGGGGGCCGTCCGAACGGGCGACTACGAACAGTACCGCGAGTTTGCCGAACTGGTCAACGACCAGAGCGAGCAACTCGCCACCCTGCGGGGGTTGCTCGCCTTCGACCGGGAGACCCGCGAGTCGGTGCCACTTGAGGAGGTCGAACCCGTGGAGTCGATCGTCGAACGCTTCGAGACAGCGGCGATGAGCCTCGGCTCGCTCTCGCCGGAGATGCACGAGAACAACGCCATCGCGATGAACCGGCTGGGTGCCAGGGCGAACACCGGCGAGGGCGGCGAACCGCCCGAGCGGTTCGGCACCGAGAAGGAGTGTGCCACGAAACAGGTCGCCTCCGGCCGGTTCGGTGTCACCTCCACGTACCTCTCCTCGGCCGAACAGCTCCAGATAAAGATGGCACAGGGCTCGAAACCCGGCGAGGGGGGCCACCTGCCCGGCAAGAAGGTCAACGAGATGATCGCTCACGTCAGATACGCGACCCCCGGGGTCGGGCTCATCTCGCCACCGCCGCTGCACGATATCTACTCCATCGAGGACCTCAAACAGCTCATCAGCGACCTGAAGGCTGCCAACCCGGCGGCCGACGTGAACGTAAAGCTGGTTGCCGAGGCGGGTGTCGGCATCATCGCGGCCGGCGTGGCCAAGGCAAAGGCCGACGTGGTCCACATCTCGGGTGACTCCGGCGGCACGGGCGCCTCCCCCAAGACGAGCATCAAAAACGCCGGCGTCCCCTGGGAGCTCGGCATCGCGGAGGCCAACCAGTTGCTCTGTGAGACGGGGCTCCGCGACCGCGTCCGGGTGACGACCGACGGGGGTCTCAAGACCGGCCGGGATGTCGCCATCGCGGCGTTGCTCGGGGCCGAGGGGTACGTGTTTGGGACGGCATCGATGGTCACATCGGGCTGTGTGATGGCCCGCCAGTGTCACGAGAACACCTGTCCGGTCGGCGTCGCCACGCAGGACGAACGGCTCCGTGATCGGTTCCCCGGCCAGCCACAGCACGTTATCAACTACATGACGTTCATCGCTCAGGAGCTCCGGGAGCTGATGGCCGACCTCGGCTTCCGCTCTGTCGAGAGGATGATCGGCCGTGTGGACCTGCTCCGCCAGCGCACCGACGTGAGCCAGGAGAAGGCCCGCAAGCTCGATCTCTCCGCGCTGCTTGTCGAGCCGGACCGCCCGGACGGTGTCAACCGCCACAAGACCCGCGAGCAGGACCACGCGCTTGCGGCCCGTCTCGACAAGGAGCTCATCGACCGCGCGGCCCCGGCACTCGAGCAGGGCGACCCGGTCACAATCGATACCGACGTGACGAACGTCGACCGGACGGTCGGCGCGACGCTCTCAAACCGGATCTCCCGGGCCCACGGCGTCGAGGGGCTGCCCGAGGACACCATCACTGTCCGCTGTTCGGGGACCGCCGGGCAGAGCTTCGGCGCGTTCCTCCAGAGCGGGGTGACGATGGACCTGGTCGGCGGCGCCAACGACTACCTCGGCAAGGGGCTCTCGGGCGGGAAGCTCATCGTCCGGACGCCGCCGGATGCGGGCTACGAGGCCAGCGAGAACATCGTCACCGGCAACGTTGCGCTGTACGGCGCGACCCAGGGGGAGTGTTACGTCAACGGCGCGGCCGGCGAGCGGTTCGCCGTCCGCAACTCGGGCGTGAAAGGCGTCGTCGAGTCGGTCGGCGACCACGGCTGTGAGTACATGACCGGCGGCGCCATCGCGGTGCTCTCGGAACCCGGCAAGAACTTTGCCGCCGGGATGTCCGGCGGTGTCGCCTACGTGTACGACCCCGAGGACACGCTCGAGGACCGGGCCAACACCGAGATGGTGACCGTCTCCGGCACCCTCGAGGAGAGCGACCGCGCGATGTTGACCCGACTGGTCGAGAACCACGCCGCCTACACCGGTTCCGACCGCGCACAGGAGCTACTGGCCGACTGGGAGACCGAGCGCGAACGGTTCTCCCGGGTGATGCCCGACGCCTACGCGGCGGTCATCGCCGATCGCTCCCGGGCCGATGTCCGTACCGACCTGCCCGAGGCGGCGACACTCGAGGCCGGTGACCCAACCAGGCCCGTCGAAACCGGCGCGGACTAGTGGTCCGTCGACCGTGACTCTGTGCGTGCTAATTCAGTCAGTTACCTGTAGAAGTTCGGCTATGTGTTTTGAGCCGTGCAACATATAGAGCATGAAGTCAGCAGTCGAGTGACGCTGGTATCAGTCATGGCTAACTTATCGTTCAACGGTCAGTAGGCTGGTGTATGCACCGGCCACCGAACGGTTTATTACAATCTATAACAGAGTATTACATATGCCAATCAACATCGACCGATTCGAGGATGAGCCCGAAGCTGTCCTCGACATCAAGGAGGGGACACAGCCTCACACGATCCTCTCCTTTTTGTTGACTAACGACGAGCAAGCATTCACTCAGACCGAGATCCACGAAGCGACGGATATTCCTCGTGGAAGCGTTGGTGTCGTTCTGTCACGCCTGGAAGACCGAGGACTGGTACGACATCGTGGACGGTACTGGGCGATTGCGGAGGACGAACGACTCGCCACGTACGCAGCACAGCAGGCTGCAAGTTCCTCGTCAACAACAGACGATTACTACGGTGACTCAAACGAATGACGGCCCAGCCATACGCTCGGGGAACTGTCGTGAAAGGTCCGGATCTGCTGGGCCCTCACGAACATCGTCCGTATGTCTGCCTGAGTACGGAGGACCCACCGTTTCGTGACCAGGAGGCCGTCCATGCGGTCGTCACCACGACACGCCGCTCTGCAGCAATTCCACTCGCTGGGGCGGACTATACGAGTGGCGGACTCCCGCGTGAAAGTTACGTTAATCCGTGGGTTCTCGTCACGATTAAACACGCCGATATTCAAGGAGTTGAGGGCCAGCTAACGGAAGACACCGTGGACAAGATTGCACGAGAAGCAGCAAGCCATATCGGAGCACTGGACTGAAACATTCATCCGGACATTGCTTTTCCTGAGCCCACTGAGCAAAGGACGGTGTCGGCTGCACTGGCGCCTGCCTCGTGTTTCGGCAGATTCCGCTCAATCTCCACGCTCGCCCTCTGGTGGGGTTGAATCAGTTCCGCCGGATGGCGTGTCGATTGTCGCCCGTCAGTCGTCGGCGGTCGCAGCGCCGCCCTCGTGTTGCTGTCTGACGTGGGAGAGTTTGCCGCCGGCGGCGAGGATCTCGCGCTCGCGGGCGCTGGCGTCCAGCACCCCTGTCCCCTCCCAGTCGTCGTTGACGCGGAACGTGAACCTCTCCTGGCCCGACTGGACGGCCTCGGCGACATCGTCGACAATCTCGATGTGGTCGCCCTGGCTGATGCGCTCGTACTCATCGCCGTCGATCTCCAGCGGAAGAAGGCCGAAATTGAACAGGTTGGCGCGGTGGATGCGTGCGAAACTCCGGGCGAGCACGCCCTCGACGCCGAGATACATCGGACACAGGGCGGCGTGCTCGCGCGAGGAGCCCTGGCCGTAGTTCTCCCCGGCGACGAGAAAGCCCCCGTCGCTCGCGAGCGCGCGGTCGGCGAAGGTCTCGTCGACACGGGAGAGGGTGAACTCGCTGAGTTTCGGGATGTTCGACCGGTACATCAGGATGTCCTGAGTCGCCGGAAGGATGTGGTCGGTCGTGATGTTGTCACCCATCTTCAGAAGCGTCGGCCCCGCCAGGTGCGGGTCGAGGGGCTCTTTCAGCGGCACGTTGCCGATGTTCGGCCCCTTGAGGAGGTCGTCGTCGACGGACTCCTCGGGTGTGATGATATCGTTCTCGGCGCCCTCGAAGACATCGGGCAACTCGAACCCCGGCGCCTCGAGCTCGTCGAGTTCCCCGGCGAGATCGCGCGGGTCGGTGATCTCGCCGGTGAGCGCGGTCGCAGCGGCGACCTCCGGCGAACAGAGGTAGACGTTGTCCTCCTCGATACCCGAGCGGCCCTCGAAGTTGCGGTTGAACGTGCGCACGCTGACCGAGTCGCTGCCGGGGACGTGCCCGATGCCGATACACGCGCCACAGGTCGCCTCCGAGAAGTTGACCCCGGCAGCCATCAGCTCGGCCGTCCAGCCCTCGCGGGCGAGCATCTCGCTTGCCTTTTTTGAGCCGGGGGCGACGACCATCTCCGTCGAGAGGTCGATACTGCGCCCCGCGAGCATCTTCGCCGCGGGCAGGATGTCCTCGTAGGCGCCGTTGGTACAGGAGCCGATGATGACCTGGTCGACCTCGGTACCGGCAGCCTCACCGACCGGCACCACGTTGTCCGGCATCGACGGCTCGGCGATCAGCGGCTCCAACTCCGAGAGATCGACCGTCAGCGAGTCGTGGTACTCTGCGTCGTCGTCGGGCTGGAGGGCGACGTACTCCTCGCCGCGGCCGACCCGCTCCAGGTACTCCCGTGTCCGGTGGTCCGTCGGAAACAGGCTCGTCGTCGCGCCCAACTCGGTTCCCATGTTCGTGATGGTCATCCGCTCGGGTGCCGTGAGCGTCTCCACACCCGGTCCGGTGTACTCGAAGATCCGCCCGACCCCGCCTTTCACCGAGAGGCGCCTCAACAGCTCCAGGATGATGTCCTTGGCCGTGGCCCACGCGGGGAGTTCACCCTCCAGCCGGACCTCGACGATCTCCGGCATCTCGATGTAGTACGCGCCCCCACCCATCGCCACGGCGACGTCGAGACCGCCGGAGCCGATGGCGAACTGGCCGAGCCCCCCCGGGGTTGGCGTGTGCGAGTCCGACCCCAGCAGCGTCTTGCCCGGCGCGGCGAAGTTCTCGCGGTGGACGTTGTGACAGATCCCGTTACCCGGCCGCGAGAAGTACGCCCCGTAGATCCCCGCCGCGGAACGCAGAAAGCGGTGGTCGTCGGTGTTTTTAAAATCGAACTGGTAGGTCTGGTGGTCGCAGTACTGTGCCGCGAGTTCGCTCTGGACCTCGTCGAGGCCGAGCGCCTCGAACTGGAGCCAGACGAGCGTCCCGGTGGTGTCCTGTGTGAGCACCTGGTCGATCTCGATGCCGATCTCCTCGCCGGGTTCGAGTTCCCCCTCGACGAGATGGTCCGCGAGTATCTTCTCCGTGAGCGTCTTTCCCATACCGGATATCGGCCGTCTGCGTGCATAAATCATGCTGTTCCGTGTGTCACGGACCCACAACCGGGGGTCGAGCGAGCCGACAGGCTGGCCACCGGTGTTGCGTCGTCGGTCTCCGGTCCGGTGGGCAGCGGGCCGGCATCAGGCGGGCTCGACGATCTCGACGGGGACCGGCGTGAAACACAGCGCGCCGAGGACAAACGCGAGCACGCCGATGACAACCCGCGGCCAGCCGAGGCTCGACTCGTCGATGGGGTCGGCGGGCCCAGCACGGACCAGCAACAGCGCGAACACCCCCCAGATCGCCCAGATGAGCACCGAGTCGAACCCGCGGAAGACAAGCAGGTACGTCGCGAGGCCGAAAAGCCCCACAGGGACGAGTCGCGAGAGCAGTCGCTGTTTCGCGCCGACCATGGCTCGCAGGATGTGCCCCCCATCGAGTTGCCCCACCGGAAGCATGTTCAGAAGCGTCACCAGCATCCCGACCCACCCGCCGAACACGACGGGGTGGACGACACTCTCGTCGCCCTCCAGACGCTCGCTTGTCCCGGTCACGTCGGCGATGAACTCGAGCAGCGGGGGGTGGTTGAACAGGACCGCCCCCTCCTCGCCGGCCCGCTCGGCTGTGGCCTGCTGTACCGGGAGCGGGTCGAGCTGCAACCCGATCGCGGTCACGACGACTGTCGCCACGAGCCCCGCGAGCGGCCCTGCGACCCCGATATCGAACAGCGCCTTCCGGTCGGGTATCTGGCCCTCCATCCTGATAACAGCCCCGAGCGAGCCGATGTATGTCGGCACCGGGATGAAGTACGGCAGCGACGCCTGGACGCCGTGGTAGCGGCTCAGCGCGTAGTGGCCGAGCTCGTGCACACCCAGCACACCGACGATAGCGAGCGCGAACGGCCAGGCCTCGATCATCCGCCAGGGCTCGCTCGTGACCGGGACCTGGTACCAGAAGACCGCCCCGGCGAACAGCGTCGAGACCACCGTGGCCAGAAACAGGCCGATGTTCAGCCACGGGATCCCGTCGATGCCCACCGAGCGTGGCTCTGCCACCAGAACGTGCTCGCCCCGCGAGATCGGGTACATCTTTCCGCCACGGTAGCCCCGCTGCAGGCTGATCTCGTAGCCCCGGTCGTGGAACAGCGTCCACAACTCCCCCTCCAGTTGCTCGGGGGACCGTTGTGGCTCGCCGACGTAGAGCACCGTCTCGCCGTCCCGACGGGTCTCGTACACCTCGAACAGCCCGACGAGATCTGCCGGGGTTGGCGGGGCCTGACGCCCCCCTTCGGCCCACCCCCCGTCGCCGCCGTCTCTTCTCTCCCCACCGAGACGGACCGATTGACTGGGGTTCTCCTTACCCGCTTCAGCCGGGTCGCCCGTCGGGGCGCTGTCGTCCTGGCCTGGGTCGTTCCGATCCGGGTCGTCTCGGTGGCCCATCGCGACGGGATACGTGCCCTGTGTGAATAAATCCCGTGAGACGGGAGAGTCCTGTCCACCGGGTGTCGACGCCCCCGCAGGTTCGGCGGTGTCGTCCCCCTGCCGGGGATCCGTCGCGCCACTTGACTGGGGCCCGGATAGCACGACACCCGGGGGCCGACTAGTGTTGGCCTCGACAGCCCGGGTGGTCTCCGGTCACGAGGGCGGTCGGCCGTCGTAGACAACCTCGCCGCCGACGACCGTCAGTTCGACATCGATGGCGGCGATATCCCCGGCGATCCAGGGTGACTCCCCGAGCGCGACGAGATCAGCGCAGTGCCCAACAGCGATCGTCCCCATCCGGTCCTCGTCGAAGCCGGCACGAGCAGCGCCGTGAGTGTACGCCCGCAGCGCCTCGAACACGGAGAGTTGCTGTTGTGGGGCGGGTGCGTCGACCGCCTGGGCGACCCCGAAGAGTGGATCGAGCGGCATGCAGTCGCTCCCGAAGGCGAGGTCGACCCCGCGATCGAGCAGTGCCCGGAACCGGTTCGAGTCCCGGCGGCGCCCGTCGCCGAGACGTTCGGCGTACAGGCCGTCGTCGCGTGCCCACTTCAGGAAGTTCGGCTGTGCCGAGACGACAGCCTCACCAGCGGCGAGTCGCTCGAGGAGGGTGTCGGTCAGCACCTCGGCGTGCTCGATGCGGTGGCGCTCGCCGTCGGTCCCCTCGTAGGCATCGAGCACGGCCTCGATTGCCGCGTCGCCGATGGCGTGTGCGGTCATCTGCAGGCCGGCATCGTCGACCCGCTCGACCAACGCCGCCAGCGAGGCCGGCGGGACGACCCACTCACCACGGGCGTCCTCGCCGTCGGCATCCGGATCGGCGTAGGGCTCCGAGAGGCGGGCGGTGCGGCCGCCGATGCTGCCGTCGGTGTAGGTTTTGATCGCCCCGGTCCGGACCCGCCCGCTTCCGTGGTTGGTCCGCAACCCGGTCTCCAGAACGGCATCGAGGTGGTCCGACCAGTAGTTGAGCCGCACACGCAGGGTCAACTCGTCGGCCCGGTCGAACTCGCGGTAGACCTGTGGCGCGTGTGAGTCCCGCACCATGTCGTGGATGGCGGTGACGCCACGACGGTTCGCCGTCTCCTGTGCGGCCCGCAGGTACTCGCGGGTGCGCTCGATGCCGGGTTCGATCGCCTCCCAGACAACATCCAGCGCCGCCTCCACGAGCACACCCGTCGGCTCGCCGCCCTCCGTGCGGACATCGTGGGCGGGCATGTCTCCGCCGTGCCGGTCGAACACGACGCTGTTGACCGACGCCAGATGCATGTCCTCACGGAACGCGACCACCGGCCGGTCGGTGCTCACCGAATCGAGGTCCTCGCGGGTGAGATACCGCGACTCGTCCCACCCGCTCTCGTCGTATGCGAACCCGAGCACCCAGCCGTCGGTCTCGTCGCGCCGGCCCCGGAGACGATCGAGACACGCCGCCGGGCCACCCGCGCCCCCGAGATCCGCCTCGCGGGCCCGCCGGCCGACCATCTCCAGATGTGTGTGGGCGTCGATGAACCCCGGCAGGAGTGTCCGCCCGTCGAGGTCGAGGACCTCCGTCTCGACGCCCTCCAGGAAGCTCACCTCGTGTGCGGAGTCGACCCTGACGACGCGACCGTCCCGGACAGCAACTGCCTCGGCATCCGGCTCCTGTCGGGCGGCTGTGTCCCCGTCGGTATCGAGCGTGTGTACGCGTGCGTTCGTGAGAATTAGATCGGCGGCGGCCGTCATGTGATATCCCCGGGTCGGCACCCGAATAACCGTTTTGGAGGGAAACGCCTTTTATCGGAGCCGTCACAGACACAGCCATGGGTGAGGACCGGAATCCCCCCGACGCCGACGGGAGCAACCTGGACGGCCAGGAGACGCTCCCACCGGGGACGTTCGAGACGCGGCTGGACGCGGTCGCCGAGGCGGTCGAGGCGGCCGAGACCGAGGCTGCCCTCGACACGGCCGAATCGAGCCTCGACACCGTCGCGGCCGACCTCGATAACGCCACGCTCAGCCCCCCCGAGGCCGACGACACCGGCGATGCGGAACCGAGGGCGGCACTGACCGACCGGGTCGACGGCCTGCGCGACCGGCTCGACGACCAGCGCGGGCCGTTCGCCGGGGATGTCCTCGACCACCTCGACAGCGCCATCGAGCGGCTCACCACGAACGAGTGGACAGCGGAGGGGCGTGCCGACGTGACGGCGGCCGTCGAGCGGTTCGTCGGGACCGCCGGTGGGATTGTCACCGTCGACACCGGAGGGGAGGAACCGCTCGCGGCCAGGCTGTCGGCGGCCTCGGAGGCGATCGAGAGCGCCAACCTCCACCCTGACAGCGATGCCGGGGCGATCGCCAGCCTCCTGCAGGCGGCCGGCGACCTCGACGACGCGCTGGCAGAGGCAGCGGTGTTCGGCGACCTGGCGGTGCGCGAGCAACTCGAGCGCCGCGGGTTCTACGACGTGCTCACGCCGGAGACCCGTCGGGACTTCCCCCCCGAGTGGAACGCCATCAAGCGCTACGAGGCCCGCGGCGAGGTCGAACCCATCCTGCTCGCGCTCGAGACGTTCGACTCGGAGTTCATGCAGGAGAACGCTCTCGACGCGCTCGAGCACATCGCCCCAGAGGAGGCGCTCGACGCGGTGCTGGCCCTGGCCGAGCAACGCGACAGACAGCCGGTGCGGGTTCTCGGCCGCATCGGCGACGAGCGTGCCTGTGACACCCTCCACGGGTTTCTCGGTGGTCGGGACGTGGAGTTAGAGAAGACGACGCTGTGGGCACTCGGCTGTATCGGGAGCGACAGGTCGACCGAACCCGTTGCCCAGCGACTAGCCGCGGACGACCCGGCGGTCCGCTCGGCTGCCGCCCGGTCGCTGGGACTGCTCGGTGACACCCGTGCGATCGACCCGCTCGCGGACCGCCTCGCCGGTGACGGTGACGAGCGGGTCCGGGCGAGCGCGGCCTGGGCGCTCAACCAGATCGGCACCGGGCGCGCACTCGACGTGGTCGCCAACTACGCCGACGACCGCTCGTATCTCGTCCAGACCGAGGCCGAAAAGGCCGCCGGGGTCTGACCCCGCAGGGCTCAGGCCACGCTGATTGTCTCCTGGTAGGAGCCAAACTCCTCCTCGAAGACGTTCATTATCTCCCCCATCGTCGCGTAGGCTTTCACCGCGTCGATGATCACGGGCACGACGTTCTCGCCGCTGCGGGTCGCCGCCCGGAGAGCCGCGAGGGCATCCTCGACGGCCGCGTCGTCGCGTTCGGCCTTGACCGCGGCCAGTCGCTCGCGCTGGCGCTTTTGGACGTTCTCGTCGACCGTCAGGATGTCCGTGTCACCCTCCTCCTCGCTGACGTATGCGTTGACGCCGACGACCGTCTCCTCGCCGCGCTCGACGCGCTGCTGGTACTCGTAGGCTGACTCCTGGATCTCGCGCTGGAAGTAGCCATCCTGGATGCCGGCGAGCACCCCGTCACGCATCGACCCGTCACCCAGCTCGCGGATCTCCTCGATGTAGGCCATCGCCTCGCTCTCCACGTCGTCGGTGAGTGACTCGACGGCGAAGGACCCGCCGAGCGGGTCGACGATGTCGCCGGCCCCGGACTCGTCGGCGAGGATCTGCTGTGTGCGCAGCGCCACCCGGACGGCCTCCTCGCCCGGCAGAGCCAGCGCCTCGTCGTAGCTGTTTGTGTGGAGACTCTGTGTCCCGCCGAGGACGGCCGCGAGCGCCTGCACCGTGACGCGGGCGATGTTGTTGAGCGGCTGCTGTGCGGTGAGTGACTGCCCCGCTGTCTGTGTGTGGAACTTGAGCTTGCGGGCGTCGTCGGTCTCCGCCCCGTACCAGTCGGCCATGATACGCGCCCAGATGCGCCGTGCCGCGCGGAACTTGGCGACCTCCTCGAACAGCGAGTTGTGCGAGTTGAAAAAGAAAGACAGCGTCGGCCCGAACGCCTCGACATCCATCCCCCGGTCGAGACAGGCCTCCACATAGGCCATCCCGTCGGCGAGGGTGAACGCCAGCTCCTGGACGGCGGTCGACCCCGCCTCGCGGATGTGATAGCCCGAGATGGAGACTGGCTTGAACTTCGGGGTATGTTCGGCGGAGAACTCGATAACGTCGGTCACCAGCCGCAGCGACGGCTCCGGCGGGACGACCCACTCCTTTTGCGCGATAAACTCCTTGAACATGTCGTTCTGGAGGGTGCCACGGATCCGCTCGCGGTCGACCCCCTGCTTGTCGGCCAGCGCGAGGTACATCGCGTAGATGACCGGCGCGCTCGGGTTGATGGTGAACGAGGTCGACACCTCTCCGAGGTCGATCCCGTCGAACAGGATCTCCATGTCCCGGAGCGTGTCGACGGCGACACCCTCCTTCCCGACCTCGCCCTCGCTCATGCGGTGGTCCGAGTCGATACCCATCAGCGTCGGCATGTCGAAGGCCGTCGAGAGTCCCGTCTGACCCTCCTCGATGAGGTAGTGAAACCGCTCGTTTGTCTCCTCCGCGGTGCCGAAGCCGGCGAACTGGCGCATGGTCCAGGTGCGCCCGCGGTACATCGTCGGGTAGACACCGCGGGTAAACGGTGGCTCACCCGGGAACCCGATGTCGGTCTCGTAGTCGATGTGGGCGACATCTGAGGGGGTATAGAGTCGGTCGACCCCGAGGTTCGACACCGTCGCAAAGCGGTCCTGGCGTTCGCCGTAGGCATCGAGCACCGGGTCGAGCCGCTCGCTCTCCCAGCTCTCACGGCCCTCGCGGATCGCCGCCAGATCGTCCTCGTCGAACATGCACCCCGCTTCGAGAGGCACCCAAAAGAAGATTCCGGCGACCCATCGGCTCTGCCGGACGGTTCGTCGGTGGCGACTGGCCCCCGTGACGGTTTCGCCGAGCCACGACCCGGGACGAGCGGCGCGACCCGGCGGCTGCTCAACCACGACGGCGACGCCCCGCGCCACGGCACCGGATTGACTGTTACCGACCTCCGGGATGGGAGGCCCACCCAGGACGGTCGACTGTGTTGCCGATTGCGGTGGCGGTCTGGTGCAGTCGGGCGTCGACCCGGGGCTACCGGAGCGCCGGATACCCCTTGTCGACCGGCTTCCAGGTCTCGTCGAAATCGAAGCTGTCCATGCTGTCGGTGGCGTCGCCACCCTGCATCTCGTCGGTGGTCAGGCCGCTGACGTTCTCGATATCGCCGTCCTCGTTGCTGCCTGCCGGCTCGTCCTGTCCCGTGATGTTGGTGTCCCAGTAGGAGTCGCTGAGCTCACCGCCGAGGGGGTCGGGGATCGAGTTGACACCGACGAGTCCGCCGACGTCCTCGTCACCGGTGACGGTCCCGGCCGCGAAGATCCGGGTCGCTTCCCCGGTATTCTTGCCGATCACCCCGCCGACCTCGCTGTCACCGGTGACAGCCCCGGTGGCGGAGGCGTCCTCGATCTGCTGTTCGTTGTTGCCGACGAGACCCCCGACCGCCTCGTCGCCCTCGACGGCACCGGTCGCGAAGACCCGAACGGATTCACCGGTGTTCCTGCCGACCGCCCCGCCGACCTCGCTGTCACCGGTGACAGCCCCGGTGGCGGAGGCGTCCTCGATCTGCTGTTCGTTGTCGCCGACGAGGCCCCCGACCACCTCGTCGCCCTCGACGGCACCGTGCGCCGACGAATTGCGGATCTCACCGTCCCCTGTGTCACCGAATCCGACCAGCCCGCCGACCGACTGACCGCCGACAACGTCACCCTCGGCACGGACACCGGCGATCTCACCCTGACTCAGCCCGACCGCCCCCCCGATCCCGAACCCGACGCCGTCCTCCGCGCTGATTCCGACATCGACGACAGAGTCCCGTACGATGCCCGACCCCCCATCGGATGAACCGATCCGACCGACAGCACCGGCGATACCGCCGGCGAACGATGACTCAGCCGAAACCGTACCGTTGACGATGGCGTCCTCGACGAGCCCGCCGTCCAGACGGCCAGCGATAACCCCGGTCCGGTTGTCCGCCGAGAGGTTCGCGCCCTCGACGGTGAGGCTCGTGACCTCCCCTGCGAGGTCTGCGAACAGGCCGACGTACTCCTCGTCCGGCCTGTCGATGACGAGATCCGAGATGCTGTGTTTGCTGCCGTTGAGAATGCCGGTGAAAGGCTCCCCCGCCCCGCCGATGGGCTCCCACCCGTTACCACCGTTCGCAGACGCCGAAGCGTGCTCGTCGTACCCGTCCGTGGTCTCGTCGAGATCGTTGGCCAGGACGAACCCGCTGCCGAGCTCGTCCTGCAGACCGGCAAGGTCGTGCCAGTCCTCGATCGACACCTGCGCCAGGGCGACATCGACCGTCACGGCATCTGTTTCACCCTGGAACTCGGCGGTCACGTCGGCGCTCCCCTCACCGACCGCCTCTATCTCGGTCCCGTTCACCCCGATGACCGTGCCGTCGCTGGACGTGACGGTGGCCTCGCCGGTGACATCTTCCGCTGTGCCCGACGCGAACTCCGCGGTGACGGTGTAGGCTGTGGTGTTCCCGACGAACTCGGGGTCCTCGTCGAGGGTGAGACTGAGCATCTCGACCGGGTCGCCGGCGTCGATCTCGACGAGAGCGGTGGCGGTTTCATTCTGAAACTCCGCGGTCACCTCCCCGGTTCCCTTCTCCGCGGCGCTGACCGCTGTCGCGTCCTCGTCGACCTCGATCGGGTCCTCGGCGGTGACTGCCGCCTTGTTGGTCACGTCTTCGGTCTCTCCCGACGCGAACTCCGCGGTGACCGTGTAGTTGGCTGTGTCACCGACACCGAGATCAGCCCCGTCGACACCGAGGTCCAGCCCCGCGATGGGGTCCTCGATGCCGGTGAGGGCGACAGTATCGCTCTCAGCCCCGAACGTGGCGGTCGCCTCTGCCGCCCCGCCGGCGACTGCCTCCAGTTCGGTCCCGTTCACCTCGATGACCGTGCCGTCACCCGCCGTGACGGTGGCCTCGCCGGTGACATCTTCCGCTGTGCCCGACGCGAACTCCGCGGTGACGGTGTAGGC
>OBKM01000141.1_pt1 | contig 34617 bp, 40 predicted proteins | sample 1519691 | NCBI WGS metagenome assembly OBKM01 (sample SAMEA37050418, study PRJEB22526) | metagenome | biome: saline pan; feature: lake; material: water | place: Egypt | collected 2015 | depth 0.5 m
TTAGATCCGCGAGTCGACCGACAGCCGTGCGAGCAACGCGTCGACGTCGATCCGCTCGAGGAGACGCCGGGCCGCGATCGCGGCGGCGATCCCGAGTGCGATGCCGAAAAGCGTGTCCGAGAGATAATGCGTCCCGAGATACACCCTCGAGAAGGCGATCAGCACCGCGAGTGCGGCGACGACGACGAACGGGAGTCGTTCGGACGATCGCGCGATGGTCGCGTAGGCCGCGACCGCCGCCGAATGGCCCGAGGGAAACGACGTGGTCGCGGCTTCGCCGCCCGCACAGACCGGCTGCGGTGGAAACGGTCGCTGGACGGTCGCCATGAGCGCCGCGACGACCACGCCGGTGATCGAGAGCGCGAAAAGCGTCGTCAGGAACTCCTCGCGCCAGCCGGCCAGATAAAACAAGCCGACGAAAACGAGCCCCGCGGAAACCGATCCGAGCCCCGTGACCGAGTTCATCAGTTCGGTCACAAACGGGGATCGGAGCCGAAGCACAAACTCGACTGCGAGCATATCCAGCCGGAGGATATACCCCATGAGGGTGTCGACGAGTCGCGTCATTAATCCGTGAGACAGTAACGAGCGGACGGTCATATACTCACCTGTCGCCGAACGCCGTCCGGAGCGCTTCGGGGCCCGAACGGCGCTGGACGACGAGGACCGAAAGGAGCGCCGCCCAAAGGACGATCTCCAGATAGAACGAGGGCGTCCCGACATAATATCGGAAGAACGCCCCAGGCGGGAGGCCGAGGGGATCGGTCGACTCGGCGAACGGCCACAGGAAGGCAAACGCGTGGCCGGGGCGACCGTTGACGACGACGTGGACGACATCGAGGAGGATATGCGAGGCCCACCCGACCGCGAACGCGAGCCAGACGCGGGCGTACAGCGCAAGCGGGAGCAAAACGAGCGCGAGAAGGACGCTGTGGCCGACAGAGTGGTACAGCTCGGAGATGCCGAGGGTTCCGAGCGGTTTATCGAGGAGGTCCGGAAACGCCGCGCCGGCGACGAGCGGGAGGACCGGGAGCCGAGACACCCGCCCGATGAGAAGCGCCGCGGCGAGGTGTGTCACGAACAGCATGGCCGAAGGGACGGGGCGAGCGCCCCTGAACGTTACCCGTCGCGGCCCGGAAGCCGGCCGCTGACGGCGAGGTAGTCGCGCAAGAAGACCGCAAGCGACGGCGCGAGCACAACGGGTGCGACCGTCCAGACGAGGTCAGTCGGCACCGGCGGGGCGAGCGAAACGGTAATAAACGCCATCTGGACGCCGGCGAGATACTTTCCGAGGTCGCTGTCGGGTCGATCGTACACCGCCAGCCCGCGGAACCGTCGCCACCTGATCGCGGCGATGAAAACGTATCGGGCGGCCGAAATGGAGAGATACCACACCGGCAAAAGTCCCCAGACCACCGCGACGAGCGGGGCGGCGACGAAGCCGAACGTGTCGAATGCGGTATCGAGGCGGCGTCCGAGTTCGGTCGGTTGGCCAACGGTTCTGGCGACGGTGCCGTCGAGTTTGTCGAAAGCGACGCCGACGCCGTAACACAGCGCCGGCACCCACGGGAGGCCGGTCCCGGCAGGCACGACGACGAACCCGGCGACGACCGCGTACAACGCCCCCCGGGCGAGTGTGAGCGTGTTGGCCAGCCCGAACAGTCGTCGCCACGGATCGCCGATCGTCTCGACGCTGTAGCCGACGTACCAGAGCTGGCCGGCCCAACAGGTCGCGGCGACGACCGCCGGCGAAAGCGCCCACGGCAGGACCGACTCCGCGGGGAGGAGCTGTCTGAGCACGAGGCCGAGGGCGGCCGCCGCGAGCAGCGGCAACACGAACCCGAGACCGGCCTGTACCGATCGGTTACGCCGCAGTTCGACCATCGGTTTCCGTGGGGGTGAATCGGCCCACCCGTGGCCGGCGTCGCCGAGCGGCCGGAAGGGCGGCGTTTCGAGAGCGGGCGTTCATTTGTGTGTGATCTATCGGGGCTGTCCGATAGAAACGCCACGGGGGCCACGGACTAAAACGCGGGCTAGGCGGCAAGGTTCCGCCGGGGCTACCGGAGCAACGCGACCAACACGACGACGAGGGCGACCTGTGCGACCTTATCGATGGCGCCGAGCGTTCCCACGTCGGCGGGGAAAGAACGCGATCCGGCGATGAAGTTGAGCTGATACCACAACACGATCTGGACGAGCGTGAAGGGGAGACCGAGGGCATACACCGCCCGACGGCGGTAGTTCACCAAGACGAGCGCGACACCGCCCAGAAACCCGATCCCGGCGAGGATGAAGCTGATTCCCATCCCGGAGGGTGCCATTCGGACCCCCAAGAGGAGATGGACCGCCGCGGTGACAAGCGCCGCGGCGATACCGACCCAATGGATGACGTTCAGGGAGCCGACGTCGAGGGCTACTCGCCCGGAGTCTGCCGTCGCCATACCGTGTCAAGGGGGCACACCCACATAGGGATGATGGAACGGGCGTCCTACCGTTCGAACCCCGGATCCCGGAGCGACTCGATCCGTTCACACAGTTCGGGGGACAGCCGTTCGGCGGCCGCGGCGAGGTTCTCGACGATGTGTTCGGTCGTCGTACTCGAGGGGATCGGGACGACGCCGCGGGTGACGTTCCACGCGAGGACGACACCCGCCGGCGAGAGCTTCGTATCGGCCGCGATATCGGCCAGGAGGGGCTCCTCGAGCAGCCCAGGGGCCGAAAGCGGCGAGTGTGCGAGGACCCGGATGCCCCGTTCGTGACAGAAGGAGACGAGGTCGCGCCGCGGCCGGTAGGGGTGGCGTTCGATCTGAACGATCGAGGGGCGGACGGTCCCCGTTTCGAGCACCGTCTCCAACTGCGGACGCGAGACGTTACAGATCCCGAGCGTGCTGGCCCAGCCGCGGTCGTAAACCGCCTCGAGGTTCCGCCAGGCCTCCGAGAGCGGGACGTCGGCGGTCGTCGACGCCCCCTCCTCGGGGAACGTCAGCGTCTCCTGTGTTTCGACCGGCTTCTCCGCGAGCCGGGAGAGCTCGCCGCGGTGGGGAAGCGCCGAGGGCCAATGCAGCGTGTAGCAATCGAAGGCGTCGATCCCGAGCTCCTCGCGGCTGCCGGCACACGCCGCAAGGAGGTGTTTCCGCCGGTGGTTGGTCCGCCAGGCCTTCCCGACGAGAAAGACGCCGTCCCGGTCGGGCGCCCCCGGCGCGGCCAGCAGCTCCCCGATCCGGTGTTCGTTCCCGTACAGTTCGGCGCTGTCGAGGAGCCGGTAGCCGGCATCGAGGGCGGTCCCGATCGAGTCGGCGCGGTCGACGTACTCGCCGTTTCGGTAGCGCGAACAGCCGAACCCGATCGGCGGGAGGCGGAGCGAACACGCGTCGTCGCGGTCGGGCGCTCGCCGCTTCGGGGTGACAGCGGGTGCCGGAACGGGATCGCGTTCGGCCCCGAAGTCGGGGACGTCTACCGGGCCTCCGGATTCGGCGGCCGCCTCGATCGCGTTACAGACGGCGACGACGTGGGCGCCCCGACGACCGCCGGCGCGGGTGGGGGTTCCGTCGGCGATACCCGTCGCGAGGCGCTCGACGGCGTCGACGTAGCGGTACTCACGGGTCGGCGACTGCTGTGGGGCGGCGGTGTATTCCCGCCCGAGGCGGCCGAACTGCACGTCGTCGCGGGCCGTCCCCATCGCCCCCGTTCCACGGAGGTACAACGAGCCGTCGTCGCCGTGGAGCTCGAGCCCGTAGAACTCCCGGCTCCGGTGGGGGGCGTAGAAGCTGGCCGTCAGCCGGACGGTCGGCCCCGAACAGAACGCGAGCGTCGCCTCGACGTGGCTCGGCCTGGCCGGCCGTCTCGGCTCGCGGTCCGGCCAGACGTCGATCGTGTCGGCGACCCGAACGCGATCGACGGGGCCGAACCACGAAACGAGCAGCGAAAGCGGGTAGACGGCCCCGTCGTACAGCGGGCCGATCTCGAGAAACGACTCCGGGCGATCGTGCCAGTCGGTCACTCGACCGACGTGGGCGTGGGCGTACCCCAGGCCGACAGGGCCGAGTCGACCGTCGGAAAGCAGCCGTCCGGCCCGGCGCTGGGATGGCGCGGCCGGCGTTCCGGGAGCACAGCCGAGCGCCAGGCCGCGCTCGGTCGCCGTTTCGAGCAGTTCCGCGGCGGTGTCGGCTTCGAGCGCCAGCGGCTTCTGGGAGTAGACGTGGCGATCGGCCGACAGCGCCGCCCGCGTCACCGGCGCGTGGGCGGCGTGGCTCGTCAGGTTCACGACCAGCGGCGCGTCGACCGCACCGAGTGCCGTCCCGAGATCGGTAAACGACGGACAGCCGTACTCCTCGGCAAGCGCCGCCGCCCGGTCGCCGTCGAGGTCGCAGACGCCGGCCAAAGACAGCGAGCTCGCGTCCAGACCTGCGGCGTACTCGGGGGCGATCGCGCCGGCGCCCACGAACAGGCAGTTCACAGTCGTATCCGGAGCCGGGGACACATATGCCTCCCGACGGTGCAAAGAGACACTCCGGCGACGGTGTTTAGTCGGCTGGGAGCGAAAGGCGGACGTGACGGAACCGGGAATGAGCCGGCTCGGCACCGCCTACCTCCGGGGGCTGCAGGCGCTGGGGCGGCGGCTGGACTACGGGACGAGCGTCTTCGAGCGGCGGTGGGACGTCCTCGTCGTGCTCGACGCCTGCCGGGCGGATCTGCTCCGGTCTGTCGCCCCCGACGTGGGGTTTCTCGGCGGCGTCGAAACCGTCAGGTCGGTCGGGAGCTCCTCCTCGGAGTGGCTCGAAAACACGTTTCTCGGCCACGGCGAAACCGGCCGGACGGCGATGGCGACGGGCAACACCTGGACCGAGCGGTATCTCGACGCGACGGCGTTCGCCGCCCTCGATGAGGTCTGGAAGTACGCGTGGGACGACGACCTCGGCACCGTCCCGGCGGCGGCGGTCACCGATCGCGCGATCGCGCTCGCCCGCGATCGGGAGCCGGAGAGGCTCATCGCCCACTACATGCAGCCGCATCACCCGTTCGTTCCGGACCCGATCGCCGGTGACGACGGGATGGCCCGTACCGGCGAGGAAAGCAGCGATTCGAACCCGTGGGTACTGCTTCGGCGCGGCGAAACGACGGTCGATCGCGTCCGGGCGGCGTACGAGGCGAACCTCCGACACGTGCTCCCGGAGGTCGAGCGGCTGGTCGAGAACGTTCCCGGACGCGTCGCGATCACCGCGGATCACGGCAATCTCTTCGGGGAGTGGGGGCTGTACGGCCATCCGATGGAGACGCCGGTTCCGGCCCTGCTTGCGGTCCCGTGGGCGGAGACGACCGGCGGCGGGCGAAAAAGCGAGACGCCGACGCTCGAGCCGCCCGAACCGCTTCCGGTCTCGCGGGTGTACGGGAAGGGGACGGATCGTGACCGATTGCGCGCGCTCGGATACCTGTGAGACAGCATCAACCCGCCGGCGCTCACCCGTAACCGGTAGGCGTAGTTTTTAGTCCGAGACAGCCCGTATATAATGCGTGCAAACACAACGGGAGCGTGGACGCGGCCGGTCGCGTCGCCCCAGCGCGACGAACCGAGGCCGGAGGCCGATCCCGGGGCGGGTTGGGGACGCATGAGCGGTCAAACGCTGTACTTCACCGGCCCGAGATCCGTCGAGGTGCGTACGGAGCCGGTCCGGGAGCCGGGGGCGGAGGAGGTTCTGGTCCGGACGGAGCGGTCGGCGATCAGCCCGGGGACCGAACTGCTCGTCTACCGCGATGAGGTGTCCTCCGAGTTGGCGACCGACGAGACGATCGAGGCGCTCGATGGGACGTTCTCGTATCCGATGCAGTACGGGTACGCGACGGTCGGGCGTGTCAGCGCTGTCGGCGAGGCCGTCGACGACGAGTGGCTCGATCGGCGGGTGTTCGGTTTCAATCCGCATCGGAGCCATTTCGTCGCCGATCCCGGGGTGTTGGTACCGACCTCGCTCGCGCCCGAACGGGCGCTCTCGATCCCGAACGTCGAGACGGCCGTCAACCTCGTCATGGACGCCCGCCCCCGGATCGGGGCGCGCGTGGTCGTGTTCGGTCAGGGACCGGTCGGACTGTTGACGACCGCGCTGCTCGCCGAGTTTCCGCTTTCGGAGCTCGTCACGGTCGATTACTACGAGAACCGCAGGGCGCTTTCGGAATCGTTCGGTGCCGACCGCTCGGTCGAACCCGGAGAGCTCGGAAACGCCCTCGAGGCCGAGGCGGACATCACGTTCGAACTCTCCGGAAACCCGGAGGCGCTCGACGGCGCCATCGAGGCCACCGGCTACGCCGGACAAGTCGTCGTCGGGTCGTGGTACGGAACGAAGGACGTGACGCTCTCGCTCGGCGAGCAGTATCACCGGAGCCACGTCCGGATCAGGAGCAGCCAGGTGAGCCGCGTCGATCCGGATCACGCCGACCGGTGGGACAAAGAACGGCGGATGGAGTTCGTCCGGTCGTGGCTACGCGAACACGACCCGTCGGCGCTTTTCACCCACGAGTTCGACATCGAACGCGCAGCCGACGCCTACCGGCTGCTCGATGAACACCGCGACGAGGCGATACAGGTCACGTTCAGTTACGGTTGAGATCCGCGTCCTCGATCGTCCCGGCGGAAGCGGAACGGAGCACGATCGACCTCGGATTTAGGTTGCCGCCGCCCGTTCGGAGTCGTATGTACTCGACGACGGTAACGACCGACTTCATCGCGCAACATTATCTCACCGTTCCGGACCCGGGGCCGGAGGGAGAGCCACACTCCCACCACTTCGAGATAGAGCTGACCTTTCGGGGGCCGGAGCTGAACGAGTACGACTACCTGGTCGACATCGACGACGCCGACGCGGCGCTCGGGGATGTCGGGGAGCGCTACCGCGACGGGTTGCTCAACGACTTCCCGGAGTTCGAGGGGTACAACCCGAGCGTCGAGCGTTTCGCACGCGTCGTCTTCGAGCGGGTAACCGATATCGTGACCGACGGAACAGTAACCGAACTGGCCGTGACGGTCTGGGAGGACGACGAGGCCGCGGCGACGTACGACGCGGCGGTATGAACGTCGGGTTGACGCTGTACGGCAGCATCGACGAGCGGTCCGGAGGGTTTCGGTACGACAGAAAGCTCATCGAGGGGCTCCGGGAAGCCGGCGACACCGTCGACGTGATCGAGCTACCCTGGCGGAGCTACGGCCGCGGGCTGTTGGATAACGCCTCGCGGAAGCTCCGCGAACGACTCCGGGTCGACGTCGACGTCATGCTGCAGGACGAACTCGCTCACCCGTCGCTGGTCCGGGCGAACCGACGTCTGTCGTATCCGATCGTCAGTGTGGTCCATCACCTGCGGGCGAGTGAACCACGGCGGCTCTCGCCGCTGTATCGCGCCGTCGAGCGCCGCTATCTCGGGACCGTCGACGGCGCGATCACGAATAGCAACGCGACCCGCGAGACGGTGACCGGCCTCGGCGTCGACCCCGAGAGGACGGTCGTTGCGCCGCCGGCGGGCGACCAGTTCGATCCGGATATCGACGACGGAGTGATACGGCGGCGCGCGTCGGAACGGCCGCTCCGGCTCGTCTTCGTCGGTAACGTCACCCCACGGAAGGGGGTCGAAACGCTGATCGAGGGGCTTGCGGTCGCCGAAACTGACGCCGAGTTGACCGTCGTCGGTCGGGCGCTCGACCCGGAGTACGTCGATCGGGTCCGGCGTCAAATCCGTCGACACGGGCTGTCCGATCGCGTCCGACTGGCCGGGGAGCTGTCGACGGCTGAGCTTGCGGCCACCCTCCGATCGAGCCACGTTCTCGCGGTCCCCTCCCGGTATGAGGGGTTCGGGATCGTCTACCTCGAGGGGATGAGTTTCGGCCTGCCGGCGATCGCCTCACGCGCCGGCGGTGCAACGGAGACCGTCGTCGACGGCGAAACGGGGGTGCTCGTCGGTCCCGACGACCCGGCGGGGGTCGCCCGCGCGGTGTCGGCTATCGATGCGGACCGCGACCGGCTCGCGGCGATGGGCGTAGCCGCCAGGCGACGCTACGAACGCCACCCGGGGTGGGCGGAGACGACGGCGCGCGTCCGGCGGTTGCTCGCCGAGACGGTGCCGGAGTCGGGGGTCGGGACGTGATGGCGTCGTTCCGGCGGTATCTACGGGCGAAACGAACCGTCGACGACCGGGCGCTCGACCGCCGGCTCGTCGACGCGTTCGGCGAACGGCTGGCCGAGCGGGGCGAGAACGGCCTCCGGATGCTCGAAGTCGGTGCCGGCATCGGGACGATGCTCGCCCGGCTCTGGGAGTGGGAAATCCTCCCGACCGGGATGATCCACTATACGGCCGTCGACGTCGATCCGGAGACGACAGCCGGGATCGAGCCGTATCTCCGGGAGTGGGCGGCGGAGAGATCGGTCTCGATCGAGTCGTCGGAGGCGGGGTCGGGCTCGAAAGGGGGCGAGATCCGTCTCGACGGGCCGAGCCGAACCGTCGAACTCGAAACAGTCACCGCCGAGGCGGTCTCCTACGCGGCGACGGTGACGGGTGAGTTCGACGCCCTCATCGGGGCCGCGTTGCTCGATATTCTCGGTTTAGAGGGGCTGGAGACGCTTGTCGGTTCGCTCGCCCCAGACGGCGTGTACTACTTCCCGATCACGTTCGACGGCGCGACCAGATTCCGGCCGTCACACCCCGCCGACCGGGCGATAGAACGGCACTATCACGACCACATGGATCGGAAGCCGGGAGGGAACAGCCGGGCGGGCGGGGACGCACTCGACGCGCTCCGGCGGATGGACGGGACGACGGTGCTCGGCGTTGCGGGGTCCGACTGGATCGTTCGTCCGATCGACGGCGAGTATCCCGGAGACGAGGCGTACTTCCTCCGGTGGATCCTCGACAGCGTTTCGGAGGCCGTCGGCGAGGTGGCCGACGACGGCTTCGGGGCGCTCGATGAGTGGCTATCGGCGCGCCGCGACCAGCTCGCGGACGGGGAGTTGGTGTATCTCACACACCAACTCGATATGCTCGGTCGCGTCGATCCGTGACACGTTCGACCGTATCGATCCATGACACGTTCGACCGTATCGGTCCGTGACACGTTCGATCGCGAGAGCTACCGCTTGACCCATTTGAGGACGAAAAGCGTTGCCTCGAAGAGCCCGATCATCGTGGCGGCGACCATGATCGGGGCCATCCCGGTCGGATCCGGGCTGAAGAGGAACGCGATCCCGAGGAACGCACCCCAAAAGTACAGCCGCTTTGCCGCCAGCCACCGGCGGGTCGTCAGCCCCATCATAATGGCGAGCATCACGAAAAGCGGGATCTGGAACACCGCGGCGAAAAGCCCCATCATCAACACGATGAGGTCGAACGTCTCGGTCAGCCCGAAAGCGATGACGGCGGCGTCCTGTGAGTAGGTCAGAAAGTACGTGAAGATGGCCGGGAGGATGAGGAAGTACGCGAAGAGGACGCCGAAGACGCCCAACACGAGACTCGCCGGGACGGACGCGAGGTAGTATCGGCGCTCCTTCGGGTAGAGGCCGGGACGCATGAACAGATACGTCTGGTAGACGAACACCGGGAGTCCGATGACGAAGCCGGCAAGCGTTGCGACCTTCAGCCGCGAGAGAATGAGCCCGAGCGGGTGATACACCCGCGGGCGTGCGATGTCGCCGCCGGGGAGCACGGAATACCACAGGAAGTTGATGATCCGATCGCCGAACGGGAAGACGATCCCCGAAACGATCGCGATGACGACGAGGACGATGCCGAGGCGGTACACCATCTCCTCGATGTGCTCCGCGAGCGGCATCTCCTGGTCGCTTTCGGGGCCCTCGCCGACGAGCCCCTCGTCGGCGTCGTAGCTCCCCTCGGCGGTCTCTGCCATTAGGTATCGTTCGGCTCCGCCGGTTTGTAAGCCTTCTCTCTCTGCCAAGCGCGAACTCGGCGGGGTGGGACAAAAAACGGGGGAACCGCGAAGCTGAACGGAAAAGGTTGATAACCGCGAGCGGATTATCCTCTGTCGTGTCTAGCGCCGTAGACGACGATGTCGCCCAAACGGTTTCGGAGGGCCGCGCACAGCTCGGCGCAGTACTCCGGGTCGCCCAGAAGCATCTCCAGAAGGTCTTCATCGTCTTTCTCGTCGGGTTCTTGGGCGTCTTTACGCTGTTGCGGCTCTATATCTGGGACATCCTCAAACGGGATCTCAACGCCCACCCCGACATCGTCGTCGTCGCCATCACCCCTTTCGAAGTCATCCTCCTACAGGCGAAGATCGGGTTGGTATCCGGCGTCATCATCATGCTGCCGGCGCTCGCGTACTTCGGTCGCGATTCGCTGAAAAACCGCGGCCGGTGGCCGGAGAACCTCCCGCGCTGGAAGGGGGCCGCTTTCGGCCTCGTCAGCGCGGCGCTTTTCCTCGGCGGCGTCGCCTACGCCTACTATCTGTTTTTCCCGATCATGTTCTCGTTTCTCGCCGGGAACGCCGTCGGGGCCGGGTTTCAGCCGACGTACTCGATCTCGATGTGGGCGCAGTTCATCTTCCTTCTGTCGCTGTCGTTCGGCCTGGCGGCGCAGCTGCCGCTGTTTATGAGCACCCTCGCGTACACGGAAATCGTCCAGTACGAGACGTTCCGGGATAAATGGAAGTACGCCGTCGTCGGTATCTTCGCCTTCGGCGCGCTGTTCTCGCCGCCGGACCCCTTCACACAGATCATGTGGGCGGTTCCGCTCGTCACGCTGTATGCGGCCTCGCTGTACATCACGAAGATCATCGTCACGGCGAAGCGCTCGAAGGGGTCGGTCGATCTCAAAGCGACTGCACGCGAACGCTGGAACGTCCTGTTGGGGCTGTTTTTGCTCGGCGTCGGGTTGATCTACGCCTTCTATACCTACGGCGGCTACACCGCCTTCAACGACGTCCTCGTCGCCGTCGACTCCCGGTATCGGTTCCTGGATGCCGGCGTCGGCTACGGGATTTCGGAGTCGGCGTACGTCGCCGTCGTCGGTTCGATCTATGGGCTCGTCTTCGCGGCGGTCGGGTTCGGTTATTTCGTGTACGACGGCCTCGACGAGTTCGAACGGCGCTTCGCCGGCATCGACCCGGCGGAGGTCGACGTCGCCGATCTCGACCTCGACGGCGTCCGGTCGGCCCCGGCGGCGGTTTTCGAGGCGATGGACGAAGACGAGGCGGTGAGTCTCGCCGGGGCCGCGATGGAGGAGGACGATCCGGAGCGTGCACGGGCGATCCTCGATCGATTCGACGGCATCGAGGGCGAAAGCGGGGACGAGGGGAGCGATCAAGGGGACACCGATGGGTCGTCCACGGAAGCGGCGGGAAGCGCCAGCAGCGCCGGCGGGGATACCGCTGCCGACGACAGCGGGGGCGGCCGGAGCCTCGCCGAGCGTGGTGCCGGCGCGCTCGATGTCTTCAGCGACGACGACGTCGACGAGGACGATATCGGCGGCTACGCCTACGACATCAAGTTCATTCTCGACAGCATCACCTCGAAGTCGTTCCGGCTGGTCGGGCTGTTCGCGGTCGTCATGGCCGGGAGCTTCTTCGTGTTGTATCAGGGCGGGATCGGGCGGCTCCACGAGCAGTTCGTCAGCGGGATGCCTTCCGAGTTCGCCGCCGAACAGGTCTCGATCGTCACGCTACATCCCGTCGAGGCGCTCATCTTCATGATAAAAGTCTCCGTGATTTTCGGGGTCGCAGCGACGCTACCGTTGCTTTTGTACTACTCGTGGCCGGCGCTGAAAGAGCGGGGACTGGCGCGCGGAAACCGCAACGTCCTCCTCGTGTGGGGCGGGAGTCTGTTGGGCGCGATGACGATCGGGAGTCTGCTCGGCTTCCTGTACGTCGCCCCGGCGGCGATCTCGTGGCTCGCGGCCGACGTGTTGCGGGCTGAGATGGTTATCGCTTACCGGATCAGCAACTACGGCTGGATGGTCTTCTTTTTGACCGTCGGGATCGGGCTCCTGACGATGGTTCCCGTCACGATGGTGATGTTTCACCGCGGCGGGATCGTCCCGTACGCGTCCTTCCAGAGCCGGTGGCGGGAGTTCACGATCGGCGTTCTCTCGGCCGGGGCGTTTCTGTCCCCCCGCGGGATTTTCACGATGTTCCTGCTCGGACTCCCGGTCGTTGCGGCCTACGGCGTCGGTCTCGCGGCGCTTTGGCTCTACACGCTCGGCGGGCGACGGGTACCGGAGACGGCGGAGCCGGCCGATTGAACACCGGCCGGGATCGCCGCGTTCGACGAAACGCCGGCCGAGGCTTATACCGCCACGGGCCGGACACAGACTATGTCCACGATCAGCGAGACGTATATCGAGAACCGACAGCGCGTCCAGCCGACGGACACGAACAACTACGCCGCCGCCCACGGCGGCAACGTCGTCAAATGGATGGACGAGGTCGGCGCGATGTCGGCGATGCGACACGCGGGCGAGACCTGCGTCACCGCCAGGATCAACGGGCTCGATTTCGAGCGCCCGGTCCCACAGGGCGACACCTGCGTTATCGAGTCGTACGCCTACGAAGCGGGGAAAACGAGCGTCCGGGTTCGGGTCCAGGCCTCCCGTGAGGACCCACGGACCGGCGAGCGCGAGAGGACGACGGACTCATATTTCGTCTTCGTCGCGGTCGATTCGGACGGAAAGCCGACGCCGATATCGGGCCTCGATGTCGGCGGCGAGCGCTGTGAGCGGCTCCGTGCCGAGGCGCTGGCGAACGAGCCGGATCGGTAACGAAGTGACATCGGGGTAACCGGGTTCTTTTCTCCGTCGGTGATGAAGTGTTCGGAGTATGAGCGAAACCGATAGCGACGTGATAGTGGTCGGGGGCGGTCCCGCGGGATTGAGCGCAGCCCTCTTCGCGGCGAAAAACGGGTTAGAGGCGACCTGTTTCGACACGGACGGCACCTGGATGCATAAAGCGCATCTCTTCAACTACCTCGGCATCGGCTCGATCGATGGGTCGGCGTTCATAGAGACCGCACGCACGCAGGTCGACAGCTTCGGCGTCGAACGGCTCAACGAGGAAGTGACCGACGTCTCGGCGACCGACGACGGGTTCGCCGTCGAGACGGCCGAGGACGAGTACACCGGATCGTATCTCGTGTTGGCGACGGGCGCGAACCGTGACCTCGCCGAGGCGCTCGGCTGTGCGTTCGACGGTGACCTCGTCGACGTCGACGTCACGATGGAGACGAGCGTCGAGGACGCCTACGCGACCGGAGCGATGGTCCGAAAGGAGGAGTGGCAGGCGATAATATCGGCGGGTGACGGCGCAGCGGCGGCGTTAAACGTTCTCTCGAAGGAGAAAGGGGAGCACTTCCATGACTTCGATGTCCCCGCCGATGCCGACGGGGTGTTCGGAGCGATGGGCGAGGAGTAGGGTCCTCCGGAGCGCAATATTGTGCCGGGCGTGCAAACACTTATCAGCGTCGGTCGAGTACGTTCGATAGAGATGGCGGACGCAATGAGCGAATACCTCAAGCAGGACATGAAATGCGAGGGACTGCTCGAGTGTATCCACGGGCTGAAAGAACTCGACAAGGAGATATTCCGGGTGTTGACCGAACGGTCGGAGCCGCTCACAGTCGATGAGATCGCCGAGGCAGTCGATCGGGAGCGCTCGACGGCGTATCGCTCCGTCCAGCGGCTTCTCGGAAGCGGGTTCGTTCAGAAAGAACAGGTCAACTACGACCAAGGCGGCTACTACCACGTCTTCCGGCCGACGGACCCGGACGAGATCGCGGACGACATGCAGCGGATGCTCAACGACTGGTACGCGAAGATGGGGCAGTTGATCGGGGAGTTCCGTGAGAAATACGAGCGACAACAACAGGCCATCGAGGCGGAGAACTGACTCACGCGGCCGTTTATACACCCTAACGGGAGGAGCCCCCGGCCGGGGTTCAATCCGAGCGTGCGGACGCTCCGGCGGCCACGTCGGGTCCCTGCCGTCTTTCGACGCTGACAGTTTCGTCGCTTCGGACCGTGACATCGCATCCGGCGTAGCCGAACGATACCTCGCCGTCGGCCATCCGATCGACGAGCGCATCCAGCGCGTCGGGATCGATACAGTCGTACAACACCGGTAGTTCCGTCTGGTCTCTGCCGGTCGTCTCCATCACGCCCCTCACGATCCGAGTCGAGACAGCCGGTGAATCACCGTTCATACGCGGACAACGCGGCGAGAGCGCATATAGACTGAACCGGGATCACCGCTCGAAACGGGCGAAAAGCTTTATATACCCCCGGAGCCGCCGTTACGGCGTCCCCGGAACGGGAGCGAGCGTCGCACCGTAGAAGGCCGCAAGCGTCAGTACGCCGACCGCACCGATCAAAAGCGGCCACCGAAACGACGTTTCGGCCAAAAGCCCCGAGAGGTCGCCGGTCATCCGGCCGGTCTTCGGGAGGTCGCTGATCCGGAGGATCGAAAGCTCCAGCCCGAAGAGAACGACCGTCGCGGCCGCGGACATCATACAGAAGGGACAGATCTCACCGATCGGCACCAGCTGCAGCCACACGAAATACGAAGAGGCGAGCACGCCGGTCGCCGTGATCGGGGTCAGGATCTTGATAACGAGTGGGTGTCGTGTGTCGAACCACCACGCCGCGAGCGCGATCGTCGTCAGGTAATACATCCCCCCGAGCGTCGCAAGCGGGACGCCGAGGACGTACGCGTACTGGCTCGTGATGACCTGGAGGCTCCCGGAGAGCTCCGCACCGGCGGGGATTTGGGGGATCGCCCAGAAGTGAATCCCGCTGAGGAACGCGCTGACGGCCCAGCCGAAGACGGCGACGGCCGTGAACAGCCCGAAGAGCGTCGACACGCGGGGTGAGTAGTTCCACTCGTAATCGAATCGCGTCGAGGTCGTGGTTGTTGCCATACAGTATTTTGTATATTGCACAAGGACATAAGTATTTCGTGTTTTCCACAATAGTGTCGGAGGAGACAGATTCCATGTACGGACGCCTAATCGCGCTCGCTCGCGCTCATACGTCGTTATTCGGCTTTTTCGACCCCCATCCGCTATCCAGGCGTGGTGATTATCCGCGATCAATATACCCACTTAGTCGCAATATTCGCCGCCGCAGCGGCCGTACAGAAGGCCTCCGCTGCCCGACGGTGGGGGTCTTCGAACCGTCCGCAAAGGAACAAGAATTTAAACACAGCGACGGAACTGTGCTCCACTATGGGCAAGAAATCGAAGGCCAAGAAAAAGCGGCTTGCGAAACTCGAACGACAGAACAGCCGCGTTCCCGCGTGGGTCATCATGAAGACCGACCGCGACACGCTGCGCAACCACAAGCGCCGCAACTGGCGTCGGAGTGACACGGACGAATGAGCGCCGAATTCGACGAGCGCGTCATGACCGTCCCGCTCCGGGACGTCCTCGCAGGGTCGAACACCGACCGCGCCGACAAAGCGATGAGCCTCATCCGTTCGCACCTCGCACAGCATTTCAACGTCGAGGAGGACGCCATCCGGCTGGACCCCTCGATCAACGAGGCGGTCTGGGAGCGCGGCCGATCGAAACCGCCGCGGAAGCTCCGCGTGCGGGCGGCGCGCTTCGAGGAGGAAGGCGAGGCCGTCGTCGAAGCAGAGACCGCATAACGTGCTCCGCGCGGCGCTTTCCGGCTCGTCGTACGTCGGCGTGTTCGGCCGTGTGACCGACGATTGTCTGCTCGTGCGTCCGGACATCGAGGAGTCGCTGCTCTCGGATTTCGAGGACGAACTCGAGGTCCCGTCCGTTCCGACGACGATCGCCGGCTCGGGGACCGTCGGCGCCCTCGCCGTCGGCAACGAGAACGGACTGCTCGTCAGCGAGCGGGTCACGGACCGCGAGCGCGACCGGATAGAGGGCGAAACCGGGCTTTCGGTCGGCGAGTTGCCCGGCCGGATCAACGCCGCCGGGAACGTCGTCCTCGCGAACGACCGCGGCGCGTTCGTCCATCCGGACCTGCCGCGGAAGGCCGTGCGTGCGGTGACGGAAACGCTCGACGTACCGGTCGAACGCGGCACGATCGCCGACGTCCGGACGGTCGGGACCGCGGCCGTCGTGACCGAGGCGGGCGTCCTCTGTCACCCCAAAACGACCGACGAAACGCTCGATTTCTTGGAGGATCTCTTCGGCGTTTACGCCGACATCGGAACGATAAACTACGGCGGTCCGCTGGTCGGGTCGGGCCTGATCGCGAACGCCAGCGGCTACGTCGCCGGCCAGGAGACGACCGGACCGGAGCTCGGCCGGATCGAGGACGCGCTCGGCTACATCGATTGAGTACACCGTCCCGTGCGACCGACCGTGCACAACCGGTCGTGTAGCCATCGCGGACATCCGGGGTGGTGTTTTTATTCTGCATGTGCTACGCCATACTGGTATGTCTCGTTCGAATACCGACGAACGCGGAACGGTTGCCGTACTGGAACGACTCTGTTCGCGCGGTAATCAACAAGCTTGCCAAACGCTTTCGACGATGTGCGAGGAGGGAGCCGATACGGCCTGCCGGTCGGTTCGATAGTCGACGCCGCCGGGGCTATACGATACCCGTCGTATGAACGGTTTCCGATCCGACACTCCCGAAACCGACGACTTCGTTCCGCAACTACCAAATAGCCGCTTTCCGAAGCGGCATTTGATATAACTATGGCCAGACCAGAGGTTCTTGACCGGATCAAGGGGGCCGAGGATGAGGCCGACGACCTCATCGCCGAGGCGGAGCGCGACCGCGAGGAGCGCATCGCCGAGGCGCGTGAGGAAGCCGACAGCATCCGTGAGGACGCCCGACAGGAGGCGCAGGCGCTCAAAGACGAGCGCCTCGAGGAAGCGCGCGAGGAGATCGAATCCGAGCGCGAGGAGATCCTCGCCGAGGGCGAAGCGGAGCGTACGGCCCTCGAAGAACGCGCCGCGGAGAACCGTGATGACGCGGTCGAATACACGGTCGATCTGTTCACGGAGGCGGTGAATGTCCAGTCTCAGACCTAAACGGATGAGCCGGATCTCGGTAACGGGATCCAAACGTGTGATGGACGACGCCATCGAGACCGTCCATGGGTTGAATCTGGTCCACGTCACCGACTACGACGGCAGCTGGGACGGCTTTTCGCCCGGCGATCCTATCGAGGGGGCCGAGGAGGCGGCGAGCAAACTCGTCACCGTCCGCGCACTCGAGAGCACCCTCGACGTTACCGAGTCGGACGCCGGGCGGACGCGGATCATCGACGACGACGAACTCGAATCCGAGCTCGAAGACGTCCGAACGCGGGTCAACGACCTCGATGACCGCCGCTCTGAGCTTCGAAACGAGATCCGGCAGATAGACGAGAAGGTCGATTCGGCCCGTCCGTTCGCGGCGCTCGGGATCGATCTCGACCTCCTGTCGGGGTACGATTCGTTGACCGTTGCGGTCGGCGAAGGCGACAGCGAGGAACTCGAGGCCGCACTCGAAAGCGCCGACGCGGTCGAGGGGTACGAACTGTACGCCGAAGACGGGTACGTCGCCGTCTTCGTCTATCCGGACGTCGACCTCGAGGACGCTTTGGTCGGCGCGCCGTTCACCGAGTACGAGATACCGGATCTCGGGGGGAGCGGCGAGGCCACGAGCCCGGAAGCGTACATCGAGGATCTGAACCACCGGCGCGGGAAGCTCGAATCCGAGCTGGAGACGGTCGACAACAAACTCGAGGACCTGAAACACGAGGTCGCCGGCTTCCTGCTCGCCGCCGAGGAGAAACTCTCGATCGAGGTCCAAAAGCGCGAGGCGCCGTTGACCTTCGCGACGACGGAGAACGCCTTCGTCGCCGAAGGGTGGGTGCCGAGCGAACAGGTCCCGGAGCTCGTCGAACGGCTCGAGGAACGCGTCGGCGACCACGTCGAGGTCGACGAGCTCGAACGGGCGTCCTACGAGGACGGCCACGCCCACGAGCGCGAGGAGCTCGAAGACGAGAGCCACGACAAAGAGGCGGTCGCCGACGGCGGCCATGCGATGAGCGGCGGAACACCGCCCGTGATTCCGGACAACCGCCCGGGCGCGAAACCCTTCGAGATGCTCGTCGGGGTCATCAACCGGCCGCGATACAACGAGCTCGATCCGACGCTTGTGTTGTTCCTTACCTTCCCGGCCTTCTTCGGGTTCATGATCGGGGACGTCGGATACGGGATCCTCTATATGCTCATGGGCTGGGTCCTGATGTCGAAATTCGAGAGTCCGGGCTTCAGAAGCCTCGGCGGCGTCGCGATCTGGGCCGGCGTGTTCACGACGATATTCGGCGTGTTGTACGGCGAGTTCTTCGGGCTTCACGAACTCGGCTACGTCGTCTTCGGCGAGGGGGGTTCGCCGATGGATAAGGGCCTCTCGCCGGCCAACATCGCCTTCGCGTGGGCGTGGCTCGTGGTGAGCCTGCTTTTGGGCCTCATCCACCTATCGATCGGCTACGTGTTCGGCTTCTTCGACGACCTCAGCCACGGCATCGTCGACGCGGTCACGGAGAACGTCTCGTGGCTCATGCTCATGCTCGGCGCGTGGGTCTGGGTGTTCAGCACGCATCTCCAGGCGTTCAAGCCGGAGCTGCTCTACACGACGTTCAACGCCGAGGGGGCGACCGTCGCCGGAAGCACGGTCGGCCCCCAGGAGGTCGCCTACGAACTCGGCTTCGCCGGGTTCCCCGAAACGGTCGGGATCGCGGCCGGCCTCATCGGGCTGGTCGGGCTCGCGCTCCTCGTCTACGGCGAGGGCGGGATCGGCCTCCTCGAGAGTCTAAACGTCTTCGTGAACGTCCTCTCGTACACGCGGATCGCCGCGGTGTTGCTCGCGAAGGCCGGGATGGCGTTCGTGGTCAACCTGCTCGTCTTCGGCGCGTATCAGGGACCGGACGGCGGCGTCCACTTCATCTACAACGAGATGGGCGGCATGGCCGCGGCCAACGAGGCGGTCGCGACCGAGGGCGGCGAGATCATGTTCGGCGGCCTCCTGACCGACGCCAGCGGCGCGATGTTCATCGTCGCCGTGCTCGTCGGAGCCGTCATCTTCGTGATCGGTCACATCCTCGTCCTGTTGCTCGGCATTACGAGCGCCGGACTACAGGGGATCCGTCTCGAGTACGTCGAGTTCTTCAACAAGTTCTATGGGGGCGGCGGCAAGCCGTATGAACCGTTCGGCTACGAACGGCGCTACACGACCGAGGACTGAGTTTTCGGTATCGGCCGAGTTTTTTCACGTGTCGTCTTTCGAAACGCTCGAGGAGCCCAGGAGAGTCGGCCGAGGCGACGTACGGCCGCCGGCGTTTGGGAAGTTTTATGAACTCTGTGCGAACATAACCGACTGTTCGGATAGCAGTTAATCCACACCAACGGAACACAAAACAATGTTTGAACTTGCTACTGTCGCCAGCAGTGTTGCACCGGTACTCCAAAACGGCGTCGAAGCGGGCGGTCCCGCTATCGAGCCGGCGGCCGCAGCGGCCCTCGCAGTCGGTCTCGCGGCGTTCGGCGCGGGGTATGCGGAGCGTGGCATCGGCGCGGCCGCCGTCGGCGCGATGGCGGAAAACGAGGACCTCTTCGGTAAGGGCTTGATTCTGACAGTTCTGCCGGAGACGCTCGTTATCCTTGCGCTTGTCGTCGTCTTCGTGGTCTAAACAACACGGGACTTTTCCAAACAATGAGCCTTGATACGGTCGTAGAGGACATCCGAGACGAAGCCCGCGCGCGTGCAGAGGAGATACGCGACGAGGGAGGAGAGCGTGCCGAGGAGATCGTCTCCGAAGCCGAGCGAGAGGCCGACGAGATCCGCGAGGAGGCCGAACGCGAGGTCGAGAAGGCGATCGAACGGGAACGCGAACAGAAGCTTTCGAGCGCGAAACTCGAGGCGAAGCAGGCCCGCCTCGAAGCGCGTCGGGAGGTTCTCGAGGAGGTCCACGACGACGCCGAAGCACAGATCGCCGGCATCGAGGGCGAGGAGCGCGAGTCGCTGACACGATCGCTTCTGGACGCCGCAAGCGAGGAGTTCGACGCGGCGTCGGTTCGGGTCCGCGGAAGCGAGGACGATGCTGAGTTGCTGGAGACGGTCGTCGCCGACTACGACGGGTTCGAGGTCGGCGAGCCGATCGACTGTCTCGGCGGTGTCGTCGTCGAGGCGGACGACTCACGCGTCCGGGTGAACAACACGTTCGACTCCGTCCTCGAGGACGTCTGGGAGGAGAACCTGCGCGGGATAAGCGCGCGCCTCTTCGAAGAATGAGCGTCAAAACAGAAGGGAGTTCGAACTACGAATACGTCACCGCGAGGGTCCGTTCGCGACGGTCGAGGCTGTTCGGCGCCGACGATTACCGCAAACTGGTCCGGATGGGCCCGGGCGAGATCGCCCGGTTCATGGAGGACTCGGAGTACGAGACGGAGATGAACGCCCTCGGCACCCGTCACTCGGGCGTCGATCTCATCGAGTACGCGCTGAACCGGAACCTCTCGAAACACTTCGATGACCTGTTGACGTGGGCCGAGGGGTCGCTGTACGAGTATATCGCGAACTATCTCCGGAAGTTCGACGCCTGGAACGTCAAGACGGTCATCCGCGGCATCTACACCGGGGCCGAGACGGACGAGATCGAGGACGACCTCATCCGGACCGGAGAGTTCTCCGAACGGCGACTCGATCGGCTGCTCGAGGCGGCGTCGGTCGAGGACGCGGTCGAAGTGCTGTCGGGGACGATCTTCGGCGAGCCGCTGGAGGCGGCCCTCGAAGATTTCGAGAACACCGACACGCTGGTGCCGCTTGAAAACGCCATCGATCGGGCGTTCTTCAGCCACCTGCTCGACGAGGTCGGACAGCCGGAGCCGGACTCGCCGACGGCGCTGTACCGGGAGTTTCTCGAAGCCGAGATCGACTTCCGGAACCTCCGGAACGCGCTCCGGATCGCACGCAGCGGCGCGGACATCGATCCGGCGGAGTATTTCATCGACGGGGGACGGCTCTTCGATGCGGAGGAGCTCCGTCAGCTCGCGTCGAACACCGACGAACTGATCTCCGCGATCAGCGAGAGCGCGTACGGCGAGGACCTCTCCGTCGCGCTGGAGGAACTCGAGGGCGCAAACAGTCTCATCGCGTTTGAACACGCGCTGAACACCGCGTTGCTCGAGTACTCCGGGAAGCTATCGAACCGGTATCCGCTGTCGATCTGCCCGGTACTCGCGTATATTCTCGGCAAGGAACGCGAGATCGAAAACATCCGGGCGATCGCCCGTGGCCGCGAGGCGGGGCTCTCCGTCGAGGAGATCGAAGAGGAGTTGGTACAATGAGCGAGGAGATCGCCGTCGTCGGCAGCCCGGACTTTACGACCGGGTTCCGGCTCGCGGGCGTCCGCCGCTTCGAGAACGTGCCGGACGACGAGAAAGCCGAGCGACTCGACGACGCCGTCACGTCGGTGCTGGAGGACTCCGGTGTCGGGATCGTCGTCATGCACGACGAGGACGTCGAGAAGCTCTCACGTACAGTCCGACAACGGGTCGAAACGAGTGTCGAACCGGTCGTCGTCACGCTGGGTGGCGGCACCGGTTCGGGGAATCTGCGAGAGCAGATCAAACGCGCCATCGGCATCGACCTGATGGACGAGTAATCATGAGTCAAGCAACTGCAAGCGAAACCGAAGACGAGGGCGTGATCGAGAGCGTCAGCGGTCCCGTCGTGACCGCGACCGATCTCGGTGCCCGGATGAACGATGTCGTCTACGTCGGCGAGGAAGGGCTGATGGGCGAGGTCATCGAGATCGAAGGCAACATCACCACCATCCAGGTGTACGAGGAGACCTCAGACGTCGCTCCCGGTGAACCCGTCGAGAACACGGGCGAACCCCTGAGCGTCGATCTCGGTCCGGGCATGTTGGACAGTATCTACGACGGCGTCCAGCGGCCGCTGGACGTCCTCGAAGAAAAGATGGGTGCCTTCCTCGATCGGGGCGTCGACGCACCCGGTATCGACCTCGAGAAGACCTGGGAGTTCACTCCCGAAGTCGAGGTCGGCGACGAGGTCACACCCGGCGACATCGTCGGGATCGTCCCCGAGACCGAAAGCATCGAACACAAGGTGTTGGTCCCGCCGGGATACGAGGGCGGCGAGGTCACCGCCGTCGAGTCGGGATCGTACGCCGTCGACGAGACGGTCGTCGAACTCGACAACGGCGAGGAGATCGCGATGCGCCAAGAGTGGCCGGTTCGTGAGCCTCGACCCACGGTCGAAAAGGAGACGCCGACGACCCCGCTCATTTCGGGACAACGCATCCTCGATGGGCTCTTCCCGATCGCGAAGGGCGGGACGGCCGCCATTCCGGGGCCGTTCGGCTCCGGAAAGACGGTTACCCAACACCAACTCGCCAAGTGGGCCGACGCGGACATCGTCGTCTACGTCGGCTGTGGCGAGCGCGGCAACGAGATGACCGAAGTCATCGAGGACTTCCCGGAACTGGAGGACCCGAAGACGGGCAAGCCGCTCATGTCCCGGACATGTCTCATCGCGAACACGTCGAACATGCCCGTCGCGGCGCGTGAATCTTGTGTGTACACGGGGATCACGATCGCCGAGTACTACCGCGATATGGGCTACGACGTGGCGCTTATGGCCGACTCCACCTCGCGGTGGGCCGAGGCCATGCGGGAGATCTCCTCGCGGCTCGAGGAGATGCCCGGCGAGGAGGGGTATCCGGCGTATCTGGCCGCCCGCCTCTCGGAGTTCTACGAGCGAGCCGGCAAGTTCCAGAACCTCAACGGCAGCGAGGGCTCGATCTCGGCGATCGGTGCCGTCTCGCCGCCCGGCGGGGACTTCTCGGAGCCGGTCACCCAGAACACGCTGCGTATCGTCAAGTGTTTCTGGGCGCTCGATGCGGATCTGGCCGAACGGCGGCACTTCCCCTCGATCAACTGGAACGAGTCGTACTCGCTGTACACCGAACAGCTCGATCCGTGGTGGCGCGAGAACGTCGAGGAGGAGTATCCGGAGGTCCGACAGTGGGCCGTCGACGTGTTGGACGAGGAAAGCGAACTTCAGGAGATCGTCCAACTCGTCGGGAAGGACGCGCTGCCGGAGGACCAACAGCTCACGCTCGAGGTCGCCCGCTACATCCGCGAGGGATGGCTTCAACAGAACGCCTTCCACGACGTCGATACCTACTGTGAGCCAGAAAAGACCTACCTGATGTTGACCGCGATCCAGCATTTCAACGACGAGGCCTTCGAGGCGCTCGAGGCCGGCGTCCCAGTCGAGGAGATCGTCGATGTCGACGCCGTTGCGCGGCTCAACCGGATGAACACACAGGAGGATTACGAGGCGTATATCGACGAACTGAAGGACGACATCGCGGAATCGCTCCGGGAGCACTACTGATCATGCAAAAAGAATACAAGACGATAACGGAGATCAGCGGTCCGCTGGTGTTCGCCGATATCGACGAACCGGTCGGCTACGACGAGATGGTCGAGATCGAGACGCCGAGCGGCGAGATCCGCCGCGGGCAGGTGCTCGAGTCGACCTCCGAGTTCGTTGCGATCCAGGTGTTCGAGGGGACCTCCGGCATCGACCGCGACTCGTCGGTCCGGTTCCTCGGCGAGACGCTGCAGATGCCGCTGACGGAGGAACTGCTCGGACGTGTCCTGTCGGGATCGGGCGAACCGATCGACGGCGGCCCCGAGATCGAACCGGACGAGGAACGGGAGATCGTCGGCGCGGCGATCAACCCGACTGCGCGTGAGTATCCCCAGGAGTTCATCCAGACCGGTGTTTCCGCCATCGACGGGATGAACACCCTGATCCGCGGCCAGAAGCTCCCGATCTTCTCCGGATCCGGGCTGCCGCACAACGATCTGGCGCTGCAGATCGCCCGGCAGGCCTCGGTTCCGGAGGAAGAAGAGGGCGGCGAGGACGGCTCGGAGTTCGCCGTCATCTTCGGCGCGATGGGCATCACCCAGGAGGAGGCAAACGAGTTCATGGACGACTTCGAGCGAACCGGCGCACTAGAGCGCTCCGTCGTCTTCATGAACCTCGCGGACGACCCCGCAGTCGAGCGGACGGTCACGCCGCGGATGGCGCTGACGACCGCCGAGTACCTCGCCTTCGAGGAGGATTACCACGTGCTGGTGATCCTCACGGACATGACCAACTACTGTGAGGCGCTGCGTGAGATCGGTGCCGCTCGGGAGGAGGTTCCGGGCCGCCGTGGCTACCCCGGGTATATGTACACCGACCTCGCACAGCTCTATGAGCGCGCCGGGCGTATCGAGGGACGCGAGGGATCGGTCACACAGATTCCCATCCTCACGATGCCGGGCGACGACGACACCCACCCGATCCCGGACCTGACCGGCTACATCACCGAGGGCCAGATCTACATCGACCGGGATCTCAACAGCCAGGGCATCGAGCCGCCGGTCAACGTCCTGCCGAGCCTCTCGCGGCTGATGGACGATGGGATCGGCGAGGGGTTCACTCGCGAGGACCACGCGGACGTCTCCGATCAGGCGTACGCGGCCTACGCGGAAGGCGAGGACCTCCGGGACCTCGTGAACATCGTCGGTCGCGAGGCGCTTTCCGATCTCGACAACAAGTATCTCGACTTCGCGGACGCCTTCGAGGCGGAGTTCGTCCAACAGGGCCATGACACGAACCGCGACGTCGATGAGACACTCGACATCGCGTGGGAGCTTTTGAGCGGACTCCCGAAGGAATCGCTCAACCGGATCGACGAGGACCTCATCGAGGAGTACTACATCGAGGACGAGTCCGACGCCGAAGCGGAAGTCGCAGCCGACTGATACCGGGGGACGAAATCGAATACCCCCGGCGCGGACGTGCGCCGCCGTTCGCTCCGTCGAAGCGCTCGATCCGCCTCCGTCGTGTGCGTTCGTTCGTCCGCCAGTATGCGGACGGCCGGCTGTTTTTCCGAGGTGTTCGGCCCCGGTTCGGATCACCCAAACGAGTAAATCCCACCGCGTAGGAATCGCCGAGTCGGTTTTCATCTCCCGAGCGGACGGCAACGTATGTCGATCACGGAACTGGAGGGGCAGGGGCTCGAACGGATGGACGAGGCGGCGATCGGGGAGTTTCTCGCGGCGCAGTCGATCGGCGTGCTCGGGTTGCCGGCGGGCGAGATACCGTATCTCGTTCCGATGTCGTACGCCTTCGACGGGGAGTCGGTTTATTTCACGTATCTGCTCGGGGAGTCGAGCCGAAAACGCCGGCTGAGCGAGCAAACGGATCGGGCCGGGTTTCTCGTTTACGCCGCCGAGACGGCGTTTAGCTGGCGGAGCGTTCTTCTGGGCGGTGCGCTGTCGGCGATCCCGGAAGCCGAATACCCGGACGAGGCGGTGCGGACGGCCGCTTGGCGGCCCGAACTGTTCGAGCGGGCGGCGGCTTCCGGGGAGATCGCCGTCTACGAACTCGCGATCGACGACCGATCCGGGATCCGACACACCGGGTTGCCCGCCGGGTTTCGGGATACGGACGGCTGATACTGGTCGAGGAAATCGGGTGACCCCGACGCAGGCGTGAACCGCCGTTCGCTCCGTCGAACGGCTTTATCCTCTGGGTCGTGTGTCCGTTCGTCCCTCCGTCAGTGTGAGCGGGCTGACGGCTTGATCCGAACCGGTGGCCGGCGGGAAACGCCCTGAATAGACACGCGTGGACGGCCTAGATGTGCCGGAAGCGCCTTGGAAAACATTAACCCGATAGAGCCTCAATCGCCGCCAAGAATGAGCAAGGACGTCAAACCGACCCGAAAGAACCTCATGGCCATCGAGGACCGTATCGAGCTCTCCGAGCGGGGCCACGACACCCTCGAAAAGAAACGCGACGGCCTCATCATGGAGTTTATGGACATCCTCGATCAGGCCCAAGACGTTCGCTCGGACCTCGATGAGAACTACGAGCGCGCCCAGCGTAACATAAACATGGCGCGGGCGATGGAGGGTGACGTCGCCGTCCGTGGAGCCGCCGCGGCCCTGAAAGAACACCCCGAGATCACGAGCCAATCGAAGAACATCATGGGTGTCGTCGTCCCCCAGATCGAGTCGACGAAAGTCAAGAAATCCCTCGATCAGCGCGGCTACGGGCTCGTCGGCACCTCCGCGCGGATCGACGAGGCCGCGGACGCCTACGAGGAGCTCCTCGAGACGATCATCCTCGCCGCCGAGGTCGAGACGGCGATGAAAAAGATGCTCGACGAGATCGAGAAGACGAAACGCCGTGTCAACGCCCTCGAGTTCAAGCTGCTGCCGGAGCTCCACGGTGCCCAAGAGTACATAGAGCAGAAACTCGAAGAGCAAGAGCGCGAGGAGATCTTCCGGATGAAAAAGATCAAAGCGAAAAAAGAGGAAGACGAGGCGGCCGAAGAGGCCGAAGCGGCCGAAGGGGCCGAAGCGGAGGACGCCGAAGCGGTTCCGGCCGACGACTGACACGGATCGGTGCTCGGCGGTTCGCCGCCAGGATCCGTCCGGGTTCCAGCCCGGAGCGATCCGTTCCGGATCGACCGTCTTGGTCTAGTTATGTGCTCATGACCGACAGTACCGGTTCCCGTCTTTTAGGGGGTGGTATCTCCGGTCGTCGTTTCCGGAACCGATGACGACTGTGTCAGGTCAGTTTCCGTATCTCGCTCGCGAACTCGGACGGCTGTCGTATGTTGTTGATCTGTAAATTGACCGTGCCGCCCCCGCCGGCGCTTGCGATCTTTACCGATCCGATATCGAGAAGCGTCTCCGATATCGATCTGGCCTCCTCGATCCCACGAACCTTCTGTAAGGGGATCTCCTTCTGTGAAAGCGACAGGAACCGGTAGTTTCGGATTACCCGCCGATCGGTTATGTAGTACGTCGTCAGCGAGTTCCGCCAGTAGAGATACAGTCCTGAGGAGAGGTAGTACAAACCGACGACGAACGCAGCGGTGGGATAGACGTACGGAAGGAGAGTAAACTCCAGTAGATAAAAACAGCCGAGCAGGAAGGGGATCCCGGAGACGACCTTCATCCTGGCGACCCGCTGGGTCGGATGCATCTCCTTTATAATCTCCTCATCCTCGGCGAACACCGGCTCCTGCGGGGAAATCAACTGGACGTATCCCCCCATTAGCATCACGAACGCGCCGAACCCGACAAGCGGGAACGAGAAGAACTCGGGGTGGGAAATATCGACGCCGACAGCGAGGGTGAGCGAGCCCTGAATTTCGGCAAGATAGACGTACAGCCCGGAGACGGAGGTAGGAACCCCGAGGACGAATCCCCAAAGCGCCGGTTTTCCTTTGGCCATTTAATCACCACGGGCCAGCGAGATGAAAATCCCGGCGATGGAAAGCAAAAACCCTGCCACGGAGAGGTTCATCTGTCCGCCGACCGGGTCGAAATCGGTGCCGGCGTCGTTACTGAAAAACCCTCGTTGGACATCATCGTCCGACTCGGCGGCTGGGTCATCGGAGCTGGCTATCGCCTCGCGCCCGGACCCGGATTCGAACTCGATCCGTTCGACCGCGGTCGACCCCTCGCCGCGGACCCGGAGTTCGGTTTCGCCGGCGAAATCGAGGGAGTCGTCGATGTCGGCCGACAGGATCACCGTCTCCGATTCGCCGCCGCCGAGTTCGACGGACGCCCGGTCGAACGTCTCGTCGCCGATCTCGAGCCGGAGTTCCTGTGTGTCGGCCCCCTCGCCGGCGTTCGTGACCGCGGTTCGCACCGCCACGGTACCGGCGCCATCGGCCGGCACGTTCGTGTCAACGATCTCGACGTCGAAGTGGGCGTCCTCGAGTTCGGCCCCCTCCCGGACGTACTGTACGTCCGCGTTGACGTCGACGGACGCCCGGTTCCGGTTCTCGACGGTGATATAGAGGCCATCGAGGTCGGATCCGTCGACGCCCGCGGAGGCCATCTCCCCGCGGCGGAAGACGTATCCGGCGGTGTAGGAGTCGGTCGAAAACGAATCCAGACGGATCCCTTCGCCGCCCCGCCGGCTCCGTTCGTACTGCCTTTCGTTCGGAAAGATCTCGACGAGGACGTCGTCCGTCGCCGTTACTGCCAGATCGAAGCGGATCACTTCCGTCTCGCCCCATCCGATCTGGTGGACGATCCGTTTCTCGCTCGATCCCTCATCCGTCCCGGGCAGCGTGAACCGCCGTTCGATTAACTCCTCTTCGATGACGCGCCGGTCCTTCCTCGCCCCGCCGCCGATGGCGACGAGCGGCGCGAGTGCCACTCCACCGAGGATACCGATAACGTCCCGCCGGTTCGGCCGTCGATCGACCCCCATGTCATCCCATATGGATGTATCGAATATAATTGTAGGGTCCGATTTCCGGGCGGAAACGGGCGACCCCAACCCGCTCCGTCGCGGCATCGGTGCGGTCGAGCGACGTGCGTCGGGGGCGGTCGGACGGATTTCGGGGCGGTCGCGGAACGCGCTTTTCATACGCATGGGGCGAGTACTCGTCGGTATGGAGTGTTCGAACTGTCGCGCCCGAACTGTCGTCTTCGACGTGCCGCCGGAGCACCGCACCCATGTGCCCGGCGACGACGCGCGTTGGGCCCTCTGTCCGGAGTGTCTCACGCTCGTCGGGACCGACGCGCCGCCGGAGCCGCGGTTCGAGCGGATATCGGACGCGTTCCCCACGGAGGCGGCCGCGGCGGTGCCGCTTGCGATCGCGATCGGGCTGTTGGACTCGCTTGCCCTCCATCGGAGTGCCCTCGAGGAGTTGGTTCCGGCGGCGGAGGCGGCGGGCGCTGATCCGTTTTTGCTCCTCGGTCGCCTCCACGTCCAGGGCGGGGTCGATCCGGCGTTCGATATCAACCGGCGGCGCGAACAACTCGAACAGCTGCTCGGGTGAGCCGGACGGCGCCGGAACGGCGGGATTTATGTTCGATGTGGCGTACGGTCAGGTATGGAAACCGCCGATTCGACCGATAAGGGGGTCGGCCTCCCCGTGCTTTTCAGTATCGTCGCCGTCCTCGGCGCAGTCGGCCTCACCGTCTTCGGGTTCACCGGCGATCAACTCGCCGCCGGCGGGGCGTTCGGGGTGGCTGTCGTCGCCGGGACGCTCGCGATCGCGGCCTACCACGCCTACGCCTGATCGCCGAAAACGTCCGAAAGGAACGGTCTTAAGCCGTTCGCTGCCGTACGTGTGGTATGAGCGAACTGAGCGAGGAGGACGAGCGGATCCTCTCGTACCTCCGGGAGCGGGCCAAGGGTGGTGAGCAGTATCTCCGGTCGAAACACATCGCCGACGCGATCGATCTGACGGCGAAACAGGTCGGAGCGCGGCTCCCGCGGCTCGCCGAACAGTCCGAGGACGTCGACATCGAAAAGTGGTCCAGGGCTCGCTCGACGACTTGGCGTGTCACCCCGGAGTAGCGAACAACCGGCGATCCGCGGCCGAAACGACGGGCCTTTTGTTCATCCCGGTCGTGGAACACGTATGACCGCCCGTATCGAGCGCACTTTCGAGATCCCCGCAGCGCCGGCAGCGGTGTGGGACGTCATCTCCGATCCGGAAACGCGGGCGCGATCGATAAGCGTCGTCACCGGCTTCGAGACGACCGGCGATCGGACCGCGGTCTGGCACGTCTCCTTGCCGATACCGAGACTCAACCGGACGATCGAGGTGGAGACGGAAGACGTCGAGATCGACGGGCCGACGTACGTCCGGTTCGTCGGCCGTTCGAAAGCCATGAACGTACAGGGAGAACATATCCTCGAAGGGACGGAAGACGGGACCCGTGTCACGAACCGCTTCCGTGTCGAAGGGCGGCTGCCGGGCGTCGAGACGTATTTCAAACGGAAGCTCGACGACGAGTTGGCGAACCTCGAGACGACCGTCCGCGAGGAGACCGCCCACGGTGAGACGAGCGTATGAAGCTCACGCTGGCACAGCTCGAAATCGAGCCGGCAGGCAGAAAGCGGAACCTCCAACGGGCGGTCGGGGCGATCGAGCGGGCGGCAGCCGACGGGGCCGACTGCGTCGCGCTGCCGGAGGTCTTCGACACCGGCTACTTCGCGTTCGACGCCTACGAACGACACGCCGAACCCCTCGGCGGCGGGACACACCGACGGATCCGGGCGGCCGCCGTCGAACACGATATCGCGGTGCTTGCCGGAACGGTCGTCGAAGATCTCGGTGCGTCCGCCGAAGCGGGTGAGACGGTTCCCGCTGAAGCGGGGTTGGCAAACACCGCTGTTCTCTTCGATAGCGACGGAAAACGGCGGCTCGTCTACCGGAAACACCACCTGTTCGGGTACGGCTCGGCCGAGTCCGAACTGCTCGTCGCGGGCGAGCGGCTCCCGACGGCGGAGCTGTGCGGACACACCGTCGCGGTCACGACTTGTTATGACCTCCGGTTTCCGGAGCTGTACCGGCGGCTGGTGGATGCGGGGGCGACGATGGTGCTCGTTCCGAGCGCGTGGCCCTACCCACGGGTCGAACACTGGAAGCTCCTGCCCCGTTCGAGGGCGCTCGAAAACCTGCTGTATGTCGGCGCAGTCAACGGTGCCGGGACCTTCGAGACGGCCGAACTCGTCGGCCGGTCGGCGGTGTACGATCCGTGGGGGACGCCGGTCGCTGCCGGCGGCGGCGAGCCGACGCTGGTTACGGCGTCGTGTCCCCCGGAGCGCGTCACGGAGCGCCGCGGGGAGTTTCCGGCCCTCGAGGACCGTCGATGAGGTGTTGAGACACGAGGGTTTATACATGACGCCGGCGTACTTGTGATTGCCTAAACGACGCTTTTCTCGTCGTGATGGCAGACTCAAACGCCCGCATCACGCGTCCGCTCCACCCGCGTCGGGTCCGCCCGGTGCCCGACGCATCCACTCCCGTCGCCCGTTTCGTTTCTACGCTCGTTCGGCCCGCCGCCGGGAACCCGAAGGCGAACGGCTTAGGTTCCACGCGCCAACACACCGACCGTGAAGGAGTTCGGGTTCGAGTTGCGGGTCTGTGCGTGGGCCGAGCGGAACTGGCCGCCGAGCGGCGACAGCAAAGCCGTTCCGCTCGTCGCCAGACAGCTCGGGACGCGGCGGCGGCGCTGGGATACGATCGTCGTCGAGACCTCTGAACCGGAACTCGCCCGACGGGAGCCGTTCGGCGAGACGCGTCTGGGTTCGGATCTGCTGTTTCTCGCCCGCCACGCGCCGACGTCGTGGGCGTACTACCGCGAGTGTCTCCCGGATCCAGGCTACCCCTGGCGATATGTCCGCGAGGCGATCCACGAGGCCGACGAGCGGGGGTTCATCCGCACACGCCGGGACGGAAACCGGATCGAGATCAGGCGACGCTACCGCTATCCCCCGTGGGTCGACCGCGTCGTCGCGATCGAAAACAAGCCGGATCTGGACGCGGCGGCGGCACGACGCCTCGGCGAACAGCTACAACACGACGTCGCGCTCGGGCTCGCCGACGAAGTCTGGTTGGCGACGGAGCGTTCCGACGGCGACGTCGAGGCGGCGTTGCTGGAGGCGATACCGGTCGAGGTCGGAATCTTGATCGTTCCCGAAGAGTCGTGGGCGTTCGAGCCGATCTGGCGACCTCGGAGCCTCGACGTGGCCGCCTCCGGAACGCGGATCCTCGAACGACCGGACGGCAGCCCCGGCGACGCCTCCGCGGCCCGTTTCGAGTACGCCGACCCGGAGTGGAAACGGAGAAAGCGTCTGGAGATCGCCGAGCGCGCCTACGAGCGTGGGTGGCGGGCCTACGTGGACACGATGCGACCGGACTGTCGACAGTTCGAGCTTAATGATCCGGAAGGGCCGTTTCCGTGGTGTGCAGCGAAGGGGCGGGCCCAAAGCGCCGCGGAGTGTTCTGGCTCGTGTGCGGCGTTCGAGCCGGAACCACCCGCCTGGCGCGGCGGCGGGTGGCCGATAGAAGGGGGTCCCGGAAAGGCGGCGAAGCGGCTGCTCGAGCGGAAACGACGCCGGCGACGGGAATGAGCTGAGTTGCGGGATACGTCGGACGACGACGGGGAGCGAAACCGGTCCGTGTCAGGCGGCGTCGGCGGGGGGGTCGAGAACCTCGACGTCGATCGAGTCACGATCGAGTGCGAGCCGAAACGTCGGAACGGTCCGGCGGACGATCTCGACGATTCCTTTGTCGGCGAGGCTTCGAAGCGCCGAGCGAACCGAATCGACATCGGTCTCGACGCCGGCGGCTTCGACGCTGTGAAGGACAGAAACGACGCTTTGTGGTTCCTCGTCCGGGCCGGCGAGTTGCTCGATGATCGCCGCCTGAAGCGGCGGGACCCGAACGGTGTCGTCGTCGGGTTCGATCCCGACGAGCTCGGCCGCCTCCGGGGTCGCCCGGATCAGGCTGTTTTCGTCGCGGTAGTAGTACTCCTTCAGCTCCGATTCGAGGTAGCTGTGGACCTCGCTGCCGCTTTCGAGGCCCCACCGCTCCTGTAAGTCGCCGTTTTTCGTCGGCTGTAGCGTGACGATATCCGCCAGACGGGACTCCGCCTCCTCAGAGAGCGTCATTACCGGCTCTACGGGCGGTCGGGTACAAAAAGGATCGTCTCCCGGTCGGTCCGGCACGAAAAGTCGCTTCGGGAGCGGTCCGTCGAAACGGGCGAACGTGTGCGGCCGAGCCTACATCATGCCGCCCATGCCGCCGCCCATGCCGCCCATGCCGCCGGGCGCGCCGCCAGCACCGCCCTCGGGCTCTTCGCCCTCGGTGGAGAGGTCGCCGGCGGCGATGATGTCGTCGATCTTCAACACGAGGTTCGCGGCCTCGGTGGCCGAGGAGATCGCCTGCTGTTTCGCGTGTGCGGACTCGACGACGCCGGCTTCGAAGGTATCGACCACGTCGCCGGTGAAGACGTTGAGGCCGGCCGACTCGTCGCCGTCGTCGTGGGCCGCACGCAGATCGACGAGCGTGTCGATCGAGTCGAGCCCGGCGTTCTCCGCGAGGACTCGGGGAACGAGTTCGAGGGCGTCGGCGAAGGCCTCGACGGCCAGCTGCTCGCGGCCGGAGACGCTGTCGGCGTACTCCCGGACGCGTCGGGCGACCTCGACCTCGACGGCGCCGCCGCCGGCCAGCACGCGGCCGTCGGAGACGGTCTGGGCGACGACGTCGAGGGCGTCACCGATGCCGCGTTCGAGCTCGTCGACGACGTGTTCGGTGGAGCCGCGGAGCAGAAGCGTCACGCCGTGGGTCTCGTCGGCGAGGCCCTCGACGTAGAACAGCTCGTCGGCGTCGTTGTACTCGACGTTGGCCGAGCCGAGCCGAGCGTCGCCGATCGAGTCGAGATCGGAGACGATGTCGCCACCGGTGACCTCACGCAGGAACGAGAGGTCGCTCTTTTTGACGCGGGAGGACGCGAGGATGCCCTCCTTGGCGAGGAAATGCTCGGCGAGGTCGTCGATGCCCTTCTGGCAGAAAACGACGTCCACGCCGGCGTCGGCGATCGCATCGACCTTCTCCTTGAGCTTTTCTTCCTCCTTGTCGATGAACGTCTGGAGCTGGTCGGGGCTGTCGAGTTGGAGGCTGGCGTCGGCGTCGGTCTCCTCGGTCTCGATCGGCTCGTTGAGCAGGAGAACCGTCGCGTCCTCGACGGAGCTCGGCATCTCGTCGTGTTCCGGGCTCTTGTCGATGACCGCGCCGTTGAGCAGCTCCGATTCGCCGGCCGAGCGCCCGGTCTGGGTCTCGATGTTGACGTACTCGAGGTCGACGATGGATTCGCCGTCGTCGGCCTCGACGGTGACCGCCTGTACGGCGTCGACGACCAGCTGGGCGAGGACGTCCTTTTCGAGCTCCGCGCCCTTGCCGGTCATGGAGGTCTCCGCGACCTGTTTGAGAAGTTCGGTGTCCTCGATGTCGATGTCGTAGGCGACGTTGTCGACTTCCTCGCGGGCGCGTTCGCTCGCGAGGTGGAACCCTTTGATCATCGCCGTCGGGTGGATGTCCTGTTCGAGGAGGTCCTCGGCGTTTTTCAGCAGTTCGCCCGCGATGGAGACGGCCGTCGTCGTTCCGTCGCCGGCCTCGTCTTCCTGTGTCTCCGCGACCTGGACGATCATCTCGGCGGTCGGGTTGTCGATGTCCATCTCCTGGAGGATGGTGACACCGTCGTTGGTTACCGTGATGTCCCCCATCGAGGAGACGAGCATCTTGTCCATTCCCTTGGGGCCGAGCGTCGAGCGTACCGACTCGGCGACCGCTTTCGCCGCCGCGATGTTGTGCGATTGGGCGTCACGGTCTTTCATCCGCTGGGAATCCTCGCCGAGAATGATCATCGGCTGGCCTCCCATTCGTTGCTGTTGGCTCATAGTCGTCCGAATGATTGTCTGTGGTTCTATATAAAAGTGTCTGTTACCGGTCGGGACAAAAGCGAGGGAGAAAAAACCGTTTGTTGCCGAAAAAGCGCATACTGCGGAGCTGTGGCAACGGTTCACTCGGTCCGAGACGGAGTCGGATGGCGGATCGATTTCGGTGATATAGGGTGGGGTTTATTAACTCCATAGCATTGATCCACCCGATCCGCCACGTCAGTCATCCCACAGTATATAAAAATACCGCTCCCGCCGCGGCGCGCGCGTGGCCTGCGGTTGCGGACCGGGGATGGAGGCGGCAAGAGACTTATAAAGGAGAGCGCGGGTTTATAAAGCGAGGCGAACGCCGCT
>OBKM01000142.1_pt1 | contig 34288 bp, 31 predicted proteins | sample 1519691 | NCBI WGS metagenome assembly OBKM01 (sample SAMEA37050418, study PRJEB22526) | metagenome | biome: saline pan; feature: lake; material: water | place: Egypt | collected 2015 | depth 0.5 m
TAACCTACGTTCCACGATAAAGTGGCATGACAAACGTTTACACAGTTTCTGGTCGTGTGTCATACCGAGACGGCGTACCGGCGGTCGGACTCACCGTGATGGTCGTCGATGTCGACAGCGGTCCGGACGATCCGTTCGGAGCGATGCCGGTCCGGCCGGACGGCTCGTTCGAGCTGTCCGCGACACAGGCGGATGTCGGCGGGCATCAGGAAGGAATACCGGACGTCAGACTGTATCTTCTCCGGGACAGTACAGTCGTTCACGAACAGTGGGTCGACGTTGCGGACAATCCACACGCAACGGTAGAACTCACGGTCGAGCGTGAGACGCCAGCCACAATGGAGGAGATCATGGACGTGATGTGTGATATGCACCACGGGATGTCCGAGCTACGAGGAATGACGAACGTCTCCCGGGCTCCGTTCCACTCTGGCCAAGGACGGTTCGGCAGAATGTTCCCCTATCTGGAGGCACCGGATTACGATGTCGAGTTTCTCCAAGCTATCGGCCGTCAGGGCGGTCCGCTCGACGAGAGCAACCACGACCGGTCGATCGGTGAATCCTCGGTGCCTGCAGGGTTCGCGTTTCTGGGCCAGTTCATCGATCACGATATTACGCTCGATCCGCTCTCGAGTCTCTCCAGTCGGAACGATCCCGACGCACTCCGAAACTTCCGGACGCCGGAGATAGATCTTGATTCAGTGTACGCGAGAGGTCCCGGTGATTCGCCGTATCTCTACGAGTCGCCGATGCAGGGTGGAGATTCCAACCGACTGCTCGTCGCGGTCGACGACCGTGCGGACGTCCCCCGCAACAAGGAGGCAACTGCCCTTCTCGGTGACCACCGAAACGACGAGAACCACATCCTCTCGCAGTTCCACCTCGCGATGTTGCGGTTCCACAACGCAATCGTCGAGTGGCTGGGAGAGGAGTGTCAGGACTCCTTCGAGACGGCCAATCGATTGGCACGGTGGCACTTCCAGTGGATCGTCCTCGAGGAGTTCCTCCCGACGGTCTGTGACCCCGACATCGTGGAGGCCGTCAGAGCGGAGCGGGAACACTACACTCTCGACCGTGGTGACGAACCGTTCATACCCCTCGAGTTCAGCGTCGCAGCATATCGGTACGGCCACAGTCAGATTCGAGAGCGATATCAGGTGAACGAATCGACGGAGAAAGCACTGTTCGGTCACGGGGATGACGCGTTCGGCATGGGGTTCGAAGCACCAATGGCCGACGAGGCCGTCGACTGGCGGTACCTGTTTGATCTCAAGGATCCGGATATCGCTCCCCAGCGGGCCAGGGCGATCGACTCGTTGCTCTCTCCCGACCTTCTTGAGCTACCGTTTATCGATCCGGACGACGAGGCCCCGGCGTGGCGGAGTTCACTCGCATCTCGAAACCTCGTGCGGGGACACCGCCTCCAGATCCCGAGTGGCCAGGCGATCGCCCGGGCGATGGGTTTGGAGCCACTGTCGAACGAAACGATCGGGTTTGACGAGATCCTCGACGAACACGAGCAACATCCCGCAACGGAAGCCCCGCTCTGGTACTACGTGCTCGCGGAGGCCCGCGTCGACAGTGGCGGCGATCGTCTCGGTCCGGTCGGGAGTCGGATCGTCGCCGAAACGCTCGTCGGGCTGATCGAAGCTGATCCCGGTTCGTTCCTGAGCATCCAACCCGAGTGGACACCGACGCTCCCAGCGACCAACGTCGGCCACGACGACTTCTCGATCGCCGACCTCCTCGAGTTCGCGTTCGGGGAGCGATACTGACTGGAGCGACGAACCGCCGACACGCTCTTTGGCAGTCGTTCACTAGTATCACGTATGAGCGCTCGCCCGGCGACCACACCGAACTACCAGCGGCTGTCGGACGAGGAGTTCCGGGCTCGCGTCGACGAGCTTCGAGACCGGTACGCCGACTGCGACCTGTGTGCGTACGACTGTGGGGTCGACCGGACGGCGGGTGAGACGGGTGCCTGTCGCGTCGACGACACGGTCTCCGTCTCCTCGTACTTCGACCATCACGGCGAGGAGGAGGTCCTTCGCGGCCACAACGGCAGCGGGACGATCTTCCTCGCACACTGCAACATGACGTGCGTGTTCTGCCAGAACTTCGAGACGAGCCAGGAGCCACGGAGCGCGGCCGTCACCTCCGAGGAGATCGCGGAGATGGCGCTCGAGCTCCAGAATCGTGGATGTCACAACGTGAACTTCGTCTCCCCGACCCACTACTCGCCGCATCTCGTCGATGCAGTCCGGATCGCCCGTGATCGTGGCTTGGAGGTGCCCGTCGTCTGGAACTGCGGCGGCTACGAACGGACGGAGACCCTCGAACTGTTGGACGGCATCGTCGACATCTACATGCCGGACGTGAAATGGAGCGACGACGCTGCGGCCGCCCGGTACTCGAAAGCGCCGGAATACTGGTCGAACGGTACGGAGTCGCTTCGCGAGATGCATCGCCAGGTTGGCGACCTCGAGATCGACGACACGGGGCTGGCCACCAGTGGGCTGCTCGTTCGGCATCTCGTCATGCCGGGACACGTCGAGAACGCTAGAGGCGTGTTAACGTTTCTTGCTGAGGAGATCAGTCGGGAGACGTTCGTGAACGTGATGGGTCAGTACCGGCCGGCATATAAGGCTCAGTCGACCGACCGGTACAGCGAGATCAACCGACGAGTCACGCCCGAGGAGTACCGGTCCGTGCTCGACCACGCCCGCGAGGTGGGACTCGAGCGCATCGAGTACGACCCCGTGATGGCCGGTAGAAGCGACGCAGGTCACCGACTGCGGTGAGCACGACGTTCGCGTTGTACTCGATACTCGCAACGATCGTTTCGAGATGACGCGCGGACAGTCAGGCCGCCCGGGAGCGGACAGGGCGCGCAGAGTTGGGGCCGTACTGGCCATGGAGCCTCCGTAGCTCCAACCTTTATCGGGCTCGCCCGTGTAGATTCATGCGGGTAGTTCTCATGAAACTCGCGTTAATCGGGGTCGGACAGGCGGGTGGGAAGGTGGTCGACGAGTTCCTCGCGTACGACGCGGACACGGGCGCAGATGTCGTCCGCGGAGCACTCGCAGTGAACACCGCGAAAGCCGACCTCCGAGGTCTCGACCATCTCCCGGAGGACCGACGCATCCTGATCGGACAGGCACGCGTGAAGGGTCACGGCGTCGGTGCGGATAACGAACTCGGCGCGGAGATCACCGAGGAGGATATCGACGAGATTCAGGGTGCGTTCGACTCGGTACCGACCCACGAGATCGATGCCTTCCTCGTCGTTGCCGGCCTCGGCGGCGGAACCGGCTCCGGCGGCGCACCCGTCGTTGCCCGTCACCTCAAGCGGATCTACACTGAGCCAGTGTACGGACTCGGGATCCTCCCCGGAACGGACGAGGGTGGGATCTACACGCTCAACGCGGCACGATCGCTGCAGACGTTCGTCGACGAGGTGGACAACCTGCTCGTCTTCGACAACGACGCGTGGCGCAAAACCGGCGAGTCCGTCCAGGAGGGGTACGACGCGCTCAACGCGGACCTGGTAAAGCGGTTCGGCGTCCTCTTCAGCGCCGGCGAGATACAGCACGGCGGTGACGTCGCCGAGAGCGTCGTCGACTCCTCGGAGATCATCAACACGCTTGCTGGTGGCGGCATCTCGACGCTTGGATACGCCGAGGTCGAGGTGGACGAGCCGGAGCGTGGCGGGCTCCTCTCGCGTTTCCGTACAGAGGACACGACACCCGACAGCACGGAAGCGACCAACCGGATCACGAGTCTCGTCCGGAAGGCGACGCTCGGACGACTTACCCTCCCGTGTGAGGTGGAGGGCACTGAGCGTGCGCTGCTCATCGTCGCCGGTCCGCCCGAGTACCTGAACCGGAAGGGTATCGAACACGGCCGCAAATGGCTCGAAGAGCAGACGGGGTCGATGGAGGTTCGCGGTGGCGACTACCCGCGCCGCGGGGACGGCACCGTCGCCGTGCTCGTGCTTCTCGGTGGGATCACGAACGTGCCGCGGGTCAAAGAGCTCCAGCAGGTCGCAGTCGAGGCACAGAACAATCTCGACGAGATCACCGATGAAAGCGAGGAGCGATTTAGCGAGCTCATGGACACCGACGACGAGCTTGAGTCACTGTTTTGACCCCCTCCCCACAGTCGTCGGACGACCGTGGCAGGTGCTCGTATCCTTGCGCTGCCGGAACGACTGTATTAACCATCCGTCGTACGGAGCGCTTCGACGGCGACGACCTGACGGTGGGGCTCTGGGCCCGCGACGTGCCGACGTACTGGCCGCGGTTTCAGGATGCGGGTGGGGCGTTCTCGATCGAACGGCGATCGGTGAGCTGGCCCGGCGCTACGAGGCGATATCGTCGTGGATCGAAGCGGATGGGGAACGATGAGCTGCTCGCCCGCCTCGGCGGCGCAACGTCTATAAAAAGAGATAGCGCGAGTACCACGGGCCACCGTGCCCGTGGGTGAAGCGCGTCCCAATATCACACAAATTCAAGTGCTTGGGGGATAACACACTGATAACGACCCCTCAAAGTATGGAGTTGAAGACCTCAATTCCTTCGCTGGTCGTTCGGCAGGGATGAAAATGCGACTCCTCTCAAAACCCGCTACGGCGGTGAGACGGGAGTTGTCGTGGGCTGGTGGAGGCCCAGACCCTCACGGACACGTTACGTGTTCGGGTGTTTACCCGTCCCGGGCACGACCACACACACGAAGTGTGGGAGTGCGAGGGGGATTAAATTCCGTTGCCGGTGCAGTGCGGCCCTAAACACGGAAGCCACGGGCCACCGCGCCCGTGGTACTTCACGATGTAGTCATCCGTATGACGACGTACGTCACACAGAATGTGTACTGTTCACATGGGACGTGTCATCGACGTGAGTCAGTCGGCGTCGCCGGACCCAGCCGCGCCGGACCCAGCCGCGCCGGACCGAACGGGAACGGACGGGTACCCGACGGTCCGGCTGGGCAGTTCGCTCGGATGTGTTCGTGGACGATCGGGTTTCCGTGACAGCGTTCGCGGTGGAACGGGAGACGGGGACGATGACTGATGCCAATGACGCCGAGACGGCGGACGTTTCCGCCCTCGACACGACGAAAGCCTCCGAACTCACCGACCGCGTGATCGATACCGTCACCGATGTGATCGTCGGGAAAAACGATGTCGTCGAGGACGTCCTCGTTACCGTCCTGGCACGGGGACACCTCCTCATCGAGGACGTGCCGGGCGTCGGAAAAACCACACTGGCAAAGGCGATAGCCGGCTCATTCGACGCCTCGTTTAAACGGGTCCAGTTCACGTCCGATCTCCTTCCATCGGACATCACCGGCGTCAACGTGTTCAACCAGCGGACGGATGAGTTCGACTTCCAGCCGGGGCCGGTGTTCGCCAACTTCGTGCTCGGTGACGAGATCAACCGCGCTCCTCCGAAAACGCAGTCTGCGCTGTTGGAGGCGATGGAGGAACGACAAGTGACGACTGACGGCGTGACTCGGACCCTGCCGGACCCATTCTGTGTGATCGCGACCCAGAACGATGTCGAGCCGGGACGGACGTACGACCTGCCAGTCGCGGAGGTCGATCGGTTCACGAAGAAGGTCCGGCTCGGATACCCGGGAACCGACGAGGAGTCACGGATGCTCGGCCGGATGGTCGACGACCGCGTCGGCCACCCCGTCGAGTCGATCGATTCGGTCGCGGGCGTTACGACGCTGCGTCAGGCACGTGCAACCGCCGCGAGCGTCGAGACGACCGCCCCGTTGCGTGGATACGTCGCTCGTCTCGCGGCACACACCAGACGCAACGCGACGCTCGGCGTGAGCCCACGGGGGAGTCTCGCGCTGTTGCGAGCGGCACAGGCACGAGCGGTGCTGAACGGCCGTGACTACGTCGTTCCCGACGACGTACAGCGTGAGGCGCAGACGGTGCTCGCACACCGCATCCGGGCCGATTCGAGCGGTACGAGCGGCGCCGACATCGTAGACGAGGCGCTCAGTTCGGTCCCGGTGGAGTGATCGACGTACCGAATCCATAGAGCAAAACGCGACAGCTAACTCGACGCGACCGATGAACTCGACGAGACTCACTCGACGCGGCCGCATCGTAACTGCGGTCTGTGTCCTCGGGGTACTCATGTCCGTCATCGGTGGGGGTCGTGCGCTCAACGCGGTGGTGCTGTCGGGAGCCGTCGCCATCGTTGCGGGGTATCTGCAGGTCGCACGCGCTTCTCGACCTCGCGTTCGACGGTCGGGGATCTCACCCGGATTCGTCGGAGAGCGGCGGGACGTTTCGCTTTCGTTCGGGGATGGCGACGGTCGGGGGTCGCCCTCATCGACGTTCGTCGCGCGCGTGTTCGATGCGACTGACGACGGACTGAGCGGGAGTGCCGACGGAGTTCGGACGACGGTCGGTGCCGAGCCGGCGACTTACACCGTTGCGTATGCCGCCAGAGGGGAGCGACGGTTCGGCCCGGTGCGGATCGAACCGACGGACGTGTTTGGCCTGTTCACGCGGACGTTTGTCGTCGACGACCACGAAACGGTGCTGGCGTATCCGGAACGTCACCCGATCCCGTCACGGTTCCGCGGTGAGCTCTTCGGCGAGGAGATGCTCGGTCGACGCCGTCGCCGGGAGGAGTTCGATCGAGTCCGTGAATACGCGCGGGGGGACTCGCTTCGCGACATCCATTGGCCCACGACCGCAAAACACGACGAGCTGATCGTCAAGGAGTTCGCGTCGGACGCCCCCGAGCGGCGCGCCACCGTAGCCGGCCGGACCGTTGACACGACCGACGACGAGGCTGCTGACGTCCTTGCGAGCGCAACGGTCAGCCTTGCACTCGCGCTGCTCGCGGACGGGGTCTCGGTCGACGTCCGCCTTCCTGACGGTGCGGTGGCCGCCGATCCCGAGCCGTCGGGGAGACGCGACATACTCGCGCTGACGGCACGTACGGGACCCGGAACGTCGGCTGGCGAGTTCGAGGCGGACGTGCGCATCGTCGCTGACGCGACGGACGCGCGGATCCACGCCGACGGCGGGACAGTCCAGTTCTCGGAGCTCCGTGCGGAGGCTGCCGAGGAGCCCGACTCGGCAGTGACAACGGCCACCACGGGATCGGCCGAAGACGCCGATGCCGACGGACCCGCAGATCCGGGGGAGGTGCCGTCGCCGACGACGATCATGAACGGAGGAACATCGAAATGAGTCGGAGAACTCGGGTGGTCGGCGACGCGATCGACCGTATCAGCGACGTGAGCGGAGTCTCCGATGGCGTACACGATGGGTGGCTTCCCGCGGGGGTGATCGATCCGGCGACCGTCGGCGTTACGGCCGTCGTTGCCGCGTACCTCTACGTGTTTCTCTCGGTCACCGACGTCGTCGGCGGTAGCGCCCGGCTCGTCGCCGTCGTCGCGCTGGCCGGAGTCGTCGGGGTCGGCTGCTCCGGACTGTTCGACGAGCGGACCGCGATACGGGTCACGCTCGTGTTGTTCGTCGTCTCGCTCACGGGATACTACTTCACCGTCCCCGAGAGCCAGCGGGCGCTCTTCTCGGTTCGTGGCGTGTTCTTCGACACGATATCGCTACTCACGGGGCTCTCAGTGTTGCGGCTCGCGGCTGCCGACGTGTGGGTGATCGCGGTTGCGCCCGTTCCGACGTTTTTCGTGGCGTACCTGGTCGGTCGGTGCCGTCACGTCCTCGCCGCGGCGGTGGCCGGCGGCACCCTCGGGTTCCTCGTCTTGACCGGCGACGCGGGTGAGATCGTCACGCTGGTCGGAGTGCTCGGCGCGGCGTTCGCCACGGGCGCCGTGACGCTTCGGGCACCCGGGGGGTTCTCGGAGCGGGGTGACACGCTCGCGCTCCTCTTGGCGGTGATGCTCGTTGCGAGCGCGACCGTCACCCTGATCCCGGCGGGTGCGGGCCAGCCGTGGGGGGCCGATCGCGGCACGCCCGGGCTCGAATCGACGCTCGTCGACGATGACGAGCTCACTATCGTCGGGTCCACGCAGCTCTCGCCGGAGGTACGGTTCACGATCACGAGCGAGGTAGAGTCGAACTGGCACACCGGAGCGTACGACACCTACACCGGCGACGGATGGGTCCGGTCGGGCGACGAAGAGCCGGTTGAGGATCCGCTCTCCGGGCCGCCGGGCCGCGCCGTCGAAGTCGAGTCGACGATCGTTCCCGAAACCGAGATGCGCGCACTGCCCGCACCGTGGCAGGCCGTCGAGACCGGTGGGCCGGTCAGCGGGAGCATGCAGGTCGACGACCGAGGTACCCTTCGACCGGGGACGCCGATTCGGTCCGGTGACTCGGTTCCGGTCAGAAGCACCGTCCTCGACGCTGACGCGGACGAACTACGCGAAGCCAACGAGACACACGACGGTCGGATCGCGGAGCGATACACGCAGCTGCCCGAGAGCACCCCCGACCGTGTCGGTGACCGGACGGCGGAGATACTCGACGACGCGGGCGCGGAGAACCGATACGACGCCGCAGTTGCCGTCGAATCCTACCTGATCACGGAGTACGACTACTCGCTAACCGTCGAGCGTCCCGACGGCGACGTCGCCGATGCGTTCCTCTTCGAGATGGACGCGGGATACTGTACGTACTTCGCGACGACGATGGTCGCAATGCTCCGTTCACAGGGGATCCCCGCCCAGTTCGTCACGGGATACGGGAGCGGCGAGCGGATCGCTGACGACGAGTGGGTCGTCCGCGGACAGGATGCACACGCCTGGGTGCAGGTGTATTTCCCGGAGCACGGCTGGGTTGCGTTCGATCCGACCCCGAGTGCGGAGCGCGATCAAGCTCGTGAAACCCGGCTGGCGGAGGCGCGCGCAGACGACGCTGAAAACGTCGACATCGATCGCTCCGACCCCGGCGGCGTGGAGGGTATTCTCGAGGGTGAAGAACGTACCGACGAGATCGATGACGACGTCGCCGACGAGATCGATGACGCTGCCGACGAGGCGAACGAGTCCGCTGCCGACGGGGTGAACGGTTCGGATATCCCCGATGCGGCACTGGAGGGTATCGCCGGTGACGGACCGATGCCCGACGAGCTCGGGACGGACGCCGGGAGCCAGGCGGACGACACCGAACCGTCTCCTGTGGACCGGATCGTGGTGCCGTCGCGCGAGACGCTCGGCTACGGGCTGCTCCTCGTCGTCGTCGCCGTCACAGCCGCCCACCATGCCGGCGTGACGACACGGGTCGGACGTGCCCTCCGAGTTCGGCTGCCAGCACGACGCCGATCGCCGACGTCCGATGTCGAGCGCGCGTTCGCGGATCTCGAATGGCTGCTCGAACGGCGGTATCGGCGGCGACGCGCCGGCGAAACGCCGCGGGAGTATCTCGATGCCCTCCGAATGTACGGCGTCGACGACCGTGTCCACGAGGTGGGTGCCGTCTACGAACGGGCCGTCTATGCGGGTCGGGTGAGCCGTGCGGAGGCGGACGATGCCCGGCGGACGGTCCGCAGGCTGGCTCTAGAGGCGACACCGGTGATCGGCAAGCGGTTCGAGCAGTGACGGACGGTGGTCCAGCGTTGATTCCGATAGATTCGGACGAGCGCAGTCAGCGGGTCGTCACCGGTCAGCTCAGTCGACCGATCGCGTCGACGATCACGTCCACGCCGATATCGATCGCCGTCTCGTCGATGTCGAAGTAGGCCGTGTGGTGGCCCGATGGGTTGCTCGCTCCGATACCGAGATACGTCGCGGTACCGCCCGACTCCTGGACGCGACGGATGAGGTAGGAGGCGTCCTCGCTTCCACCGAACTCCGTTCTGGTCACGCTGTCGACGGCGTCCGCGGCGTTCGCCGCCGCCTCGACCACCTCGATCACCGACTCGTCGTTCTCGAACGTCGTCGTCTTTCCGTAGAGACTCGTCGTGTAGTCCACATCGTGCATCGTCGCCGCGCCATCTATCACCTCGCGCGCACGGTCGAGCATGTACTCGTTGAGGTCGTGTGTCCCGCCGCGAACCTCGACGCGCATCGTCGCCTCCTCACAGATGACGTTTTGTGCGTTATCCGCGCTGACCCGGCCCACGTTGATTCGAGTCCGTCCATCACCGTGCCGTGCGATCCCGTACAGATTCCCGATCGCTGCCGACGCCGCCTGGAGCGCGTTTCGGCCCGCGTTCGGTTCGCCGCCCGCATGAGCCGGCTCCCCCTCGAAGGTGACGTCGACTTTCGCGTTAGCAAGCGGTGCGTCGTAGCTCGCAACGACGGTTCCGGTCGGTTCGTCGAGACCGACGTGGACTGCAAGGAGATGATCGAGATCATCGAGATGGCCGGACTCCGCCATCGGTTTTCCACCCCGACCACCCTCCTCGGCAGGCTGGAAGAACAGCTTCAGCGTTCCGTCGAAGCCGTCACGCGCGAACGTCCGAGCCACGCCGAGGCCGATCGCCGCGTGTGCGTCGTGTCCACAGGCGTGCATCTCGCCGGGGTGGATGCTCGCGAACCCATCGCGGGCCGGGCGATGGTCATCGTCCATCGCTTCCTGTCGGGAAAGCGCGTCGATGTCCGTTCGCAGTCCCACGACCGGTCCGTCACCGAACTCTCGGGTGGCGATGACGCCCGTCACGTCCCCCATCGCGTCGAGATACGCCTCCGGCGCACCCGCATCCCGTGCTCGCTCGCGTGCGGCGGCGATTTCGTCGGCCGGTGGCACCCCCATCCGCTCGTCCGGCTCGGTCGTCTCGGTACCGACCAACACGTCGTATCCGAGATCCTCCAGCGCGTCCGCAAGCAGCGCCGTCGTCCGGAACTCCTTCCAGCCTTCCTCCGGACGGGAGTGCAGATCGCGGCGCACGTCCCGAAGCGATACGTCGGTGAACGAATCGAGTGCGTCCATGCTGACCAGTTATGCGAGTACTGCAAAAAACGTCGGTGTGGACGCGCGGGAGATCGTTCGGAACCCCTGACCGGAGGAAACGACTTGTGAGTCCGGGTCGTAGCGTCGATATGGCCGAGTTCCGCGGTTCTCCGTCCGATATCGAGGGCGACGGACGGGCAACGTCGGCGATGCTTGCGCGCGCCGCCGCCGACGGAGTCGCCTCCGTCAGCATCCGGACTCCTCCCCGACGGGTCGTGTTCGGGCGACGGGACACAACCCGTGACGGCTACGATCGGGCACGGTCGATCGCCCGAGCGAACGGGTTCGAGCCGGTAGAGCGACGTGTCGGCGGGAGAGCAGTTGCGTACACGGGACGGACGCTCTCGTTCGCGGTCGCTCTTCCGTCGGCGGAGCCGCGAACCCGGATCGAGCCCCGATACGAGACGGCGACCACGGCGGTCGTCGAAGCGCTCCGAGCGACCGGTGCGGACGTTTCCTCCGGCGAGCCGGACGCGACGTTCTGTCCCGGTGACCACTCGGTCCGCATCACGGATGGCGGAAAGGTCGCCGGGATCGCTCAACGGGTTCGAGCCGATGCCGCGCTCGTCGCGGGATGTGTGATCGTCTCGGCGGCCGATTCGGCGGCGATCGCTTCGGTTCTCGACCGGGTGTATCGTGCGCTGGACCTGCCGTTCGATCCCTCATCCGTGGGGAGCGTTGCCGACGCCGGCGGTCCCGACGACCCGAGCCGGGTCGAACGCGTGCTGGAAGACGCGCTTCTCGACGCACCGTGGGGCGACGGTGACGCCGACACGGCCGATCGGGGCCAACAGACGCGCGCGGACGATGTCCACGGCTGGTGAGTGTCCACGGCTGGTGCGTGTCCACGGCTGGTGAGTGTCCACGGCTGGTGCGTGTGAGTCGAGCGGGTCGGACGGGTGCTTGTGGCTCGAACGGTGCGTTGTGAAGGAACGGCACGCGGCTCTCGGTTTCGACGTGCTTTTTATCGGCGGCGGTCACTGTCCCTGCATGGCTGAATTCAAAGTCGTCGTCGCCGACCCCGACACCGGCGAGACGGTCCAGCGCGAGGTCGACGGACAGGACGCGAACAGATTCCTCGGACGTGAACTCGGCGACGAGATCGGCGGCGACGCCGTCGGTCTCGACGGGTACACGATCGAGATCACCGGCGGCTCCGACGAGACTGGCCGACCGATGCGGAAGGACGTCTCCGGCACCCGCCTGAAGGAGCTTCTTCTGGACGGCGGCGTCGGGTTCAAACCGTCCCGGGAGGGCGAGCGAAAGCGGATCACCGTCCGTGGCCGCGAGATCGACGACGATGTCGCACAGATCAACGTCTCCGTCGTTGACGGCGACGATGGCGTCGCGTCCGCCCTCGGCGCTGGCGACGAGGAATAACGCCACATCGATGCCGCGTGTCCCTTCTGACGACGAGAGCGTCGCGTCCGTGCGAGCCGCGCTCGCACGCACCGGCGGGACCCGTCGGCTGTGTGTCCGTCTCCCCGACGACGACGCGGTGCGTTCCCGACTCGACTCCGGTAGCCTGACGGCTCTCGATATATCCGCCGGTGATCTCGTCCGCGTGACGTTCGACCGCGAGACGCATCACGCACGCGTCGAGTCGGACTCTCGGGGACGGTTCATCAGCGGCGCGTTCGACAACCGACGGCTCGCTCGCACCACGGGAGAGGGGGAGAACCGACTCCTCGAATGGATCGGGAAACACGACGGTGAGGAGGGCGACGTGATACTGCTCGACGTGCTCGTGTCCGGCGAATCGTACGGGCTCAGACGCCCCGGTGATCGGACCGTCTACGACGTGCGGCGCGGCCCGCGAACGTCGCTTTCGGAGATCGCCGGCGATCTCGACGAGTGACCGCGCGGTCCGCACGCGTCAGGTCGAATCGCTTATTCGCTCGCGGCCCCCACGTCGTCACATGAAGGAGGTCGACGCGGAGCTTTCGACGCTCGACCGGGCGATCATCAACGCGTTTCAGGGCGGGTTTCCCGTTACGGAACGCCCGTTTGAGCCGGCTGCGGCCGCGCTTCGGGAACGCGGCGTCGATGTAACTGGCCCCGAGCTGTGTCAACGAGTCCGTGAGCTGGACGAGGCGGGTACGCTCTCCCGGTTCGGCGCGCTGGTGAAAGCCGAGGAGATCGGTGGTGCAGCCTCGCTCGTCGCGATGCACGCGCCCGAGGAACGGTTCGACGAGGTCGTCGAGCAGGTAAACGAGTTCCGTGAGGTCGCACACAACTACGAGCGGGAGCACCCCCACCTCAACGTCTGGTTCGTGGTGAGCGTCGCCGACCACCCGGACCCTGATAAAACCGCCGCCGACCGGATCGAGGAGGTGCTCGCCGACATCGAAGCGGCGACCGGTCAGGAGACGTACAACCTGCCGAAACAGCGGGAGTTCCACGTCGGTGCGAAGTTCCTCATCGAGGGGCCGGTCCCGGACGGCGACGTGGACCTCTCGGATCTGGGACCGGCGGTCGAGCCAAGCGATCGAACGACGCTGACGGCGGCGGAGCGCGACCTCGTCGTCGAGATTCAGGGCGGGTTACCGGTGACCGAGACGCCGTACGCGGACGTGGCCGAACGGCTCGATGCCGACGTCGACTGGGTTATCCGGACGATAAACCGGTTCAACCGGGAGGGAAAGGTGCGGCGCGTCGGCGTGATTCCGAACCACTACGCGCTCGGATACACGGAAAACGGGATGACGGTGTGGGACGTCCCGGAGGAGGTGCTCGAGGAGGTAGGTCACGAAGTCGCCGCGCTCGATTTCGTCACTCACTGTTACCAGCGTCCGCGACACGCCGGCGTCTGGGAGTATAACTTCTTCGCGATGACGCACGGTCGGACCGAAGCGGAGAGCGAGCGCCGGGTGTCACAGGTGCGGGATCTAATGAACGACTACTGGGACGTAAGCGAGGAGGACTGGGACACGCTGTTCTCGACACGAATTCTGAAAAAGACGGGTATTCGGATCGACGAGCGGGCGGACGGTAACACTGCGTAATCGGCGAGACTCCTCCGTATGATACCCCTGTTTCACGACCTGAACGACGAGCTCGTTCTCGTCTTCGGCGGCGGGTCGGTCGGCGCACGAAAAGCCGATCGCTTCGCTGCGGAAGCGCGCGTTATCGTTGTCAGCCCGCGGTTTCACCAGTCGCTCGAAACGGCCGCGGCGGACGATGGATCGTCGATCGAACTCGTTCGCGGGTCCCCGGACGCCGCGGCCGTTCGTGACTGGATCGAACGAACGTCTCCCGCACTGGTGATCGCGGCCACCAATGACCCGGAGATCAACGGCGCGGTCGAGACGGCAGCGTCGGACGCCGGCGTGCTCGTGAACAGAACGGACCGCGCCGGCGAGCGCGACTCGGGGAGCGTCGTCGTGCCCGCGACGGTCGAGGACGGTCCGGTACGAGTCGCGATATCGACGGGCGGGCGGAGTCCGGCACTATCGAAGGCGCTGCGCGAACGGATTCAGGCGGAGATCGAGGGTGCTGGAGCGATGGCGGAGCTCTCCGGCTCCCTGCGCGAGGAGCTCAAAGACCGGGATGTCGACCCCGATCGGAGGCGGGCCGCGATCCGGGCCGTCGTGCGATCGGGGCCGGTTTGGAAGGCTTTACAAGAGGGGGGATCCAAGGGCCGAAATGAAGCCGAGAGGGTGATCGAAGGGGTGCTCAACGAATGAGAGAGACCGGTGTGATCGTCGGCGTCTCGGTTGCGTTCAGCCGCGCGACGGTCGACGAGATCGACGCCGCCGGCGGCGACGGGGTCCGTGCGACCGTCTCGGACCTGCTCGCTCGCGAGGGGGTCGACGAGGCGTTCGCCGTACAGACGTGCAACCGGTCGGAAGCGTACGTGGTCGTCGATCGGCGGGCCGACGGAGTCGAGGCGCTCTCGTCGTTCGCGCCCGACGTTCGTGGCGGGGCCGTTCGACGACTCGGCCACGAGGAGAGCCTCGAACACCTGATGCGTGTCGCGTCCGGACTGGAGTCGCTCGTCCTCGGCGAGGACCAGATCATCGGACAGATCCGGGCCGCCTATGAGGAATCCCGTTCGGCGGGCGGGATAGGTCCGGTGTTAGAGGACGCGGTGACGAAGGCGATCCACGTCGGCGAGCGGGCGCGGACGGAGACCTCGATAAATGAGGGCGTCGTCTCGCTGGGGTCGGCGGCGGTCGAACTCGCGTCCGACGAGACGGAGCTTCGAGGGACGACCGCCGTCGTCGTCGGTGCCGGGGAGATGGGAACGCTGGCGGCTCGAGCGCTCGACGACACGTCCGTCGAGGAGGTGATCGTCGCTAACCGCACGATCCCGAACGCGGAGTTCGTCGCAGGCGAGCTCGAAACCGAAGCCGCCGCCGCTCCCCTCGCCGACCTCGGGCGTCTCCTCCCGACAGCGGAGCTCGTCATCTCCGCGACCGGAAGTCCCGAACCGGTGTTGGAACGCCCACAGTTCGCCGACGCCGGCGAGCTGGTCTGTATCGACATCGCACAGCCCCGCGACGTCGATCCCTCCGTGTCGGAGCTGCCGGGCGTCGCGCTCTTCGACATCGACGCGCTCGAAAGCGTGACACAGCGAACCCGCGCACAACGCGCGACGGAAGCGGAGACCGTCGAGGCGATCATCGACGAGGAGCTCGACCGGCTGCTCGAGTCGTACAAGCGAAAACGGGCGGACGACGCCATCTCGACGATGTACGCCGCGGCGGACCGGGTGAAAGCCAGGGAAGTCGACGACGCCGTCTCGAAGCTCGAAGCGCAAGGCGAGCTCACGGACGACCAGCGGGAGACGATCGAGGCGATGGCGGACGCGCTGGTTGGACAGCTGCTCGCTGCGCCGACGCGGTCGCTTCGGGACGCTGCCGGTGAGGACGATTGGGAGACGATCCAGACGGCGCTCGAGCTGTTCGATCCGGAGTTCGACGACACGCCGACGGCGTCCGAGGAGTTCGACGCGTCATCCCCCGCCGCCTTCGCCGAGGAAGTCGACGATTAGTGCCGATTCGGGAAAATCGACGATGCGATCGTCGTGAACGGTGCCAAACGCCCCGAAGCCGCTACCCGGTGTTTTTCATTCCGGCAGCGATCCCGTTGACCGTGAGCCGGAGCGTTCGTTCCTCCTGGTCAGTTCTGTGTGTGCGGCCGAGCAGGTCAGCCTGAAGCATGTTAAGCGGGTCGACGTACGGGTTTCGCCGGTCGAGACTCTCGGAAAGCCACTCGCGACGGAGGAGCGTGTCGCGTCCGCTGATGTCCAGCACGAGATCGCAGGCACGGTCGTACTCATCGACGAGTCGTGGATAGAACCGTTCTCGAAGCTCGTCATCCGCGAGGTCGGCGTACTCGCTCGCGATCTCGGGCTCCGTTCGTGCGAGCGCCAGCGACGCGTTGTCGAGCGTCGTCCTGAAAAACGGCCACTCCTCGAACATCTCACGGAGCGTCGCGATACCCTGTTCCTCGCCGACCTCGGAGAGATACGCGTCGATCCCGGATGCCACGGCGTACCAGCCGGGAAGGATGAGTCGGGTCTGAGTCCACGAGAACACCCACGGGATGGCGCGGAGGTCCTCGACGCTCCGTTCGCCTGACCGGGATGCTGGACGCGAGCCGAGGTTGAGATCCTCGACGACGGTGATCGGGGTTGCCTGCTCGAAGTAGGAGACGAACCCCTCCTCGTTCAACAGTCCCCGGTAGGCGTCCCTGGCGGCTGCACTCATCGTCTCCATCGCCTCGACCCACTCGTCCGGAACCTCCTCGGTGGGATGCTCGATCGCCTCGTGTCGGGCGCGGATCTGAGCGTCCAACATCTGTTCGAGCTCCCGCTCGGCGATCCGGGGGTTGGCGTACTTCTCGGCGATCGCCTCGCCCTGCTCCGTGAACTTCACCTGTCCGGTGACAGTCTCGTTCGGGAGCGCCAGAAGCGCCTCGTTCATCGGGCCGCCGCCGCGCGAGATCGATCCCCCGCGACCGTGGAACAGGCGGAGCGTGACGTCCTCCTCGCGGCAGAAGCTCGCGAGCCGTCGCTGATTTTTATACAGGTCCCAGTTCGCGGCGAGAAAGCCGTTCTCCTTGTTGGAGTCCGAGTAGCCGAGCATCACTTCCTGCACCTCGTTGCGGGCTGCAAGCGCGGCTCCGTACGCCTCGTTCTCGAACAGGGTTCCGAGGATACGCTCGGCACCGTTGAGTGCCGACTCCGTTTCCAGCAGGGGAACGACGTCGATCCCGCAGTGATCCGGCAGGGAGACGACGTCGACCTGGTCGGCCAGGAACAACACCTCGAGGACGTGGCTCGGCTCCTCGGTCATCGAGATGCAGTAGGTGTCTATCGCCTGCGTCCCGTACTCGTGTTGCCACTCCGCGAGTTCGGAGAATCGCTCGAGAACCCGATCGGCGGTCTCGGAGACGTCGCCCGGCTCGTCGACGTCGACGATCGGATCCTCCTGCAGGATCGCCTCGGTGAGGAACGAAGCTCGTTCGGACTCGTCTTTCTCGCGGTAGTCGACGCCCTCGGTCGCGACGAGCTCCGCGACGGCCTCCGTGTGGTTCTCGCGATGATCCCTGAGATCGAGAGAGGCGAGCATGAACCCGAACGTGTCGACCTGTCGACGAAGCGGCTCGATGAACGACTCCCGGACCCCGTCGTTCCGGTCGCTCGACAGCGACGACGCGATGACGTCCAGATCCTCGAGGAACGCCTCGCCGTCGGGGTAGCCGCCGGGCCTGACGTCGTCGACGCGGTCGAGTCGCTCGCGCATCAGACGGAGCTTCTGGCGGTACGGCTCGTCCGGATACCGCTCCCGTGCCTCCTCGACGACCGTCGGGAAGCGGTCAGCGTCGGCCGCAAGCGAGCGCTCAAGCTCGTCGCCGACGGCGTACCGCTCGCCATCGTGGCTCAAAACGGCCGAGAGCCGCTTACACCGGTCGCGGTACTTTTCGATGGCGACGGCGCGCTGTCGCTCCAGCGTCTCGTCGGTCACGTCGGGCGTGACGAACGGGTTGCCGTCGCGGTCGGAGCCCGCCCACGAGCGAAACTCGAACAGCTTCGGGCAGTCGATATCGTCGTACTCCGCGGAGATCGTCTCCTCGAACTCCTCGTATGCGTCGCCGACGACATCAAAGAGGATGTTCTCGAGATACCAGCCGATATTTCGCGCCTCGTCCTCGGGTTCCGGGCGTCGCTGCCGCACCTGTCGTGTCCCCCAGAGACTTGTCACTTCGGCGGAGACGTCACGCCAGATCGCGTCCCGCTCTCTGTCGGTGAGGTTGCGCTCGTCGAGCTCCTCGAGGTGAGTCGCGATCGATCGGAGCTTCGCTTTCACGGTCGCCCGTCGGGCCTCGGTGGGATGAGCGGTGAACGTGGGCTCGATGAGCACGTCGTCGAGAATCTCTCGGAGCTCGTCCGCCTCGACGCCCGCGTCCGACAGACTCGCGAGCGTGTTCTCGAAGGAGTCGTGGAGGGAGCCGTCGGCGTCGGCGCTTCGAACGGCGCGGACGCGCTCGCGCTCCTCTGCGAGGTTGATGAGCTCGAAGTACGTCGTGAACGCGCGAGCGACGATCCCCTCTCTCGTCGTCGAGAGCTCCCCGACGGAACGGCGGAGCTCCGACCGGTCGTTCATCTCGCCTCGTCGGTAATCGATGGCGGAGTTACGGAGCGTTTCGACCGTCTCGAACGCCTCCGTCGACGTCTGTTCAGCCAGCACGTCGCCGAGGAGCGCACCGAGTTCGCGTACGTCCGTCCGCACATTCCTGTTGTGTAACTGCATACCATATGCCGTACTGCCGAAAGCCGTTAAATCCGCCGCCCAGTACGAATGTTGCCTCACCTTCGAGTTAACTCCTGAACGCCTCCGGACTGCCGGTCGCACTGGCGGTATCCGGTTCGTCACCCTTTTTACTAATCCGTGCCGAACGGGAGGTATGACTGAGTCCGACAAGTATCCCGCCGAATCCGGCCGGCGGCGGTTCGTGAAGGGTGTCGTCGGTGGTGCCGCGCTTGCGGGCGTCGGCGCAGCGGGATCGGCGACCGTGAACTCCCTGACGACCGCGGGCGGCGTGGGTGGCGGACAGACCGTCGCGATGACGATCGCTCACACCGGCGGCCCGGCACCGCGTGGCCTCCCGCAGATTCCCATCCGCGTGAACGACGACGGGTTCCTCGAGGGGATCTGGCCCGATGTCCAAACCGTCGAGGAGGGCGGCATCGAGTTCGAGGTCGCTCGCGAGGAGCTCGGCGGCCGCACGTACGCCGGCGAGTGGTTCCAGTACTGCGGCATCGAATCACAGGAGAACGTCGAGCCGAACTTCGAGTCGGACAACGTGTTCCGGGCGAACCCCGGCTCCTACGACTGGCAGGACGAGACGTACGACGCCGGCGACCGGATTCGTGCCGACGACTTCGACGATTACGAGACGTGGGGTAACAATGTCGGCAACGACGGCGTCGGTAAGCCGGCGACGTGCACGTGGCGGTCCGAGGATGCCGACGCCGACCTCAACGCGGTCGTCATCCGCTCACCGCGGATCGAGGAGGCCGCTCAGGAGAACGAGTGGCTCGCCGCCTCCACGGATCAGGGCTTTATGGCGTACCTCAACGTCTGTACCCACTTCTGCTGTATTCCCGGATACAAGGAGCTCGAGGAGTCGGCCCGGTACGACGCCGAGGACGGCGCGTACTGCGTCTGTCATCAGTCGACGTACGACCCGTTCACGCTCGAGGAGGCGCTGTTCGTCGCCCGTCCACGACCCGACTGACGACCGCGATCGGACGTCGACCGCGCCTCGACGACCGGCTGCGCGTCGACGACCGGCTGCGCGTCGACCCGTCGGTTTTTGTCGTTCCCGCTCCGAAAGGTACGTATGAGTTCTGACGATGGAGCGTCCGGTCCAGACGGGACGGACGCGTTCGACGCCGAGTTAGCGGCCGCCCGCGAACTCCTGGATGGCGAGGATATCGAGGCGGTTCACGTCGGGGTCGTCCGCGACGGCGAGGTCGACACGACGTTCACACAGCGGAGCGCCGACGACCCCGAGAACGAGGGGCTTCGCGCGCTCGCGCTGCTCGCGGCACACGTCCAGCTGGTCGCGAACGAGGCCGGCGTCGAGGCGTCCACCGTCGCGGCCGATGCCGCAACGCTCGCCGGTCAGGTCGAGCAGATCCCGGCCAACACGGATCGGCTCCCCGACGAGTAGCGGTCGAGGCGGACCGTCGGTCACTCCGTGGCTCCGCCGCCTCCCAGTTCGTCGTTTGCGGCTCCGCCGCCTCCCGTTTCGTCGTTTGGCGCCACACGGCCCATTGTCTCATCGGACCGGATCCGTCGGAGTTGGTGAACCACCCCGCCGAGCGCGATCAGCAGGACGGCAAGATTGAGCCCCGCAAGCGCGATCGACTGATACGCCGGGTCGATCCACGTCCGGATCGCAGTGCCCAGATGCCCGTACAGGTTCCAGCCGGCGATCAGCGCGAGCAGGACCAGCGCCGCGAGCGCGACCCGATCGAGGAGCCCCCGTACGTCGGCTGCCGACAGCCGACCGAATCGGTCGGACGATGATCCGCCGGCGGCAGTTCCGGCGTTTTCGCTACGCTCTTCGTGCGTCCCGTCTGGAATCGTGGTGTCCGTTTCGTCGTGTGTCATGCGTTTGCTCGTGGTGTTAGGTGTCATGCGTTTGCTCGTGGTGTTAGCCGTCTCTCCGTGCGTACAGCGCAGCAGCGAGGAGAGCGAACAGCGCGACGACCACGCCGAACCCGGGTGCGTCCTCGCCGGTGTCTGCAACCTCCTCTTCCTCCGGACGCGGGGGTGGCGCGTCCGCGGCGTCCTCCTCCGCGAACTCCTCGACCGAGAACTCGACGTCCTCGACCGTCTCGTTCGCGGCGATCCGCTCTTGCGGATCGAGGTTCGCGACGCTCTGGGTCTCGTCGACGAGCACATCGTCGTCCCACAGCGCGGCGTCGACGTAGTAGTTGTAGCCGTCCGGCACCTCGACGGTCGCGGTCACCGTGTCGGTTCGACCGGGGCGCACCGAGCCGACGGTCACCTCGGCGTCGTCAGCGACGACGTTCGAGTCGGCCTGCCGGAGGAGCAGACGGAGGTCGACGGCGTCGGACGCCGCGTCGCCGCGATTCGTCACCGACGCGGCCAGCTCCAGCGTCGCCGTCCCGTCGTCGGCGTCGACGACCGAGACCGTCAGCGTGGGCCACACGTTGCCGTCAGTGAACCCGACGTGCGAGTCGGCGTACGACGGCGTGAGCGCGGAGACGCCGTCGACGCGCGTCGACCGTTCGACCCGTCGCTCGCCGTCGACGAAGACGACCGTCTCGAGCCGATAGCCGCCCGAGCGCTCCACCTCGAGCGTTCCCTCGACGGGACGCTCGCTGCTCGTCTCCATCGCCTCGCGCATCGCCGCCCGGTCGTCACCGGCTACGTCTCCGAGATCCGTCTCGACGTCACCGACGTCGACCGTCGTCTGGTCCGCGAGTAGTCCGGAGTCCGCGTCGATCGCCCGGTACCTGACCGTGACGTTCTCCGCGACTGCGCCCCGGTGCTGCAGCCCGACGGTCACGTCGAGCTCGGTCGTCGCGCCCCCGACCTCGCCCGGCTGAACGGCAACGTCGGCGATGCTCACCTCCGTCGGCAGGTCGGGGTCGTCGGTGGCTCTCGGGTCGTCGAGCGCGCCGGGAACGGCGGCGACCGCGACCGCACCGACGACGAGGAGGGCAACTCCAGCGGAGAGGAGGGCGGTTCGCGTGTCCATGGTCGAGAGACCCGTCGGCTGTCATAAATGTCTTCCGTAGGGACAAACGACTCTCGTCGCCTTCGGACCGGTTTCGACGTCGTCGGTTGCGTCTCCGTTCATACCACTCGGTAGCGACCCTGCGACTCCGAGAGCTCTCCGCGTCGGGTCAGCTTCGTGAGCAGGTTGCGGGCGGCGTCTTCGGGAACGCCGTGGTCGGTCGCGTAGCCGATGATCTCCGCTTCGACCGGCTCGTCAGCCTCACGGACGGCATCACGGAGGATTTCCGTTCGGCTTCGCGAGCGGGAGCCGCCGCCGGTCGTCTCGGATCCGGCCGCGAACGCGGCGTCAGCGTCAACGCCCGAGCGTTCGAGATACTCGCGGTCGTCGATCCCCGCCTGTTCTACCGCACGCTCCAGCTCGGCGACGTGGTCGACATCGGCGAACGCCTCGCTGTCCCCGTGTTTTTCCGCCAGCAGCGCGGCTCGCGCCTCGCGTGCGGCCTCGCGGTCCTCGGACTCGTAGAAGCGTTTCAGCTTGCTCGTTCGATGAGTCTTCGAGCAGCGAGGACACTGCGCGGACTCGCTCGTCCGCGGGTTCTGCAGCAGCCACATGTTCGAGCATCGATTGCAGCCGACGACCGCGTACATACGGCGGCGTACGACCGGATCCGGTTTGAACCCTCGGACGCGTACCGACGCTCTCGTCGTCCGACTAGCCGTCATATCTCCAGTCGTCCGACTAGCCGTCACGTCGCTCGATCGATCTGGCGGCGGCGAGCACCTCCTCGTGGAGCGTTCCGTTCGAGGCGACGAGCCCGGTCGAGTCGTGTCGCCAGCGGTTCCCCTCGAGGTCGGTGACGCGGCCGCCGGCCTGCCGGACCATGAACACGCCGGCCACGGTGTCCCACGGGTTCGGCTGCAGGTTCGTGATCGTGGCCTCCAGCCCGCCCGCCGCGACCATCGGCAGAACGGCCTGTGCCGCGCCGAACCGGCGCATATCACCGAATCGGGTAACGATCGCCTCGCAGGCGCGGGCGTACGCCTCGCGGTCGTCGAACGCCCACCAGATCGTCGGGTCGACGGCGGCCCGCCGGGGGTCCGCCACGTCGTTGACGGTGATCGGGGTGCCGTTGCGGTACGCGCCGTTCTCGTCGGCGGTGTACACGTCCCCAAGCGCCGGACAGACGGTCGCCGCGGCGACGGGTTCGCCGTCGACGACCGCGGCGACCGCGGTCGCCCACGTCCGGAGATCGCGGACGTAGTTGTGCGTTCCATCGATCGGGTCGATCACCCACGCGGGACCCGCTTCCGGGACCGTCTTGCGCTCCTTCTCCTCCTCGCCGACGACCGCGTCGTCCGGAAACGTCTCACGGAGCGTCTCGATCACGGTGCGCTGTGCCGCCCGGTCGGCCTCGGTCACCACGTCGTCTTCGCCTTTCGCCTCGACCGCAACGCCAGTCCGGAAACGGTCGTGGGCTACCCGTGCGCCGGCCCGCGCGGCGCGTTCGGCGACGGTCGCGCGGTCCGCGGCGGCGGGCTCGTCTCGATCGCTCATGGTCCGGATCACTCGTCCGGCGGGGAATAGCCGTCGATCTCCGCATGTGCTCGCTGCCCGGATCGGCGGACTCGGTGGAATTAACTCAGTTCCGAATTCGAGTACACTTAAGAGGGTGGAGGGGGTATCACCGTTCGTATGCAGCCCCAAGAAGCCGTCCGTCAGCTCGAGTACGCCATCGACGCTTCCCTCGACGAGGAAGGACAACGAAGCGCCGCCGGCTACCGCCCGACGTTCGAGCGCGTCGCGGAGCGGGCCGACGGCTCCGCCGTGTATGCGCTGGCCGGCGACCTCACGGCGGACGTCGTCGAGGGTGACCGGCCGACGCCGGCGGAGGCGGACGCCGCAGCCGACCGTCTCCTCCGCGATTTCGCGTACACTGACGGCGGCCGATAACGAGTTCGAGACGTCGACGGTGCACGTGGCGCGAGCAGCTGTGAGAACGGCGTCGGGGACGGTTTTCTGAGACGCGATTCGAACGGGGAGACCGTGTCACGTCTACAGTGTCACGGTACGGCCTGATGCCTACAGCATGAGCTCACGGTGTCGGAGCGGCGTTCTGAAGCGCCGTCTCGGCGATGTTCCCGCCGTAATCGGCGGACCTGAGCACGGAATCGACGACGAGCCCGAGCAGCTGTGCGCGTGCCGGGTCGAGATCGCGGAGGAGTTCGTCGATCGCCCGGACCCGCTCGTCGATCTCCCTGACGCCGGCGCGAGCGTCGTTCGCCTGTCGAGTCGCCGCATCGCTGTCGGCCTCGAACAGCGCGTCCATCGCCGTGTCGATCACGTCGACCGCGTCGTCGTGGAGGTCGTCGATGGCGTCGATCACGTGATCCGGCAGCGGCTCCTCGATCTTCAACGTGAGGTGCGCGATCTTCGTCGCGTGGTCGCCGACCCGCTCCAGCTGGCGAGCGCTGGAGTGGTAGTCGAAACACGTCTCCCGGGGCAATCCGAGCTCCTCGACCGTCTTCGGCGTCCGTAACGTCGCACGGAAGATCCGGGAGACGACGAGCCAGAGCCGGTCGAGGTCGTCGTCGCGGTCGATCACGTCCCGAGCCCGGTCGTGGTCGAGTTCCGAGAGCGCCGTGATCGCGTCGTCGAGCATCGACAGGGAGATCAGTCGCATTCGAGTGACGGCGTTGTGTATCGACAGCTCCGAGGAGTCGAGCAGATCGCGGATCACGACGCGGTCGTGCGTTTCCTCTAACACCTCCAGTCCGACGAGACTCTGGACCGACTCTCGGATCGTCGACCGCTGTTCGGTCGTGATCGGCGTCCCCTCGAGCTCGATCACCTCGAATCCGCTGACGTACATCGTCGTGACGGCGCGCGTGAGCGCCTGCCCGGTGAGGTCAGTGACGTCCAGCCGGCCGCGGGTGCGCTCCGTCTCCGTCTTCGGTGTGAGAAAGAGCGAGTCGCCGTCCGGATAGAACTCGACCTCGCTGCCGGCGGCGATGTCGTTATTGGTCGCCCACGATTTCGGGATCGAGACGGTGTACGTCGAGCCCCCGGTGACTTGCACCTTCCGCGTCTCCATGTAGCGAGATGATCGCCGCATCACCTTAAGGCTGATTAAGATATATACTTTCAAATCGGCCGTTGAATCGACTGAAAGACGCGAAACGCTCCTATGTAGCCAGTCTTCGACGGTGTCCCGATCGATACACTGATTCTACAACGTAGTAGTATATAGTAGTATATAGATATTATAGTAGCGTATTTAGTCCTCAGGATCCCTTTGTTGGATCGATGGATAGTGACACCACCGACGGGGTCCGGTCCGGGCTCGGTCGGCGGGCGTATCTGACCGCCGTCGGCGGCGCGGTCGCCGGTCTCTCTGGCTGTCTCGTTCGTGGAGAGGAGGGAGAGCGCAAGCTCGACGGACGGATCGTCGTCGACGGAAGCAACACGCTGCTTCCACACGGGGCGGCGGTCGCCGAGGAGTTCCAGTGGCGAAACAACCGCGTTCGGATCCCCGTCCGCGGGTCGGGAACCGGAGCCGGCTTCCAGCGGTTCTGTACCGGCGACACCGACGTCCAGAACGCCAGTCGCGCGATACTCGACGACGAGGTCGCCCTGTGTGGGTCCAACGGCGTCGACTTCCTCGAGTTGGAGGCGGCGCTCGACGGGATCGCGGTCTGGGTGCATCCGGAGAACCACTGGTGTGAGACGCTCACGGTCGCGGAGCTCAACCGGCTCTGGCGCTCCGGATCCGACGTGGAGACCTGGGGAGACCTCCGCGAGGAGTGGGCCGACGAGCCGTGGGGCGACGAGGAGATCGCCCTGTACGGTCGCGACTCCGCGTCCGGCACGTTCGACTACTTCACACAGGCGATAAACGGCGAGTACGGGAACATCCGATCCGACTACTCCGCCAGCGCTGACACGAACGTGATCGTCCGCGGCGTCCGCGGGAACCGACACGCGATCGGGTTCGGAGGTGCGGGGTACTACTACGAGAACGAAGACGATCTGAAACTCGTCGCCGTCGACGACGACAACGGCGGCGTTCGTCCGACGAGAGAAACCATCGAGAGCGGCGAGTACACGCCCCTCTCCCGGCCGATGTTCGTCTATCTGAGCATCCCTGAGCTTCGTCGCCGCGAGTTCCGGGCGTACGCGAAGTTCTTCTTCGAGGAGATCGACGACGACGCCGACAGGTCGATAGTCGATCCGGGTGAGACGCTGACGTGGACACAGTGGGCCGCACGGAAGGTCGGCTTCTACGCGATCCCCGACGAGACGGTCGAGGCGAGCCGAGCGAAACTCGACGACGCGATAGCGAGGGTCGAATGAGCGGGGCGACCGACGCAGCGAGCGAGCTCACGCGTGAAGGCTCTGATATCCCGGTCGCGAAGAACCTCGCCGTCCGCGCCGTTTTCTTCGCGTGCGCGCTTATCACGGTGCTCACCACGCTCGGGATCATCGTCGTCCTCGTCGACGGTGCGCTCGGGTTCTTCCGTGAGGAGACGCTGTTCGGCGTCCTCTCGGGCGTGTTCGGCGGACTCCTCGCAGGCAGTCCGACGGAGGCGTGGACGGCGCTTCGTTCCGGGCTGAGCGCGCAGGTGACCGTCACCGAGTTCCTGTTCGGCGCCGAGTGGTCGCCGATCATCCGTCCCCGGTCGTACGGAGTGATACCGCTGTTGTGGGGGACGATGATCATCGTCGTCGGCTCCGCGCTCATCGCGCTCCCCGTCGGCACCGCGACCGCGATCTATCTCTCGGAGTACGCCGACCGGCGTGTCCGGAAGGTGATCAAGCCGACGCTCGAGATCCTCGCCGGGATCCCGACGATCGTGTACGGGTTCTTCGCGCTATCGTTTATCACGCCGCTCATCCAGCGGTTCTTCCCGGAGACGGGCACGTTCAACGCGGCAGCGGGGGCGATCGTCGTCGGCGTCATGATCATCCCGATGGTGTCGTCGCTGTCCGAGGACGCGATGTCCGCGGTGCCCGACGACCTTCGGAACGCCGCGTACGGGCTGGGCGCGACGAAGTTCGAGGTGTCGACTGACGTCGTCGTACCGGCGTCGCTGTCGGGCGTGATGGCGTCGTACATTCTCGCGATCTCCCGCGCCATCGGCGAGACGATGGCCGTCACGCTGGCGGTCGGGATGCAGCCGAACGTTACGCTGAACCCGCTCGAACCGGCTCAGACGATGACGGCGTACATGGTCCAGATCGGTATCAGCGACGTCTCGGTCGGCTCGATCGGGTATCAGAGCCTGTTCGCGGTCGGCCTCCTCCTGTTCGTGATGACGCTCGCGATGAACCTGTTGAGCCTGTGGATCAAGAGCCGCTATCAGGAGGCGTATCGATGAGCCGCATCCCGCTGATCGGCGGTGATGCCGGGTCACCGTCCGAACGCTCCGGATCCCAAACGAGTGACTCGGACACCGCACGAACCGACGGCGGCGAGTCGGCCGAGTCGTCCGACCCGTTCGCCGCCGTCGGCAGCAACATCGAACGGAAACAGCGGCTCGGTCGCGTGTTCGTCGCGATCTGTGGCGCGTCGACGCTCGTCGGGATCGTCGCCCTGGTCGCGCTCCTCGGCGACGTCCTGTACGAGGCGTGGGGGTGGGTGACGCTGGATTTCCTCACGTATCCCCCCTCGCGGTTCATCGAGAACTACTATCCAGACGGCCGTGGTGCCGGGATCTACCCCGCGTTGGTCGGGTCGATCCTGCTGATCGCGCTCACCGCCGTGTTCACCATGTTCCTCGGCGTCGGCGCGGCGATTTATCTGGAAGAGTACGCGACGGAGAGCCGCTTCAAGAGCTTTATCGAGGCGAACATCGCCAACCTCGCCGGCGTTCCGTCGATCGTGTACGGGCTGCTCGGGCTGGCGGTGTTCGTTCGGTTCGTCGGACTCGGCGAGAGCCTCCTCGCCGGTGCGCTGACGCTGACGCTGCTCATCTTACCCATCGTCATCGTTTCCTCGCAGGAGGCGCTGCGCGCGGTGCCTGATTCCCAGCGGCAGGCCGCCTACGGCGTTGGCGCGACCGACTGGGAGGTCGTCCGCGACGTCGTGCTTCCCGCCGCGCTGCCCGGTATCATGACCGGCACGATCCTCTCGCTGTCGCGCGCCATCGGCGAGACCGCGCCGCTGATCATGGTCGGCGCGGCGACGTCGATGTTTCGCGCACCGGTCGAGGACGTCGCCGGCGTGCCCGTGCCGGACCTGCTCGGTCCGTTTGCCGCGATGCCGATGCAGATCTTCGACTGGGCTCGACTGCCGGAGGGCGACTTCCAGCACGTTGCCGCCGCCGGGATCGTCGTCCTGCTCTCGATCCTCCTGTTGATGAACGCGACCGCCATCCTGATCCGAAACAAGTACGAAACGCGATAATCCCATGAACGACTTCCACACCACATGAGTGACAGTTACACCACCGAAGAGACCGATGTCGGCGCGTCCGTCAATGACTCCGACGCGTCCGTCAATGACTCCGACGCGTCCGTCAATGACTCCGACACGTCCGCAACCACCGCCGATCCCGTCGACGGGACGAGAGCGGAAACCGAGCCGTCGATCCAGCGGATCCCCGACGCCGACACGGTGATCGAGGCGGCGGATCTTACGGTCCACTACGGCGACGTAGAGGCGCTTAAACCGGTGAACGTCCGTCTACCCGAGCAGCAAGTGACGGCGATCATCGGACCGTCGGGCTGTGGAAAATCCACGTTCCTTCGCTGTCTCAACCGAATGAACGACATGGTCGACGCGGCGCGGGTCGGCGGTGAGCTTCGGTTTCGGGGCAAGAACGTGTACGACGACGACGTCGACCCTGTCGCACTGCGTCGAAAGATCGGAATGGTGTTCCAGAAGCCGAACCCGTTCCCGAAATCGATCTACGACAACGTTGCCTACGGACTGAAGATCCAGGGGTACGACGGGGATATGGACGCCCGGGTCGAGGAAGCGCTTCGTGGAGCCGCGCTGTGGGAGGAGGTGAGCGACCAGCTCGACTCCTCCGGACTGGATCTCTCGGGTGGGCAGCAACAGCGACTCTGTATCGCCCGCGCGATCGCGCCCGATCCCGAAGTGCTGTTGATGGACGAGCCGGCGTCCGCGCTCGACCCCGTCGCGACCGCGAAAGTAGAGGACCTGATCGACGAGCTCGCCGAGGAGTACACGGTCGTCATCGTCACCCACAACATGCAGCAGGCCGCTCGCATCTCCGATAAGACCGCCGTGTTTCTCACCGGCGGACAGCTCGTCGAGTTCGGTGACACGAACCGGATATTCGAGAATCCGGACAACCAGCGCGTTGAGGATTACATCACCGGGAAGTTCGGATAGTCGAGCCGGATCGTCCGGCGGGTCGACGCTAACGGTCGACTCGAGCGTGTGTCACTCCGTGCGGTGAGCGGCTTACCTGGGATCGTCGCCGTCAGCCGCCTCGTCGACGGCGACGGTCTCCTCGATCCTGACGGGGTCGTCGACGGAGACGACGTTCCCCCACGACGGCTTCGGAACGACCGTGTTCACCATCACGCGGAACGCGTGGTCGAACCGGTCGCCGCCGGACCACGCAGGCATCGTCTCCTGCCGCTTCTCGATGAACGTCTCGCGAAACCCGGACAGCTCCGCGCCAGTTTCCGGATCCCGCGACGGGACGACGCATCGTTGACACGGGTTGACGCCGAGAACTGTCGTCCCCCCGACTGAAAAACGCACCCGCGAGTCGCGGTCGGCGACGAGGTGGTCCTCCCAGAACGCCGGACTGTCCCCGAAGACGACGTTCGGTCGGAGCCGTCGCCGGGCCTCCGTCGCGTCAGCAACGCCGTCGAACCAGGAGGCGAACGTCTCGAGCGTCGCCTGCGAGACGACGGTCGGACCGGGGGCCTCGCGATCGTCGGGAAAACCACCGTCCGGCTCTCGAACCAGATCGACATCGTAGCCAAGATACTCGCCGACCCACGTCTCGATCGCCTCGCGGTCGTCCGGCAGGGCGAACGTCCGCTCGGCCGCGTCGACGGCGACGTCCCCCGCACGCTCCGGTCGGGAGAGCGTGACGGCCGTCGGCGTCGCGTCTGCAGCGCCGGCGAGCTCGTAGCTCGCCCGGAGTCCGTGGATCGCCGGTTCGCTCTTGCCGTTGACGTATCCCCCACCTCCGCCGACCGATGCCGCGTGTGGATCGACGCCGGCCTCGACGAACGCGTACGTCCGGTCCCCACGAAGCGCACCGCTCGGCCCGAGTTCGGCACGGTCGACGGCGACGCCGTCGAGCGACTTTATCGGATACGCGACCAGCTCGTCGATTCGGCTCATGGGATGCGTTCGGCGAGGGTCAATAAAAGGACTCGCCCGCGAGACCGGCCGAGCGAATCGACGGCTCGGAGCCGACGCGGTGAGCGTTACTCCTCGTCGTCCGAGTCGGCCGCGTCGCCGTCCGCGTCGGCCGCGTCGGCCGCGTCGCCGTCCGCGTCGGCCGCGTCGTCCGATTCGGCCGGTTCTTCGAGTCCGGCCGCCGCGAACGCGTCGACGATCTCAGCTTCGGGGACCGTGCGGTAGCCGTCGGCGTCGGTGATCGTCGCGACGGCGAGGTCGGACGCGCTCAGCTCGTCCTCGTGGGTGGCGAGCGCTTGCATACCGAGGTGGATCCCGTCGTCGAGCGAGAGCTCGTCGCTCCACCCCTCCTCCAGGTGCTCCTGGATCGTCTTTCGACCGCCGCCGATCACGGTGGCTTTCCACTCGTTCGGCGTTCCCGATGGGTCGGCCGCGAACAGCCGTGGATCGCCGTTCTCGATACCGCCGAGCAGGAGCGCGGCCCCGTACGGGCGGGTGCCGCCGCGCTGGGTGTTCTCCTGAATGTGGTCCGTGACGTACTTCGTGAGCGTCTCGACGCCGACCGGCTCGCCGTACCGCAGGCGGTTCCCCTGTGCCTGTCGGCGAGCAAAGTCGATCAGCTGTCGCGCGTCAGCGACGTGGCCCGCGCTGGCGGTGCCGACGTGGTCGTCGAGCTTATGTAGCTTCTCGATGCTCTCCGCCTCCATCAGTGAGGAGGCCGCACGCGACATCGCGACGAACACGACGCCCTCCGCGGTCCGTACGCCGACGCTCGGCGCGCCGCGGGAGACCGCCTCCCGCGCGTACTCGACCTGATAGATCCGACCGTCGGGGGAGAACAGCGAGGTTCCACGATCGTACGCCTGCTGGTCGTTACCGCCCATCATCGTCGATCACCGGTCTCTCGGATACCCGCTCGCGTCTTCACGCGCTCGGTCACTCCATCGTCGCTCATTACCACCCAGTAACGGGGGACGACTGAAAAACCCTCCTTAACCGGTATGGCAGTGTGGTGGCCATGGAGCCGGTTCACGACGACGCCGGCCACGTCGATTCGCGACTCGTCCAGCCACGTCGATCCGCGACTCGTCCAGCCACAACGGATATACATAAATCAGCCGACGACGTGTTCAGGGTATGCGATCGGTACGAGCCCGCTCATCCCGAACGATCGTCGCATGCGTCGGACTCACGCTGCTCGTCGTGCTGGCCGGCGGAGTCTCACTCGGCGTCGTCGGGGCTCACGACATCTCGCCTGACGCCTCGGCCTCCGGACTCGACAGTCACGAACCCGGGATCGAGCGCGCTACGGCCGACCACGCTGGACTTGAGCGCGCTACGGCCGACCACGCTGGGGTCGAGCGTGTCGGGATCGAGCGCACCGACACCGATATCACGGTGACGAACGCGCTGTTTCTCACCGGCGACCGAGGTACCATCGGAGTGACGACGACGGTGAGGACGCCGGACCGTCTCTCCGAACTTCGAATGACGCTTCGGAGCGCGAGCGATGCGCCGATCGAGACGGACGGGTTCACGCGCGTCGAAAACGACGACGACGGCAATCCGGTCGTGGAGTGGGATGGCGACACCGACCGTCCATCCGTCACCTATCGGATGGATGCGAACGTCACCGCCGATCCGGAGGGGCCGCTAGCCACGACGGGAACGTATCATTTCGCCGATGTCGGCGACTGGGCGATCGTCAAGACGCCGGTTCTCGACGTCTCGTGGCGAGGACCGCCGGGAACCGGCGTCGTTCGCGAAAACACGGTCGACGGACCCGGCGTCGCCTCGCAGGCCATGGCGTTTCTCGGCAGTCACGAGGCGTACGTGTATCACGGTCACAGCCAACGATACCGTCTCGTCGTCCCCGACGCCAGCGACCTCGAGGAATCGCCGGAACGGGTGTTCGAGGCGTTCGAGCACGTCTCGTCCGCGCTGCAGGTCGGTGCCCGCGACGAGGAGGTGATCGCCATCGCTGCGCCGGCGGGCCCCGTTGACTGGAGTCCTCGCGGCCTCCAGATCGGCGACGCCGACCTGTGGGTGGTCGCCGACGAGCCGGCCGGCACTGCCGACGACGTCTGGACCCACGAGTACGTTCACACCCGCCAGGCATACGAGGCAGACGAGAGCGTGTACTGGTTCACCGAGGCGAGCGCGATGCATTACGCGGCTCTTTTCGCCCTCGAGCGCGGCGAGGCCGACTTTGACGAGTTCCGAAGCGTCCCCGCCCGCGGGGAGCGAGAGCCCGACGCCTCGGCCGTCCTCGCGAATCCTGCCACGTGGGAGGGCCGTGCTGACTACACCAAGGGCGCACTCGTCGCGGGAGAGATCGATCGACAGCTCCGGACTGCGACCGACGGCGAGGCGTCGCTCGCGACCGTGTTCCGCGAGCTGAACGAGGCGTCGGAGCCGGTCACGATCGAGACGTTCCTCGACGCCGTCGCGTCGGCCGCTGCCGACGGTGGCGACGACGAGGGTGCCGCGGCGATCCGCGCCGATGCCGAACGGTACACGACGACGGAGGCGGTCCCCGAACTCTGGACACGGGATGAGCACGAGGCCGCGTTCGGGGAGACGCCGGCACGGATCGGCTACGGAATCGCCGATGATGGCGTTCGAGCGACCGGCGAGTATCGGGATCGCCCGGTCGACTCGGATCCGATTCGGCTCGTTGCCGGCGAGACGCTCGCGTTGGACCTCGCAGTTCGAAACGCCGGCGGTGTGGCGGGTGACTACGACGTGACGCTCTCGGTCGACGGAGCACCGGTCGAAACGCGAGGCGGAACCGTGGAGCCGGACAGTGATCTGATCGAGCGGTTCGAGCATGCGTTCGCGGATCCCGGCGAGTACGAGCTCCGGATCGGCGACGAGACGCTGTCGGTCATCGTCTCGGACCCGGCGAACGTCGTGGTCCGCGACGTCACGGTCGCAACGGACGCCGTCGGAGAAGACGGGACCGTCGCGGTCGGCGAGACGGTCACCGTCACCGCCGCGTTCGGAAACGACGGTGCGATTCCCGCGGGTGGCGACGCGGAGTTCCGAGTCAACGGCGAACCGGTCGGAAGCGAGTCGGTACGACTCGACATCGGCGGGGAGACGACGGTGGAACGAGAGCTATCGCTCGACGACCCCGGATCGACGACGATAGCGGTCGTCACGGCCGACAGCGAGGCGTCCACGATGGTCGACGTCAAGGAGGACGGCCTCCTCGATCGATCCAGTGGCGATGACTGGATCGACGAGACGGTCGACGACGTTCCCGGATTCGGACCGGCAGCGGTGGTTGTCGCGATTCTCTCGATCGCGCTTCTCGCTCGCCGACGGTGATCAGGGAAGCGGGCAGAGACTCGCCGTGAGCACGGCGCGCTCATCCGTGTCGTTTCTCGCGCCATGGAGCGCTCCGCGCTCGTTTAACACGACCGCCGGAGCGGAGAGATGTCGTTCCTCGTCGTCGCGGATCACGGTCGGTTCGCCCTCGAGGACGTGAAAGACGTTCGTCGCGTCCGCGTGTTCGTGTGTGTCGATCTCGGCACCGGGCGCGAGCACGAACGCCTTCACCAGCACGTCGTCCGTGACGACGAGTTCGGCGGTTGCGGTCTCCCCGTCGGCGGGATCGAGACTGTCGACTGCGTCGGCGTACTCGTCAAGACTCATACGTGCGTCTCGACGCGTGATACCTAAAAACGGTCGGTGATATCGATGCGCGTCGGCTGGCTGGACGACGATCGGAGTCGGTGGATCGCGCCGCGATCGGAGTCGGTGGACCAACCGATTCGAATCACCGCTCGAGAGTGGGCCCGGCGGACCCGAAAGGGAACGAGACCGTGCCTCTGACAGAGTTGTCACACGCGTCACCTCCCCGGTTCCCGGATCGATCCCAGCCCTAACCCCGAGGCCCAGCTGGCCTCAACGGGGGAGCGAGACGCGAGCGACGGTCATCGTTCGTACGGCGTTCGTTCGTGAACTCCTTCGGAGCCGAAGCGTGTTTAATGGCGGCGGCGGTTGACCCGTTTTTTACCGAATTAAGCCCGATAAACCGGCACGAGCGGATTTGAGACGTCCACCGAGCGCGAAGCATGGATCGACGAGTGCGAAGGCGGCGAACGGAACTAACTCGCTCCGGCGCGCGCGAGTCCGAACACGGGATACGGCTCACAAGTTCGACGAGGATGTCGTAGCACAGTTCCCACACCGCCACAAGAACCGCTCAGTGCAGCCATCGCGGCGATCGATACCGGGCGTACGTCGCTCACGAGGGTGGATAGGGGGTTTATACGTGACCGTGTGGTAGGATTGTCGGT
>OBKM01000143.1_pt1 | contig 34188 bp, 38 predicted proteins | sample 1519691 | NCBI WGS metagenome assembly OBKM01 (sample SAMEA37050418, study PRJEB22526) | metagenome | biome: saline pan; feature: lake; material: water | place: Egypt | collected 2015 | depth 0.5 m
CGCGAGGAGATGTCCGACGACGAGTGGGTCCGGATCACGACGCTCGGTTGCTGTCGGGAGGTCGGACGCGCCGCATTCATCCTCAACACGCCGGAGACCCGCGTTCTCATCGACTGCGGCGACAAGCCCGGCGCCGAGGGGGAGGTCCCGTACCTCCAGGTTCCCGAAGCCCTCGGTGCGGGCGCCTCGAACCTCGATGCGGTCGTGCTCACGCACGCCCATCTCGACCACTCGGCGCTCGTTCCGCTGTTGTTCAAATACGGCTACGACGGCCCGATCTACTGCACCGAACCGACCCGCGACCTCATGGGCCTTCTGACGCTCGATTACCTCGACGTCGCGGCGAAGGAGGGCCGGACGCCCCCCTACGACTCCGCGCAGGTACGCGAGGCGATCAAACACTGTATCCCGATCGAGTACGGCGACGTGACCGATATCGCGCCCGACCTGAAACTCACCTTCCACAACGCCGGTCACATCCTCGGCTCGGCGGTCACGCACTTCCACGTCGGTGACGGCCTCTATAACGTCGCCTTCTCCGGGGACATCCACTACGACGACACCCGCCTTTTCAACGGCGCGGTCAACGACTTCCCGCGCGTCGAGACGCTCGTCATGGAGTCGACCTACGGCGGCCGCAACGACTACCAGACCGACCAGGAGGACTCCGAGGAGAAACTCAAGGAGGTGATCCGGGAGACGACGACCGAGGGCGGCAAGATCCTCATCCCGGCGTTCGCCGTCGGCCGCTCCCAGGAGATAATGCTCGTTCTGGAGGAGGCGATGCGGAAGGGCGAGATCCCCGAGGTGCCCGTCCACCTCGACGGGATGATCTGGGAGGCAACGGCGATCCACACCACCTACCCCGAGTACCTCCGGGACGACCTGCGCGATCGGATCTTCCACGACGATCAGAACCCGTTTCTCGCCGACCAGTTCAACCACATCGACGGCGGCGAGGACGAACGCCAGGAGGTCGCCGACGGGGGCCCCTGTATCGTCCTCTCGACGTCGGGGATGGTCGAAGGCGGGCCGATAATGTCGTGGCTCACCCACATCGGCGACGAGTCCGACTCCTCGCTCGTCTTCGTCGGCTACCAGGCCCAGGGAACGCTCGGCCGACGGATCCAGAACGGCTGGGACGAGATCCCGATGAACGACCGCTCCAGCGGGCGCGGAACGCTTGCGTTGAACATGAACGTCGAGACCGTCGACGGCTTCTCCGGCCACGCCGACCGTCAGGGGCTTATGAACTTCGTCCGGACGATGAACCCGCGGCCGGAGAAGGTGCTCTGTGTCCACGGCGACGAGTCCTCCGTCCAGGACCTCTCCTCGGCGCTGTATCACGACTTCAACATGCGGACGTTCGCGCCGAAGAACCTCGAAACGTTCCGGTTCAAGTAACGTCCCGCGTGTACATCATTAACAATAATTACATTTATTACCCGGCGGCCGGTACGGAAGGGTACGATGTACGACCGCGACGCACCGATCGTCCCGATCGCCCCCGAGGACCGGACACCGTCAGACACCGCCGACACGCGAACTGACGGCGGGCGGACAAACGAGTACGAGACGGCCGAGTGGGGTGCGCCGCTCGTGCCCGAGTTCTGAACGACTTATAAAATGGCCGCGGTCACCGCCGCCGCCGCGCGACCCGCTCTTCGGCCGTCTCGTCGGCGACGACTTCATAGAGGATCGCCCGCCCGCCCCCCTCCTTCGGGCGCAGCACCCGTCCGAGTCGCTGTGTGAACTCCCGCTCGGAGCCGCTCCCCGACAGCACGACGGCGACGTTCGCGTCGGGTACGTCGACGCCCTCGTCTAAGACGTTCGCCGCGACGACGCGGGTGTACTCGCCGCGCCGGAACCGGTCGATGATCGCACGCCGCTCGTCGGCCGGGGTCTCGCTCGTGATCGGCGGGATCAGGAACCGCGAGGCGATCGCGTAAACGAGATCCGTGTGCGCGGTGAAGACGATGACGCGGTCGCCGCGGTGCCGATCGAGGATGTCGGCGAGGGCGTCTCTCTTGCGTTCGGCGTTCATCATCACCTTCCGGGCGCGCTGTTTGGCGAGCAGCGCCTCCCGGGCCTCCGGATCCGTCCCGGAGCGTTTGACGAGTTCCTGGTAGTCCTTCCCGGATCTGAGCTGGATCCCCGACCGCGTGAGGTAGTCGGTGAACGTTCCCTGGTGTTTTTCGTAACGTTCCCGTTCGGTCGGCGTCAGCTCCACGTCGATCCGCTTGATGTCGTAGTCGGCGAGGTGCTCGCCGGCGAGGTCCTCGGCCGAGCGGCGGTAGACGACTGCCCCGAGCAGCTCCTCGACCGCTTCGTGGGCCCCGTCGGAGCGTTCGAACGTCGCGGTGAGCCCGAGCCGGGCCGGGGCGGCCGACAGCCGGGCGATGTCGCGGTACCCCTCGCCGCCGAGGTGGTGGACCTCGTCGAAGACGAGCAGCCCGAACCGGTCGCCGAGCTCTTCGGCCCGCAGGTACGCCGAGTCGTACGTCGAGACGGTGATCGGTCCGAGCCGCTGTTCGCCCCCGCCGAGCCGCCCGATCGCCGTCGTTTCACCGAACTCGCCGTCGAGTTCGCCGATCCACTGTTCGAGCAGATCGACCGTCGGCACGACGACGAGCGTCGGGGTGTCGAGCGCCGCCATCGCCCCGACGGCGACGACCGTCTTGCCGCTCCCGGTCGGCAGCTCGATCACGCCGCGGTCGCCGGCGTCGCGCCAGGCGTCGAGCGCCTCGGCCTGGTACTCGCGCAGCTCGTAGTCGGTCGTCAGGGCGCCGAGCCCGGGGAGATCGAGTACCCTGTCGTCGACCGCCAGCCCCGACTCGGCACAGCGCCGCCGCAGCGCCGGGTACCGGTAGGCGGGCACGCGGTGTGTCTTCGACCGTGGATCGGGCTCGACGAACGGCAGTTCCACGAACTCCGCCGGGGCGTCCTCCACCCGGATCGTCCCCTCGTCGTACCGGAGCGTAGTCACGCCGACAATCGGTGATGTGGGGGTTTAACTCCGGCGGGCGCGGCCGTTTCTCAACCCTTATTGTCACCGACGGGTACGTTCGCACATGAGCGACGAGCAGGCGGAGGCCGTCGATCCGGGCGCCGACGGCGGGACGGACTCGGGCGAATCGGACGGGGAACCGAACGGCGCCGACGGGGATCCGACCGACCGGATCGCCGACCGGATCGCCGGCGAGGAGAGTGCGGTCGTCGCGGAGGAGATCGCGACGCTCCGGGAGGAGGCCGCCGCCCTTCGGACCGAGCGTGACGAGCTCGAATCGAAGCTCAAGCGCAAACAGGCGGAGTTCCAAAACTACAAGAAACGACAGCAGGAGAAGCTCGAACGCGAGCGCGAGCGCGCGACGGAGGGGCTCGTCGAGGACCTCCTCGAAGTCAGGGACAACCTCTCCCGCGCGATCGAACAGGACGAGGGCGCCGACATCCGCGAAGGGGTCGAGGCGACGTTCCGGAGCCTGAACGAAGTCCTGACCGAGGAGGGCGTCGAGCCGATCGAGCCGGAGCCGGGGACCGACACCGATCCGACCCGACACGAGGTCCTCCTCCGCGTCGGGAGCGACGAGCCCGAAGGGACCGTGGCCGAACTCCACCGTCCGGGGTACGGGATGGCGGGGAAGGTCCTCCGGCCGGCACAGGTGACCGTCTCGGACGGCTCCGGCACGACGGAATCGGACGAATAGCGCTTCGGGATATATTCCCCGATCGACGGAACCCCTTCCTCCGGAAACCGCAGGACACAACGCCTCCAACTGGAACCGGTGTTCGGCCCGTCTAGCAACTTTTAACCGATTCAGACCGGTAGTTACGCCCAACATGGCAAGCAACAAGATCCTCGGTATCGACCTCGGTACCACCAACTCCGCGTTCGCGGTGATGGAGGGTGACGAGCCCGAGATCATCTCGAACGCCGAGGGAGACCGGACGACCCCGTCCGTCGTCGCCTTTTCGGACGACGACGAGCGGCTCGTCGGGAAGCCGGCGAAGAACCAGGCGGTTCAGAACCCCGATCGCACGATACAGTCGATCAAGCGTCACATGGGCGAGGACGGCTACACCGTCGAGGTCGGGGACGAGGAGTACACGCCCGAGCAGATCTCGGCGATGATCCTCCAGAAGATCAAACGCGACGCCGAGGAGTACCTCGGCGACGAGATCGAGAAAGCGGTCATCACCGTACCCGCCTACTTCAACGACCGTCAGCGACAGGCCACGAAGGACGCCGGCGAGATCGCGGGCTTCGAGGTCGAACGGATCGTCAACGAGCCGACGGCGGCGGCGATGGCGTACGGCCTCGACGACGACACCGACCAGACCGTCCTCGTCTACGACCTCGGGGGCGGCACCTTCGACGTCTCGATCCTCGATCTCGGCGGCGGCGTCTACGAGGTCGTCGCGACGAACGGCGACAACGACCTCGGCGGCGACGACTGGGACGAAGCGATCATCGACCACCTCGCGGAAACCTTCGCCGAGGAACACGGCATCGACCTCCGGGAGGACAGACAGGCCCTCCAGCGGCTGACCGAGGCCGCCGAGGAGGCGAAGATCGAACTCTCCTCGCGCAAGGAGACGACGATCAACCTCCCCTTTATCGCCGCGACCGACGAGGGGCCGCTCAACCTCGAACAGAAGCTCTCGCGGGCGAAGTTCGAGTCGCTCACGAGCGACCTGCTCGAACGGACCGTCGAGCCGACCGAACAGGCGCTTTCCGATGCCGGCTACTCGAAGGGCGACATCGACGAGGTCATCCTCGTCGGCGGCTCGACGCGGATGCCACAGGTCCAGGGGAAAGTCGAGGAGCTCACCGGCCAGACGCCGAAAAAGAACGTCAACCCCGACGAGGCGGTCGCGCTCGGGGCCGCGATCCAGGGCGGCGTGCTCTCGGGCGATGTCGACGACATCGTCCTGCTCGACGTGACGCCGCTCAGCCTCGGTATCGAGGTCAAGGGCGGCCTCTTCGAGCGGCTGATCGATAAGAACACCACGATCCCGACCGAGGCCTCGAAGGTCTTTACGACCGCGGCTGCGAACCAGACCTCCGTCAACATCCGCGTCTTCCAGGGCGAACGCGAGATCGCGGAGGAAAACGAGCTGCTCGGCGCGTTCCAGCTGACCGGTATCCCGCCGGCGCCGGCCGGAACGCCGCAGATCGAGGTCTCGTTCGATATCGACGAAAACGGCATCGTCAACGTCTCCGCCGAGGATCAGGGCTCGGGCAACAGCGAGGACATCACGATCGAGGGCGGCGCCGGCCTCTCCGACGAGGAGATCGAGGAGATGCAACAGGAGGCCGAGGAGCACGCCGAGGAAGACGAGAAACGCCGCGAGCGGATCGAGGCCCGCAACGACGCCGAGTCGGCGATCCAGCGCGCCGAGACGCTGCTCGAGGAGAACGAGGAGGCGGTCGACGACGAGACCCGTGCGGACATCGAGGACTCCATCGAGGACGTCGAGGCGGTCGTCTCCGACGACGACGCGACGACGGAGGAGCTCACGGAGGCGACCGAAGCGCTCACCGAGGCGCTACAGGAGATCGGCAAGCAAATGTACGAACAGCAGGCCGCCGGTGCGGAAGGCGCCGGCGCCGGTGGCATGGGCGGCATGGGCGGCGCCGGCGGTATGGGCGGCATGGGTGGTCCCGGCGGCATGGGCGGCCCGGGCGGCATGGGCGGGCCCGGCGCCGACGCGGACGCCGACGGCGAGGAGTTCGTCGACGCCGACTTCGAGGACGTCGACGACGAGGACAGCGAGGAGTAACCGCCGGCGCTCGAAACGACTGACCGGAGCGCACGCGCCGCCTTTCCTGTACACTCGCCGTTTGGGGCACAACTATGAGTCCGGGCGTCGTAACGGCTGTCATGAGTACGGATCTCGCACAGTCGGTCAAGTCGGTGGACGTCCAGACCCGCGTACAGTACGGGATGATGCTCATTTTCGGTAGCCTCTGTCTCATCGCCGCCGCCGCCCCGATCGATCTCCTATTAAAAGTCGCGACGGTGTCGACGCTGTTCGGGCTCACGGCCGGGCTGTGGATCGCCCACCTCGTCGGCGTCATCCAGCGGGCCGCGGACCGGAACCGGGGTGCGGCGTGATGGCGGCCGACGGCGGCTCCGACTCGACGTTCCTCAAAAGCATCGAGTTCCTCACGGGCGAGGACCCGAACGCCGGTTCGTTCCTCCTCGTCGTCGGGATGGTGACCTGCGTGTTCATCGCCGGGTTTCAGCTCCTGCTTCCGGTGCCGGTCTCACACCTCCTCACCGCGCTCGTGTTGGCTGTCGCCGTCATCAGCCTCATTCTCGGCGCGATCCTGGACACGCTCGGTCACTTCGACTCGCCGCCGGAGTGACGGCGGCCGTCCCGCCCGTCAGTCCCCGTCGTCGTCCGCCCGGAGCCGGTCGAACAGCCACAGCGCGAGGATGAACGGCGCAAGCGGCAACAGAAGCACCATCGCGCCGATCCCGATGACGACGTCGAGGAGCTTGTTGCTGAGCGACGTCTCCTTCGGGGTGATCCGGGTGACGGTATCTGGCATACCCAACCTAAACCGTCTCGGCGTATAACCGTGACGCGTCCTCCCGGCGCCCCGGACCCGTTCTTTTCAAGTGTCTCAACCGTCTAGCGTGAGTAACGAATGAGCGAGGACTTCTATTCGGCGCTCGGCGTCTCCCGGGACGCGGACGAGGACGAGATCAAACAGGCGTATCGTCAAAAGGCCTCGGAGTACCACCCCGACGTCTCCGACGATCCGAACGCCGAGGAGAAGTTCAAAAAGGTAAAAAAGGCCAAGGAGGTCCTCCTCGACGACGAGAAGCGCCGGATGTACGACCAGATGGGCCACGAGCGCTTCGAGGAGGCCGAAAAGCGCGGCGCGACGGACACGGACCGCGGCGGTGCGGGCGGTATGGGGGGGATGGGCGGTGCCGGCGGCATGGGCGGGATGAACGACATCTTCGAGCAGTTCTTCGGCGGCGGTTCGGGGTCGCGCTCGGGACCGCGGCAGGGCCAGGACCTCAAAACGCGGCTCCGGATCGATCTGGCGGACGCCTACGAGGGTGTCACCAAGCAACTGACCGTCACCCGCCCCGAACGCTGCCCGGACTGCGACGGCGCGGGCCACCCACCCGACGCGGATTCGCGGACCTGCGCCGCATGCGACGGGCAGGGCCAGCGGACGACGGTCCGACAGACGCCGCTCGGGCGTGTCCAGCAGACCCAGACCTGCTCGGAGTGTGAGGGTCGGGGGACGATCTACTCCGAGACCTGCTCGACGTGTCGCGGCGACGGCCAGGTCCGCAACGAGGCGACGCTGCAGGTCGACGTGCCCGAGGGGATCCGGGACGGCCAGACCCTCCGGATGGACCGGGAGGGCGCGCCCGGCGAGAACGGCGGCCCGAACGGCGACCTGTTGGTGGAGATCCGCGTCGAGGACCACGACCTGTTCGAGCGCGACGGCGACGACCTCCGCCGCCGGCAGCCGATCTCGTTCCCGCAGGCCGCCTTCGGCGACACCGTCGAGGTGCCGACTCTCGACGGCACGGTCGAGATGGACGTTCCCGCCGGCACCCAAAGCGGCGAGACGTTCCGGCTGAAAAACAAGGGGATGCCCCGGCTCCAGCGCCGCGGCCGCGGGGACATGTACGTTCAGGTCCGTATCGTCACGCCCGAGGACCTCAACGAGGAACAACGCGAGGCCCTCGAGGCGTTCGCGGCGGCCGGCGGCGAGGACATCGACGTCGATCAGGGCTTCTTCGAGAAGCTAAAACGGAGTTTCTGAGTCCCCGTCGCCCCCGAAGCCGCGTGTCCCGTTGCCGTGTGGCGTCGCGGTTGCCCCGAGCGAACGCGTGGCCGGCGGGCTCCGTCCGGCGTCTCAGACCCGGAACTCGAACTCCCCGTCGCCCCCGCCGAACCGGGCGGCGATCCCGGCCCCGAAGGCGTAGGCGACGGACTCCGCGCCGCCGCGGAGCCGTTCCGCAACCCCGGTGTCGGGTTCGAGCTCCGTCAGCTCGGCCTCGGCGCCGAGGATCCCCTCCAGCCGGTCCTCGACGTCCGCCCGCGTCCCGAGCTCGTCGACGAGCCCCATCCCGGCGGCCTCCTCGCCGAGGAACACCTTCGCCTCCGTGTCCCGGATCGCGTCGGGGTCGGCGTTTCGCCCCTCGGCGACGGTCTCGACGAACTGGTCGTAGTAGCCGTCGACGATGCCCTGGAGGTACTCCCGTTCGTCCGCTTCGAGATCGCTGAAGGGAACGCCGGCCTCCTTGTACTCGCCGGCGGTCAGCTGCTCGTACTCCAGGCCAACTCGGTCTAAGAGGTCGGCGGCCGTCGTCCGGGACCCCCGGACCCCGATCGAGCCGACGACGCTGCCCCTTCGGGCCCATAGCTCGTCACAGCCGCTTGCGATCCAGTAGCCACCGCTGGCACAGACGTCCGTCGTGTAGGCGATCGTCGGGCCGTCGAAGGCCTTCGCGGCGAGGCGGATATCGTCGCTCGGGACGACGGCACCGCCGGGGGTGTTCAGCTTGAGGACGAGCGCCTCGGCGTTGTCGTCGGCGTCGGCCTCCTCTATCAGCTCCACGATGTCGTCCGCCCCCGGCGAGCCCGGCGCGGAGAGCGGGCTCCCGCCGCCGCCGTCGCGGGTGATCGGCCCCTCGACGGCGACCTCCGCGGCGTTGTACTCCGGGAAGACGCTCCGCCCGAACGCCCCGCCGAGCCGGAGTCCGGCGACGACGACGGCCACGACGAGCAACACGCCGACGAGCTCGGCGGTGGTTCCGGGCAGTTCGACGAACAGGGCCCAGCCGACGGCCGCCGCGACGGCGGCGACGGCGAGCCCGATACCGAGTCGACCGGCGGTGTCGAATGCGCTCATGTACTCGTCGAACGGCCCGACGCCTGTTAAGTGGTGGAGACGGCGGCGATCAGACGCCGACGTCGGTCTGGGAGAGCCCGACGAGCAGCGCGCCGGCCGCGATGATGAGCGAGGCGATGGCCGCCGTAACGTCCGGGAGCGGCGTCGACCTGAAGCTCATCGCGACGATGAGCACGCTGCCGACGCCCAGCGCGGCCGCGCCGAGAACGAGCCGCCGTGTGTCCGTTGCCATGCGTGCGTCTGGGGTGTTTTATGACATAAGCGTTCGGAAAACGCCCGGGAACGGCCACTAGGTTATAAAAATCGTCCAGGGTCGAAAGGCGTATTCGGCCACCGGCCGACGGCCGGGTATGGCAAGCGACATCGACGGGCTCCGGGTCGTCGCCGACTACCAGTTCGGCCCCGGCGCTGGCGACGCCCTCTTTTCCGGCGACCCCGTCGTCCAGCGGACGGGATCCGGCCGGCCACAGCAGATCCTCGTCGACGGGGAACGCGTCGTCTCCTACGGCACCGACGGCCGGTTCACCCTCGGCGTCGCGGGCGGGTTGCGGCTGCAGTCCGCGCTCGACCCGCCGGCCTACCGCGTCGTCGTCGGCGACGACAGCGAGCCGTTCGTCCGCGAGGAGCGCAACGTCTTCGCGAAGTTCGTCCGCCGCGCCGACCCGGCGGTCCGCCCCGGCGACGAGGTGCTCGTCGAACACGACCGCGGCGAGCTTCTGGCCGTCGGCCGGGCCGAACTCCCCGCCGACGCGATGGCCGACTTCGACACCGGGATGGCGGTCAAGGTCCGCAACGGCCGCAGTCGCGACGCCCCGGGATAAAAACCGAACATATCGAGGGTCGGTGTCGTTGGCGCCTGCGACCGTCCCGTTCGGTATGAACGATCCGCGTTTTCCGCCCGATACCCGCCCACACGACGCACCGACCGCGCCGACGCTTGCCCGCCGACGGGGTGGTCGCGATGTCTGAGGCGAGCCCCGCCCCGCGGCTCGGCCGCTCGCGGATCGGCGGCGACGTCGACATCGACCTCGCGGCGGCGATCGAAGCGCACGAGCTCGTCGAGCTGCCGTGCGAGACGGTCTGTGGGACCGGCGACCCGATCGAGGGCCACTGGCGGGGCATCGAACTCGTCGAGTTGCTCGACGGTATCGACGACGACGCGACGCACCTGCTCGTCGAATCCGAGGACGGCTTTCGCGTCTGCGTCCCGATCGTCGACGTCTTGGACGGGGTTCTCGCCGTCGATCGGCTCGACACGGAGTTCTTCCCGGAGGGGCTCCCCCGGCTCGTCGCGCCGTCGCTGTCGGGGACGCGGTTCGTCCGCCGCGTCGCGACGATCGAGGGCGAACGGTTGCCGCCGTCGGCCGATCCCGAGTCCTACGAGGACCTGTTGCTCGCGGACGCACCCTGAGCGGCCAACCATCAGGCTTTTTGATTCGCTGGCCCCTCAGTGCGGGTATGTTCGGAGGAGGCGGCGGCATGAACCCGCGCAAGATGAAACAGATGATGAACCAGATGGGGATCGACCTCGACGACCTCGACGCCGAGGAGGTCATCATCCGCACGCCGGAGGAGGAACTCGTCTTCCACGACGCCGACGTCCAGCGGATGGACGCCCAGGGCCAACAGACCTACCAGGTCGTCGGCGAACCCGACGTCCGTCCCCGCGGCGAGGAACGCGCCGTCGAGGGCGCCACCGACGCGGCGGCCGAGGGCGGTTTCTCGGAGGACGACGTCGAGATCGTCGCCATGCGGACCGGCGTCTCCGAGGAGAAAGCCCGCGAGGCGCTTGCGGAGACCGGCGACCTCGCGGCTGCGGTCCAGAGACTCGAGTGACGGACGCCGACGGAGCGGATCGTCGCCTGCTCGTCGTTCGCGGCTCCCGCGAGTTCCTGGTGGCGCCCGGCGACACGCGGGAAACCGATCTCGGCGTGCTCGAACTCCCCGCGGACGTGACGCCCGGCGAGGTCGTCGAGACGCATCTCGGCGAGCCCTTCGAGGTCAGGCGGCTCCGCGGCCCGGACCTGTTCGACCATCTCGAACGCACCGGTGCGCCGATGATGCCCCGCGACATCGGCCTCGTGATCGGCCACACCGGCGTTGAATCGGGCGATCGGGCCCTCGACGCCGGCACCGGAACCGGCGTGCTCGCGGCGTATCTCGGCCGCCTCGGCGTCGCGGTGACGACCTACGAGCGCGACCCCGAGTTCGCCGAGGTCGCAAGGGCCAACATGTCGACGGCCGGCGTCGCCGGGCGGGTCGACGTTCGGACCGGCGATCTCACCGCCCACCTCGACGACGCCGGCGACGAGTACGACCTGCTCACGCTCGACACGGGCGACGCCGCCGCCGTCGTCGAACGTGCCGACGACCTCCTCGCCCCGGGCGGTTTTCTCGCCGTCTACTCGCCGTTCGTCGAGTCGGCTCGCGAGTGCGTTTCGGCCGCCCGGGGGGCCGGCCTCGCCGAAATAGAGACCCTGGAAACGATCCAACGGCGGATGGACTTCGACGACCGCGGCTCCCGGCCCTCGACCGCCGGCGTCGGCCACACCGGCTATCTCGTCTTCGCGCGGCTGCTCCCGGATTTCGACCCCGAGTGAGGCTCCCGGGCGACGCTCCCCTCGTCACTCCGGCTCGATCCGCACCTGACTGCCGATCCACAGCAACGTCACGAGTAGCGACGCGACGGCGAGGGGGACCATCCACTGCATCGCGGCGACGAGGCCCGCCGACGCCTGGAGGCCGATGACGACGAGCAGCTGCGGCCCACAGCAGGCGACGCCGGAGACGAGCCCGGGGACCCCGGCCGTCGCGCCGGCTCCCGCCCCGATCCGGCAGGCGCCGGGGCCGCGCCAGGAGACGACCGAAACCGCAAGCGTCACGCCGACGAGCAGCCCCAATCCGAGCCCGATGAGGACGTTGACCGGCCTGAACAGGTAGACGAACCCACCGACTTCGACGGTCGCGACCGCCTCGAAGAGGAACACCGATCGGCGGGTCAGCGCCGTCGACAGCGGCGACTCGACGACGAAGACATCGACCCCGCCCCTGCCGGTCGCCGTGAGGTCCCGCAGCGCCCACACGTACGTGAGGAGGTAGAACGCGGCGACGACGAGAAGCGTCGCCCGCCCGTCGCGTCGTCCGAGGGCGCCGCGGATCGCGATTCCGGTTCGGGTGAGAAGCCCCCGGAACCACGGGACAGGTGCGGTCGTCGGCCCCGGCCCGCGGTCGGTCGGCGTTTCGACCCCCATCTCAGATCCCGACCCGTTCGGTGTCGGGGTAGAAGGCGTACCACGCGAACCACATCGCGTCGAACGCGAGGATCCGATCGAGGGGAAGTCCGTCCGGCGGCACCGTCTCGCCGGCGACCTCGTAGCCGCCGTCGACGCGCCGCACCTCCCGATCGTCGGGGTTCGCGTAGACGTAGCCCGCCGCGAGCGCCTCGTCCGCGACCGCGACGATCGGGGTGTCGCCGATCGCTCCGGTCATGACCGACGACTCCATGAGGCTCATCTTGTCGAACGCGATCGCGCCGGCCGACGTTCGCGCGCCGACGACGACTTGCTTCGACTCGGCGTCGTCGTGGGCCATGAGCGGGAAGTTCGGCTGCCGCCCGGCGTCCGTCGAGTAGTGACCGGACACCGGCGGCTCGTAGGAGCCGTAGGGGTCCCGGTTGTAGTTGCGCGCCGATCCCGTGTCCTCCGTCATGACGAGGGTGTCCGGGTACCGCTCGCTCCAGCGCTCCCAGGAGGTCCAGACGAGCCGGAACTCCCGCAAGGACTGCCCGATCAGCCCGTCGCCGTCCCCGGGGTCGCGCTCCCCGCCGAGTTCGATCGCCGTCGCCGGGATCTGCGGCCAGCGGACGTCGCGTTCCCGTTCCCACATGATGAGATTCGAGTTGACGAGCCGCCCGGAAACCCCGAACTCGACCCCACCGCGGTAAAAGCCCTGTGCGGTCCCGGTCAACGGGCAGTACGTCACGGCCACCGGCTCGCCGCCGACGACGTCGTTGGTGATCTCGTGTTGGACGAGGACGCGCTGTGGGTACGCCCGAACGTCGCCCCCGAGATCGACCCCGAACACCCGGGCACAGCCCGGCAGCTGGATGTCCCCGGCCCGGGCGAACTGCGGATCGTCGACCGACGGAATACCGTCGTGGCCGACGCCGCCGCTCATGTCCCGATCCGGGATCTCGTCGCGCTCGTGGCCGAGGTGCAACGGCGTCTCGCGGAGGGGGATCTCACCTGCAGCGTACTCGGTCTCCGGCGTTGCCCGTGTGTCGTCGAAGGCCGTCGGCGGCCGCCCCCCGGAGAGGTCGACGGGGCCGCCGACCCCGGAGCACGGCACCCCGAGATCGACGACCGGGCCGTCGCTGCCCCCCGTGCTGTTGCCGCCGGAGAGCTGCCCGGCGGCGTCGAGACAGCCGGCGGCGGAGCCGACCCCGCCGGCCGCGAGCGCGGCGAGCAGTGTCCGTCGGGTGTGCGTCATTATACCCTATATAATGATCGAAAAGCAACATAAAGACGCGGCGGTTGTGTAGACGACACACACGGCAGTTCCCGGGCGTGAGCCCGTCTTTCGCCGTTTAGTGGTCGTCCTCGCGCCACTTCTTGTCGCACTCGACGCAGGTGAAAAAACGCGTCTCGGACTCGTCGGCGGCGCGGATCTGTTTCATCTCGTAGCGGGCGCGGTCGTGGCCGCAGTTCGGGCAGTTCACCGCCGTCGTCGGGCCGATCTCCTCGCCGTCGACGTCGGACATGTCGACCGGGCCGCTGTCGGTGTCCTGGCCCTCGGTGGTGACCATCCCGGACTCCGTGTCGGCGTCACGGTCCTTCTCGAACCCACAGGCGTCACACACCCACAGCCCCGACTGGCTGTGCATCATCGAGCCGCACTCGTCGCAGAATTCCATACCGGCCGATCAGGTGGGCTGCCTACTTAACCGGCGGGGTTCGCCCCCGCGCGATCCACCGGCTTCGGAAGCGTGATGAGCCGCCCGGCCGAGGTCCCGACAGATGTTCGGGACCGACCGGCGGGTGGTCGTACTGGCGCTCGCCAGAATGGCCGACGCGGTCGCGAACTCGTTTCTCATCGTCGTCCTCCCGCTGTACATCGCCAGCGGCGAACTCGCTATCCCCGGGTTCGCCGGGGTAACCGTTCTCGGAATCCCGGTCACGGTCGAGCTTCTGATCGGCGTCGCGCTGTCGCTTTTCGGGTTTCTGAACAGCTTCGCACAGCCGTTCACCGGACGGCTCTCCGATCGGACCGGCCGCCGGAAAGTCTACATCCTGTTCGGGCTCGCCGTCCTCGCCGTCACGAGCGTCGCTTACGCCTTCGTCGAGAGCTACGAGGCGTTGCTCGTCGTCCGTGCCCTCCAGGGGCTCGGCGGCGCGTTCGTCATCCCGACGACGATCGCTTTGGTCAACGACCTCGCGCGCGACGACGCCGACCGCGGCGGCAACTTCGGCGTGTTCAACACGTTCCGGCTCATCGGGTTCGGGTTCGGCCCGATCGTTGCGGGGCTCGTGGTGCAGGCGGGCCCGTACGCGCTGGCTGCCGGCGCCGAGCTGTCGGGGTTCAACGCGGCGTTCGGGGTCGCGGTGCTCGGTGCGCTCGTGAGCCTCCTCCTGGTGACGGTGCTCGTCGAGGAGCCGGCGGTCCCGGCCGCCGACGCGGGCGAGGACCTCTCGATCGCGGTTTCGGGCGACGACCGACCACTCGATCCGGTCTTCGTGCTCGGCGTCGGGACGTTCCTCATGGCGGTGTCGATCGCGCTCTTCGCCACGCTCCAGGAGCCGATAAACGCCAGACTCGGGCAGGGGCCGACGTGGTTCGGGATCCAGTTTTCGGCGGTCGTCGCCGCGAACATCGTCCTCCAAGTGCCGATCGGGCGGGCCGCCGACCGGATCGGCCGGAAGCCGTTTCTCGTCTGGGGACTCCTCCTGCTCGCGCCGGCGGTGTTGGCCCAGGGGCTCGTCACCTCGCCGTGGACGATGCTCGCCGCGCGGCTCGTCCACGGGGTGGCGGTGGCGATGGTGTTCGCCCCGTCGCTCGCGGCCGCCGGCGACCTCGCCGCCGAGGGCGAATCCGGGACGACGCTGTCCGTGTTGACGATGGCGTTCGGGCTCGGAACGGCCGTCGGGCCGCTCGTCTCCGGGATCCTGTTCGGCTTCGGGTTCGTGGTCCCGTTCGCCCTCGGCGCCGCCGCAGGCCTCGTCGCGCTCGCGCTCGTCGTCACGCAGGTCGAGGAGACGCTCGACGACCCCGCGGTGCCGACACCGACCCCCGTCTCCGGCGAGTGATCCCCGGCGTCGCCCGGTTCCGAGGCACATATGTCTCCCCCGGCCGAACCAGCGCACATGAGCGGCGACACACTCGTCTACGACGACGACTGCGGCTTCTGTACGTGGTGGGCCGACTACTTCGTCCGGCGGACGGATCTGGAGGCGGTCGGCTTCTCGGCGCTTTCCGACGACCAACGCGACCGTCTCCCGGCGGAGTTCGAGTCGTGTGCGCACCTGTTGACCGACGACGCGGTCTACTCCTGTGGGGCCGCCGCCGAGCAGGCGTTCGCCCGGGCGGACGTCCCGCCCGGTGCGGCCGACATCGCCCGCTTTTTGCGGCAGTTCGACGACTACGAGCGGCTCCGCGAGCAGCTCTACCGGGAGGTTGCGGACCGTCGCGACCTGCTCGGGTTTTTCGTCTCGAAGGGGCGGATCGAGGGCCGGCGGGACCGCTAGAAGAACTTGAAGAGGTCGTCGCGTTCGGCCTCGTGGAGGTGGTGCCTGACGGCCTCGTTGAACGGCCCGATCGAGCCCCGTTTCGCGGAGATCGGCGCGATCGTCTCGTCGAACTGCTGCCAGGGTGGGTAGAGGCCGAGCCGCTCCGCGAGGGCGTCAAGCCGCTCGTCGCGGTCGTCGACCTTGTCCATCTTGTTGACCGCGACGACGGCCGGCACGCCGAGCTCCTGGAGGAAGCCGAACAGCTCGACGTCGTGGGGGATCTCGTCCGGCCCCGAGTGTCGGTCGATGATGTCGACGGCCGCCTTCCCGTCGACGACGAGGACCCCGACGAGGATCCTTTCGGCGTTGTCCTCGACGTACCGAACCACGTCGGTCTTTATCCGCTCGCGGACGTCGTCGGGGACGCCCGACATGAACCCGAACCCGGGGAGGTCGGTGACCACGAAGTCCTCCGCGGCCCAATCGTAGTGGTTCGGCTTCGTCGTGACGCCGGGGCTGCCGCCGGTGTCGAAGCTGTGGCCCGTGATCTCCCGCATCAGGGTCGACTTGCCGACGTTCGACCGCCCGACGAGGACGACCTCCGCGTCGCGGTCGGGGCGTGTCTCGAACATACTCGCCGTTCGCCGGTGACGGTGAAAAGACGCCCGATCCGGCGGTTGCGATCGTCGACTCAGAACCGCGCGGCGAGCTCCGGGCCGTACGTCTCCGGGGCCGCGTCGACGACGCCTTGGCGGTGGATCGTCTGCGCGAAGAAGGCGTCGCTCACGTAGTGTTCCTCGAACGGCGCGCGGGCGACGACGTCGACGACCGCCGTCGACGCGGGGGCTTCGGGGGCGAGCCGGAGCCCGAGGTTGAAGGCGTTGAGCCCCGCCTCGGCGTAGTACTCGAGCACTTCGGCGACGCCGCTCGCGACGTCTTTGGCGGTTTCCGCGTCGGGGACTCCCTCCTCCCCGGCCTCGATCACGCCGGCGACGTGGTACTGCCCCAGCGGCGCAAAGGGCGCGAGCCACTCGACGTCGCCCGTCCGCCCGACGTAACGCTCCCCGGACCGCTCGGCGTCGAGTAGATCGTGCCAGTAGCGGCGCCCGTGCTCGTCGTGGTGCTCGCGTTCGTGCCGGACGATCCGGCGCTGTCGGTCGGTCCCACGGTCGTCGACCATCGCTTGCATGTGCGGGTGATAGACGCTGCTCCCCGATGACCGCAGGAAGTTCATGTTGATCGAGGCGAACCGTGAGCCGTCGTGTGCCCGGACCGAGCGGACGTAGTCGAACCCCGAGGCGAAGCCGTCAGCGAGGCGCTCGGCGCCGAGCTCCGCCATCGGCCGGAAGTGATCCTCGGTGAGCACGACGACGTTCGAGTGCTTCGCATAGGGAAACAGGTTCGGGAACGACGTGGCCTCCCCCCGACCGCCCCGCCCGCCCCCGATCGCGTCGGCGTACTCCGGGGTCGCCTCCCCGACGGTCCCGGGACAAAAAAAGCAGTTCTCGCCGTCGCCGACGACGGCTTTCGGGTCGGGTTCGCCCTCCGGCTCCGGGAACACCTCCGCGACGATCCGCGAGGTCCGGCCCGTCAGCGGGTCCCACCGGTGTTCGATCGCCTCCGTTACCGGCTCGAACTCCTCCATCGGGCTCTTGAACCGCGCCTCGTCCACCGAGCGCTCGAACTCGATCGTCATACCGGACGGTTGCGCTCCGGGCACGTAGCCGTTGTGCCGGCTCGAAGCGCCGTCCCTCCGAACGCCCTACATTTATGCGCACAGCCGACGACGCCCTTCCGTGCGACTCGTCCAGGTAACGATCCCGACCGGGAAACGCGACACCGTGTTGGATATCCTCGACGGTGAGGGGATCGACTACGTCGTCACCGACGAGTCGAGCGATCGCGAGTACACCGCCGTCGCCTACTTCCCGCTCCCGACGAACGCCGTCGAACCGGTCCTCGAAACGCTCCGGGAGGCCGGGCTCAAACGGGAGGCCTACACGGTCGTAATGAAAGCCGAGACCGTCGAATCGGAGCGTTTCGAGGCGCTCACGGAATCGTACGCGGAAACGGGACCGAGCGAGGAGCGGATCGCGAGACAGGAGCTCGAATCGCGGGCCGAGGAGCTCGCGACGGCGCTCCCGACCTACGTCGTCATGACGGTCGTCTCCGCGGTGATCGCGACCGCCGGCCTCCTGTTGGACTCGCCGGCGACCGTCGTCGGATCGATGGTCATCGCGCCGCTTATCGGCCCCGCGATGGCCGCCGCCGTCGGCAGCGTCGTCGACGACGGTGAGCTGTTCCGACGGGGGATCGCCCTCCAGTTGCTCGGGGTCGCGATCGCGATCGCGTCGGCGGCGCTGTTCGCGGCGTTTGTCCAAGCGGCGAACCTCGTTCCCCCGGGGCTCGATCCGTTGTCGTTGTCGGAGGTCGCCGAGCGCCTCTCCCCGAGCGTGCTCTCGTTGGCCGTCGCGCTGGGGGCCGGGGTCGCGGGCGCGGTGAGCCTCATGACCGGCGTCTCGGCGGCCCTCGTCGGCGTCATGATCGCCGTCGCGTTGATCCCGCCGGCCGCGACGGTCGGGATCGGAATCGCGTGGAGCGACCCTTCCCTCGCGGTCGGGTCGGCCGTCCTCGTCGCAGTCAACGTCCTCTCGATAAACCTCGCGGCGCTCGTCGTCCTGTGGTACGGCGGCTACCGCCCCGAACGGCTGTTCGACCACGACCGGGCGAGGGCCGCGACGCTGAAACGGGTCGCCGTGCTCGTCGCGGCGATCGCGCTCCTGTCGGTGTTTCTCGGCGGCGTCACGTACGACTCCTATCAGGCCGCCGGGACCGAACAGGACATCCGCGACGGGGTCGCGACGGAGCTCGAAGACCCCGCCTACTCGGGCTACGAGCTCGTCGGGGTCGAGGTCGAAACCGGGACCGAACGCTTCCTGTTTCGCCACCCGACCGCCGTCGTCGTCACCGTCGGCGCCCCGCCGGGCGCACAGCGGGCCGGGCTCGCGGACGCGGTTCAAACGCGGCTCGCGACCGAGTACGGCGTCGAGACGGACGTGCGGGTGCTGTACGTCGAGGTCGAGCGGAGCGGCGGGTGAGGCGCCCGTTGGACCCTACTCGAACGGCAACTCCGGCTCGTATCCGACCGCCTCGACCGCGGCGTCGAGGACCGCCTCGACGCCTTCGCCCGTCTCGACGCTCATGTAGTGGTCGGCCGCGACGTCGGTCGAGCGATCCGACTTGTTACAGACGACGAGGACCGGGGCGTCGAACGTCGCCTCGATGTCCGCGAGCAGTTCGAGTTGGTCCCCGAGCGGGTAGCCACACTCGCCGCTGGCGTCGACCACGACGAGGACGGCGTCGGCCAGATGCGAAAGCGCCGAGACGGCCTGGGACTCGATCGCGTTGCGTTCCGCCGCCGGTCGGTCGAGCAGCCCGGGCGTATCGATCAGCTGATACCGGATGTGATCGCGTTCGAGGTGCCCGATGTCGATCCGGGTCGTGGTGTAGGGGTAGGCGGCGGTCTCGTTTCTCGCGTTCGTCACGCGGTTGACGAAGGAGGTCTTGCCGACGTTGGGGTAGCCGGCGACGACGATCGCCGGCTCGTCGGCGCGGATGTCCGGTAACGTCTTCAGCGCGTCGCGGGCCGCACCGATCGCGAGGAGATCGTCGGCGACCTGTTCGGTGATGTCGGCGAGCCGGGCGAACGCCTGCTTGCGGAGCTTTCGTGCGGTGTCCGTGTCGGCGTTTCTGATCCGGCCGTGGTACTCGCCTTTTATTTCGTCGGTCCGCCGGGAGGCCCACATCACCTCCGAGAGATGCTGTCTGAGCCGGTCGACCCCCTCGACGTCGGTGTCAGCGAGCGTCGCGTCGGCGAGCTCGTAGTAGAACGGATCGACGAGATCGAAGTCCGGCCACGACGTGACGACGTTGCCGAGGTTGTCAGAGAGGATGTTCGCGGCCGTCTGTAGCATCGACTCCTGGGCCTCCTTGCCCGACTTCGCCCGCCCCGCACGCGCCGCCCGAGAGAACGCCTTGTCGACCAGCTCCTCCGACCGGGGCGTTGTCGGAAGATCTTCGAAGTGCATACCACCGTTTGTGCGCCGCGACGTATAAACGGCGTGTCTCCCGCCGAGACGGGCGTTCGGGGCCGCCCTACAGCATCTCGACGGCGTCGTCGACGGAGATGTCGCCGCGGTCGAGCGCGTCGAGTATCTCGCGGGTGTCGCTGTCGTCGTCGTCGGCCTCGGCGGCGATCTCCCCGAGCGTCACCTTCTCGGACGCCCCGGTGAACTCCGCGAAGTCGGTCCCGTCGGCGAGGGCGGTTTCTTTTTTAACGCGGTAGTTGCCGCCCGGGGTCTCATAGAGGTCGCCCGGGTGGAAAAAATACCACTCCTCCCGGTCGAAGCGGACGCCGACGCGGGGTTTCGCGCCGAAGTTCCGCGAGAAGTAGACGAGGGCCTCGATCTCCTCGCCGGAGAGGTAGATCGGGTCCCCGGCCGACGACTTCGCCTCGATCGCGTAGAAGGTCCCACCGTCGCCCGCGAGCACGTCCGGGAGCTCCCGTTCGGTCGCGCTGCCCGAGGCCGGCGCGCGCATGACCGCGAAACCGGCCTCGTCGAGCGCCGTGACGAGCTCGCGCTCCCGGCGGTCGCCTTTCGCGTTCGGGTTCGCCATTGGCGGTCCTGGGGGACGGACTGATTTAAAAGGGGCGGTGGGGGAACGCCGTCGACTTCGACGGACCCGGGGCCACGGACGCGCACGCAGCACGCAGGATTACGTAGCCGCCGACGGACCTACAGGCCGTATGTCCGACGAGTACGATGTCGTCGATGTCTCGAAGCTCGACCCGGAGCCCTCGGCCGGTTCCGGGACGATGCACGTCGATCTCACCGAGGCGCTCGGCTGTACGGAGATGCGCCCGAACGTCTGGTATCTCTCCGAGGGCGACGCGATGAGCTATCATCGCCAGGCCGAACAGGAGGAGTTTTATTATGTCCTCTCCGGCCCCGGCCGAATACGGATCGGCGACGAGTACGTCGATGTCTCCGAGGGGTCGGCGCTGCGGGTCCCGCCCGAAACCCGTCGACAGGTTCTCAACGACGGCGAGGGCGGCCCCGGCGAACACGTCTGGCTCGTGGTCGGCGCGCCGAACGTCCCCGACGACGGGCTGGTCGTCGACGACTCCTCCGCGACGGCGAAGGATTAGACGAGTCTAATTGAGTTTCTCGTAACGTAACATATATTCGTTAGTACGCCGTTCTCGGATATAATGAAACGCGGCTCCACGAACGATCACACCGGCTCCCGCCGGATCACTCGCCGGGGTGCACTCGCCGGTATCGCCGGTCTCGCCGCCGGCGCGGCCGGCTGTCTCGGCGACGACCCACAGGGCGGTAACGGCGATTCGAACCCCGGAACCGACGACGACACGATCACCGTCTTCGCGACGATGCCCGCGGTGTGGGATTTCGTCCGGCAGGTCGCCGGCGAGAACATGGACGTCATCGACCTCGTCCCCGTCGGCGAACACGGTCACGACTGGAACCCCGAGCCCGGCACCGTCCAGGAGCTCGACCGGGCGGACGGCTTCGTCTACCTCCGCGAGTTCTCCACATGGCAGGACGACGCGGCCGAGCAGCTTCGCGCGGAGGGCGTCACGGTTATCGAGGCTTCGGAGGGGATCGAGTTCTTCGACAGTCCGGCCGAGGACAACGACGAACACTGGTGGATGGACCCGGTCGAGTGTCAAACCGGGGTCGAGAACATCGCCGAGGGGATCGCCGAGATCGATCCCGACAACGCGGCCGACTACGAGGAAAACGCCGCCGCGTTCAACGAGGAGCTACAGGCGGTCCACGAGGAGTTCGAGGCGATCGTCGAGCGCGCGACCCTGAACGAACTCGTCGTCGGCACCCACGACTCCTTCCAGTGGTGGAACCGACGCTACGGGATCGACATCTACTCGCCGGTCGGCACCTCCCCGGACGACGCGGCTTCACCGCGTGACGTCCAGGAGATCGAGGAGCTCATCGAGGAGTTCGGAATCGGCCACGTCCTCTACGACGTCGGCGAACCGGCGACGCTCGCGCGCACGCTCGCCGACGAGACCGGAGCCGACATCCTCCCGCTGTCGCCGGTCGAGACGCAGATCGACGGGGGTACCGAACTCGACCCCGACGTTCTGATGGAACCGGACTGGGGGTACGTCGACCACTTCCGGGAGCTGAACCTCCCGTCGATCGAGACGGCGTTGCGGGCCGATCCGAACTGACCGTGCCGAACGGGTTTCCCCGGACGCGACACCGAAAGAGTGACACGCCCGACCGAGTAGAATGAACCAACCGAGACACCGCCCATGACCGACGCGATCGCAGTCGAGAACGTCACGTTCGCCTACGACGATCGGCCCGTGCTGAAGGACGTCTCCCTGTCCGTCGAGGCGGGCGCGTTTCTCGGCTTGATCGGCCCCAACGGCTCGGGGAAGACGACGCTTTTGAAGATCATGATGGGGCTGCAAACGCCCGACAGCGGCCGGGTGGAGCTGTTCGGCACCCCGGCCTCGGAGTTCCGGGACGGGACGCGGCTGGGCTACGTCTCACAGCACTCGACAAACAGCGACACGACGATGCCGGTGACCGTCCGCGAGGTCGTCGAGATGGGCCGGTACGCCCACGCGGGGCTGTCGCGACTCGACGCCGAGGACGACCGTATCGTCGACGACGCCATCGACCGTGTGGGGATCGCCGAGTTCGCCGACCGGCGCATCGGCCGGCTCTCCGGCGGCCAGAAACAGCGAGCGTACATCGCCCGCGCGCTGGCCTCGGAGGCCGACCTGCTCGCCTTGGACGAGCCGACCGTGGGCGTCGACCGCGACGCGGTCGAGCGGTTTTACGACCTCCTCGGCGACCTCAACGACGAGGGGATCACGATCGTGCTCATCGAACACGACATCGGGGTCGTCACCGAGCACGCGAGCACGATGGCCTGTCTCAACCGCGAGCTGTACGAACACTGCGAAACGCGGGCGTTCCTCGAAACCGACGCCATCGAACGGGCGTTCAGCTCGGCGCGCGTCGCCGGCGCGAACGCGACCGCGAGCGGTGACTGACCGTGGGGCTCGACCCCGCCCACTCCCGGCGCGAGGTCGCGGCCGTCGGCCTCGGGGTCCCGCTCGCGTTGCTCGCCGTCGTCGGCTTCATCGTCTACGCGTTCCCGCCGTTGTACGAGCTGTTTTGGGGGGCGACCTGTAACGCCGCGGGGACGTGGATCGTCTGTAGCGGCTTCCTCCAGCGGGGCTTTACCGCGGGCGTGCTCATCGGCATCACCGCGCCGATCGTCGGCGCGTACCTCGTCAACAGACAGATGGCGCTGATCGGCGAAGCGCTCGCCCACACCGCCTTCGGCGGCGTCGCGATCGGGCTGTTCATCGGCGCCGCCGTCCCGCGCCTGGATTACCCGCTCGCGTTCGCCCTCGTCGCCGCCGCGGTCGCGGCGCTCGGGATGCAGTACGTCGCCGTCAACACCGAGGGGTACGCCGACATCCCGATCGCGATAATGCTCACCGGCGGCTTCGCGGTCGGGATCGCGGTCATCTCCTACGGCGTCGTGTTCAGCGCGACCGTCGAGAGCTACCTGTTCGGCGACATCCTCTTCGTCCCCTTCGAGAACGTCCAGCTCATGGTCGGGCTGACGCTCGTCGTCGCCGCGACCGTCGCGTTGACGCACAAACAGCTCCTCTTTATCACGTTCGACCGGGAGGCCGCCCGGCTCGCCCGGATCAACGTCTGGTTCTACGACACGCTGTTGATCGTGCTCACGGCGCTCGTCGTCGTCGCGGCGATGCAGATCCTCGGGGCCATCCTCGTCGCCGGCATGCTCGTGATCCCCGTCGCCGCCGCGATGCAGGTCACGAACAGCTTCGACCGCGGGCTGTTGTTGTCGGTCGGGTTCGGTCAGGTCGCCATCTTCGGCGGGATCTTCCTCTCGTACTGGTTGAACGTCGCGACCGGGGCGACGATCATCCTCGTCGCGATCGGGACCTACCTCGGCGCGCTCGCCGCCGCGCGGTGAGCCGTCCCGACGGCTTACGCTGCGATAGACCCAAAACGCTCGCGTCCGTACGGCCGTCAACGGAGCGTGTCCCCGATCGAACACCTGATCGAAGCCGGCCTTTCGCTCCTGTTGCGCTTCGGCGAGCCGGCGCTGTTTCTGTTGTTCGTCCTCAAGGGCGCGATAATCGGAAAGGCGCTGCCGACATCGTTGTTTTTGCCCGGCTACCTTCTCGTCGTCGACGCGTCGACGAGCCGGACCGTCGTCGCCGTCGTCGTCGCCTCGCTCGGCTACGTCGCGGGACAGCTGTTCATCTACCGGCTGTCGAGCGCCTACGGGATCGACGCCGTCAACTCGCTGCCGGCCGTCTCCGTCACCGACGAGGGGGTGACACGGGCCGAACGGGCGTTCCGACGGTACAGCGGCGCCGGAATCTTCATCACGAACCTCGTCCCCTTCGTCGGGACGTTCATCATGATCCCCGCCGGCATGGCCTCCTACCCGATCGCCAGGACCGTACTGTACGCGCTCTCGTCGACGCTTCTGAACTACGCACTCATCGTCTCGATAGCCCTCGGTCTGTTCGGGTTCCTCGGGCTGTCGTGACCCCGGAAGCGGGGCGGCGGGCCCCGCGACACGGCCGCCGATCAGTTCGAGTCGGTCGGCGCGTAGTAGTACTCGCCCGCGTTCTTCTGTTCGCGGTCCTTCTGTGAGCCGGGCTTGTTGATCCGGGGCCGTCCCGTGCGTTCGTCCCGGCGAAAGGTCACGTCGAGGTTCGCGAGGAACGTGTTCATCCCCTCGCGCATCCCGACCGGTGGGCCGGCGTGGCCGTGTTCGGCCGGCGTCCCCTCGAACACCTGCAGGCGGTCCGCGAGCAGGTCGATCATGTAGATGTCGTGGTCGATCACCATCGCCGTCTTGTCGTGGGTCTCCGTGTACCGGCGGATCGCCCGCGTCGCGAGGACGCGCTGTTCGACGTCGAGGTGGGCGGATGGCTCATCGAGCAGATACAGGTCGGCCTCCTCGGAGAGACACGCCGCGATTGCCACGCGCTGGCGTTCGCCGCCGGAGAGGTCCGTGAGCTGCTGTTCCATGATCCGTCCGAGCTGCAGCGGGTCGGCGATCTCGGTGTTCCAGTACGAGGTGCCGAAGTCGTCGGTGATCGAGCTGAGGAAGGCGTCGACCCGCATCGGCTGATCGATCTCGACGTACTGCGGTTTATACGAGATGTCGAGCTCGGCGTCGAAGCTTCCCTCGTCAGGTTCGAGACGGCCGGCGAGCAGCTTCGCGAACGTCGACTTGCCGATCCCGTTGGGGCCGACGATGCCGAGCACCTCGTTGTGTCTGATTTCGCCCGCCTCGACCTCGAGGGCGAACTCGCCGTCGCCGTAGGATCTCGTCATCGCGGGGTACTCGACGAGCGTGTCGGCGTAGCTTCCCGTCCGCGGGGCGTGCTCCTCGAACTCGATCGCCTCCGGCCGGATCCGCATGTTCTCGTTTTCGAGGTAGCCGTGGAGGTACTCGTTGATCCCGCCTTTCGTCGACTTCGGCGGCGTGATGACGCCGAAAACGCCCGGTTCGCCGTAGGCGACGTGGAGGGCGTCGGCGAGCAGATCGAGCACGGCGAGATCGTGTTCGACGACGAGCATCGAGCGATCGTCCGTCGACAGCTCCTGGATGAGCCGCGCGGCCGTGACGCGTTGGCCGATGTCGAGATACGGTGTGATCTCGTCGAGGAAGTAGAAATCGGCGTCCCGGACGAGCGTCGCCGCCAGCGCGACCCGCTGGAGCTCGCCGCCGGAGAGCGTATCGATCGGCTGGTCGATCACCGAGTCGATCCCGAGCCGCGCCGTGAGCTCGTCGGCGACGCCGCGCTCGTCGACGCTCGAAAGCAGCTCGCTCGTCTTCCCGTCGAAGGTGTCCGGGATTTTGTCGACGTACTGGGGCTTTCTGGCGACGGTTACGTCCGCCCCCTGAAGGTCCTCGAGATATCCCTGCAGTTCGGTTCCACGGTACGCATCGAGGACCGCCTCCCAGTCGGGTTCCTCGTCGAACCGGCCGAGGTTCGGCGTGATCTCGTCGGCGAGGATGTGGACGGCCGTCGTCTTCCCGATCCCGTTGGGCCCGAGGATCCCGGTCACGCGGCCCTCCTCCGGCGCCGGAAGCCCGTACAACGCGAAGCTGTTCGCGCCGTAGCGGTGGGTCGGCTCCTCGTCGAGTTCCTGCGGGAGGTTGATGATCTCGATCGCGTCGAAGGGGCATTTCTCGACGCAGATACCGCAGGTTTCGCCGAGACACAGCTCCTCGGAGATCGAGATCTGGTCGGCCCCGCCGGCGTAGTACTCCCCCTCGTCGTACCGTTCCTCGCGGGTGACGATACACTCCTCGCCCGTCCGGTTCGGCGGGCAGAAGTTCGCACACTCGTAGTTACACCGGTCCGGCTGACAGCGGTCCAGATCGACGACGGCGATGCTGTCGTCGGCCATCAGACGCTCGCCCCGGTCGTGAGCAGGATCGTCCAGCAGACGAACCAAAGTGAAAAGGTCATGAAGGCGATGTAGAGGTAGTCCTTCGCCCCGAAGTCGTCGGTGTCGAGATCGATCCCGGCCATCTCGAAGAGCTTGAAGAGGGGGAACTGCACGACGACGGCGCTCGCGAGGATGTAGACCCCGAGGATGTCCCCGGCGCCGTCGGCGGCGACCGTGGAGACGACGGCGGCGGCGACGCCTGCCAGACACGCGATCGCCGTGACCGTGACGCCACGGACGTGTGCGGCCCGACGTTCGGCCGTATCGGTTGCCATACGTACTGTTGTGCTATCCGTCGTCAAAAGCGGTTCGTTCCCGCGACGCCCCGCACATCCGGCCGCTCGCCCCGAGATACCTTCCATGTTTGCCTCAACGTTTATACGCGCTGCGGCCCTCATTTACGGTAGAAATGGCCGATTCTGATGGGGAAGAACTAACAGATCTCCCACCCAGCGCGAAGCTCGTCTACAAGGTCCTCGAGTACAACGGAGCGATGACGCAGAAAAGCATCGTCGAGGAGTCGATGCTCTCCGCTCGGACCGTCCGGTACGCGCTCGAACGGCTCGAGGACATCGAGATCGTCTCCGAGGACGTGTACTTCGCCGACGCGCGCCAGAACCTCTATGAACTGACCGACACCGGCGAATCGGCCACGGACGGAACCGCCGACCCGGCGGTATCGGACGACTAACACGCGTTTTCCGCGACCCGGCGGCACCTTCCGACCTCGTCAGGTACTTACGGATCCCGCGCCTGCGAATGAAGTAGATATACGCATGCCGGAGGAAGACGCGAACGCCTTCGAACGGTTTCTCGACGAGGTCGATCCGGTTCCGTTCGTGTTGGGTGCGGCTCTCACGCTCGGGTTCATCGGGCTGGCCGCGTTCCGGACGGAGTTGGTACAACAACGGATAAACACGGCGTTTCAGGTCTTCGGCGAGGGGCTCGCGTGGCTGTATCTCCTCTCCGTCTTCATCATCGTCCTCGTCGGCTTCTGGCTCATGCTCGGCCGGTTCGGGAACATCAAACTCGGTGACGGCGACCCGAAGTACAGCTACTTCTCGTACTTCGGCATGTTCTTTTCCGCGGGGCTTTCCGCCGGCATCGTCTTCTTCGGTCCCGTCGAAGCGCTCACGCACTACTCGACGCCGTCGCCGCTTTTCAGCGGCGTCGAGGGGGGCACACAGGAGGCGATCGTCCCGGCCATCGCCTACGCCATCTTCCACTACGGGGTCAGCGCGTGGGCGGGCTATCTCGCGATCGGGATCCCGGTCGCATACTACGTCTACCGCGAGGGGGCACCGTTCCGAACGTCGACGGTGCTGTACCCGGTCCTCGGCGAGGACGGAATGGACGGCGTCGTGGGTAAAACGATCGATACGCTCGCCGTCGTCGCGACGCTCGGCGGCATCGCCACCGGCCTCGGCTTCATCGCGACCCAGCTTCTCACCGGCGTCGAACTCCAGACGGGGATCACGTTCGGGAACACCGAGACACTGATCGCGATCGTCGGTATCACCGTCGTCTTCGTCGCGTCGCTGCTCGCCGGGGTGAACCGCGGTATCCGGCGGCTCTCCGATTTCAACCTCACGATGATGGCCGTCCTGTTGGTCGTCGCGTTGATCCTCGGACCGACCTTCGCGGTGTTGAACACCGGGGTCGCGGCCGTCGGAACGTACGTGAACAACTTCTTCGCGATGAGTCTGTTCTCCGGGAGCGGCACCGAGGGTGGGGCTGCCTGGGCTTCGTTCTGGACGGTGTTTTACTGGTCGTGGTGGATCGCGTGGGCCCCGTTCGTCGGGCTGTTCTTGGCCCGGATCTCCGAGGGACGGACGATCCGCGAGGTCATTTTCACGGCCTACATCGCGATGACATCCGTCTCGATCGTGTGGTTCTCCGTCGTCGGCGGCACCTCCGTGCTGCTCCAACACACCGGCGCGGCCGACCTGCTCGGGCCGATCGACGAGTTCGGCGACGGGGTCGCCGGCTTCGTCCTGTTCGACGCACTCCCCCTCGGCGAGCTCTGGATGGTCCTGTTTTTCGTCCTCGTCGTCACCTTCTTCGCGACCTCGGCCGACTCTTCGACGCTCGCTGTCGGCATGCTCACCACCCGCGGGAAGGCAAACCCCTCGCGGATCAACCGGCTGTTCTGGGGGGTGCTTCAGGGCATCATCGCCTCGATCCTCGTCGTGCTCGGCGGGGCGGCGGCGCTTCGCTCCTCCGTCATCATCACCGGCGCCCCCTTCGCCGTCGTCTGTCTGCTCTCGGTGTTCGTCTTCGCGAGACACCTCGGGAAGGAACACGGGGGACAGCTGTTCCAGGAGGGCGCGACGTGGATACGCCAGCCGCGCTCGCCGTCGGAGGGGACGGTATCGCGCGACATCGCCCCCGAGGACGACGACTGACACCGATCGGCACCCGCCTGCCGCCCGTCCACGAACGGGATCCTTTTGTTCGGTGACTCCCCACGCGACGGTATGACCGCCCCGGAGATCCCGGAGTCACACCCGAGATACGAGTCGCTCCTGACACGACACCGCATCGAGGCGGGCGTCGACGAGGGGCTCACCTCGAGACAGGGACTCATCGCGCAGGGTCGCGGCGAGGCGTTCGATTACCTCCTCGGCGAGGAGACGATCCCGAGTGCCGACACCGCCGCGCGCGCCGCCGCCGCACACCTGCTCCGCGCCGACAACGGGGTGTTGTCCGTCAACGGCAACGTGGCCGCACTCGCCCCCGACGAGGTCGTCGAGTTGGCGTCGGCGACCGGCGCCGACATCGAGGTCAACCTGTTCAACCGGACCGACGCCCGCGTCGAACGGATCGCAGAGCACCTCGAAGCACACGGGGCAGAGAACGTCGGCGGGCGGGCGGCCGACGGCCGAATCCCCGGCCTCGACCACGAGCGCGCGAAGGTCGATGCCGACGGGATCGGCTCCGCCGACGTCGTCTTGGTTCCCCTGGAGGACGGCGATCGGGCCGAGGCGCTCGCCGAGATGGGGGCCACCGAGATCGTCGTCGACCTCAACCCGATGTCCCGATCGGCGCGGTCGGCGGCGGTTCCGATCGTCGACAACCTCGTGCGAGCGGTGCCGAACGTGACGGCACACGCGAGGGAGCTGTCCGACGCCGACCCCGGGACGCTGGATTCGATCGCCGCGTCGTTCGACCCCGACGCGGCGCTTTCGGCCGCCGAACGGCGGCTTCGGGACGTTTGAACCGCCACGGCGCCGTCTTGCGTCCGTCTGACATACTGTTTTGTGGGTCGGGGGAGTACAGCCCGTATGGCTAGCCTCACGGAGGTTTATGAGGGGGGAGGTGGGCCCGGCCTCCGGCGGCTGTACGCCGGGGTCGCACTCTTCGGGGTCGGTGCGGTGCTCGTTACGACCGGCCTCGTCGTCGCATCGACCGGACTCGGCTCGTATCTCGGGCTCGGACAGTACCGGGCCCGGGAGTTCGCCGGCGTGCTCGGCGGGCTCGGTTTCCCCGCGGTCCTTCTGGGGACGATGGTCGCGCTGCCGAGGGCCTCGCGGTGGCTGCGGGCTGTCGCCACCGTCGGGGCGCTCGCCTGCCTCGCGGGGGTTGCGATGTTCGCCCACTGGTACCCGGTCGATTGGGTCGGTGGCTCGGGGAACACGTCGATGACACTCGTCGTCTCGGCGACGTACTTCGCCGGGGCGATCGTCACGAGCTGGTGTCTGTTCACCGCCGTCGCCAATTTCAAGGCCCGCAACGACCCCGGCGGTACGGTGTCGCTCGAGATCACGAAGGAGGGCGAGACCCGTGTCGTCGAAGTCTCGAACGACGAGTTGCGCAGCCAACTCGGCGGTATCGGTATGCTCGGCGGGACCCCCGACGGCGAGGCCGAAACACAGACCAACCGCCCGGACTCGGCGGACCGATCGACCGACCGCTCCCCGTCCGGCTCCCGGCCGTCGTCGCGGGGCGGCTCGCGGAACTCCCCCTCGCCGTCACGGGCCGGCGGGTCGACCCCGAGCCCGACCGACGGCGGTGTCGACAGCGACGGATCGATACACGATGTCGGCGTCTCCGACGACGCGGAGTTTCTCGACGACGGCCGGACGACCCCGATCGACGACCGGTACTGCGGCAACTGCGGGTACTTCCGGTACGTTCGGACCGACGACGGCCTCGTCCCCTACTGTGGGCTCGATAGCCGGGCGATGGAGAACATGGACGCCTGCGACGAGTGGAGCTCGAACACCGGCTCCTGAGTTAGCGTTCCTCGATCGTTCGCCGCATCCGCTCGTAGTGGCTGCCCCGCCAGAACAGCTGCTCGCACGACCGACAGCGCCAGCAGTCGGTTTCGCCCGGATCGGGCGCGTACTCCGGCGTGTCGGCGCCCGGCTCGACGGGATCGAGGGGGCCGTTGCACCGACCGCAGTACGAGGGCTCGTCGTCCGGCTCCAACTCGACACCCGCCGCCCGAAGCTCCGATAGCTGCTCCGCAACCGCCCGGGTTTCAAGCAGGAGCGCCCCGCCGACCCCCCCGGCCAGCTCGACGTCGCGGGTCAAAAGCCGGCGATCCTCGGCTTCCGCCGCCGCCGCGAGCCGGCTGTCGGCCTCGACGCCCCTGTCTAGGGCGTAGACGGTGTCGTAGCCACACACCCGGAGGTAGACGGCGAGCTTTCCGAGCATGACATCGAGCAACAACCGGTCCGTTTCGGGTCGAACCGCGGTCATGACTCGACGAACGCCCGAACGCCGGCCGCGTCCCGGCAGTTGAGCACGTCCGCCGCCGTTGCCCATCCGCGCCGGGCGGTGTGGACGCCGAACCGAACGTTCCCGTAGGCGGCGGTTCCGTGGGCGTCCGTGTTTATCGCGACCGTCGCGCCGGCCTCGATCGCCGCCTTGACGTAGCTCGATCGGAGGTCCAGGCGGTGCGGATCGGCGTTTATTTCCAGCGCTGTCCCGCTGTCCGCGGCCGCCGTCGCGACCCGTTCGATGTCGATGTCGTGGCCCGGCCGCTGGTTCAACAGCCGGCCGGTGGGGTGGCCGAGCACGTCGGTTTGGGGGTGCTCGATCGCGGCCACGAGCCGGTCGGTGCCGTCGCCGTCGAGGCCGCTGTGTGGCGAGGCGACGACGAGATCAAGCGATTCGAGAACGTCCTCGTCGACGTGTAGCGATCCATCGCTGCCGATGTTCGCCTCGACGGCGGCGAACACGTCGATCGATGCGTCCGCGCCGGCCTCGTGGACCGCCTCGGCGTGGGCCGAAAGCGCCGCGTCGTCGAGCCCGACGCCGCCGACCATCCCCGGCCCGGTCGCGTGATCCGCGATCGCGACGTACCTGTGACCGAACGACGCGGCCGCCTCGATCATCTCCCCGATCGTCGCCGCGCCGTCCGAGGCGGTCGTGTGCACGTGGAGATCGCCGCGGATATCGTCCGCATCGAGCAGTTCGGGGAGTTCGCCCGCCGCCGCGGCATCGATTTCGCCGCGGTCCTCGCGGAGCTCCGGCGGGACGAACGACAGCCCGACCGCATCGTAGACGCCCGCCTCGGTTTCGCCCGCGACCCGCTCGCCGACGCGTTGGCCCGCATCGGGGTCTTCGATGTCGCTGATGTCGAAGACGCCGTACTCGTTGAGCTTCAGCCCCATCCCGATCGCACGGTTTCTGAGCGCGACGTTGTGCGCCTTGCTGCCGGTGAAGTACTGCAGCGCCGCGCCGAACTCCCCGGGGGCGACGACGCGGACGTCGACGCGCTCCCCGTCGGCCCGGACGGAGGCCTTGTTCGTCCCGGCTTCGATCACCGAGTCCGCGCCGTCCCACGACTCGAAGGCGTCGAGGACGGCCTCGCCGTCGTCGCTCCCGACGAGAACGTCGACGTCGCCGATCGTCGGCCGCCACCGCCGGATCGATCCGGCCGTCTCGACGGCCCCGACCGCGTCGTTGGCCTCGAAGAAGGCGACAAGCCGATCGGCGACGGGGCGGGCGTCGCCGAGCAGGCTCCGGGCCCGGGCCTCCCGGGCGAACGGGATGTTTTCGAGGATGTTCGCCTCGGTCTTCTCGCCGAACCCCTTGACCCCGCGGATCTCGCCGGCCTCGGCCGCCGCTTCGAGGTCGTCGAGCGTCTCGACTCCGAGCGCCTCGTACAGCGAGCCGACGGTCTTCGGGCCGACGCCCTCGACGGCGGTCAAAGCGTCCATCTCGACGGGCAGTTCCTCGCGGAGCGTCTCGAGCTCGTCGATCGTCCCCGTTTCGAGGTACTCGGCCGTCTTCGCGGCGATCGCGTCGCCGACGTCCTCGATCTCCCGTATGGCGTCCTCGCCGCCCTCCTCGTGGAGCCGTGTCACCGAGACGGTGTGGCCCCGGATGCTCTCGGCGGCCCGACGATAGACGTTCGGCTTGTATTCGACGCCCCTGGCGTCGAGGTGGTCGGCCATCTCCTCGAGGAGATCGGCGACGGCCGCGTTCCCGTTTCGGCTCACGCCCCCGACCCCCCGACTGCCGGGCTCATCGGCCACGCACCTTCGGCCCGCCGTCGTCGTGGCCGAGCGCCTTCTTCAGGAAGTCCATCCAGCGTTTCGTGTCCGCCGCTTCCTGCCGTTCGGCCTCCTCGGAGACGCTTTCGGGACCGAGGCTTTCGAGCGCCTCCAGGGCGCGATCGATGCCGATTATCGCGCTTGCGACCCGTTCGCCGTCCTCGAAGCCGATCTCGCCGTCCTCGATCAACTCCTTCCGTTCGAGGCGCTCGCGCCGCAGGTTGCGTTTCGCCCGCTCGACGCGGTCGCGCTCGCCGGACGGCACCGTCTCGCGGCGTTTGATCTCGAAGACGAACTCCCGGAGCCGTACCTCCTCGCCCTGGATCTCGATCCGTTCGGGGATGTCGACCCCGAGCGTCGATCCCTCCCGACCGACGCGTTCGAGGAGCTGTTTGCGCTCGTACTCCTGCACACGCGTTACTCGGTCTCGAAGGGTCAAATAACGCTCGCCGTCGCCGGCCGCCTCAGTCCTCGCCGTCGCTCCGTTCGCGGTACGCCGTCTCCGCGAGCCGACGGATCTCCCGGACCGGCTCGCCGGTTTCGGCGGCGACGGCGACGCAGTCGTCGTGCTCCGCGCTCACGTCGTAGGTCGCCCCTGCGTCGTCCGCGGCGATCTTGACGTCGATCCCGTACGATCGCCCGCCGACGGCGACCGAAACCGTCTCGATCGACCGCTCGGCGATCCAGCGGTGGGTCGCCGCCGTCTCGCGGATCCCGAGCGTCCCCGTCTCGGCCGCCAGCCGACGGGCGACCCGGTCGACGTCCTCGGGCGTGACGACGACGCGCACCAGGTGGCCGGGGCGGGATTTCTTCATCGTCGTCGGAACGACGGTCACGTCACGTGCGCCGACCGCCGCGAGGCTGTCGTGGAGGCCGCCGAGCGTCTCGGGCGTCACGTCGTCGACGTTCGTTTCGAGGACGCGGATCCCGTCGCGGACGAGCCCCCCCGACGCCGTCCCGACCGTCGCCCGGAGGACGTTCGGCCGTTCCCCGAGGGGTTTCGTCCCGGCGCCGTAGCCGACCGCCTCGACCGACAGCGGCGGCAGCGAGTCGACCCCTTCGGCGACGTGGGCCAACACCGCCGCGCCGGTTGGCGTCAGAAGCTCCGTCGCGACCGGCCCGCCGACGAGCTCCCAGTCCGCCGCCGCCGCGATGTAGCCGACCGCCGGCGTCGGCACCGGGTACGTCCCGTGGCTCATCGAGACCTCGCCGCCGCCCGCGGCGACCGGCGTCGTCACGACCCGATCGACGCCGAGCTCCCCGAGGAGCAGCGCCGCGCCGACGATGTCGGCGAGGGCGTCGTCGGTCCCGACCTCGTGAAACGCGGTCGATTCGAGATCGGTCCCGTGGACGCGGGCCTCCGCCTCCCCGAGCAGCCGAACGATCCCCAACGCGTCCGATTCGACCGTCCCCGGGAGCCCCATTTCGGAGACGAGCTCGCGACACTCGGCGTACGTTCTCGTCACCCCGGCCCCCTCCGCGTGGTCGTG
>OBKM01000144.1_pt1 | contig 34057 bp, 32 predicted proteins | sample 1519691 | NCBI WGS metagenome assembly OBKM01 (sample SAMEA37050418, study PRJEB22526) | metagenome | biome: saline pan; feature: lake; material: water | place: Egypt | collected 2015 | depth 0.5 m
CGCCTGCAGTGGGGGCCGTCGGTTAGCCACATCCCCCAGCGGCAGGGCTTCGGGCGCGCCGGCTTTACCAATGTCGCAATCGGGGATGGGACCACTCGGCCCGGCACGTTCCAGGAGCAGACCGTCGACCGCGTCTTCGCCACGCAGGCGGCCATGAATACGGCGTATCCGCTCTCGATGAACGAGCGGCTGGAGGCGAGCGCCGGCTACACGCGGCTCAGCTTCCACCGGGAGACCGAGCGCGTCGAGCGTATTGGCGGGCGCGTTGTGCGGCGGGAGTTTACCAGCGAGGTGCCCCGCTCGGGGCTGAATCTGATCGACGCCTCGGCGGCGTTTGTCGGCGACTATTCCTTCCAGGGCTTTACCTCGCCGATCGACGGGCGGCGCTATCGATTCGAGATCTCCTCCCGCACGGGCGATCTCACCTATGAAGGGCTCCTCGCCGACTACCGGGAGTACTTCTTCGTCGAGCCCGTGACGATGGCGGTTCGCGGCCTCCACTTCGGGCGATATAACGTCATCGGCAGCGACGCGGAGCGAATCACGCCCCTCCACCTGGGCCAGCCGAGCCTCGTGCGCGGCTACAACTACTTCACGTACGAACCTCAGGAGTGTGGAGACGATCCGGGCTGCCCGGCGTTTAACCGCCTCAACGGAAGTCGCCTCGCCGTGCTCAGCGCCGAGGCGCGCGTGCCGCTACTCGGGACGCGCGAGTTCGGGCTCATTGACTTTCCATTTCTGCCGACCGAGGTCGGCGTCTTTGCCGACGCGGGGCTGGCATGGTCTCAGGGCGACGCGCCGCGACTCCAGCTCGACCGGCGATCCGACCGGCTGGACGTGCCGGTGGTCAGCGCCGGCGTGAACGCACGCGTCAATTTCCTGGGCGCGTTCGTGGCGGAGCTCATGTACGTCTTCCCCTTCCAGCGCCCCGACAAAGGCTGGCACTTTGACTTTCACATCTCGCCGGGATGGTAGAGATGAAATACATCAGTCTTCGTCCACGGCGAGTTGCCCGCAGGCGGCATCGATGTCATCGCCCCGGCTACGGCGCACGGTAACGGTGACCCCTTCTTCGACGAGCGCCTGAATGAAACGATTGAGCTGATCTTCCGGCGTGCGCTCAAAGTTGAGCCCTTCCACCGGATTGTACATGATGATATTCACCTTGCTCGGGGCCCAGGTGGTGATCTCGGCGAGGTTCTTCGCGTCTTCGACCGAGTCATTCATGTCCTTGAAGAGGCAGTACTCGTAGGTGATCTGACGGCCCGTGGTTTCGGCGTAGTACTGAATGGCTTCTTTGAGCGCTGACAGGCTCGTCTTTTCGCTTTCGTTGATGGGCATGATGGCGCTGCGCTGCTCGTTGGTCGGCGCGTGCAGCGAGACGGCGAGGTTGAAACGCACCTGATCGTCGGCCAGGTCGCGAATGCGCCGCGCCAGTCCGACGGTAGACACCGTGATGCGACGAGGGGAGAGGCCGAGCGACTGGTCGTCCGTAATAATGTCAACGCTCTTGAGCACGTTGTCGTAGTTCAGGAGCGGCTCCCCCATGCCCATGTAGACAATGTTGGTGATGGATCGCCCGAAGTGCTGCTGGGCGTGCTCGTTCATGTAAGCCACCTGGTCGTAGATGGCGCCGGCGGAGACATTCTCCTGGAACCCCATGAGGCCCGTCGCACAGAAGCGGCAGCCCATGGCACAGCCCACCTGGCTGGAGACGCAGACGGTGAGCCGCTGAGCCTCGCCGCGCTCGTCGACATCGGGAATGAGCACGGCTTCGATCGTGCGGCCGGAGGGCAGGTCGTAGAGCCCTTTGATGGTGCCGTCGCGAGACTGGTGGGTTTCCCGCTCGTCGATGCGCGATACAGTCGCCACGTCGGCCAGGTCGCTCCGGAAGGATTTCGGCAGGCTCGACATGGACCCGAAGTCCGTCACGTCCTTGCCGTAAATCCAGTTGAAGAGCTGCTGGCCGCGATAGGACGGCTGATCCATCGAGGCTACAAACGCCTCCAGGTCGTCCCGGTCCATGGTCTTCAGATCGACCGGGGAATCGTCGGGTTGCGAGCGAAATGTAGGGGCCTTTGATATTTCCATAGGATACCAATAACGCCCAGCCCCCAGGGTGCGTTTCTCAACCTGTCAGGTCGCAAAAAGTGGGCGGCGGACGGTCCACACGGCCAGGCCGATCATCACGGCGGCAAATCCGCCGGTGACGAGCACGCAAACGAGCGGATCGGCAAGGGTTGCGGGCGCGCCGGAAAGGCCGTAGATGCCGTGCCGGATGCCGCTCACGGCATAGGAGACGGGATTGATGACAATGAGCCACTGGAGCACGGTCGCGGCGCCTTCAAGCGGGAAGAGGGCGCCCGAGAGGAACCAGAGGGGGAGAAGAAACAGGTTCATGACTGCATGGAAGCCGCGCGTCGAGTCGATCCGCCAGGCAATGGCAAAGCCCAGAGCGGTAAACGCCAGCCCTGTGAGCACGCTAATCAGAATGACCATCCCCACGCCGCTGAAAGTAAAAGCCAGGCCGATGAGCGGCAGAGCCAGCAAGAACAGAATGGCTTGCAGCGTGGCAAGGAGCGTACCGCCGAGCGCATTCCCAAAGACGAGCGCTGTGCGGCGGGTGGGAGCGATGAGGGTAGCCTGCAGAAAGCCGGACTGCCGCTCCTCCACCACTGAGATTGTGGAGAAGATCGCAGTGAAGAGGATGACGAGCGCAATGATGCCCGGGAAGAGATACTCCATGTACCCGATCCCGGCCAGCGTTTCACCCGGCATCTGGAACGTACCGGCGAAGCCAAGGCCGAGCAGCAGCCAGAACGCAATCGGCTGAATGAACGCACCCAGCACACGACTGCGATCCCGGACAAACTTAATGATTTCCCGGGCACTCAGAGCCGCAATGGTGGATAGCGCGCGCATCAAATTAGAAGCTCGAAATTAGAGATGATCAGTTTACAATCTGCAATTCTTCTTCGTCCGGGCGGTATCCGGTGTGAGCAACAAACACGTCATCGAGTGTTGGTGCGCGAACGGTTGCGCTATCGATGCGGTCGCCGAATGCCTCGTAGAGCGACGAGAGGAGGCTGGGCGCGTCCGGAGGAGAAATCTGGAGCGCGCGGCCGATAAGTTGGACGTCGACTCCAAACTGCGCCTCGATTCGGTCGCGAAGAGCAGGCGCATCCGCAGACTCGAGCCACAGCATCTCGCCGCCGAGTTCGGACTTGAGCGTCTCCGGGGCGCCGTTCACGACGAGGTGGCCGCGGTCCAGAATCGCCACCTCGTCGCAGCGTTCGGCTTCGTCCATGAGGTGAGTGGCGATCACGAGCGTAGTCCCATTTGCGCGGCGCAGTCGGTCGAGCCCCTGCCAGAAGGTGCGCCGCGCCTTCGGATCAAGTCCCGTCGTAGGCTCGTCGAGCAGCAGGAGGTCGGGCTGGTGAAGCAGGCCGCGTGCGAGGTCGGCTCGGCGCCGGAGGCCGCCCGAGAGGGTGTCGACGCGGTCGCCCGCTCGATCGCTGAGATCGAACCGGTCCAGCATCGACTTGATGCGATCGCGCACCTCGGTGCCGCGCAGGCCGTAGAGGGCACCCTGAACGCGCAGGTTTTCACGAACCGTTAGCTTTTCGTCGAGGGCCGGTTCCTGAAAAACCATTCCGATGCGCGTCCGCACAACATGGGACTGGGATGTGGTGTCGTGCCCAAAAATCGAGGCAGATCCCTGCGTGGGAGGCATCAGCGTTGACAGGATACGGAAGAGGGTTGTTTTCCCGCTTCCATTGGGGCCCAGGACACCGAAGCAACAGCCGTCGGGGATCGTCAGCGACACATCCTGCAGGGCTAGATGCGTCCCGTATCGATGGGTGAGCCCATCAATGTGAACCGCAGGGGTGGACATGCAAGGTGGTAAACTACGAGAAAGACTGTCGAGACGTGCAACGGAATAAGGCGGGAGATATTCCTGCACGCGAAGGGGCCGAACCGGACATTACAATATGGATGGAATCATCCAGTCGGCGATAAGCAGAGCAACGAGCACGGGAATGTAGACGATTGAAGCCTTGAGCACGTCGCGCGCTCGGCGACCGGTGCGCTCCCAGTGAAAGGCCAGGGTCGTCCAGAAGAACCAAATCCCGAGCGGCACGACGCCGATCGTGTAAATGAGGCCAGTGATGTCCAGGAGGGTGGGCGTAAGGCTCGCGCCCACGAGGAGCGCCGTAAAGAACATAGTTTGGTAGGCCGTCGAGTCCCCGTCGGGCTCAACGACGGGGAGCATGGCGTAGTCGGCGCGCGCATAGTCCTTGCGGTACATCCAGGCGAGCGACAGGAAGTGGGGCATCTGCCAGAACGCCAGAATCGCAAAGATCGACCAGCCGCCTGCACCGAGCGTTCCCGTAGCGGCGGTGTAGCCGCCGAGCGCGGGCAGAGCTCCCGGAATCGTGCCGATGAGCGTGTTGTACTTCGTTTTTTGCTTCAGCGGCGTGTAGACGAACAGATAGAGGATGGCAGTGAGCGCCGCCAGGATGCCGGTGAGCGGGTTGACGAGCGGACAAAGCGCGCCAACGCCAACAGCGACCATTCCCACGCCGACGTTGCGCGCGCTGGTGGGAGACACGCGTCCATCCGGTAACGGTCGGTCAGACGTGCGCAGCATCTGCGCGTCGATCCGGTGCTCCATCACGTGGTTGAGCATCCCTACCCCGCCGGCACAGAGCGCGACCCCGACGAGGGTCACCGAGAGCACCCACAGGTCGAGCCCGGCCGTCGAGCCAATCAGAAAACCGGCCAGGGCCGAGATGGTGACCAGAAACGAAATTTCAGGCTTCGTCAGGACCCAGTAGTCTCTTAGGACGTCCGTCCAGGAACGAGCGTCATCGCCGCTCTGGAGGTCATCACCGGCCTGAGCCGGCATGGAGACGGCACGGGCCGAATCGGAACGCCGAATGTCAGAATCAGAAGGGGGCATGCACGACCTCAGTCAGCGGAAATCGGCTGTCGAGTAGGCGACACGGATTCGCTCGGTACGCCGTCGCCTGAGGCGGGCACCTCCGTCGTTTGTTCAGGAGCGCGCCATGCGAGCAGCGTGACGCCCACGGCTGCAGCCAGAAGGAAGGCGCCGACGACCAGGTGGCTAACCGTGAGCACGATTTGCAGGTTCGTCTGCACGGCTGTCGCGACCTCGTGGATGAGCACTAGGTAGGCGGCCAGACCGAGAGCAAACTGCACGCCGACCCCACCCAGCAGCGCCCAGCTCCAGCGCTTCAGCGTACGGTTGGCATCGAAGTATTTTTGCACGTACACAAACGTGGCAAAGATGAGTCCCGTCACCACGAAGGCACCTGTAATATGGATCACGGCAAACGCCACGTCAATGCCGTGTCCGAGGTGGCGCAGCAGCGCGCCGAGAACAATCTGCGCGTAGAGAAAGACCACCGATACGAGGGTCAGCGTTTGAAATGTGGAGGTGCGGGCGGTGTCGGGTAGGAGGGCGCGCCCTTCTATCCACGAGCGCGACGTGAAAAGCGTCATGCCGACCAGCAGCGCAAAGAAGATCTGCGCCGTGCAGGCATGGATCGTAGCCATGGCGATCGAGTTCTCCGTGACGCGCAGGCCGCCGAGAATGCCCTGCGCCGTCACCAGCACGAGGGCACCGACGCCAAGCCAGCGCATCCAGCGACGCGGGTCAGCCAGCCAGGTCCAGACAGCGAGCGCAAGGGTCAGCAAGCCTACGAGCGCGCCAATCAATCGGTGGCCGTGCTCGGCCAGGACAGGCGTGTAGTTCCACCAGCGCACCGACGGATCGTCCGGGTCATACAATCCCGTTCGGAACTGGTCCATCGTGCCAAAGGACTGCGGCCAGTCTGGCACCGCCATGCCCGCGCCGATGCTTGTCACAAAGGCGCCCCAGGCGAGAAGCGCAACCGTGGAAATAACCGTGAGAAGTGAAAACCGAAACCGCCACTTGGTCTCATTCGAGTAATCAAATGACGGCTGACCAAATCCCCGGGAGCTCATAAGAGAAACAATGGAATGTGCGTGGCATACGGGGCTATCTAAAGACGCGTAAAACAACGGAAGGCGAACATAGCCAGTTCCGTTAAGAGCCTTCGAATCATTTACTTCTTTATAGCATAAACGCCTGTCTTGTAATGGCTTAGCTGTAATTGGTATAACAAATAAGTATCAGGCGTGCGTCGGCCTAGCAGGCAGTGACAGCTATCGTGCGTGCCGGAAGGCCGGAGACGCCTGCAGCAGGCAGTTCTCGGCAGGTAGCTGCACGCGTTACACACGCTCTTGCGCTTTGCATGTCTCATCTCATCTGCACACTTCCATGGCTTCTAATGGTACACTGATCGCTTCGATCTCTGGAATTCGCGGTATTGTGGGAGACGGGCTCGATCCGGGCGTGCTGGTTTCGTATGCCGGGGCGTTTGGAACGTGGTGCCGGCAGCGGGCCGATAAAACCGACCGGCCGCCTCGCGTCGTCGTAGGACGCGACGCACGCATGTCAGGACCGGTCTGTGCCGGTATCGTGATAGCTACTCTCCAGAGCGCGGGGTGCACGGTGGTAGACGTCGGCATGTCGACCACGCCAACGGTTGAGATGGCCGTGCTTGCGGAAGAGGCGGTGGGGGGCATCGTGCTCTCGGCTTCGCATAATCCGCCTGAGTGGAACGCGTTGAAACTACTCAACGAGAAGGGAGAGTTTCTAACGCCAGAGGAGGGCGAAGCGGTGAATGCGCGAGCTGATGCGGGCGACGTCGAGTACGTCGCGGCAGACGCACTCGGAGCGCGCCGCAAGGCCGACTATCTCGACCACCACATTGAGGAGATCTTGGCCCTCGACCTTATTGATGCAGATGCCATTGCAGGCGCAGATTTCTCGGTGGTCGTCGACGGCATCAATTCAGTGGGAGCCATAGCGCTGCCGCGATTGCTTCAACGTCTGGGGGTGCGGCAGGAGCAGGTGACTCTTCTTAACGGCGAGCCCCACGGTCGATTTGCGCACCCGGCCGAGCCGCTTCCGGAGCACCTCACGGGCCTTACTGAAGCCGTTACTGAAGCAGGGGCCGACCTGGGAGTGGCCGTGGATCCCGATGCCGATCGTCTCGCGCTGGTCGACAATCAGGGCCGCTACGTGAGCGAAGAGCTAACGCAGGTCGTAGCTGCAGATTTCGTGTGGCGGCATCGGGAGGGTCCGTTTGTAACCAACCTCTCGTCCTCGCGCGCCATAGACGACATCGCCGACCGTCACGGACAATCCGTCTACCGCTCAGCCGTTGGGGAAATCCATGTGGTACAGAAGATGCGAGCGGTCGACGCCGTGTTGGGAGGGGAAGGCAACGGGGGCGTGATTTTGCCGGACCTGCACTACGGCCGCGACGCCCTCGTCGGTACGGCGCTCGTCCTGCAGCATCTTGCCGAGCAGGACACCTCGCTCGCCGCCGTACATGACGATCTCCCGCACTACGCCATCGTCAAAGACAAGCTGCCGCTGGACGGGCTCGATGCCGATCGACTCCTACGCGAGATGGCCGAGCGATATGCCGATCAAGACATCGCGACGGTGGACGGACTGAAGATAAATTTGGATCGCCGGTGGGTGCATCTGCGCACGTCTAACACGGAGCCTGTGCTACGTATCTACGGAGAGGCGCCCTCTAAAGACGAGGCAGAAGCGCTCGTGGAAGAGTTCAAAGGTGAGCTTCTGGAGACGGCTGAGTAATGCGGCTTATCAGAAAGCGAAGGCACTACTGAATCTCGTCGAGAAGATCCCGTGCCTCGCTCTTGTACCGCGGATCGAACGGATCCGTGCGCGGGGCATCGAGCGCCCTCTGAAGCTCCTGTCGCGCGTCGTCTTTACGACTCACGTCGACGTACGTGCGAGCTAGCTCAAGATGGTGGAACGCCCGATATTCCAGCTCGATGGCGCGCTCGAAGTCTTCGATGGCCTGGTCCATAGAGGCACTAGGGAGACCGCCGTACACGGTTGAAACAACGGCGCGCTGCACAAATCCGAGCTTGGACACCTCGCGGTGCCACCGGGCTCGCAGGTGGTAGGCCAGCGCCAGTTCGGAGTCGATCTCGAGCGCACGTTCCGCGTAGGTCCTGATATCGCGCGAATGACTCACCTCATCGCGAGTGCTCTCGGCAAACCGGGCCATCTGGCCGGCAGCTACGGCCCTCGAGAGGTTGGCCCAGGCGTTCGATGAATTCATTTCAAGGGCCTTTTCTGCGGCGTCTAGAGCATTTTCAGCCAGGCTCCTACGGGTATGGCGCTCGTCGGCTGCCGTTGAGAGATCAACCCAAATGATGGCAATGCGCCACTGGATGTCCACATTATCCGGATGGTCCCGCTGCAGGCTTCGCAGCGTAGTCAGCGTCTCGCGCAGTTCGCCTTCCACGCGCAGCTCGTCGGCCTGCTCAAGCTGCTGTCTGAGCTCCGGGGACGTGTCGGAAGAAAACTGGGCAACGGCCGAGGACGGCTGGAGCCAGAACAGTAAGCCGAGCAGACCCACGACGAGGGCCAGGCGGGAACTGCTGAAAGAGAGGATAGACATGAACCGGTACCTCGCGTGGCAAATTATAGCTGTATCAACCATTCGTACAACCCGCAACTTGGGCGTGTTCGTATTCTGACCGAAACAAAAGTGTGTTACGATCCGGAGAATTCCGCGATCAGGCGTCGGCCGGCTGGCTCCACGTATCCGATTTTCCCTTCGATGCGAGCGCTGAGATGGGGAGAACAACGGGGGGAAGGCTGTGTGCTGTGAGTCAACACAATCGTTACGGACCGGTCGGGAATACACTTCGTACGGTAGACCTGCCTTTTTTCATACGTTGCTCCATCTATCGCAAGCAGTCGTGAATCTCTGGTCATACAAAGGGGCCGTTCTCGGAGCGTGCACCCTTGCTTTTTTTGCAACGATGGTGGCCCGCCTCTCCATCAGCCCGGTCGTGCCGTCGATTAGCGCCGAGTTTTCGGTATCGAACGGGGCCATTGGGCTCGCTTTGTCGGGTATGTGGCTGGCGTATGCCATCTCGCAGTTTCCGAGCGGATTGCTGGGAGATCGGTTTGGGGAGCGCCGCGTGATTCTCGTTGCCGTGGGCGGGACGGCCGTTGCCAGTGGATTTTTGGCTCTATCACCGACCTACGGTGCATTCCTATTCGGGGCTGTGCTACTGGGGTCTGTGGCCGGCCTCCATTACAGCGTAGCCACCTCGTTGCTGACCCGCATCTGGTCCCACGCTACCGGATCGGCCATTGGGATGCACACGATGGGCGCCCCGATGGCGGGACTGCTAGCACCTGTCGCTGCCGGCATGATAGGGGCTTGGATAGGGTGGCGTTATGCCGTCGCGCTCGGATTGATCACCGCCGTTCCCATTGCGCTCTTTTTCGCCTACACCGTGCGGCCCATTACGCCCAGCCGCCCTGAGGAGCCGATCAAAGAGCGGCTCAAAATCCGTCCGCTTGTAGCACTGCTGTCGCGCCCGCCGATTGCCATAACCGTTGGACTGGCCGTGAGCGGGGCCTTCGTCTGGCAGGCCACAGCGTCCTTTCTGCCAGCCTTCCTGGTAGAATACCACGGGTATTCGGAAGTGGTAGCTGGAACGGTGTTTTCCGGGTACTTTATTGTGCAGGGCCTCGCGCAGCCGGGGCTGGGCACGCTATCGGATCGCATCGGCCGGTATCCCACGGCTGCCGCGGCGACTTTTGTTGGAGTCCTGGGATATATGCTCCTGGTGATAGGATCGGGATTGTGGATGATTGGTATTGCGACTGTGCTAGCCGGCATCGCAATGAGCTGGGGCGCCGCACTCCTGCCGAAGTTTATGGATCATCTGGACGCCGATGAGCGAGGCGCTGGCTTTGGTCTGGTTCGAACCACGTACATGACGCTCGGCGCTAGTGGAAGCGTGGTGGCCGGCACGGCAGCTGATATCGTGGGATGGGGCGCTACGTTCGTGGGGTTGGCCATCCTGCTGACCGGTATGACCGTGGTCCTGGGACTCTCCATAACCCGAAGTCAGGGGGTCGCAGAGCCGGCACGAATCAAGTAAAATGCCTCAAGCAGCACGGCGAACCTGTGCAGAAGGGGGGCAGCGGGACGACTCACTGACTAACGGCGTCAGCCGATTCACTTAGCGCATCTGAGGTGAGTGGGAGGTGAGACACGTAGGCGTCCAGACTGTCCTTCTCCACCTTGAGCATGTCCTGCAGCTGGTCAACGGTCTCCAGATTGGGGCAGTCATGCGCCAGCAAAAGATCCCACACAGGGTGGTCCCTACATTCGTCCCAGGTCAGCGGCTGCGTGAAAGCATGCCCCATAGCTTTTGCAACGAGATTGGCGGCCACTATGAGGCGAAGCATGTAGCCGTCCGACGACGGATCGTCAAGCCCTTCACGGTTGTGGTGGTGGCTGATGACACTCACTAGAAGTTCGGGAAAGTTGAGCTTCCGCGCTGCGAACTCACCGGCCTCTGTGTGATCGTAGCCGAAGAGGAGCTGTTCTGTGTGGCGTATATTGGGATCCTGAATTTCTTCTTCAATCGACTGCTCCTCATAGAGCGCCAGCGCCTCGTCAGGCGCGTTGTACGAGAGGACGATCTTACCGAAGTCATGAAGCAGGCCGCAGGTGAAGGGGTCACCGAGGTCTCCGCCAAACTGGTGCGGGTTGCCGGTCTGCTCGTGGAGGAGGCGGGACAGATAGGCAACCGCCACATTATGGCGGACGAGTCGCATAAAACAGGGACCGACCGGACCTTTGAGGATCGAGCGAAGCTTGATCAGATTCATGCCAACGACAAGCCCGGCGACGGCCACCGGACCCAGCATGACTACAGCGCGACGCGTGCTGCTGACCGTCTGATCCAGTCCGTAGTACGCTGAGTTGACCGTCTGCAAGAGCCGAGCAACTACGGCCGGGTCGCGTTCGACCATTTCTGTGACAGGCCCAACCTCCAGCCGGTCCGGCTGATTGATGAGTTCTAAAGCGTCTGTGAGCGTCTGCGGCAGAGGGGGGCATCGCAGTTCAAGATCGCCTAACGATGAGCGTGAGTCGTCACCGGGAGAAGAAGGGTCTTGCATGGATACAGAGTAACTCTGCATGATTAGCGGCTGATGGACTGGGAATAATACCCTTGCTGTAACGCTATGCAATTTTCGTGCAGAATCGTCAGCGGCCCCTTTGCAGCCGTTCAGACGAGAAAGAAGACATCCGGACCGGGAAAAATTGCTTGTTCCGGAAGAAAGTTTGGGCCATCACGTCCAAGAAGCCTTTGGCTTCGCTAGAGCCCTCGACAACCTGCGAAGATTCGGAGTCCCGCTGAGAAGTGATACGAAGAAAATAATCTTGCCAGAGTTAATGAGAGGACGTTAGCAGTAAGTGGGTAGGGTAAGGCTCCGTTCAACTGTTGCTGTCACAAACTCTTGCTCGAGCCTGCCTTGAGGACGAAGAAAACCGATGCAAGAAGCCCCTAGATGAAGTTCAGCAGCGAAAGATCGTTGGTCTGGGACGTCACCTGCAGGGCGGCCTGCAGGCGCGTCTGGCGATTTTCGAGCTCGGTGATCGCCTCTGCAAAGTCGGCGTCTTCGAGATCCGACCGGCGGTTCTCGAGCTCTAAGGAAACGTCCTGAAGGCTGTCTTCGGCTGCGTCCAGACGCTGGGCGGTAGCGCCGACTTCAGAGCCGATGCTGTTGACATGGTCGCGCGCCGCTTCGACGGCCTGCAGACCGTTTTGGATGGCTTCGGTGGTGTCCTCCGGATCGTCGTCGAATACAGGATCGATATCACCGGTATCAATAGGATTCGGGGAGTCCTCGTCGAGATTAACGTTAGGATCAACGGCATCAATAAGGCTGTCGAGGGCGTCGATGATGCTTACGGTATCACCGTTGTTGTCAGCATCTTCGCCGAGCTTATGAATCTCTTCCCCAGTGACGTTGATTTGCAGCGTCTCGTCCGGGCCAATAGCTCGCGTGCGCTCTCCGTCAATGGTACCGTAGTCGCCGTTCTGCAGATTACCCTCTTCGTCAAAGGGCGCCTCAAGCGTCGCGTTGCCGGCAAAGATGTATTCGTCGCCGACCTTGGTGTTGAGCTCGTTGATGACGGTATCTCGGATCGAGCGGAGTTCGTCGGCAATGGCGCTTCGGTCACTTTCCGACACCGTGTCGTTCGCCGCCTGCAAGCCCTTCTCACGGGCCTGGACGAACGACTCCTGGATCGAACTGACGCTCCGTTCCGTGGCATTTACCCACTGGCGCGACGCGCCGATGGACCGCTCGTATTGGGCCAGCTCGTCGGTAGCCGCGTCGAGTTTGCGGGCCCGGTCGAAACCGCCGGGGTCGTCCGACGGTCGGTTGATTTCCTTGCCCGTCGTAAGCTGCTCGCGGAGCTGAGCCTCGTCGAGCCGCAGCTGGCTGCGGTTTCGCTCGGCCGCGGTATCGGAAACGCTCAGCTGGCGCGCTACACTGGTAGGATTGATAGAAGACATAGGGGAGCAAACGGGCTAGTGCACGTTACATCGCAAGCAGGGTGTCCATCATCTCTTGGGCCGTCTGGATCACGCGGGAGGAGGCGGCGAAAGCCTGCTGGTGTTCAATCATGTTGGTGAGCTCTTCGTCGAGCGACACGCCGGAGACGCCCTCCTCCAGGCTGTCGATCTGAGCCAGCGAGGCGCTCTGGGCCGTCGCCCGCTGCTCGGCGTCGCGGACCTGGCTTCCGACGAAACTCTGAATTTCAATCGCCTGGTCGTCGAAGGCTCCATCGAAGTCCTCCGCATCGGCACTATTGAGCTCGCTGACGGGGTTACGCAGATTGAAGATGTCGAGCGCGACGTCTGCGTTGCCAGGTTCGTCTTCCTCAGCAGAGGCGGCAATGGCCGAGGGGTCGGTGATGTCCAGCTCGATGGTGCCCAGTGGCGCGTCTTCGTCGATGGTGAAGAAATCATTATCGTCATTGTCGTTCAGGTCAAACCCTTCGGTGTGAAGATCGTTGACCTCGTCGACGAGCCCTTCGACCATGTAATTGAGATCTCCCCGCACCTCGGGCAAGGTCTGGTCAAGCGTGTGCAGCTGCGCGCCGATCTCGCCACCGTTGTTATCCGGCTGAAACTCAATCCCAGTGTCGTCAAAGGTGACCAAGCCGTCTTCCTGTTCTGAAATATCATCCAGATTGTCAGGGATATTGAGATTGAGCTCCGTGCTTGAGTCGCCCTGCACGACCGACATGCCGCTGATAGCGATGCGGTAGCCGCTCGAGTCGTTCTCGTCAACCTGGATCGGGGCGAGTTCGGCGAGTTCGCGGGTGAGGGCGTCGCGCTCGTCCTCAGCGGAGAGGTCAGGAGAGCCGGAGGCGCGGGCCGTCTGGATCTCCTGGTTGAGTTCGGCGATGCGGCTAGTGAGGGAGTTTGCGCGATCGACGTTGTTTTCCAGCGCGCTGGCCGCTTCGCCGCGCAGCCGGTCGATCTCCTGGCCGATGCGCTGGAACGTGTCGGTCATCGTCTCCGCCGAGCCGAGGAGGGCCTGGCGGACGCCTTCGTCGGTGGGGTTGTCCGCCACGTCGCCCCAGGCGTTGAAGAATTCGTTCATCACGTTCTGCAGCGAGCCCTCCGAGTCCGCGGCTACGATGCTTTCGAGGCCCTGCAGGATACGCGCCTCCTCCTCGCTTGCGCTCAGGCCCGTCTGGGCGTCGCGGCCCAGGCTGGTGTACATCGAATCGCGGACCCGTTCGAACGAAGATACATTCACGCCATTCATGCGGTCGCTGGCATCAGGAGGTTGGATCGTCAGGCCCTGCCCCGAGACGGAGGCGCTGTTCGTCGTGAGGCGTCGCCGATTGTAATCTTCCGATCCCGCATTGGCCAGGTTTTGCGAGACCGTGTCCATGCGCGCCTGCTGGGCACGCAGCGATCGCCGCCCGATTTCGAGAATCTGATTGAATCCCATGGGTTTACCCTACAGTGTTAACGAGAGAGTCCGGATCGGTGTCAGCTTCCCCGCCACGCTTGGTGTACCCCTGAGCGGGGGCAGACGAGGACGCGCCGCGAAGTATCGACAGCATTTCACGGCCGAGCGACGATGCGTACTCAAGTGCGAAGGTCAACTCGTTGGCTTGCTCCTGGATCTGCTGGGCGCGAGTGCGAATCTGGTCGCGTTGCCTGTGCAGCCGGCGCGCCAGCTGGCCGGCTCCTTGCTCGTCCATCGCCGCGGCCACGTCGTCCAGCGTGGCGTGGTCATCGAGTCCGAGCAGCCGCCGCGCCAGGCGCATCTGCCGGGCGCGAGCCTGAGCCAGGCGGTCGATCTCCGACAGCAGGTTGCTGGCCTCACGTGTGATGGTTTCGAGCTGGTTCATCTGCTGGTCGCGGAGCTCATCGCGCATGCGGCTAAACTGATTATGAAGCCCCCGCAGCGCCTCGTCCTCCTCGGACAGCGTCTCGAGCAGCTTTTCCGTCATGTTCTGTAGACCAGTCGAACCAGTAGATTGAGAACCAGACATAGGTAACGTTATCGGAAGAATCAGGGAGAACTTAAGTCAAAGTGCGTGGGGCGCTCGAGCCATTCCTGCGGAGACTCGGTGGAGGGAGGGGGAGGCATTGCCTCATCAGAGACGTCGTCGTCAGTACCATCAGGGTCCGGCACGGCGTGCTCCCACTGCTCGATCAGCCGGTCAGCGATCGAGAGTGAGTCCGACTCGACGAGATGAGAGCTCAGCACGTCGTTCATCACATCTCGGTGCGACGACCGCTGGCTTTCCATCCAGCTGGGGCCATCGTCTCCGGCCAGGGAGTTTTCGAACAGGCCGTCTGTCATCTCGTCGACGAAGTTGCGAACGAGCAGGCGTTCAAACTCCTCAGCAGCTCCCTCTAGCGTTTCCGGAGAGCGGTTCGAGGTCATTGGAAGCGCGTCCTGGAGCGCTCCCTGAGAGGAGGAAATTTCAGGCGTGGGCGAATGAGCAGCGGCGTCGATCATAAGAGAAGGGACGGTTACTGGATGACGAGTTCAGCTTGCAGGGCCCCGGCGTCGTCAATAGCCTGGAAGATGGCAATCACGTCGCGCGCCGTGAGGCCGAGTTCGTTGAGCGCATCGGCAAGCTCGTTGACGTCTGTGTTGGCATCAAGCACAATCGTCTCGACCCCCTCCTCATCGATGGCTGCCTCGCCGACCTCATCTTGGAGGGCCTCACCGTCGGCGAAGGGGGGAGGCTGGGAGAAAACGGGCTGGCGTCGCGTTGTGACGAGTACGCTCCCGTGGGTGACCATCACCTCGCTGATTTGCGTGTTTCCACCGGCGACGATGGTACCGGTGCGCTCGTTGACCACTACGCGGGCGGGCGTATCAGCCTCGATCTCGAGCTCCTCGATGTCAGCCATAACCTCAGCCGGTCCAGCCGCGTCGTCGGGCACGTCAACCCGCACGAGGCCAGCGTGCATGACGGCCGTCGCGTCGGGATACAGCTCCTCAATGGCTTCGGCGATTCGCTCGGCATTGGTGAAGTCGGGCCGGCGTAGCATCAGTCCGACCTCGTCCGCCTCCATCTGCAGCTCCGGGACCTGCTCGACCGTGCCACCCCCCGGAATGCGTCCGGTGTTCGTGTTGTTAATTTGCGCGCGGGCGCCAGCAGCTTCTGCGAGCACAGCTCCGGTTGAGACTGGACCCTGAGCCATGGCATAGACCTCGTCGGTTTGCGGGCCCAGTAGGGGGGTTTGCAGCAGCACCCCGCCCGAGAGGCTCTGCGCGTCCCCCATCGCTGAGACGGTAACGTCAATGTTTCCGCCCGGATGTTTGAAGGGATTCAGGTCGGCTGTCACCATCACGGCGGCAGCATTGCGCGTGTTGATACGGGAGGGATCAATGCTTATGCCGTACTGCTGCAGCATGTTGGCGACACTCTGCACCGTGTAGGGAGCGCTCCGCTGGCCGCGGGCACGGTCGCCGGTGCGATCCAGGCCTACCACCACGCCGTATCCCGTGAGCTGCGTGGCGCCTGCTCCTTCAACTGTTACAAGCTCCTTCAGGCGTACCTGCTCCTCCTGCGCTTCAGCAGCGGGGAGGAAGAGAAGCCCTAGAAGAAGGCCAATCAATACGAGAATGGCAGATGTTCGAAGCATGGGAAAGAGAAAAGGTTATCGGGTACTAAAGAAGATGGCTGCTGCCAGCGCGAGTACGCTTCCAGCCTGGGCGAGAAAGCTCGAACTGAACAGGGTGCTCGTTGCAGTGCCCGAGCGCTCATACTCGATATTGGCATTGGCAACTTGGAAGGAGAGAAGGCTGTTATCACTACGGACATCAACGGCACGTACAGTACCCTGCAAGCTCATGATGTGGGTGACACCGTTGATTTCAACCGTGCGCTCGCCTTCAATGATCAAATTGCCAGCCCCGTCGGTATCCACCACCTCGGCGGTGATCCGTCCCTCCAGCAGTTCATTTTGAAACGTCTCATCGGCCGTTTCAGAGCTTGCGCTGAACTGAGCGTCGGCCCCGAACGTCTCGCTCAACGAGGGACCGCCAGCACTACCCCCAACCTGCGAGCCGGACTCTTGCTGAGATCCGGACTGGCGCTGGGCGGTTGCTTCTTCGGCCAGAACGACCGTCACGATGTCCCCAACCTGGCTGGCGCGCGGGTCTTCGAAGAGCGACTGGGCTAGCGCGGGTTGCGCGCCCGCAAGACCGATCCATCCGCCCATGAAGAGAACACACATCCACAGGAAGTATCGCATGTCAGATAACAGGTGCATAACACTACAAGGTTGTTAGAGCGTCTCAATCCATTCAGCCGTGCGGGGGCCTGTCAGACGAGCCCGGTAGGTAGCTTCCGTGTCGGGATTATACAGGCGAATCTCGTCGCCTACCAGCCCCGGTTGGCGCGCTTGGCAGCGCAGCTCCAGGGTGAGCGATCCGCGCTCGTACTCCATTACGACGGTCGAGCCGGTCTCGGCTGCGTAGCTCGGGCGCAAGTCGCCTTCGCGGAGCGTACTACCCTGCGTGAGGCGGCGTGTGGCGTGCAGCGTGTCCTGCTGTTTCAGCTCGCGCAGCCGGTCCGCGCGAAGCGGCTCGCCGTGGAAGCGCGTGGTCTCGGTCCAGATGAGCCGGAGGTCGGACGCGTCGACCTCGTCGTCCGACCCGGCCGTCGTCTCAATGACCGCAACCGAGTCGTAGTGAGCAACGTCAAGGAGCGCCCATCCCCGTTCGGTCCAGGACGAACCGTTGTGCTCCTTCACGTCCACCTGGAGGCGGCCGCGAGGCAGGCGCCGCAGGGAGGAGGCGCTGACCCGTACGTCATTTTGCACCGATGCGGCCTCGCCGGCCAACCGGTTGACTTCAATCTCGAGCTGCCGGGGAGTAAGAGAAAACCGATCGGTGAGCAGCTCTTCCGCGGCACCGGCAATGGCCGACTCCGCCGAGGCATCCTGAGCGGTCGCCTGCGGGGCCATAACTAACAGAAGGCCGGTCAGCAGACCCGCCCCGAGCGTCCAGAGCTTCCATTCGCTCCACGCGCCTCGATCTGTCGTTGGGGAGAGTTGCATGGTCAAATCCGGCTGTAACAGTCGGGAGTAAACCGTCAGGTCAAGAAATTATCGCTTGAGGTTGCTGGCGACTTGGAGCATGTCCTCCGTGGTGGTCACCATGTTGGAGTTGATCTCGTAGGCGCGCTGCGCCTCAATGAGGTTGACCATCTCCTTGACGATATCTACGTTGGAGGACTCCAGGAATCCCTGGCGAATGGAACCCTGCCCGTCCTGACCGGGCGGGGCAATGATGGGTTGCCCACTGGCGGTGGTTTCCTCAAAGAGATTTCCGCCAGTCGGCTCGAGGCCGCCGGGATTGGTGAACCGGGCCAGCTCAATCTGTCCGATCTCAACGCCCCGTGGATCATCGGCGAACTCAGCCGTCACAATGCCGTCCTGGCTGACGCGGATGGACTCGGCGTCCGGCGGGACGTTAATGTCGGGCTCGACGGGGAGTCCGGAATGCGTGACGATATTACCATCCCCGTCTAGCTGGAAGTTACCGTCGCGCGTGTAGGCAACGGACCCGTCCGGGCGTTGCACCTGGAAGAAGCCGTCGCCGGCGATGGCCATGTCGAGCGGATTGCCCGTCTCCTCAAATCCGCCCTGCTCGAAGTCCCGAACGGTGGCGACGGGTGTGGAGCCGTGACCGATCTGCAGTGCAGCCGGTGTTTCTTGGCCAGCCGCCTCGTTACGACCGCCCGCCTGGACGTTCTGGTAGAGCAGATCTTCGAAGACGACCCGCGACTGCTTGTAGCCGGTCGTGCTCGCGTTGGACATATTGTTGGCGATGTTGTCGACATCCTGCTGCTGCGCTTGCATGCCCAGCGCAGCCGTGTTGAGGGCGCGAAGCATAGTGTGGTAGGAAGAGTTAGTAGGTAAATATAGACGAGAATGAGCGTTAGAGTGCTAGAACTGACCGAGTTCGCGAGTGACGCGACCGAGTAACTCGTCGTTGGTGCGCATCATGCGCTGCTGCATCTCAAACCGGCGGTGGTGGTTGATCATCTCATTCATCTCTGCTATCGGATCCACATTGCTGCCCTCTAGATGCCCCTGCACAACCGACGGGTCGTTCAACTCAACAGGAACGTCTTCGGCGGCGAACGTGGATCCATCGAGGCGCTCAAGCTGTGATGGGTCCTCGAAGCCGACCACGCGCAGCTGACCGAATTCGTTGCCGTCACGGGACAAGCGCCCATCGTCGGTGACCTCGACGGCTCCCTCACCGTCGGGAACCTGAATGGGGCCACCGATACCTTGGACAGCGTGGCCGGACGCAGTGCGCAGCGTCTGGTTAGCGTCAACTGTAAAGTCACCGGCGCGCGTAAACCGCTCATTGCCGTTCTCGTCAAGCACGGCGAAGTAACCTTCCCCGTCAATGGCGAGGTCGAGTGGGTTGCCGGTGTTTTCGAGAGAGCCTGGGGTCTGGTCGGCCCACTGGTTGGGCACGCGGTCGCTGCGCGGTGCCCCCTCGTTGTCGATACGCTCGTTGAGGGCTTCCATGAACACACGATCGCGCTGATAGCCAGTCGTGTTGGCATTGGCAAGGTTGTTCGCAATGCGCTCCTGATGCTGGGTCATGGCCACCATCGACGCCGTTGCATTTTCAAATCGTTGAAGCATAGCTACCAGGGAAAATGATCAATTGCTTCTCTGGCTGTAGTGGTCTCCAAAGAACCTACCAAGACGCGCGAATCCTCGATTGCGCGGGACTGAGAGGAGGAGGGCATCATCTCTCGGCATCATTTTCTGTGGTTTTTGGCAATTTTTGCCTTAAGTCGCTCCAGCTGCTGCCGATAACATAATCAGATCCACACTCTATTGACCCCACTATACTCCTGATTGCACTACTTGAGTGAGCAGGGCTTGGAAAGTACCGCTGTTTTCTCCCTGTGCGAAGGCGACGATATGTTTGAATCATCATACTGACATCATTACCGAACATGTGAATGGTATGGTTTCGCAGTGAGACGAGTCGGTCCACCGAGACAGACACCACCCAACCGGCGGAGCGGCGTCGTAGTGAGGATCCATTTTTGCAACGGAAATAAGTGTACTGTTAGACTAAACTCAGCAGTCCCACAATCGGACTCCTTGCACATCTGAGGAGTCGTACCTTGTGTCCCGATACTAGGCGGCACATCTGCATTGGAAGTTTCACTTGCACCACTCATCTTATGGTTGATTACCACTACCAGCCCGCCGACAATACCGACTTCGCTCCTGATGTGTCGAATGAACAGAAACCTATTACTCGGCCCAATGAAACACCCAATCCAAAGCTGAGCTTTCCGCCGCTTCCGACCACTGTGGCAGAGGTAACACAGCTGATAGATGAGATCGACGAAGAACCTGACACGCTTCAGCTGGCTGATATTGTTGATGGTGACCCCGTTGTTGCGGCAGCAGTTCTTCGACGTATCAACTCGGCGTACTACGGTATGCGGCGGCGAATTGGTAGCGTACGCAAGGCCGTTATGCTACTAGGTTTCTTGGAAGTGGCCAACATCGTAATGACGGCTGGTATGGTCGAGCTTGAGGAGGCATTCGCTGCGGATTCTCAGCCAGAAATCTTTGACGAGATTACTCGCATCAATATTGGGGTCGCACAGCTCTCTCGGGAGCTGGTCAAGCACTACAATCATGCCGATTACAATCGGATATACACGACAGGTTTGCTGCATGGCGTGGGGCGGCTCGTCCTTCTTTATAACGAGCCAGAGGCATATGCGTCGCTCTGGGCTGATAACGAGGATCGGACGGTGCCCAGCATAGAGCAGGAGCGTACCCGTTTCGGTACTGATCACGCAAGCTTAGGGGCTCAGGCTGCTGACGAGTGGAAGTTGCCCTCCTTCATTGCCAACACTATTCGCTCGTATTCGGACTTAGACTCTGTAGAGGAAGAACACCGCGAAATCGCGACTGTTATTGCGGCGGCTTCCTGCGCCATAAGGTCTCTCGCGAAGGGTACCTTTCCGGAAGACCTGAAAACCCGAACAGCCATCCATCAGTTTGCAGAAATGGTAGATATAGATACCGATGAGGTTCGTCGACTCATCGAAGCCAAGCATGGCGATATACAGCGATACGTCAGTACCATGGTCGGATCTTAGAGAAGTTGGCAATTGCTTACAGCGGAACCTCTGCTCTGCTGTATAGCTTACTTTTCTCTACAGTAGCGAAGAGCGAGGCAAGGGTTATGGGGCCGGGAGTCGCCTGCCGCAGAATGTACCGGGTTAGTAGCTGGTAGATCGGACCGTACTGTACTACCGCTCATACTGTTCTCATATCTGAAAGAAAGAGCCTCAAGGGAAGTGCCGGCGCGCGGCTACGCTTTAGCCTAGAGTCGAAAACAGTAAGCTCTCTGAAGTACCGATAAAGCTACTGGGTGCAGCGTTGGCGTAGCAGTGCGGCTGCTAGCGTAGGTGGAAGACGACCATCTGAGAACGCTGTGTGAGACTTCTGGTCGGGCAGAGAGCAAGGTGTGGGAGATAGTCTCGTTCAGGCTCCAGATGGAAGAAGGAGCTGAAGATTCGGACGCCGAAGAAAAGACGCGTCTTACACGACCAATCTGCTTAATCTGTCGGTCGCGCCGAATCTACGCTACATGTTGGAGACAACAGAAAGTGAGAAAACGGCGTACTCAACAGGCAAAGACCCATCTGCTTGCACTTGGACTGAACATCTTGCGAGCAGAAGCTGGTCTACCGAGATTCAACCGAGCGCTCTTCTTCGATCCGACTGCGCAAGGTAACGAGGATCTCACCGAGAAGCTGTGAGATGCGTGCCTCCGTCAGGTCTAGCACCTCCCCAATCTCTCGGAGCGTCATGTTTTCCGTGTAATACAGCCCAAGAATGGTCTGCTGACGTTCCGGGAGTGTCTGGATAACGTCCTCAACATACGCGATCAGTGATTCCTTTTCGAGGTCTTCGGCAGCCGCCTCGCTTTCTTCATGCGGCAACTTGTCTAACACTGTCCGCCCATCTTCGTCCCCGAGAGGATTGTAAAGCGAGAGAGAGAATCGGCGTTGCGCGTCAGTCAGCAGAGAGTGGTATTCTTCGAGCGAGATGCCCAGGTAATCGGCTACATCTTGGTTTTCAGGCTCTGTGCCCATCATCTGTCGGAGGTCTTCGATGGCCTGCTGAACCTCGGCAATTTTCTTGCGCTTCCCTCGAGAAAGCACATCGATAGACCGCAGGTAGTCGATAAGAGACCCCTGGACGCGCCGGTAGGCGTGTGTGACGAACTTAGTTCCGCGGTCGGGATCATAGCTGTCTAGGGCTTGCAGCAGCCCGATGAGCCCAGTGTTTTCCAGATCATCCTGAGAAGCTAGCAGGTGATCCGGAACGTTGATGCGTCCGATCAACGAACGCACCAGCGGAATAGAAGCCTCGACAACCGCTTCCCGGTTCTTGGGAGAGGGATCCTCGAGGTACTGCTCAACGAGTTCTTGCAGGTTGTTTTCTGGCATAGCCGGTCAATCTGTCGGGTGATGAGAGGGCAGTTATGCAGCCGTCTGGGAGAGTTCATCAGATTCATCGTCCGCGGGGGCACTGCTTTGGCGATCTGAGGCGTCCTGTGGCCCGTCAGCATCGCCAGTGCTGGATCCGGTAGCGCCGAGATCATCTGATTCACTCATCTCAGGCTCATCTGGCGTGTCGGAGACCGCAGAGTCACCTGTTCCGGGGTCAGTCTTCTCGTCCGGCACACCGCGTTGCGACTCTGGAGGTGGGGTGTATGCCAAAATCTGCTGCACGAGCATATGACCGACCGAAAGCACCAGGTAAGCGGCCAGTCCGGTGCCGATGCCAAGGAAGAGAGCCCGCTCGAGAGGAGCGTAGCCCCAGGCTTCCCGGACGAAGATGAGCAGGCCAGCCAAGCCGCTAAGTCGCATGTAGAGAGCGCGCATGAGACAGAGGTTGTTCAGAATCAATCACTCAAGAGTGCACAGGGTGGGTGTCGACCAGACGGCCGTTCCGCAGAACCTGAGCTACATCGAGGAAAGAGGTACGTACCGGACCAGGCACGCGAGCCACTGGCATCTGATTGCGCACCGACTCGCGCACCTGCTCGGAGTACGGTATCCAGCCAAGATAAGTGGGCTCCTGACCGGTGAACCGTTGCGTGATGGTGGCGAAGCGGTCGACCACGCTCTGCGCCTCCTGCTCGGAGTCGACGTAGTTCACGATGCTGCCGAGCGGATACGCCGGATCGGTGCGCCAGACGAGTTTAGCCAGCCGGTAGGCATCAGTAATAGCTGTTGGCTCATCTACAAGCACTAAGGCCCCGAGGTCGGCGCGGTCAAGTGCCCATCGAACAGTTCCATCGAGGCCACCAGGTGTGTCAACTACAACGAACCGATGGCGAGCGCGGAGCTCTGCGAGTATCTCGTCAAGAGCAGTGTAGAGGAGATCATTCTCCTGCGGATGCTCGACCCACATGGGCTCGCCTACGCTCTCTACCAAGGTGAGCCCGGACGACGCCTCGTGAAGAACTTCTTCGGCAGACGCGTCCAAGCGTACGAGATCCATTGCGGAGGCCGTGGGCATTTCGTTCATCATCGTGGCGCAGGCGCCCTGTCCAGGATCGGCATCCAGTAGAGCGACAGAGTGGTCATCAGCCAGTGTCTCCGCGATGTTGACGGCGATGACGCTTTTGCCAACGCCGCCTTTGCCGCTCGTAATAGTCAGTGTCGTCGATGTGCGCTTCATGGCAGATAGCAAGTATTTGTAGCAATCCGGAAGGAGGTGGGGCAAGAATTAGGCGGCAACCGGGTCGAGATCCATGAGCTGCTCAACGTACCAGCTCGGAGAAAATGATGCTACACCGTCAGGCACAGTGGGACCAACGGACACGAAGTGAATAGGCTTTTCGAGATCCAGGAGCCACTCCGCAACGCGTCCCCACTTGGTAGTTTCATCCAGATGGGTAAGAGCGACACTATCGGGCCGAATGGGCAGACCCTCGAGATAGTCTGGATCAAAGGCGTCGAATGTTCGAGTGGCGTTAAGCACGAGATGCGTCTGCAGAGGTAAAACAGGAGCAACAATGTCCTGAAGACGCCGCAGCCGCTCTTGTGCAGCGTCAATGTCTATTGGGAGGGGCGGTGTGTCAATTAAGATGTTATCGAATTCCTGAGCGCGCTGAAGCGCACGGTCCATTTCCTGGGCCGACCGCACGTTCTGCACCGGGAGCCCAAATCGCTGATACAGGGCTGCGGGATTCTGATAGGGAAGCGAGAGGTCGTCGGGTACGACGGATATAACACTCGTTCGCCGACGTCCGAAGAAGTTGTCATGCTCAGCCAGCTTCAGCAGGAGAGAGGTTTTGCCAGAACCACTAGGTCCCACAACGAGAAGGCCGCCCTGACATCGGTTCTGCGGAGAAGCAGTTGCCAGTTTGCGTCGAAGCTCCTGCGCGATGGCCCACTGGAGCCTTTCGGTGTCCTGATTCGGGCTGAACCCACGATCCACAAGGCTCTCGAATAACATGTTCAGCGTATCAGCCCGAAGACCCTGCTTAAGAAGATGCGTGTAGAGAGGGTGCGCGACCCATTTTTGATTGGCGCCGATGACGGCTGATCCAAATCGGCGCTCCATATCTTCGAGCCGGTCGTAGAGCAGCTGTAGGTGGGATTCAAGAAGACGGCCGGCCGTCTCCTCAGCCGAGGCATCGGAGGAAGCACCGTCCTCGGCAGGTGCGCCGTTGCCGGAAGGAAAGAGCTGTCCGCGCCCTTCGGGGGAACCGTTTCCTCTGCGCCCACTTGAAGGGTCGGGCAGATTTCTGGCTGCTTCTCGTGTCGAGGGATCAGCGCGTTGAGCAAGGAATTCGAAGTCGGAAGGAACGCTGCCTTCTCCACGAGTCGTGGCACCGTGCTGCGTTGTGCGCTGCATGCTGGGGGCATACCCCTTCGCTTCGGTCGATGTCGATGATGACCCCGTCGTGGATTGAACATTCCGAGAAGAGGCATCCTGCGTGGATCCGTTCTTTGCCTCGGGGAGGGCCTCATCCACCATCACTGTAACCTGTGCAGGATCGTCTTCACTGGATGGAGACGACTCAATGAGAACGACATCTTCACCGAGTTCGTGGCGCGCCTTCTTGAGGGCAGCCTGTATGTTCGGGCCGGCAAGCGTCTTGGTTTGCATGATACTTTGAGAGGGATCGCGGAAAAGAGTGCAGGTGGCGGAAACATTCGCCGGGATTAGTTTATCTGCAACTGGTCAATGACCTCGATGTCGGCGTCCGAATCAAGATCATTGTAGGAGAGCACGTTGATGTCGGAAAGCATCGGGTCAAGAAAATCGAATAAGGTGGCGCGTAATACCGGCGAGGTTAGAAGCACCGGGTCGCGCCCCTGTCCAATGAGGGTGCGCGCGATGGTATCAGCTTGGTTGGCGAACTGCTCAGCTCGTTCGGGGGCAAGTCCCAGCGTATTGGCGTTTAAGTTCCCCTGCTCTGCCTTTTCGAGCAAGTGCTGTTCCAATACAGAATCGAGCACAAAGGCATGAATGGCATCATCATCGCCCTTAAACTGACGGGTGATGGTAGGGGCTAGCGCCGCGCGAGTATATTCGGTAAGCACCTCGATATTCTGTGTCTGCGAGGCATGGTCGGCCAGCGCCTCTAGAATGGTGACCAAGTCGCGGATCGGAATGCGCTCTCGGAGGAGGCGTTTGAGCACCTTCTGGATGTCGCCCAGAGAAACTCGGTCAGGGATCAGTTCGTCAACCAGCGCGGGCGCTTCCTCTTCGACCTTATCGATCAGCTTGCGGACCTCCTGACGGTCGAGTAGGCGGTGTGCGTTGGTGCGAAGAACCTCGTGCAGATGTGTAGTGATAACGGCTGGCGGCTCGACAATGGTAAGACCCATCTGCTCGGCTGTGTCAAGGTCGCGGTCGGCTACCCACACGGCCGGCAGTCCGAATGTTGGGTCTTCTGTGCGGATGCCGGGCGGTGCCTCGTCGGTATCCTCCGGAAGAAGGGCAAGATGATATCCAGGGAAGACCTCGCCCTCCCCGATCGGATTACCACGCAGTTTAATTTTGTACCGGTTGGAGTCGATACCGGCGTTGTCGCGAATGCGAACCGGCGGAATGACGACGCCCATGTCCATCGCGAGCTGTTTCCGGAGTGTTTTAACGCGCTCCAGCAGGTCGCCGTCTTGATCCGGGTCTACGATGGAGATGAGGGTGTAGCCGATCTCAAGCTCTAGCGGATCAACAAGTAGCAGATCAGACGGGTCAGTTTCGGGCTCAGGTTCGGGCTCTTCAGTTTGCCGCTCGATTTCGGCCTTTAGTTCTTTCTTCTCTTCCTGCATACGCTGACGGCCGAGGAGCATCACGCCGACCGCCAGGATCAGGAAGGGAATGAACGGAAGCCCAGGCACGAGCCCCAAGACGCCCAGGAAGGCGCCGGTGATGAGTAGCGGATACGACTTCTTGAAGAGCTGGTCTTTCACTTCCCGGCCGAGCTGCTCCTCGCCACTCGCTCGAGAGACAATGATGCCGGCGGCCGTGGAGATGAGAAGTGCAGGGATCTGCGAAACGAGCCCGTCGCCAATCGAGAGAATGGTATAGACGCCGGCCGCGTCGCCCATCGTAAGGCCCTGCTGAGCGACGCCAATGATGAGCCCGCCAACGATGTTGATACCGGTGATCACGAGCGCCGCGATGGCATCACCCCGGACGAACTTACTCGCGCCGTCCATCGCGCCGTAGAAGTCGGCCTCGCGGGTGATCTCCTCGCGCCGCTTCTTCGCCTCCTGTTCGTCGATGAGGCCGGCGTTGAGGTCGGCGTCGATCGCCATCTGCTTGCCGGGCAGGGCGTCGAGCGTAAAGCGCGCCCCCACCTCCGCGATGCGCGTCGACCCCTTCGTGATCACGATGTAGTTGATGACTACAAGTACGAGGAATATAATAGATCCGACGACGTAGTTTCCGGCCACCACGATGCGGCCGAACGCGTCGATGAGCTGGCCGGCATGGGCGTCGCTCAGGATGAGTCGCGTAGAGGCAACGTTCAGCGACAGGCGGAAGAGGGTAAGAACGAGCAGGAGCCCCGGGAAGATGGCGAAGTCCAGGGGCCGACGCGCGTAGAACGCCGTCAGCAGGACGCCGAGGCTGAGCGCGATGTTCGTCGCCAGCAGCAGGTCGAGCATGAATGGTGGCAGCGGGACCACCATCACAAACAGAATTAAGACTACGGCGCCAGCGACGATAACCTCACTGTTGGCGAAGCTAAAAGACTCCCCCGCCACTGTTGCCGGTGTACGTTTGGTAGCTGTGTTGGGCAAGATGGGTACTGATTGGAGGAAAAAACTACCGATACTGCATTAGAGCTGCGAACCGCGCTCGCGATAGATCTCGGCTAGGATAGCCGCCACGGCCTGATACAGCTCCTCAGGAATTTCCTCTTCCTCATCTACATTATCGTACAAGGCACGTGCCAGCGGAGGATCTTCCACGATAGGCACGTCGTGCTCCTTGGCCAGCTCGCGAATTGTGAGGGCGCGTTTGCGGACGCCCTTGAGCATGACGCGCGGCGCCGCAGCTTCCGTGGGTTCGTAGCGGAGGGCAACGGCGTAGTGCGTAGGATTAGTGACTACTGCGTCCGACTTCATTGCAGCATGATCCATACGCGGCTGTTTGGCCAGCTCCTGAGCCTTCTCACGCCGCTTGCTCTGCATCTGCGGATCGCCTTCCTGCTCCTTCTTCTCGTCTTCCAGTTCTCGCTTCGACATCTTCAGGTCCTGCTTGTATTTCCACCGCTCAAAGGCAAAGTCTAGAATCGACAGGACGATCAGTGCGGCAATCATGTAGAGGAGAATCGTGACGATCCAGCCGGTAGCTTCGTCCAGAATGACAGGCAGCGGAAGAGTATGCAGCAGCAGGAGGTCTGACAGGTGGCGCGTGATGACCACATACGCCATCGGGCCGGCAACTACGACTTTGGCAATGGCTTTGAAAAGCTCGAAGATCCCCTTAGAAGAGAAGATTCGCTTCAGTCCTTTCAGCGGACTGATGCGCTCCCACTTGGGCAAGAGCGGCTTAAATGTCAGGTTCCCTCCAGTCTGGACAAAGCTCAGTCCCATGGCCATTACGGCGAGAATTAGAAAGAAGGGAAAGAGCACGGCCCCGACGCGCATGCCTGCGTTGCGGAGGAGGGGAGGAGCTGTTTCGGGCGTGACATTTATTTCAGAGGCGTTACGATACAGGTCGCGCATGAGGCCTTCTAACGTCTCAAACATGATGGGAAGGCCAGTCACGAGCAACACCGCGCCCGTGGCAATCATACCTACGGAGATGATTTCCTGAGATTGGAAGACATTGCCTTCCTCGCGCGCCTTCTCGATGCGGCGCTGCGTGGGATCAAATGGTTTGTCTTGGTTCTCAGGCATGTGCTCGTGTGTAGGGGTAAGCGAGTGTACGTACGGACAGGATGAGGGCCAGCACGGAGCTCACTTTATCCAACCTCCATGCGTCCAAACCTCCATACCTTCAGACCTAATCTATGGCGCGATGGCCTCGAGCATGCGCAGCAAGTCGTCGGACATGCGTTCGATCAGGTCGGGGATAATGGGAAAGAGATTCTGCACGAAGAAATAGGCAAGTCCAAAACCGGCCAGGAGCTTAAGGGGGAGGCTCAGAGAGAACAGGTCGGCCTGCGGCACGAGGCGCGCAAAGATGCCCAGCACCATGTCGATAATCAGGATGGAAATCATGAAGGGGGCGGCTAGTCGAATGGCTACGCGGAAGAACTCGACGGTCCATTCGATGAGGAGCGGGCCGCTGGCGTGCAGCTGCGCGCCGCCGAGAGGGACCACTTCGAACGACTGCTGGAGCGCGCGCAGCAGCAGGTGGTGGCCGTCGATGACGACAAACACCACCAGCACAGCCAATGAGAGAATGCGTCCCATCGGATTGGCCGAGTCGCCGCTCACTGGGTCGAAGACCTGGGCAATGCCCAGCACCATCTGAAAGCCGATGATCTCGCCCGCCAGCTGGACGGCGAGGAACATGAGCTGCGCCGTGAAACCGAGTACGAACCCCGTGAAGGCCTCGATGCCGACGGCCATCATAAATCCGAATCCGTGCGACACGTACTCGGGTAGCGGCGGCTCGACGAAACCGGCCATGGCATACGCCAACAGCGCGCCAAGCAATACGCGAATGCGCGTCGAAAATGACTCCTGGCCAAAGAACGGAGCTGAAAGCAGAAGCCCAGAGATCCGTACGAAGACCAGCAGCAGCGTCAGCAAGTATTCCGTTGTCAGGAGAGACATGCACTACTGTCGCTCCACGTAATCAGCGTTACGAGACGAACTTTTCAAAGAAGTTACAGGAGGGCTTCAGAGAAAAAGCTATTGAGAGACCTGAGGAATCGCGTTGAAGGCAGCTGCGGAGAACTCAACTAGCACCTGGATGAGCCATGGAGCGAACAAAAAAAGCACAGCTCCAATTGCTAGAATCTTTGGAATGAAGCTCAGCGTCATCTCCTGCATAGAGGTGACGGCCTGAAACATACTTACAAGAAGTCCCACAGCAAGAGCTGCCCCCAGTAAAGGGCCAAGAATCATAAGCGTAGTTTCGAGGGCATGCTGCACCCAGTATAGCGCAACGTCTGTGTTCATAATCGGTCTATAGAGTGTTTCAGAGTATTACAGCAGGAGGGAGAGTAAGATGGTCAGGTGCCCATGTATCCCTGGACGACGGATTCAACAATCAGGTACCAGCCGTCCGTCAGAACAAATAGAAGCAATTTGATGGGAAGGGAGATCATGACAGGTGGGAGCATCATCATGCCCATACTCATGAGCACGCTTGCCACAATAAGATCTACCACCAGGAAAGGAAGAAACAGCAAGAATCCGATCTGGAAGGCTACGCGTAGCTCGCTGATCACGAAGGAGGGAACGAGCACATGGAGCGGCACGTCATCGACCGACTCGAACGTCTCAATGTCGGCCATGTCCATGAAAAGCATCAGATCATCCTCCCGCGTGTGCTCCAGCATAAATCGCTTCATCGGGTCGAGCGCGGTGTCGAGCGCTTCCTGCTGTGTGATTTCGTCCTCCATGTAGGGCAGGAGCGCGTCTTGATGGATGGTCTCGAACACCGGTTGCATGATGAAGATCGTCAGGAACAGGGCGAGGCCAATGATGAGCTGCCGCGGCGGTGATTCGCGCATCCCAAGCGCTGTGCGAAGAATACTGAACACAACCACGAGGCGCGTGAAGCTGGTCATCATGAGAATCAGCGCTGGCAGCAGCGTGAGGACCGTCATCAGCAGAAGCAGCTGAATCGGGAGGGCGTAGTCCTCATCGTCGGTCGTGATCTCGACCTCGGGAAAGATGTTGGTCGCCTCGTCGGCTTCCTGCGCCATCGCCATCTCGGGTCCACCGGCGAGGAGCAGAAATCCGAGGATGACGGCCATGAACAGGCGGCCCCGGTGCAACTGAACATATCGGATGATCCTACGCATTCGGATTCCGTTGGGCGTACTGACGAAGAACACGGGCAAAACCGGACAGCGCGTTGGGGGAGGGCGCCGCTGCCGAGTTTGGAAATGCGGGGGTACCGTTGGATTCGGTGGGAAGCTCGTCGGGGTCGGTGAAGGTCCCTTCAGGATATTCGCGGAGCAGCGTGATTTCTTGCTCGGTCACTCCGATGAGAAGAACCTCGTCGTGGCAGCGGACGAGTTGGAGCTGCTGATCCGTTCCTACGGAAAGCTGGCCGATGGACTGCAAGTGGCTGGGCGGCGAGGGGCGCTGTTGGGTCTGGCGCTGCAGGTAGAGAGCGTACGCGCCGCCTGCGGCGAGAAGCACAAGCATAAAGATGCGACCAGGCGTGAACACCGTCACGCCTCCACCAGCCACTGAATCGTCGGAGCTAGCTTCCTCGGCGACTGTTCCGGCTGAATCTGACACGCCTGAGTAGGCAACCGAAGACGGAAGGAACGATAAGATAAGCCATAAAATGAAGAGACCGCCGCCCAAACACACGCCACCCCAAAACAGGCGCCGAACTTTGGGACTGGCACCCGGCGGGAAATCGGGAAGAGAAAAGGAAAACATGAGTCGCTTGGCAGGGTAAGGGATCGTAACTGTCGATGCGCGTCAAATCGCGCATGGAATCAAACCCTGCTGCGAAAAAGATGCCAAGCTTTAAATTATCGGCGGATCTGCAAATGACTTAAATAGAGGTGGAAGGAGAGATGTCGGGTGTGGGAATGATGGGATAGGCTGATCGCATGGCGCTGGTGGGTGCACGCCGACTACCAGGGGAGGCGCACGGGACGATGCCTTCATCCGTGCGTTGTGAAGGCGAATGGGCCCTGGAAAGACGGTCAGCAGTGTAGTCGCGCTACAGAAAGGCGCCCCCACGTTTCTCTCGAGGGGCCAACTTTGTGATCCGGATGCCGAACTTCTCATCGACAACGACCGCCTCTCCCTCGGCGATGAATCGGCCGTTGGCATAAATATGCAACGGCTCACCTACGAGCTTCTCGAGTTCGATCACGCTGCCATTTGTGAATTGAAGCACGTCAGCCAATGGAAGCTCACGTCGGCCGAGCTCGACAGACACCTCAATCTCGATCTCAGAAAGCAGTTCAAGCTTATCCCCGTCGCCGTTTCCACCCAGCGACTCATCTCCAAGCTCGGAAAAACTCGCCGGAGAGACCTCAACTTTGTCCGAACCGGACGAAGAGGTTTCCGCCTGGGAAGTGGTGGAGGGAGCGGGGTCCGTCTCGGCGGCCTCCTCGTCGTCTGATGCAGGTGTGCTGGAGGAGGCCGAGGGGGACGATCGCTTGAGGAGCACGCGCCCGTTCAGGGTTCTTCCCTCCGTTGCTACGGTAAAGGGAAAATCCCAGAGCGCCCCACGCAGGTCGGGCGTGGCGTCGCCGCTAATTAAGGCGTCGAGCGAGTAGTCGGGGAGCTCAAGGTCAGATTGGGCCAGCTGATTGCGAAGCGTACCAAAGGCCTGGGCGGCTACCTCGCTGAGGAGGTCCTGCACGCCCTCGTCGCCGATTTCCATCTCCTCGCCGAGCATGGCCTCTCCGATCACAGGCACCCACTCGTCGTCGAGATCGACGGCGAAGGGACCTTCGCTTTCGATTAGGGGACCGCCCTGTACGTCGTCCTGGACGGCGTCCCAGGTCGTTTCAGCGGCATCAGCTCGGTCGATAGAGACGTCCTGGCCGAACAGGGTCGACAGAAACGATTCCAGGGCCTCGTGTGCGTCGTCGATATGTGCGTTGAGCGTCTCAGGATCCATACAGACTACAGTTCAGGTTCAGATTCGTCGATTTCGAGTATTTTGATGGCTCGGTGGTCGCCCGACGTGCCCGCGGCAGCGGTGTACTTATGGTGATCGTTCACGTAAACGGGAAGAGCATCATCGACGCCCCGATCAAGGGGAATGACGTCGCCCTGCTCAAGGCGCATCAGCTCGAGGGCAGGCAGTTGGGTGCGGCCTAGCTCAGCGGTGAGGACTACATTCGTCGCCTGAAGCCGCTCTTCGAATCGCTCGCGCTCCTCTGGAGAAGCCTCTTTTTCTACGCTGGCAATCCACTGGTGGCCGTCCGAAGAGTCCAGCATATTCTCCAGGAGAATATACGGATAGCAGATGTTGATAAAGGACGGCTCGTCGTGGATGATAATTTTGAAGGTCGCGACGAAAGCAGGCTCGGCGACGGGAATGATCTGCACGAACTCCGCATTGGTCTCAAAAGCCTCCTCCTCCAGATTGATCTCGTGCGCCTGACTCCAGGCTCCTTCTAGCTCCTCGAACGTTCGGTTCATTACCTTGCTCATAATGCGCCGCTCAATTGCCGAGACCTCCCGCCGCTCGCTGATAAACTGACCAGGCCCTCCAAAAAGCTTCTCGACGGTGTAGATCACCAGGCGCGGGTCGATCTCGAAGACAATTTTCTGGTCGAGATTGGTAACTGATACCACGTAGAGCGCCGAGGGCGGGGCGCTCGACATCACGAATTCCGAGTAGATGACCTGGTCGACGGACGTAAGCTCGATTTCGACGATGGTGCGCAGTTGGGCGGAAAGATAGACCGAAAGGTCGCGCGCAAACGACTCGTGGACGTAGTTCAGCACCCGCATCTGGTCCTGCGAGAACAGGCGGGGGCGCTTGAAATTGTACGGCTCAACACGCTCTCCGGAGGGAGCATCTGGTGGAGAAGGTTGATCGGACTCCTCGATGGCTTCTTCGTCAGAAGTGTCGAGGAGAGCATCTATTTCCTGTTGGCTGAGCGGCTTGGCCATAGAACTGTACGACTACGACCTGGGTCGATAGAGTTGATGAAGCGAGCGCGTATGCAATGCGTCCACACCTATTCTCAAGCAAACATGATGCGAGACCCTTGCATCAATAATATACCGTACCAGCTCAGAGTGGAGACGAAAAAATCGCGACGGGTGGTAGGATTACTGAAGCACATATTGTGTAAAGTAAAGCCGGTCCACCTCGTGCTCCAGGAGAGCTTCGTTCACAGACTCACGCAGGTGTTCTCTGATGGAGTCGCGCTGACTGATGTCTCCCAGGCGTGACGCCGGGTACTCACTGAGCACATTATTAATCTCGTCCTGAACGACAACTTCGTGCTGTTCAATCTCCTCGATGGCTTCCGGGTCACCCTCCAGCCCAATGTCAACGGCTAGGTAGCGGCGCCCTTCACTGTCAGCCGGGTTGATGACCATCCCCGATATTTCGTGGAATTCTCCATACTCCACCTCTCCCTCGTCAGAATCGATCCAGTCGCGGGCCTCTGCTACCACTCTATCCAGCGTCTCAGTCTGCGTGTATGCAATGGCAATCCCTCCGGCGGATGCCAAGAGCGCAAGTGCAACAGCAAGCGCTATGAATCGTCCTCTGGAGGCGGACTCTCCAGATCGTGGAGATTCGGAGGGGCTGCTGGTGTCGTCTTGCTCTGCCATGGTGTCCAGCTGAGGAAAATTTCAACTCGTCGATTTTGAGCGCGCCCTTGTGGGGTAGCATTTGTCGCAACGGGACGGTGCTCGCCGTACCCAATCGCCACGTACTGGCTCGGGTCAAGAACATCTTCCTGGTCCTGCAAAAAACGTACGACCGAGGAGGCTCGTGCAGCTGATAGTTCCCAGTTGGTCGGGTAGCGCGCTGTGGTAATGGGTCGACTGTCCGTATGGCCCTCCACGACGATGGACTCGATGTCGTTGTCGACAATGTCGGCGAGCTGTCCCAGTACGGTGCGCGCTGGCTCGATGATCTCAGCCTCCGCTGTGTTGAACATGACGGAGTCATTGATCGAAGCCTGTATGCCATCTTCCAAGAGATCTACGTCAACATTGTCGTCAAGATCTTCTTCCTCAAGATGGTCGATCAGAGACTCGTACCGTTGTGCCTGCTGCGCAGTGAGAAGCGGAGTCTCGATTTCGCTGTCCATCATTGCATCACTTTGGAGAATTCCTGGGTCCTCCTGAAAATAGCTCAGGGCATCCCGGAACTTTTCAACTTCCACATGTGACATGGAGACGATCATAACAAAGAA
>OBKM01000145.1_pt1 | contig 33782 bp, 33 predicted proteins | sample 1519691 | NCBI WGS metagenome assembly OBKM01 (sample SAMEA37050418, study PRJEB22526) | metagenome | biome: saline pan; feature: lake; material: water | place: Egypt | collected 2015 | depth 0.5 m
CACGGCTGATTCGAGTATGAATTCATGGAACGAACACCATGGCAAAAGTTCTATGACACCCTAACCGCCGCGTCTTGCGAGCGACGGGTTCGCGCTTTCCCGCGAGTGACGGGTCGCGTTTTCCCGCGAGTGACGGGTCGCGTTTTCCCGCGAGTGACGGGTTGCAGCCTCCTGCGGTCCGCGCGTCGACGGGTCGCTGTCTCCGGCGGTCCGCGCATTCACGGCTCCGAACCGTTATACCCGCCACCGGCCAATCACCGGTGTGGACCTGCACGTCCGATACGAGGGGGACGACGACCCGGATAAATGCACCGCGCGCAAGCTCGCGCGATTCGATCTCGCGGAGCTGCACCGCTCGGACCGCGCCACACCGTACGGGGTCGTGTTGAATCCGCACGCGGAGCGCGCGCTGTCGCCCGCGGACGCCGACGCCGCCGCGGCGGAGGCGCTCGTCGCGCTCGACTGCTCGTGGGAGTCCGCCGGCGAGAAGCGCTTCACGCTCCCGGGCGACCATCGCGCGCTTCCGTACCTCGTCGCCGCCAACCCCGTGAACTTCGGCCGGCCGATGCGGCTCACGACCGTCGAGGCGTTCGCCGCCGCGCTGTGGATCCTCGGCGAGCCGGACCACGCCGAGCGGATCCTCGCGAAGTTCACGTGGGGCGAGACGTTTCTCGACCTCAACGCCGAGCCGCTACGGCGGTACGCCGCCTGCGAGGACTCGGCCGAGATCGTCACGATCCAGCAGGAGTATCTCGACCGGGAGTAGGCGGTCGCGCGGACACGCCCTGCCCGTCGCCCTCTCGCGTCCGCGTCTCCACGTTTAGTAAGACAGTTACCCCGTCGGCCGCTGGTGTCGCCATGGACGTACTGGAGGTCGCCGCGGACGCGACCGCGACGGGACCGGTGTGTGACGCCTGTCTCGGTCGGCTCGTCGCCGATCGGAGCTTCGGACTGTCGAACGCCGAGCGGGGAACGGGGCTCCGTGTGTCGCTCGCGCTCGCCCGCGACGACGACTACGACCCGGTCGACGTCGCCGACTGCTGGGTGTGTGAGGGACGCTGTGGAGCGTTCGACGCGTGGGCCGAGCGAGCCATCGACGCCGTCGAAGACGTCGAGTTCGCCAGCTACAACGTGGGCACCCGTCCGCCGCCGCTGATCGAGGAGAACGAGCTCCTGCTCCGCGAGGAGGTCGGTCTCGACGAGGACGCCGGTGAGCCGTTTAAATCCGAGTTCAACCGCGAGGTCGGCAAACGGATCGGCCGGCGGACGGGGACGGAGGTGTCCTTCGATCGCCCGGACGTGCAGTTCACGATCGATCTGGCCGCGGACGAGATCGACGCCAAGGTCAACTCCACGTTCGTGTACGGTCGATATCGCAAGCTCGAACGGGGCGTTCCGCAGACGGAGTGGCCGTGTCGGGAGTGTCACGGCTCCGGCCGTCAGGGTCGAGAGCCGTGTGACCACTGCGGCGGATCCGGCTACCTGTACGACGACAGCGTCGAGGAGTACACCGCACCGATCGTCGAGGACGTGATGGACGGGACCGAGGCGACGTTCCACGGGGCGGGCCGCGAGGACGTCGACGCGTTGATGCTCGGGACGGGTCGCCCGTTCGTGGTCGAGGTCGAGGAGCCGCGGCGGCGACGGGTCGACGTGGACCGGCTTCAGGCCGACATCAACGCGTTCGCGGATGGCGCAGTGGAGGTCGAGGGACTGCGTCTCGCGACGTACGACATGGTCGCGCGCGTGAAAGAACACGACGCGTCGAAGCGGTATCGCGCCGAGGTGGCGTTCGACGACGACGTGACCGCCGAGGCGCTATCGGACGCGCTCGACGAGCTGGAGGGTGCAACGATCGAGCAGTACACCCCGAACCGGGTCGACCACCGCCGCGCGAGCATGACGCGCGAACGGGAGGTGTACGAGACGGACGGCGAGCTCGTCGACCCCCGTCACGCGACCGTCGAGATCCACGGGGCGGGTGGACTGTACATCAAGGAGCTGATCTCGAGCGACGAGGGACGGACGGAGCCGAGCCTCGCCGGACTGCTCGGCGTCGACGCGGCGGTGACCGCGCTCGACGTGCTCGCCGTCGAAGGCGAGACCGAGCCGTTCGAGCGCGAGGAGTTCTTCAGAGACTGACGGGCGGATCCAGCGAAGACTGATCACACATCATCATTTATAAACAGCAGCCGACCCTACGGGCCGGACATGGCGGGGTCGACACCGCAGCGGCTCACCGACGTCGGCGTTCGGCGTGCGCTCGTGTACGGTCTGCTCGTTGGGGCTGCGGCGTATCTTATCGCGACCGCGTACGGGCCACAAGGAGTGTACACGCGGGTGGGGATCGCGACGGTGCTCGCAGGCGCATACGTCGCGATCGTACACGCGGTCGGTGTTCGGCGAGCCGATCGACGAGTCCAACGTCGGTGAGGTCGCGGATTCCACGGTGCAGCCGCTTTCGATCGGTCGGTGCGACGGCCAGAAACGGATCGGCTCAGTTGTCGCCAGCTTTCGACTGCCAGGCGTAATCGCGGCGCTCGGCGGAGTTACCGAAGCCGCACGAGGCGCAGCGCTCCTTTTTGAGGTGGTAGGACGTCTCACCGCAGCGGCGGCACTTCACGTGGACGGTCTTGTTCTTTTTCCCTTGAGAGGGCGTACCGGAACCGGTCATGCTTTGATGGAGACGACGTTATCGCCGCGTATAATCGTTGTGTCTTCGATGGCGACGGCGAACTCCCCGTCGAGCTCGTCGTCGACACGGGAGTCGACGCCCGACTCCGGCTCGATAACGACGTTCATATGCTGGTCGTAGCCGGCAAGCAGGCCGTAGTACGTGGTCCCGTCCTTCAGATGTACCGTCACAGGATCCTCGAGCGACGCTTCGAGCACGTCGAGGGGTCGTCCACTCATTACGTACACCGCCGCCCGTCGCACTATTAAAAATACCGGGAGCGGCACCCGCACGAGACCGACTGACTCGGCCGCGATCTCCCGATCCGACCCGGTCGAGACGGCGGAACGAGCGCGGAACCCGGTAGTTTTTAAGATGGGGCCATGTACCGTGACGTATCACACTCCCGCGGGACACGGTGAGCCGGTATCGGCTCGGCCGTAGCGGGGCCTTCACCGACGCGCTGTAAGACGCCGGGGCTGACGGCCCCTCCATGCGGGTTTCAGTGACAACACGCCGCTTCGCGGCGTCACAACCACAAACCATGGAAATCGAAATCGCAACGATCGGCGGATACGAAGAAGTCGGTCGACAGATGACGGCCGTCCGTGCGGGCGAGGACATCGTCATCTTCGACATGGGCCTGAACCTCAGTAAGGTCCTCATCCACGACAACGTGGAGACCGAAAAGATGCACAGCCTCGACCTGATCGACATGGGAGCGATCCCGGACGATCGGGTCATGAGCGACCTCGAGGGCGACGTACAGGCGATCGTGCCCACGCACGGCCACCTCGACCACATCGCGGCGATCCCCAAGCTCGCCCACCGGTACGACGCCCCAATCGTGGCGTCTCCGTACACGATCGAGCTGGTGAAACAGCAGATCGAGGGGGAAAGCAAGTTCCAGGTCGACAACGACCTCGTGAAGATGGAAGCGGGTGGGACGATGCGTATCGGCGACTCCGAGCAGGTCGAACTCGAGTTCGTCAACGTCACCCACTCGATCATCGACGCGATCAACCCGGTGCTCCACACGCCCGAGGGGGCGATCGTGTACGGGCTCGACAAACGAATGGACCACAGCCCAGTGATCGGCGACCCGATCGATATGAAGCGGTTCCGCGAGATCGGCCGCGAGGACAACGGCGTCCTCTGTTACATCGAGGACTGTACGAACGCCGGACGGAAGGGTCGAACGCCGTCGGAGTCGGTCGCCCGCGAGCATCTTCGGGACGCGCTCAAGTCGATGGAGGACTACACCGGCGGCATCGTCGCGACGACGTTCTCCTCACACATCGCCCGCGTCAAATCGCTCGTCGAATTCGCCCGTGAGATCGGTCGCCAGCCCGTGCTGCTTGGTCGGTCGATGGAGAAGTACTCCGGTACCGCCGAGCGACTCGACTTCGTCGAATTCCAGGGCGATGTCGGGATGTACGGTCACCGGAAATCCGTCGACCGCACGTTCAAACGAATCATGAAGGAAGGGAAAGGCAACTTCCTTCCGATCGTGACGGGCCACCAGGGCGAGCCGCGTGCGATGTTGACTCGCATGGGCCGCGGCGAGACCCCGTACGAGATCGACGACGGCGACAAGGTCGTGTTCAGCGCTCGCGTCATTCCGGAGCCGACGAACGAGGGGCAGCGCTACCAGTCGGAGCAGCTGTTAAAGATGCAGGGAGCACGCATCTACGACGACATCCACGTGTCGGGGCACCTCCGCGAGGAGGGTCACTACGAGATGCTGGATGCGCTGCAGCCTCAGCATATCATCCCCGCTCACCAGAACCTGAAAGGGATGGCTCCGTACGTGGATCTCGCGTCCTCACAGGGGTATAACCTCGGTCGTGACATCCACGTCACCGATAACGGCAACACCATCCAGCTCGTCGAATGACGACCGAGACGACGGAGGCGCGGGTGCTCGACGCCATCCGCGAGCGGCGCGAGCTTGTCAACGCCGCTATCGACGAGGAGCTGCCGATACAACGCCCCGAACGACTGTACGAGGCGTCACGGTACATCCTCGAAGCCGGTGGAAAACGTCTCCGCCCGACGGTGACGATGTTGGCGGCGGAGGCCGTTTCCGAGGTGGAGCCGATGAGTGCCGACTATCGGTCCTTCCCGACGCCGGACGGCGAGGAGATCGACCTCATGCGCGCTGCGGTGTCGATCGAGGTGATCCAGTCGTTTACGCTGATCCACGACGACATCATGGACGAGGACGATCTCCGGCGCGGCGTGCCGGCAGTCCACGAGCAGTACGACACCTCGACGGCGATCCTCGCCGGCGACACCCTGTACTCGAAGGCGTTCGAGATCATGACCGAGACGGGGGCTGACCCCGGAGACGGGCTGGAGGCGATGCGGTTGCTTGCAACGACGTGTACGGAGATCTGCGAGGGGCAAGCGCTGGATGTCGCCTTCGAGTCCCGCGACGACATCCTCCCCGACGAGTATCTGGAGATGGTGGAGCTGAAGACCGCCGTGCTGTACGGCGCGGCCGCCGCGACGCCGGCAGTCCTGCTCGGGTGTGACGAGGACGTCGTCGACGCGCTGTACCAGTACGGGATCGACTCCGGCCGTGCGTTCCAGATCCAGGACGACGTACTGGATCTGACGGTGCCATCGGAGCAGCTCGGTAAGCAGCGCGGGTCGGATCTCGTGGAGGAGAAGGAGACGCTGATAACCCTCCACGCCCGCCAGCGCGGTGTCGACGTCGACGGACTCGTCGACGCGGAGACGCCCGCCGAAGTGACGGAGGCGGAGGTCGACGAAGCCGTCGCTGCGCTTGAGGAGTCGGGATCGATCACATACGCTCGGGAGATGGCCGAGGAGCTCACGACGAGGTCGAAGGACCATCTACGCGTGCTGCCGGACACCGAGGCTCGATGCCTGCTCGAGGACATCGCCGACTACCTCATCAGCCGCGGCTACTGACCGACGCTTTCGAGCCACCACGGTCCCTGCCCACACCCCCCAACGACGAAACGGACACCGATTTATTTGCCGGCCTCGTGAGTTGATTCGTGTCCCGCTATCGCAACGTTCTCCTGTTTTTTACGCTCTCGGTGCTGTGGGGTGGGTCCTTCGTCGCCATCGAGGTCGGCCTCGACTACTACTCGCCGGTGTTGTATGCGGCGTATCGGTTCGACATCGCCGCCCTGTTGCTCGTGACGTACGTGCTGGTCACCGAGGACGCACCGCTACCGCGAACCCGCGGAGATACGGCGGCGATCGCGCTCAGTGGTGGTCTCTCGGTGGCAGCCAACAACTCGCTGCTTTTCGTCGGTCAGCAGTACACGACGAGCGGGATCGCCGCGATCACGTACAGCCTCGTTCCGATCGTCACGGCGGCGACTGCCGCGGCGTGGGTCGGTGCGTCGAGCCTCGACGCACGCGGAGCGATCGGCGTCGTGTTGGCGTTTCTCGGGGTGTCGCTCGTCGCACAGCCGGATCCGGCCAACCTCGTCGGAGGCGTGACCGTCGGCGTTGCGCTGATCTTCGTCGGCGTGATCGCCGTCTCCGTCGCCAGCGTCGGGCTCCGGGTTGTCGAGACGAGTTTCTCCAGTATCACGCTCACCGGATGGGCGATGCTGTTCGGAGCCGCGGCGATGCACGGGATCAGTGTCGGCCTCGGCGAACCACAGCGGCTGCCGGCGACGGAGCTTCCCGCCGTGGTCGCGCTCGTGTTCCTTGGCGTGTTCTCGTCCGCGTTGGCGTACAGCATCTACTTCACGCTGCTCGACCGGCTTGGCGCGTTCGAGATCAATCTCGTCTCGTACGTCGTCCCCGTCGTGGCAACCGTCGGGGGCGTCGTGCTGCTGTCCGAGCCGGTAACGTGGCTCACCGTCGCCGGATTCCTCGTGATCGTTTCGGGGTTCGTCCTCGTGAAACGACACGCGATCGCCGAGGAGGTTCCGAAACTAACCGCCCGAGTCGGGGGGATCCTATAATATTCTCCGAGACGTGGACATGGCGGAGGAGCCACTCGATCCCTCCGCGATTCACGGCCAGAATCGTCGGACACGAGTCGTCACCGGACGGTGCGGCCGTTCGACCGGGAGTTCGGCATCGACCGGAACCGTCCCCACCGCAGGTCACTCCGAGTCGGCGTCCCGAAACAGTCTGAACGACCCCTGTCCGACGACGACATCGGTCGTTTCACCGTTCGTCGCACTCGTCACTCGCATCTCGCTGACGCCGATCGATCGGCCGGAGCGTACGACGTCCGCCTCCGCGCGTAAGTCTCCCGTCGCCGGACGCAGGTAGTTCGTCGTAAGGTTGATCGTCGCGACACCGCCGGCGAACGGATCCTCGAAGGCGGTCCGCTGTGCAACACCCCCCGCGGTGTCTATCAGCGTCGCTGCGACGCCGCCGTGGATGGTTCGTCCGTCCGCATTCGTCAGCTTTTCGTCGAACGGAATCGAGAGGACGACTCGTCCCCGCTCGACCGTTTCTACCGAGGTGTTCAGCCATGAGAGATAACCGTGCTCCGACTCGATCCGCCGTTTCACTGCCGACACCGCGTTCGACGGTAACGGATCCATCGCACCGGGATCGAACTCGCTCATACTCGCCCAACGATGTCGTGATGCTTGTATCTCGGGGAACGGCGGCGAACGCGCGCGACGTGCATTCAATTTTAAGGCGGATACCGCAACCAGACGTTCCATGAGCTGAGTCGTCGTCCGCGGTGGTCAAGGCGGGTGTCCGGCACACCACCGCGGGAACAACCGTGCCGGCTGTTCGCCATTCCGTCAGCCCCGTCTCTCGTTTCTCATCCCACTCCGAGTCGGACCGGATCGTCGGTTTCACGGAGCGTTACCGTCACCGACTGCCCAACCGACAGTCCCAGATCGGAGCCGACGATCTTCACGCCGGCCCGGCCGTTGCGAGTCGCGAAAAGCGACAATCCAACCGCTCGTGTGCCGTTCACGATGACTGCAACCGGCTCCCACTCGACCGATCGGTCCCGAACGGTCCCGATGGACGTTCCGAGCAGAGACAGGTCGCCGTCCGTCGGTGCGAACGTGCCGCCGCCCGCGTAGTGCGTGAGTCCACCGTCAAGCGGCACGCCCTCGTCGCTCGCGAGCGCTACGAACGACCGACCGGGCGTCGGATGCGACGGCGCGTCGAGGACGACGTACGTCGGACCGCGCTCGACGACATCACCCGTCCCGTCCCACTCCATCGGGAGCACGTCGACGTCAGTCTCCACCGGAAGCGATCCGCTCGCGCGGAGCGCACTCACACCGGGCGGACGGAACCCGAGATGCACGTGGTTGTCGACCCACGGTCCGAAGAAGCCTGACCGCGTCATCGGACCAAGCACGTCACCGACCGAGACGTGATCGCCGGCGTCGACCTCCGGAATTACGTGAAGGATGCGTGCCGTCGTTCCCTGCTTGACGCCGGCGCGACGACACCACGCCTCGTCAAGATCGACAACGATGAGATGATCGGTGGCTGCGGCGTACGACCTCTCCGGACAGCCGACGGTACGAGTCTCGCGTACCGTTCCGGACACGGGTGAAACTCCCTCATCTCCCGACGGATAGAGATCGACCGCACGTCCGCAGTCGTGGGCGGGATACGGGGAGTTGTACCGCGAGAACCGATGGTATCGATCGAGCACGTCCGACGGGACGGTAGCCATCATCTCTCGGACCCGGTGCCCGTTCTCGCCGTTTCGGTTTCGGCAGGATCGACGCCGGTAACTTCGAAACACGCACCGTCGAGGGGTCCGTCTACGAGTTCCACCGTCCAGCCGTGTGCATCAGCGATGTCGCCGACGATCGAGAGTCCAAGTCCCGTCCCGTCGTTTAACGAAACGCCGCGCTCAAACACCCGTGACCGGTCTTCGCCCGGGATACCCGGCCCGTCGTCGGCGACACGAAGCCGGACACCGCTCTCGGTCGCGTCGATCGCGGCGCTCACGCGGACCGTCACGCCGTCGCCACCGTGTTCGATCGCGTTCCGGAACAGGTTCGAGAGTAGCTGTTGCAGTCGGTCTCGATCGGCGCGTACGTCGAGGTCAGCGTCGAGTTCGAGCGTCGCATCCGCGGTTTCGAGTCGCGACCAGACGGTTCTGGCGCTCGCATCCAACGAGACGGTCTCGAACGTATCCACGGTTTTCCCGGCAGTCGCAAGCGACAACAATCCGTCGATGAGATCGTCCATGCGGTCGTGTGCGTCGGCCGCCCGTTCGAGCGCGTCCTCGTGCTGGCCGGTGGTCCGCCGAGCCAGCTCGACGGCCGCCGTCGCGGCGGCGAGGGGATTTCGGAGATCGTGAGAGACGACGCCGGCGAACGCCTCGAGCCGCTCGTTCTGTCGTTCGAGCTGTGCCTCCCGGCGCTCAAGCTCCGTCTGACGCCGCTCTCGTTCGGTAACGTCGTTGAACAGGACGACGTATCCACGGTCCGAACCGCGGGGATCGGTGATCGAGTCCATCTGGACGTCAAACCGGCGGGTACCGACCGCAAGCGGTCCGCCGTCGTCGCCGTCGAGAGCAGGAAGCGCCTCGCTAAGCGACGTTCCGATCGGGCTTGCCGAAAGTAGCTCGCCGGCAGCGGGGTTGAGATCACGTATCCGTCCATCCGATCCGGCTATGATGACCGGGTCCTGCATCACTTCGACGGCAGTGTCGCGCGCGGCTACCGACGCCTGAAGCGTGTCGAGCCAGAAGACGGTTCCGTACAGGAACGCCCCGTGGATCACGAATCCGACCGCCGTCCATTCGAGATGGCTAAAGCTTCCCACGTCGACGATGGTCGCGAACCCGGCTACAATCGGGAACAGCGTGCCGAGCAGTGCAAGGAACGTCTGGAGACGGAATCGGTTACCGGTCCGACGGTACAGATCGACGATCGCGAGAATGCCGACCGCGTACAGCGTGTACGCGTACAGCACGAACGCGATGCCGATCGGTCCGAGGCCGAGTTCGATGAGCGTAAACGAACCGTCAGAGACGGGCGCGAACGATCGACGTGCGAGACCGTGGGTGCGGCTTGACCACGCGGCCAGCACCCAGAGGAACGCCGGCGTCGACAGCGCGACGATCCGCCGTTCGGTTCGCCAGCCGTCGTACCCCGCGTACCTGAGCGCAAAAAGGACGAACAGCACCGGCATCGCGGCGAGAATCGGGGTCGCGAGCTGGACGGCTATCGACATCATCGTCGGGTCGGAACTTGCGATCCGGAGCGCGTACAGCAGCGACAGCGCACCACCACACGCGAGGTAGAACACCACCTCGACACCGCCGGGCTCCTCACGTTCCGACCAGGACTGATGAGCGAGCCAGAGGCCGATCCCACCCGCGAGGAGGCACGCAAGGAGATACGCCTGCACCGGGAGTGCGCCCAGATCGCTCATCGATACATCATGGAGTGAAACGAGGGTGAAAACGTTTGCGTCATACACGGATTCGTACGGATCCCGTTGCGCCAGCTGACGACGGTCGCGGAGTCTCGTGCCACCCGTCACCGGTCACCAAGCCGGTCCATCGCCACGAGATGAGAGCTGCATACTCCACGACGACGCTCTCCACCAGCCATGAACATTCAAGTTTCGAGAACCGGAACAACGCCTGATGGACGAGCACGGGACTGTCGTGGACGCTGTCGATGAACTATTGGCCATCTTGGAGTCGGATACTCGAGTGTCGTTTGCGGAAGTTGGTGGCGTCACGAGGGATGCGACGGAAATCGTCGGCACGACGAAGGGCGTGCGGAGCGCGAACGAGTGGATCACGACCGGCGTTTGGTGCCGTGTATTCGCCGACGGCTCCGCAGGGTATCGGTTCAGCACCGAACTCTCGCCGGAGTCGCTCTCCGAGATGGCGAACCGTGCAACGACGGGCGGCGACCAACTAGCACAATCGCTCACCGGTCAGGTCGACGTTGCATCGACGTACCGCGGCGTCCACGACGGCTGGGAACGCGAGTCGGTCACGGAGCGGCCCCTCTCGGAGAAGCGCGAGCGACTAACGGAGGCGCTCGACAACGTGACGACCGCTCTGGACCGCGCACGAGTGCAGTACGCCGATGAACGTGTGGACTGCTCGGTCGCGACGACCGCAGACAGCGCCGTTAGGACGACAGTCGATCGCGCGCGTGTCGACGCGACAGTCGTTCCTGATGGCGGAACGAAAGTTCGACGCCACTACGGGAGCACCCGAGGAGCGTCGCTTCTCGACGAGATGGCCGATCACATTGCGGATGCCGACCGTGACGCACGCGAGATCGCGGGCGCGTCCGACGCCGCTCGTCCGTCGGGACCGACGACGGTGCTTTTGAGTCCGGAAGCGGCCGGGCAGCTCTGCCACGAGATCGCCGGATACCTCGCTGCTGACGTGGCTGCGTTCGGCTTTTCCCCGTTCGAGAGGGGCGATCGACTGACGGACGCCCCACTGACTATCGACGACGAGGTTCGCGCGGGATCGTGGGCTGCAGTGGCGTACGATTTCGAGGCGCGACCATCGACGCCGGTCCGACTGGTCACTCAGGGACGCGTGGAATCGTTTCTGCACGACACGACGACGGCATCCGAGGCTGAGCAGATCCCGGCAGGAAACGTGATCCCGGCAATCGGGTTCGAGCAGCCGCCGCGGATCCATCATCGGCATCTGAGCGTGCATTCCGGTGCCGCGAGCCAAGAGTCGCTGTTATCCGAAGCGGACGTATACGTCCGCCGATTCGGATCGCCGTTTTATCGCGACGAGTTCGAGCGGACGCAACGCAGTGGAGCCATGCCACCGAGCTCACTGTACGCGCACGACGTCGCCGAACGTATCGGGACCCGTCCCGATGCTGGGACCATAGAGCTCCCGATAGCCGAGGGGTTCCTCGTCGATAACGGCGAACTCGGTGCTGCCGTCGACTCGACCGTCGTCTGGACGGCCGACGCGCTCGAAACGATAGACGGTATCGGGCGGGCGCGGTCGACGATAACGGGTGTCGCGTCGAAACACAAATCGCGAATGCCGTACGCGGTTACGGCACCAGCGATCCGAATGGACCTACAGTGTGAACCGTGACTTCTCCGCGTTCGCGTCAGGTTTCGGCGGGGTCGTACAGGTGACACGCGACCTCTCGGTCGTCATCGAACTCCACTTTCTCCTCGAGTGGGGGTGATTCGGTTTCACATATCTCGCCGATGTACTCGGGACATCGCTCGTGGAACCGACAGCCCGAGGGAACGTCGATCGCGTCACCGACCTCGCCCGCGAGTTCGACCCGCTGGCGCCCGATGCCGGGGTCCGGAACCGGGACCGCGTTGATGAGCGACCGAGTGTACGGATGCTTCGGATTCTCGATCACTCGCTCAGTCTCGCCCTTCTCCACGATCTCGCCCATGTACATGATCGCGAGTCGATCACACATGTGACGAAGCAGGGAGAGGTCGTGGCTAATGTACACCACCGACAGGTCGAACTCCTCCGTCATCCGCTCCATCAGGGACAACACTCCCGCACGAAGCGAGACGTCGAGCATGCTGACGGGCTCGTCGGCGACGATGAAATCCGGATCCAAGACGAGCGCTCGCGCGATAGCGACCCGCTGCCGTTGTCCGCCGGACAGCTCGTGTGGATACTGGTCGAAGTACTGCTCCGGTGGCTGGAGCTCGGCGAACTCCAGTGCACGCCTGACACGGGCCGTCTCGTTTCCTAGGTCGTGGATCCTGAGTGGCTCCGCGATCGTGTCATACACGGTCATTCGAGGATTTAACGACTCGAACGGATCCTGAAAGATCATCTGTGCGTTCTGACGGAACTCTGCCAGGTCGGTGTCGTCCGGATCGGTGAGATCCTTGCCTCTGAACTCGATCCGACCGTCCGTCGGTTCGTGGAGTTTCACGAGCGACATCCCCGTGGTCGTTTTACCACAGCCCGACTCTCCGGCTAGACCGAGCGTTTCGCCCTGTTTAAGATCGAAGCTGACGCCGTCGACGGCGTGGACGTAGTCGGGTTCTGACCGCGTCGCCGCACGGAGAAGACTGGATATCACTCCCTCGTCGGTCTGGAAGTACTTTTTGAGTCCCTCGACTCGAAGCAGCGGACCGCCCTCGGAACGAGGGGATGGGTCGGCGTCGCTCATCTCAGTCGTCCCCCTCCGCGATCTCCCGAACGCTTCGGGCAGCCTCGGTATCGGCCCACGTTTGCGGTTCATCGGCCCGTGGTCGGAACTCACCGTCTATCCGATCGGTGTGGTGACAGTACGTCCTGAGCTCACCCTGATTACGCGCCTCCGGTTCGTGTTCCCAGCACTCCTCGGTCGCCATCGGACACCGCTCGGCGAACCGACAGCCCGTCGGCGGGTCTGTCAGTTCGGGTGGATACCCATCGATCGACAGGAGATCCTGATTCGACTCCCGAATGTTCGGGAACGCTCGCTTGAGTCCGATGGTGTACGGATGGTACGGCTGTCCGAAGATCTCTTCTACCGGACCTTCCTCCGCGATCTTTCCGGCGTACATCACGATGACACGGTCGCAGGTTTCGGCGACGACGCTTACATCGTGCGTGATCACCATCATCGAGGAGTTGATCTCAGACTGGATCTCGCCGATCCGCTTGAGAATCTGGTCTTGCATGATCACGTCCAGCGCCGTCGTCGGCTCGTCCGCGAGCACGAGCGACGGCTGGAGAGCCAGCGCCATCGCGATCATCGCACGCTGTCGCATGCCGCCGGAGAACTGGTGTGGGTAGTCGTCCGCCCGGTTCGGGTCCAGACCGACGAGATCGAACATCTCCGTCACGATCCGTTCGGATTCGGTGCGTCCGGTCCCCGGACGATGCGTCTCTATCGCCTCGACGATCTGTTCGCGAATCGTATACACGGGGTCGAGCGCGTTCATCGCGGACTGTGCAATCATGGAGATCTCTTCCCACTTGTATCGACGACGCTCCGGGTCGGATAGTTCGGTCAGGTCCTCGCCGTCGAACTGGATCGAGCCGCCGTTGATGTAGCCTTCTTCGGGGAGGATGCCGATGATCGCCTTCGCCAGCGTGGTTTTTCCACAGCCGGACTCACCGACGATGCCGATGTTTTCGCCTTCCTCGATGCTAAACGACACCCCATCGACCGCTTGAGCCGGACCGTCCTCCGTTTCGTAGTACACTTCGAGATCGGAAACGTCGAGTACCGTCATTTATCTGAGCTCCGGGTTCGTGATTTCTTCGTACCCGCGGCCGATCAGGAACCCACTGATCACCACGAGACCGATACAGATGCCCGGCGGAACGAACCACCACCAAACGCCGAAGTCGAGCGCTGCGTACGCGCGAGACGACTGCAACATCGTCCCCCAAGAGACGGTGTTCGGGTCACCGAGTCCGATGAATGAGACTCCGGCTTCCGTGAGGATCGCCCATGCGATCGCGAACGCCCCGTACAGGAACGACAGCGGGAGCACGTTCGGCGCGAGATGTCTCGAAATGATGTGCCAGTCACTCGCGCCAGCGACCTGTGCTGCCTTCACGAATGGTCGCTCGCGTAACGAGAGCGCCTGCGACCGGATCACACGCGCCGTGGACCGCCACTGCAACACGATGATCGCGAAGAGGATGTTCCACAGGCTCGGCCCCAGCAGAGCGACCAAAATGATCACCGTCGGAAGCAGCGGCATCCCGTACAGGAAGTCGACGATCCGCATCAGCGTATCGTCGATCTTGCCGCCGTAGTAGCCAGCCGTTAATCCCACGAGAGTACCGATGCCAGCGGTGAACACCGCCGCCACCAGCCCCACGAGCAGTGCGGCACGGGAGCCGTACACGAGCTGGCTGAAGATGTCGAACCCCTCGGCGGTCGTCCCGAGAAGATACTCCGACTCCGCCGACATGAACGACGGATCCTTCCAGTCCGCGATGATGATCTCCGCGTCCGTCTCGTACTGCCGGTCAAACGGCTGGTGTGGCGCGATGAACGGAGCCAACACCGCGACGGCGACAAAGAAGCTTATCGTGATCATCGCGAGACGGACCAGTAGGTCATCGGTGAGCATTCGCCACTGTCTCGCGAGCGTCTCGCGCCACAGCCGAGCGCTCCGCTTCCAGCGGTTGACGCTTTCCTCCGATCGTTCCACGTCTCCATCTTCGATATCCGAGAAGATCGAGGGTTTGTCTTGAGTTGCCATGGTTAGTCGTAAGTCACCCGCGGGTCAAGGTAGCCGTACAGGAGGTCTGCGACGAAGTTCAGGATGATGATCGTCGCGGCAAGGACCATGAACGTACCCTGTGCAACCGGGAAGTCCCGCCGTAACACGGCGTTGACCATCTCCCGTCCAAGTCCCGGCCACCCGAACACGGTTTCGATGAGGACGCTCCCGCCGACTGCATAGCCGAGCGCGATCGCGGCGGCCGTGATGATCGGCAGGAGCGCGTTCCGTGCCGCGTGTTTGAACATGATCGCCCGCTCGCTGATCCCTTTCGCGCGACAGACATCGATGAAGTCCTGCGAGAGCACTTCCATCATGCTCGAGCGCATGATCAAAAGCGGATACCCCATGTAGTAGAACGCGAGAACCGCGGCCGGAGCGATCAGATGATGCAGGAAGTCCAGGGTGAACACCCGTGCCCAGAACGAATCGTACGTCTGACCGGCGGTCCCCATTCCGCTCATCGGAATCACGCCGAGCGTCGCACCGAAGATCCACAGGACGATGAGTCCCACGTAGAACGTCGGCACGCTCCGTGCGGTCAGGGCGGTCACGACAGTCGTCTTCTCGAACCGGCTGCCTCGGTACCAGCCGGTGAGCACCCCGAGAACGATTCCAAGGATGTACGCGATGACGAACGCGGTCAACATCAACACCAGCGTGTTCGGGAGATACGTCCATATCACCTCTCTGACAGGTTCGTTCGTGTGGAACGACTGGCCGAAGTTGAGCGTGAGTGCGTTCTCGAGGAACCGGAGGTACTGCACGTGTAACGGTTCGTTGAGGCCGTAGCTCTCGATGATCCGTTGTCGTGCCTCCGGTGTCATCTGCGCGGAGACGACGAACGCCGTCGGATCGCCCGGCATCAGCCGAAACAGGAAGAACAGCACCGTCCCGACGGCCCAAAAAGTCACGCCAAGCTGAAGCGTCCGCCTGACGACGAAGCTTGCTTTACTCATTTCCTCTCATGCGAGCCTTGTGCGAGTGGATATTGTACCTTCCGGAGGGCGGTCAGTCGGCCGAGTAGTGGAGCATTCCGTCCTCGTCGTACACGTACCCGGCGTTTTGGAGCCGTTCGATCCCGACATCGAGATCCTCTTCGTACTGAGGAACGTCCTCCGTGTGAAGCGGACCGAACGCTTCGGTGACGACGTTGAACCCGGGCTCCGGGACGCCAAAGAGGATCTGCTCGATGATCGGGGTCCGCGGAATCGCGTTGAACGCCGCCCGACGGACCTCGGGGTCGTCGAGGGCGGGCCTCCGCTGGTTTGGAGTGCAGTGCCAGAACGAGGTCGCAGGCACCGACTCGACGCTGATCTGGTCCAGATCCCGGTTTTCGTCGAGCTGACGGTCGATCCGTCCGAACGGTTCGTAGTTGAGATCGCCCTCCCGGAGGTTCTCCCACACCGTCGACGCCTCCGGGATGATCCGCCAGAACCGCTGCTCGAAGTCGACCGGCGCGAAGTGGTCGTCGAACCGCTCGAGTCCGAGTTCGGCGCCCTGATCCCAGTAATCGAACTGGAGTGGCCCGGAGCCGACTGGCTCCTGGACGTTCACCTGACTCGGCTCGTCGCGGTCCTCCCACCGGTGCTCGGGAAGGATCGGGATCTGTGTGCCGACGAGCAGGTTGAACGGACCGAGCGGGTTGTCTTCGGGCATGTGGATCCGAACCGTGCTGTCGTCGACAACCTCGGCTTCCTCGAGGAAGTTCGACTGGACCGAGTACAGCGGTACCTCGTTGTCGTTGATGTAGTTGTACGAGAAGGCGACGTCCTCGACGGTGAGATCCTCGCCGTCGTGGAACGTGTGGTCGCGGATCGTGTACTCCATCGTCGTCGCGTCCACCCGCTCGAACTCGGTGGCGAGACTGACATCGGTGTCGATCTCGCCTTCGTTGTTGAGTCGGACGACGCTGTCGTACATCACCGCGAAGTTGTACGTGTGTTTGTTCTCGTCGTTGTGCCCGAGGACGTTCATCGTGTCGAGCGCCTCCGGCCAGTAGCCTTTCAGGGTGTCCTCACCACCCTGCATCTCGAGGTTGATCATCGTCCAGTAGGAGTTATACCCCAGCGGCAGATCCGCCTCCCAGTTGTCGACCTGCTCGTTGTTGTACACTGCAAGGAACGGCATGTCGACGACCGGCATCTGCGGCAGATCGTCCATCAGGGTCCGCTGCAGTTCGTGGACCAGCTCGATCCGGGTGTCGGCGTCCGGCTCCTCGAGGTACTGGTCCATCAGATCGTCCGCGTCCGGATTCTCGTATCCGGCGAAGTTCCCCTGTCCCGGATCGGTGTTCTCGGAGTACATCGTCGAGCTGAGTTCCAGCACCGGATCGATGGTGAAGAACGTGTGCCACGTCGAGAAGTCGTACTCATACTCCACGTCGACGCGGTTGAACAGCGTCCCCCACTCTAACACCTCTACCTCCATATCGAGGCCGAGCTCTTCGAATCTGTTGGCGATCAGGTTGATCGCGTCGTGTCGTGGTGGGTTGTAACTCTGTGCGTTGTTGAGGAAGTTGTAGGTCGGTAGCTGGTCACCGAGTTCGTCGGGATCGGCCGCTTCGGTGTCGTCATCGTCCGGATCGGCTTCCGGTTCATCCTCGAGACAACCGGCAGCCGTCGTAAGTCCGACGAGCCCCGCCGTCGCACCTGCCTTGGTCAAAAACTCTCTCCGATCAGTCGTGTTACGGGATCGCATATGCATGTGCTACCGGCTGTTAGTGATAAATCTGACGGTGATCTGCGGGTTTGTAGACATTCCAAACTAATACGGGAGTAATCGTCCAATAAATGTGTACAGCCACGTCTGAAGTTCAAAACCGACTTCACCTCGACAAACGTTTCATTCAGATGTATAAGATTATAAATCGTTATTATTTCCGCTCTCGGCCCGCGCGGCGCGTCGAACGTCCTTGATGCGACGTCTGTACTCCCAGTACCCGGCACCGATCAGCAGCGCGGCGAGTCCGATCCCGGTACCGGGCTCGCCCTGATACCAGAACCAGGCGATAGCGACCGCAGCGGCGAACACCGAGAGACCGAAAGCGATCCTCGCCCGGCCCCTGGCTCGTGCAACGTTCACCATCCTCCTACCGCTTCCCATGGGCGCGGAGCGCCACCGCTCGCTCCGAAGCGTACTTCACCGTCAGCGACGCCGGCATCCCGTGGTGTCCGATCCGACGGTATGCGATTCCGTGTCATCGTCGGATGTAACGGCCTCCCGCGGCTGCAAAACGGTTGTGCATTCGTGTCAGGACTGGCCTCCGCTCGGCCGAACGGGCGAAAATTCCTTCCTGAGGAGTCCACCGCGTTGGTTCCGCCGGATCCGGCGTTCATCGAGACGCCGCGTTCACGCCGATCGGTCGTCCCATGGCCACGAGCGGGAGTCGCCCCACGGCCACGTGTCCGTCGCCTTCATCCCGACATCGAACTCCGCTTCGACCGCCTGGTCCCGTATCTCCTCGCTGGACCGTTCGTCAACCGGACGGTCCGCCTCCGCAAGCTTCGCGATCCCCGCGGCACACGCTATCGACAGCTCGCGCAGGTCACGACGATCCAGCTTATCGAGCGTGTCGCCGTGTGTGTGTCCCCAGCCCCGCCCGCTGTCGTCCGAGGTCGACCGGGCTTGGGCGGCAGCGACGCCGCGCTGTACGAACGGCCAGTGGTCGCTGTGTGGACGCAGGCCGTCCTCCGTCCGTATCGGGACGCCGAGTTCGTCGCTCACCTCCTCGAACGCCTCGCCGATCGCCTCGATCCCGTGCGTGTGGATCTCAAGATCACGGGAGTATCCAGCCCCGTCGGCGTTGACAACGCATTTGACTCGGTCGAGGTCGTGTGTGTGGGTCCAGTAGTACGAGCCGTACAGGCCGGTTTCCTCCGCGCCGAAGACGGCGATCCGCACGCGAGTGTCGAGCTCCTCCTCGATCGCCGAGAGTATCCGAGCCACTCCAACGGCAAGCGCGGCACCGAATCCGTTGTCATTGGCACCGGTGCCGACGTCGTGTGCGTCGACGTGTGCAGTGAACAGGACCTCCTCGTCCGTTTCGGGACCGAGGACGGCCTCGACGTTTTCGGAAGTTGCGGGGTCGTTTCGCGCGTCGACTGACAGCGTCGCCTCCGCGCTACGATCCCCCGAGAGATCCTCACAGTATCTGACGAGACGCGCACCCACCTCTTTGCTCAGACCGACCGCCGGGATCGGTCCCGACTCGGTGAGACGCCCGACATCACCTGTCGGCGGGAGTGCACCCGGAATATGATTGTAAAACAGAAACGCGTCCGCTCCGGAGTCGGCCGCGTAGCTGTACTTTTCGCTTCGATGCACCCACCGCCCGTAGTCGTCCGGCGTGAGACTCGATGCCATCGCGATCGACCCCGAGAGATCGACTCCTGCAAAATCCTCCGGGAGTCCGTGACCCATGTCGACGATTTCTCCGGTGACCGTGCCGGACGGCGTTCCCGGCAGGCCGACCAGCTCGTGAGTGTCCTCGAAGACGGCGTCGCGACGCTCGCGACGAACGGTTAGTGATGCACCCCCGCGCCACCACCCGGGAATCGGAAACGATGTCCGCGTTATCTCGTCCAGCCCGGCCTCGCGACACGCATCCGCGATCAACTCCGCCCCGACCGACTCCCCCTCGTGGCCGGGCAGTCTGTCGTCGAGGTCCGACAGTTCGGTAAGCAGCTCCCACGCGTTCTCGTCGGCGTACGCCTCACCGATCGCCGTTGGCGACAGTGACGTCATACCACCACACAGCAGCGACAGAACATGATGGTTTGGAAGCCGGCGTACGACGCTGCAACCGGCGTGTGCGTCGAACGTCAACGACCTCAGCCACCTTCGCTCGGGCAGGTGAGTGCGTGTCCATCGGCACGTTCCATCCCACAAGCGAGCGAGTCTCTGACGTCGACCGGCCGTACTGTACTCCGCGTCGGTTCACGGCGTCGATCCACAACGTCGATCCACAGCGTCGATCCACAACGTCGATCCACAGCGTCGATCCACAACGTCGATCCACACGGTATCTCGTCACGGCACCAGAAGCAGTACGAGGGCGACCGAGATGAACAGGATCTTCATCACGGTGTTGACGACGATCACTTTCGTGCCGAACTCCGCGCCCCAGATCCCGTACTGGAACGGAATCGATCGTTTGAACGTCGACACCGCGAACGAGACGATCCCGCCCAAAAGCAGCGTTGCCACCGCGGTACGGGGCGTGAACGCCTCCTCGAGTAGCGGCGCGATCGTGATCGCACCGGCGGTCGTGTCCAGGGAGTAGACGGCGATCACCGGGATCGCGGCACCGGGAAGGCCGATGGCCGAACTGATCGGCTCCGCAAAGCTCGTGAGCGCCTCGACGTCGTAGTACGTGACGAACGCGACGACAAGCGTGTAAACGACCGCCAGCCGAGGAACGATCCGCCGGAGCGTCCCCCACGATTTCTCGGCGGCAACGCGGATCCGCTCGCTTCGGCTCCGGTCGTCGTCGGCCGGTCCTCCGTCCTCGGCAGTGCCCTCGACGTCGGCCAGCGCCGACCGGTCGACGTTGCGTCCCGAGAGAACGACCCCGCCGATGAGGACGCCGGAAAGCGTGATCGCGAGGGCGATCCCGGCACGGAACGAGACGTACAGCGTGCCCGTGTACCACCCGAGGATCGGAATCATGACGGGGATGTAGTAGGTGAACACGTGTTGCACGAATCCGAAGAACGTGTTTATCATCACGGCGACGAGCGTCGCCCGATCGTCGAGCAGTCCCGACTCACGGTACTCCGCGAGCGTCGCGTAGCCCGCGGTCGTCGACGCGGCGGTCGTCAGGATCGCCGTGCCGACCTCATCCGGGAGATTGGCCGGTCGAGTGAGATACCCCGCAACCCCCGCAATATGGCGGATCGCCCCGAACGCGACGGCGACGTTGGCCCCGAACACGCCGACGGCGATCAACAGCGTGATACGGACAATTCGAGGGATCACCTCCGAGAGGAGCGACTGCGCCTCCGCGAGAGCAGCGCTGGGTTCCGCGAGAGCAGCGCTGGGTTCCGCAAGGGGGGCAGCTATCACCGTCGGAGGGAGCAGGGTCAGGAGGAAGCGAAAAGCGAGATCGAGGACGGCCGAGTGCACGTTCGTACAGGGGGGTTGACGAAACAAAATCGCGTCGATGACGGCGAGTACCGGCCTCTCGATCCGCCCCCTCTCGCGACCCTTTTGTCGGCGGACGACACAAGTGGAGCCATGGCACCCGCGGAGGACGATATCTCGATCGAGGAAAAACGCGTGTACGCCGCCCGAGCGGGTCGGACGGACGCCTACGTGGCGGCCGAGATGGGCGTGGTCCGCGTCGCGATCTCCGGAGACGTGATCGGCGAGTTCGAGCTCGCCACCCGCGAGCCAGCACGCGACGTCGCAGTTCTCGACCGCGCTGGCGAGCCCGGAACGATCGCGGTCGCGGCCGACGGGAAACTCCTCGTCGGACGTCTCATCGGCCCGGACGGTTCAACCGGTTCGAACGACGCAGCCGAGGCGGATGACGCGACTCGTGCGAGCGACTCGATCGATCTGACCGCGGTCGACGGGGTCGAACCGCCCGTGGCAGTCGGCGTCCACGACGGATCGTTCCTCGTCGCGAGTCGGACTGGTTCCGTCAGTCACGTCCGGGTGGCCGGCGGATGGGAGGGAGGTCACGCCGAGGAGGCGGCGATATCGACCGAGCGGCTCGGCACGGTGGCGGAGCCCCGAGCGGTCGACGGACCGCTGGTCGCTGGCGAAGACGGCGTCCATCGCGTCGTGGACGACGCCCGCGGGACGCGGATCGAGCCCGTCGGCTTGCAAGACGTTCGCGACGTTGCGGGGGCGGGCATCCCGCTCGCGGCGACGCCCGAGGGACTCTACTGGCTGGGCAACGGATGGATGGACGCGCTCGCCGGGTCGTTCGACGCGGTCGCTGCGGACGGTGACGGCCACGCCATGGCGGCCGGGAGGGGGACGCTGTTCGTCCGCACGGAGACGACCGACGCGAACGCTACGGGCGGCGAGACCGTCCGTGGATGGAGCGCCGACGCGTGGACCGAGGCGACGCTCCCGACCGACGGGCGGGTGGCCGCGCTCGGCTACGGTCCGGGGTTGTCGATTGCGGTCACTGACGACGGGACGGTGTGTGTCGACGCCGGCGACGGCTGGCGGCATCGCAGCGTCGGCGTTCCCGGCGTAACGGGCGTCGCGCTCGCGACGGTCGACGCCGACGTGGCGGAACGAGCCGCACGGTGAGCCGGAACACGGAATAACCGAAGAGCAACTGGACTCCCGGTTATCGGGTCCCGGCGAGCCGATCGACGGAGCGTGAGCCTTAACAACGATTGTTGTGAATTTGTGCACATGGGCAGCGCAAACGACGTCGACGTCGGTATCGTCGGGCTCGGCGGCATCGGGCAGCACCACGCGTCCCGGCTCGTCGAGCATGGAGGAACGCTCGTCGGCGGGATGGACATCGACGCCGACGCCCGAAGCCGGTTTCACGAGGAGTTCGGCGTCCACGCGTACGAGGACGAGTCGACGCTCTACGAGGCGTGTGACGCCGTCCTGATCACGACGCCGAACCGGTTCCACGAGGAGTACGCCGTCTCGGCGCTGTCGGCGGGGCTGGACGTCCTCCTCGAGAAGCCGCTGGCGCATAACCTAGAGAGCGCGGAGCGGATCGCCGAGGCGGCGGCCGACGCCGACGGGTTCTGTATGGTCGGGTTCAACAACCGATTCGCCGAGCCCGTCCAGGTGATCAAACATTATCAGGACGAGGGACGGTTCGGAGAGACGACCCACGTCGAGGCGAACTACGTTCGCCGCCGAGGAATTCCGGGTCGGGGGTCGTGGTTCACGTCGGATGCGGTTGCTGGCGGCGGGGCGCTCATCGACATCGGTGTCCACGCGATCGACCTCGCGCTGTACTTCCTCGACCACCCCGACGTCGTCGAGGTCGCCGGCGAGACGCGATCGGAGTTCGGCGGTCGCGACGACTACGCGTTCGTCCACATGTGGGGCGAAGACGAGGGGCCGGAGGAGTTCGACGTCGACGACTCCGCGTCCGCGTTCATCCGCGACGCCGATGGCAACACGGTGTCACTGGAGGTCGCGTGGGCGACGAACCGCCCGACGAACGACGAGTTCGTCGTCCGGGGAACGAAAGCCGGCGCGACGCTCGACCGCGGCAGCGACGAACTCACGCTTCACGAGGCGGCAACCGGCGGCAGCCACCATCTCTCGGATACGGACGTCGAGACGCGAGCGGGCGACAGCCACGCCGCCGAACAGGCCGTGTTTCTCGACGCCGTCGCCGCAGGCGAGCCCCCGTCGATCAACACGATCGAGGAGGGTCTGACCGTCCAGCGCGTCATCGACGCTATCTACCGCTCCGCCGAAGAAGGCCGCGCGATCCGATTGGACTGATGCTCGTTCCGCTCGGCTGTTTCCGTATCGTCCGCTCGGCTGGTTCCGTACCGTCCGCTCGGCGTCATCGTCCATGTACTCCGGTTCCGATCACCGAACTTATTCGTCGTTGCGGCGCGTCCGTTCCGAGAGCCAGTGACTTCGACCACCTCCATGCAGTCGGGCGATGCGAGTTCGACGCAACCGTCGGGCGGCGAGTCCTCGTCCCGGTCGTCGGACGCTGCCGAGCCGGAGCCGACCCCACCCTCTGAACGGATCGTAAGCCTCGATGTGCTCAGAGGCGTCGCGGTGTTGGGTATTCTGATGGTCAACGTGTGGGTGTTCGCGATGCCGGAGGCGACGCTTCTGAACCCCACCGTGTACGGCGACTTCTCGGGGGTAAACTACTGGGCATGGCTGCTCGGACACGTGTTTTTTCAGGAGAAGTTCATCACGTTGTTCTCGGTGCTTTTCGGTGCCGGGGTCGTGCTGTTTATGCGCAGTGAGAAGCGCTCCGCGTCGACGTCGCTTCGGCTCCACTATCGGCGGAGCATCTGGCTCGTCCTCATCGGACTCGCCCACGCGTACCTCCTGTGGTACGGCGACATCCTCGTCGCGTACGGGATCTGTGCGCTGTGGATCGTCGCGCTCCGAACGTGGCCCCCGACACGGCAGCTTCTCGTCGGTATCGCGCTCATCGCGGTGCCGTCGATCCTCGAAGTCGCCGCGGCGCTCACGGTGCCGCCGGAGCTCGTCGCCGAGCTGTGGCGGCCGGCGGAGGCGACGATCCGCGCCGAGGTCGCCGCCTATCGAGGCGGCTGGATCGAACAGTTCGACCATCGGGCCGCAGCGGCCTGGGAACGACAGACCACCGGATTCGTGGGCGCTACCGTCTGGCGCGTCGGTGGATCGATGCTTCTCGGAATGGCAGTTTTCAAGTGGGGTGTGTTGAGCGCGGAGCGATCACGCGGGTTCTATCGGGGGCTGGTCGCCGCGGGCGCGGTCGCCGGACTCGTGCCGATCCTCGCCGGCGTCGCGTACATCGAGGCGAACGACTGGACCGGGGCCGCCGGCGTGTTCTGGCGCCAGTTTAACTACTGGGGGAGCCTTCCGCTCGCGGCCAGCTACATCGGGATCGTCGCGCTGTGGTGTCTCCGGTGGCCGAGCGGCGTCGTCACGGACGCGCTCGCCGCCGTCGGCCGCATGGCGTTCACCAACTATCTCCTGCAGACCGTGCTGGCGACCTCGATCTTCTACGGTCATGGGCTGGGACTGTTCGGACGACTCGCGCGCGTGGAGCTGCTCGGAGTCGTCGTCGCGATCTGGGCGATACAGATCCCCCTGTCCGTGCTCTGGCTCCGTCGCTTCCGGTTCGGGCCGGTCGAGTGGCTCTGGCGGACGCTGACGTACGGCGAGCGGCAGCCGCTTCGTACTCGGTGATGTGCCGATGGATGAGTTTGCGACGCGAGCGGGAATGGGTCGGAGCAGTGTACTGCTTCGACCCCCCACTGCCCGTGTCGACCTCGATCGTGCGTCGCGGTCCGAGTCTTTTAGGCGGATAGGGCGTCAGGGTCGGCTGTGGACCCCGACCGGATTCCCGCGGAGTTCCCGGCTCCGAGCTTTCGCGGCGCGCAGAAACAGGCGCTTTCGGACGTCCGTGCGGCGTTCGCGGCGGGCAACGACGTGGTGCTCGTTCGCGCACCGACAGGCAGCGGTAAGTCGCTTATCGCCCGGGCCGTGATGGGCGCGGCCCGCGAAGTCGCCGACGCGGCACCGCGCGAGGCGACCGGCGCGTACTACACGACGCCGCAGGTGTCTCAGCTCGACGACGTCGCCACGGACGACTTGCTCGAGGAGTTCAACGTGATCCGCGGCAAATCGAACTACGACTGTGTCCTCCCGGGCGAGCACGACACGCCGGTCGATCGGGCACCGTGCGTTCGTGAACGGGGGTTCGACTGCACGATCAAACATCGGTGTCCGTACTTTTCCGACCGTGCGATCGCCTCCACGAACCGCTTTGCCGCCATGACGCTCGCGTACTTCATGCAGACGGCCGGCTCCGAGACGTTCCGGAAGCGCGATGTCGTGGTGATCGACGAGGCGCACGGGCTTGCCGAATGGGCCGAGATGTACGCGACGATCGAGCTCACGCCCGACCGCGTCCCCGTCTGGGATGATGTTGGCGTTCCTGACGTCGAGCGTGACGCGAGCGCCGAGGAGGACGCGCTCGACCGCACCGCGCGTTTCGCCGCGACGCTTCGAGACGTCGCCAAGCGCGCGAAAGACGAGCTTGTGGGTCGCCCGGAGCTTACTCGCGAGGAGGTCGCGCGCCGCGACCGGCTAGGAGAGCTGATCTCCGAGCTCGGCTGGTTCCTCGAGGACTACCGGGATCCGGACTCGCCGACGACCTGGGTCGTCGACCAGCCGGACGGCGAGGGTGGCGCGGTGACGATCAAGCCGCTTGATCCTGCCCGATACCTCCGTCACACGGTGTGGGACCGGGGGAACCGCTTCGCGTTGCTGTCGGCGACGATCCTCTCGAAGGAGGCGTTCTGCCGGGGCGTCGGACTCGATCCGGCTGACGTCGCCCTCGTCGACGTCGAACACACGTTCCCGCTCGAACATCGCCCGTTGTACGACGTCACGCAGGGGTCGATGACGTACGAACACCGCGACGAGACGATCCCGCGGATCGCTCGCCTGATCGTGAGACTGATGGCCCAACACCCGGACGAGAAAGGGTTGATTCACGCACACTCGTACGCGATCGCCGACCGACTCGTCGAGAAGCTCGGCGAGTTCGGGGTGGCTGCGCGTCTCCGTCGACACACGAGCACGAACCGGGACGCCGAACTGGAGACCTGGAAGGCGAGCGCGGAGCCGGAGGTGTTCGTCTCGGTGAAGATGGAGGAGGCGCTCGACCTCCACGACGACCTCTGTCGCTGGCAGGTGATCTGCAAGGCCCCGTATCTCAACACGAACGACTCGCGCGTCGCGCGACGGCTCGAGGAGGGGCAGTGGGCGTGGTACCACCGGGCCGCACTCCGCACGGTGATACAGGCGTGTGGACGGGTCGTCAGGTCGCCCGATGATCACGGCGCGACGTATCTTGCGGACGACTCGCTTCTGGATCTGTTCGACCGCGCGCGATCCGACACGCCGCCGTGGTTCCGCGACCAGATCGCGGCGATGACGACGCCGACGCTCCCCGAGTTCGACCCGCCAGCCGCGCTCGCCGGCATCGACGCCGAGCCCACGGGCGTCTCGCGGGTGGATCGGTCGGCGACGGGGTACGGATCGGGAGACTCCAGACGCGGATCGGGACGGACCACGCGCGGATCGGGTACGGGAGATGCCGCTTCCGCGGACGGGAACGCGGGGTCCGGCGGGTCGTCCGGATCGGAGACACGGACGCGGTCGGAGTCGGATGCAGAACGCCGCGCTAACCATCCGCTCTCGGACGTGTGGGGCGAGGAGTGACGGACGACCTGAGTCGCTAGTAACGCTCCCCGGCGAGACGCGGGCAGCGTGCCGATGCGACCGGCCAGCTACAGGGCGGTGACGCCCCACGCGACCATGGAACTCACCATGAGGAACGCGAAGAACAGCGCGAACAGTTTTTGTCTGTCCATACCTCGAATCGGCCGCCGAGACTGATAATTCCACCGGGACTCGGCCGAGTGCCATTAGTTGCCACCGCGAAATGCGCATGGTTGTTAATATCGTATAAGGTGTATCATGCCCCTCTAAGAATTAGTAACCTTCATAATCGTTCGTATTCGATGGTCGTGTATGGCCACACACGGGCTGTCGAGTGCGCTGACGCTGTACGGTGCCCGAACGCTGACACTGTCCCAGGCTGCCAAACAGGCCGGCCTCAGCGAGGAGGAGTTCGTCGAGCAGCTTGAGCGCCGCGGCATCGAGGTAACCGACTCCGAGCGCACCGCCGTGTTCGGCGAGGAGCGTACGGCCCGAGCCGACTGATTCGACCCACGCCCGGATCGGAGCGAACCCACCCCGCCACCGCCTTCCGAGCGTCTTGCCCGAGCGTCTCGTCCGCGCTGTGTTCCGGCGTTTTCGCTCGGGTTCCACCCGTTATCCCGTAGCCGACGGGCCGTGCCGCGGGATCGATGAACCGGCGAGTCGGAGTGACGGAACGGTTGGATTCAAGTCCGACGCCCGGATAGCCGTGTGCATGCAACCGGGAGATCGAGTCCGCGTCGACCACGGGGACGTCACGAACGAGGGCGTGCTGTTGCCATCGACGACTAACGACCATCTCGTCGTGAAGCTGGACGGCGGCTACAACGTCGGTATCGACCGTGAGACGGCCGATGTCGAGGTGGTCGAATCCGGCGCGCGCGACGTGGACGCCGGCGGAGGATCCGACGGTGATGACGTCTCCGAGATCGTCTTCGACGGGGATCTCCCAACCGTCTCGCTCATCTCTACCGGCGGCACGATCGCGTCGACGGTCGACTACCGGACCGGCGCGGTGACCGCCCAGTTCGACGCCGAGGACGTGTTGCGTGCAGTTCCGGATCTGGCCGGTCGCGCGAACTACCGCGGGCGCGTGGTCGCCAACATCCTCTCGGAGAACATGGATCCGACGATATGGCAGGAGCTCGCCGCAGCCGTGGAGGCGGAGATCGAGGCCGGAGCCGACGGCGTCGTCGTGATGCACGGCACCGACACGATGCAGTACTCCGCCTCTGCGCTCGCGTTCACGCTCGACTCACCCGTCCCGATCGTGTTCACGGGGAGCCAGCGCTCCGCGGACCGCCCCTCCTCGGACAACGTGATGAACGCGGTGTGTGCCGTCGAGGCGGCGAAAGCGAACCACGCGGAGACGCTCGTCTGCATGCACGCGACCCCGTCCGACGACGCCTGCGCGCTCCACCGCGGGACGCGCGTTCGGAAGAACCACACCTCCCGTCGAGACGCGTTCGAGACGGTCGGCGCCAAACCACTCGGTGTCATCGATTACGCGGCCGCGAGCGAGGCCGGGGCGGACGGGAGCGCGGCGGACGAGGCGATCACGTGGCATCGCGATCCGATCGACCGCGGCGAGCGGGAGCTCACGAGCGCCACCGATCTCGAGCGGGACGTCGAACTCGTCAAGTTCACGCCCGGGATGGACCCCGAAGCATGGGCGTACCTCGACGAGAAGGCGGGCGTCGTGATCGAAGGAACCGGACTCGGACACGTTCACACCGATCTCATCCCTCGGATCGAGGAGCTCGTCGACGCCGGCACGACCGTCGTGATGACGAGCCAGTGTCTCGAAGGGCGCGTCTGTGACCGAGTGTACGATACCGGTCGCGACCTCCTTGATGCGGGCGTGGTCGAGGCGGGCGACACGCTCCCCGGCACGGCGAAGGTGAAGCTGATGTGGGCGCTCGCAAACACGAGCGACCCGGCCGGGGCGATGCGGCGGAACCTGGCCGGCGAGCTGACCGAGGAGTCACAGCCGTGGCGGTGACCGCTGAAGCATGAGCCACATTACGATCCGCGACGCTCGCGAGGTCGACGCCGGCGCAGTCGCGGCGTTCACCGACGACACGTGGGGTGACCGCCACGAGGACTACATCCCGCGGGTGTTCGCCGAGTGGGTACGGACGGACGACGACGAGCAGCGAACGCTCATCGCGACGGTGACCCCCGAGGCGGCCGCGGAGGCGACGACCGGCGGAGAGGTCGACTCCGACATCCTCGTCGAGGGCGACGGCACGGGCGCGGCGGCCACGGGTGAGCCGGAAGCGGTCGTCGGCTGCGTGCAGGGTGTGTTGCTCTCCGAGTGGGAGGCGTGGGCACAGGGGATCCGCGTGAATCCCGACGTTCGCGGGCTCGGCGTCGGCACCCGGCTTACCGAGGCGACCCTCGAGTGGGCGCGTTCGACAGGCGCAACCGTCTGCCGGAACTTGGTGTTCTCGTGGAACGCCGCCGGACTCGGCCAGTCGCGTGCGGCCGGGTTCGATCCCGCGGCCGAGTTTCGGTTCGCCCGCCCGAGGCCCGAACCGGGAACGCCATCGACGGCGATCGACGACCCCGATCCCGACGATGCCTGGGGGTTCTGGCAACGCAGCGACGCGCGCGACCGACTCCGTGGGCTCGCACTCGACCCTGCCGAGAGCTGGGCCTGCTCGGAGCTCACCAGAGCCCGGCTGTCGACCGCGGCCGACGACGGGCGGCTGATCGCCGTCGAGGACGACGGTATCGCTGCCTGTGCGGTACGGACGCGGTTCGACGAGCAGGAGAGCGAGGACGGGATCGAACGAACCGCGGTGTACGGCGTCGCCGCGTGGCGCAACGTCGACGCCGCCGGAGCCCTGTATGCGGCGATCGCCGCCGACGCCGCCGAGCGTGGGGCGGACGCGACCCGCGTTCTGATCCCCGAGTCGACCCTCCACGTAAGCGACACCGCCGCGAACCGAGTCGACATCGCCGCCGAGCCGGAGTTCGTTCTGCGCGCCGATCTCACGGATCCGACCGTCGGGAGCGTCGAGTAGCCGCGGGCCAGCTCCGAACCGCTACGCTCTTTTCAGTTCGTCTCCGACCCGTCCGCATGGATCCGGTCGTCCTCCAGTTCGACGCGTTTCGGTCGTTTCTCTACTACGGGGCGATCTACGGAATCGTCCTCGCGGTCGCCGTGTGGATCTACCGAGACGCGAAGGCCCGGGGAAGCGACCGGGCGCTCGTCTGGTTTCTCGCGACGCTCGTGTTCACGATACTGCCGGTGCTGTTGTACATGTATCTCCACCGCGATGTCGGCCCCGCGAGTCGGACGAACGGGGGCGGGTAGCTACTGGAAGCGTGTCGCCAATCTGTACGACCCACTCGCCCGCAGACTGTATCAGGAATTGCCTTGCCGTAACCGACCCCTTCCTACTTCGCTCGGTCTTTCGACCTCGCTCGTTGAGGGTTCCGTCAGACGAGGTCTGACGACGTGCAGGCTTGTGCCTGCACTGGGGCTTTGATATGAGACTCGCCCTCTGTTGTCGCCGGGGAGGAAGGTCGTTCCTCGCCCGTACCAAACGACCTTCGGGGTCGGCGTCCCCACCATTCAGGGGCCGGGCTACTGCGGCCCGTGATACCGGCGACTTGTGCGACGGTATCACTAGATATTACGACGGCGCCCCCTGAAAAAAGTGTATCGGATACCGAGTCGGATGGCAGAAGCCACATTATCTGTTCCCCATCATGTCGGCTTCTGCTCACGGGCCGCAGGCCCGTTCGGATGGTCAGCGGGACCGACGGTCCCGCACGACTTGAGGCCGGGGGCTCCGCCTCGAAACTGCTGAACGGAGTGACTTTCCGATCATGAACGACAGCTCTCGGGGCGATTCGGAGAAGTTGGAATCACTGTGCGAGGAGTTGTTCGAGGAGATCAAAGCCATCGTGCGGCAGGGGACGGACCAGCACCCGGCGGCTATCTACTCCGGGTTAACGCGACCGATCGGTCGTCCGGACTACTTCTCGTCGCCCATCGCGCCGAACACGGCGGTCGCGTCGGCAGGAACGTCGAAGTCGTGGTAACGGTCGCCCTTTTCAGTCGAGAGGATGTTCAGTCCGGCCGCCGCGCCGTCGCCGGCCGCGATCACCGCCTGCCACTCCTCGGCGCGGACCATCGCGCCGGTCGCGTACGCGTTCGAGATGCTCGTCTCCATCGTGACGCCGACATCGACGACGTCGCCGTCGAACGCACAGCCGAGCGACTCCGCTAACTCGCGGTTCGCACCCGTCGCGAGCACGACGTACGACGCCGTGTACTCACCCTCTGCCGTCTCGACGACGAACCCGTCGTCGACTTCGGCGACGTCCTCAACCGCCTCGCCCCGTCGTCGGTCGACGCCGAAACCGTCGACCTGGGTTCTCGCCGTCTCCATGAACGCCGACCCGTCGACCGAGCCGACCCCTAAATAGTTGAACAGATGCGCTTTGTGCATCCATGTCGAGTCCGTATCGAAGAGGAGGGTGTCAAGTCCGTTCTTTTCAGTGAAGAGTGCCGCGCTCAATCCCGCGGGGCCACCGCCCACGACGATGACATCTGCGTTGGTGTCGCTCATCGATCGATCGGACGTGTTCCACCGGGAAATACTCGGGAGTAACGGACGCGTCACCCCCTGATCCGCGTGGCTCGATACGCATCAGCGACCGTACGGGAATCCTTAACAGGTAGAGCCGTCGAGAGGTGATATGGTCGAGGCGTTTGCGGTCGCCAGCGGCAAAGGCGGGACGGGCAAGACGACGAGCACGCTCGCGCTCGGGATGGCGCTGTCCACCGACTACGACGTCACGGTCGTCGACGCCGACACGGGAATGGCAAACCTGCTCTTTCACGCCGGCCTCGACGACGCCGCAGTAACCCTCCACGACCTCCTCGTCGACGGTACGGCGACGGACGTCTCCGAGGCGACGTACGACCGGTTCGGAATGGCCGTCGTTCCGTGCGGCACGTCGCTGGCGGCGTTCGAGGCGGCCGATCCCGCTCGACTTCGTGACGTCGTCGCCGAACTCGCCGCCGACGCCGACGTCCTCCTGCTCGACTCGCCCGCCGCACTCGGCTCGAAGTCCGCCGTCCTTCCGGTCGTGCTCGCCGACCGCACCGTGATCGTCGTCGAGCCGACGATCCCCGCACTGTCGGACGGGCTCAAGGTACAGGAGTACGCGCGGTCATACGGTACTGAGACCGCCGGCGTGCTGTTCAACAAAGTCCGCGAGAACGCGCGCGACGTCGCCGACCAGGCCACGCGCCACTTCGGCGGTCCGGTGCTCGCACAGATTCCGGACAGCGACGCCGCCAGATCGGCGCGACGAGCCGGCGAACCCCTCCTCGCGCACGCACCGGAGAGCGACGCTGCGGTCGCGTATCGGCAGGCAGCCGACCGACTCGACGTGCGTGACGGCGACGGTGACGCCGTCGCGGATCGGTTCAAAAGCGCCGTCGTTCCCGACACGCCATGACGGCCGCATCGGACGCGGAGCTGCATATCCCCCGCGGCGAGCTGCTTCGCTCCCGGGTCGTCTCCGATCTCGGGACGCCGCTATCGACCGCGCTCGACCGCGACCTCACCGGGTACGCGACGATCATCCCGCAGGAAACGCTGCTTCTCGCCGGTGATATCCGCGGTGTGATCACGTTCGAGGCCGGCGTGCCCGTGCTCGCGTACAACACCGTCACTGACAACGGCGGCGGGGATGCGCTGGCCGAGCTTGCCGTCCCCGGACCGTACCGCGTCGAGCTGTACGACGTCGCTCCGGCCGACCTCGAACCCGCGCACGAAGCGGACCCGCTTCGCGTTGCACCCGGTAGCGTCGCGACCGAACTGGCTGACGACCCCGAGCTCGCCGAGCGCACACGAGCCGCAGCTCCGGATGAGCGGCTCACCGAAGACGACACGGACGACGCCGACGCCGTAGCCGCGTTTCTCGACGACGACGATCGGATCGAGGCGATCCGCGAGCAGGCTCGTGAGGAGGCCCGCTCGCGAGCCGAGGAGTGGGGATTCGACGACGCGCTTGACGCCACCGGCGAGCCCGGTGGGTAGCTGACGGTGGGTCGAGCGGCCGGACTCCGCCCGCCGAATCGGTTTTGTCGACGCGGTCCGTACGCCACGTATCACCGTCCTTCGTCTGCTTCGTCTGACCACACCCGGATCGTTCGCCGACTGGTACGTCGCGAGCCGAGCGTACACCCGCCGCGTCGCCGATGGCATGGAGTTCGACGGAGTTGACGCGGTCGACGGCAAAGCGACCGCGAGCCGGCTCCGCGAGGCGCCGTCGTCGCTGTCGCCGTCCGAAGCCCGTTCCGTGGCGGCCACGCTGCTGGCCGACGGCGCGTTCTCGGAGCCGTACTGCGAGTGGATGCCGCTGTGGTACGAGCTGTCGCTGCTCCCGCCGATTCGCTACGGCGAGTGGCGACTTCGCCGCGTCGCTCGCGAGGTGGCGTCCGCAGCCGACGTCACCGTCACCGCGCCGCGGTTCTCGCGTCCCCGTGACGTCTCGGTCGACGGTCGGCCGGCGCTCGACCGTGTCTCCGGATTCCGCGATCGATTCCTACTCGCCGACGCACTGTTGCACGTGGAGTGGTTCGTCCACGTCGCCGCCGCGGACGGCATCGACGTGCCGAGCGCGCTCGTCGAGCGAACCCGCCGCGAGTCGCTCGGCTACTACGCCGGAGACCGTGGCCGGCTTTCGGACGACGTCCGAGAGTTCCAGCGACTGCTGTTCACCGACGACGAATGGGTACGCGATGTCGACGGAGCGTACGGACTGTCCAGTTCGCTGTTCGGACTCTGGGAGCGGATCCTCCGAGCGGAGCGCGAGCGGCTCGAGGATGCCCGATAGGTGACGCCTGCGGCTCACCGTTCGGTTCGCCACAGGAATGGGCTCGGGCGGAGTCGAACCACGGTCGCTCCCGTTCGCTCGCCATGCTCGCTCACCTCCCGCTCCCTGATTCGACCCCGCTCCATCCCTGCGGCTCACCGTTCGGTTCGCCACAGGAATGGGCTCGGGCGGAGTCGAACCA